>Ga0364893_10217_pt1 | contig 34349 bp, 24 predicted proteins | sample ExccelJu500001D3_FD_206943 | JGI IMG/M metagenome (GOLD analysis project Ga0364893, IMG submission 206943) | Enriched cells from Trout Bog Lake Hypolimnion, Wisconsin, USA - BchlTB.July16.5000.01.D3 | ecosystem: Environmental > Aquatic > Freshwater > Lake > Hypolimnion/Profundal zone | place: USA...
TAACGATGGCAAGAAAGTCACCATGCCATTTATTCAGGGCGGTGGCTATTTGGCATATAACCCAGACGATAGTGGAAAAATCACCGACAAGACCCAATTATTCGGACCAGCAACGGGCAATGGTTTTACCCAATTACAATCATTGGCAAATAGCTTGGGGAACAATAACGGCTGGCTAGATCAAAGCAACCCAGCTTATAGCAAGTTGGGAGTTTTAATGGAAGGCAGCGATGGCAAACCACAATTTGTGACTTTACAGCAAGCTGGCATAGGTGCGCTCTACCTTGGTAATGTCAGCACGCACACAGCAATTGGCGATAGCAGCGGCAATGGCGGATCGTCCGGGGAGTTAGAATCATCCGGCATCTATTTGAATAACAACGGTTCTGTCGGTAGCATGCAAGACGTTGAGGTCAACGTCTCCCCCGCAGGTAGTCATTAACATCAACCATTAATGCATCTGAGGATAACCGGTAATTTGCTGTATCTCTTTATACAAAGGCTGTAAGCGCGCGTACATTTTTTGGTAGACGCGATGGTAAAGCTCGTTGTAAATCTGGTGATGATGGGCAATCGGCTCAAACGTTTTTCCTATGCGCGTCATCGCACGGATCGCCGTATCAAAATCCGGATGCAGGCCTAAGCCAACAGCAGCGTCAATCGCTGCACCCAACCCTGACGTTTCATAGATATGCGGACGCGATGTTGGAAGATCGAAAATGTCTGCAGTCAACTGCATCGCTGCATCGCTTTGCGAACCACCACCGGAAATACGTAATTCTGTCATTGCCACACCACTACGTTTTTCTATCCGTTCTTTGCCTTCTCGCAAGGCATAAGCCAGGCCTTCGAGGATTGCGCGATACATGTGCGCCCGCGTGTGCACGTCACCAAAACCGATCATCGCACCTTTTGCTTCTGGACCCGGCACTTTAATCCCCGGCGTCCAATAGGGTTGCAACATCAATCCCATCGAACCAGGCGGGACAGCATTCACCAGCTCATCAAACAACTCTTCCGGCACCAGCCCCTGCGCAGCAGCTTCCAATTGCTCGTGATGACCAAACTGTTCTTTAAACCAGTTCACCATCCAATAGCCACGGAATATCTGCACCTCCGTGCTATACGAACCGGGAATAGCGGCAGGATATGGTGGTATGAATGGTGTGACTTCCAGATATTTTTTACTGGTCGTATTGATGGTCGCCGTTGTTCCATAACTGAGGCAACCGATATGTGCTTGCTGGCATCCGGCACCGATCACTTCACAAGCTTTATCGGCAGCGGCAGCGAGCAATGGTGTTCCGGCTAAAATCCCGGTTTGTGTTGCGGCTTCCGGGGTAATGCTACCCATGATCGTTCCTGGCGCAACCAGTTCCGGCAAAGTCTCTGCTTTGATTGCCAGCGCCTGCCATTTCCAATCCAGTTTCCCTGCCCATTTCAAGCCTTTGTAATCGAAAGGCAGATAGCCAACTTGTGAGCCAATCGAGTCGATAAATTTATCGCATAAACGGTAATTCAGATAACCGGACAGCATCAGGTAATGCGCGGTCTTATCCCAAATATCTGGTTGATGTTCTTTGATCCAGTTAGTTTCTGCTTCGCCTCTGAAAAAATTTATCGTGTCGCTGACGCCAGCGATTTTAAATGCAGTTAACCATAAAGGATTGACGGCTGGCACAACATCAGTACGCCGTTGATCTAGCCAGGTAATCGCCGGACGTAGTGGCTTACCGTGTTGATCAAGATTGATCATCGTGCCACGTTGCGTGGTCACCGCCACACCATGCAGACTGGCAGATGACACACCGCTACTTGCCCACAGGCGCTGGCACGCAGTACAAACGGCTTGCCAATAATCCTCCGGATGGTGCTCTGCCCAACCTGGATGATCGGAAAAGTAGGCTTCCAGATGCACTTGTGACTTGGCGACGATATTCCCTTTCAAATCAAACAGAATTGCCCGCACGCTTTGGGTACCGTTATCGATCGCTAAAATGTATTGTTTTTCTATGTGATTATTCATTGACTAGCCAATCTTTGATTGTTGACTTGGGGGGCAAGGCATAATTCTTTTTCCACAATTCCAGATATGCTGCCTGTTCAACACTCCAGCGCGTGTCATCCCACTTTAATTCGCTTTGGCATATAGTTCGTATGCGCGGCAAATACTCTACACCACCGTTCTTCAACAACAAACCAAGACGCGTGCGGCGCAGCAGCAAATCTTCTAATTGCAGCACAGATTCGTATCTTGCCGCCCAGCGCAATTCCACCCACATGGTTTCTGTACCAGGGATGAGTTCCAACTCATGCTCGCGGGCAGCAGCAATAACTTCTGGAGCGAGTCTGCCGTAGTGACCGAATAAGCGATCGCGTTGCGAACGCGGCAGGTCTAATTCCAAATGACTATTGCTATTATTTCGTGGATTATCAAACAAAGGCGTGATACGTAAATCGGGACACCATTCCGGTAACAGCGGCGCCAGGTGTTTTAAGGCATCTAAGGCAATGAGCCTGAAGGTCGTGAGCTTTCCGCCTGTCACCGTGAGCAAACCTTTTTCCATCCAGACCGCATGATCTCGTCCTTCTTTGGATGGATCTGCTTTACCGGTATCAATCACCGGTCTGACGCCAGCATACGTCGCGATAATATCGTCAAGCCCCAAAGCCAGCGACGGAAACTGAAATGCCAACGCCTCCATCAGATAAGTGACTTCATCCGGCGTAATTGCCGTTTCAGTTTGCAAATCTGCGCGATGATCTACATCTGTCGTACCGACCAGCGTCACACCTTCCCACGGATACACAAAGACAGGGCGACCATCACGGGGGTGCATCAGGCTCACCGCCTGGGCAACGGGCAAGCGCCATCCCGGCATGAGCAGGTGACTGCCGCGCAGAGGACGAATTTTTCCGTTGAGTTCTTTTGACAAACGCAGCCGATCTGCCCACGCACCAGTGGCATTGATGATGCTGCGCGCCCGAATCTGGTAGTCTTGTCCTGTGATGGCATCGTTTGCCTGCACACCTTTGGCCAGCTCATTCACGTAGTCAATCTTCGATGCGGCCAGATAATTAATGGCCGTTGCCCCCAGGCTTTTCGCCTCTTGCAGCACGCGCATCACTAAACGCGCATCATCTGTTTTGGCATCGTGATAGCTGAGACCGCCTTTTAAATCCTGACGTCCGATGTGCGGCGTCAACATAAGAAATTCATCGGTCGGGAAATAATGCCGTGCCGTTTGGCGCGCCATCTTGTCGTAAATCGCCAGCCCCAGCGCAAACATCCAACGACCAGGCTTGCGGCCTTGATAGTCGGCAAAGGCAAAACTCTGATGATCAACTAATCCATGCGCATCCTGCATCAACGCTTGTCGTTCGCGCACGGAATCACGGGTCAGATGGAATTTACCTTCTTTCAGATAGCGTAATCCACCATGGACCAGTTTAGAAGAACGGCTAGACGTCCCCCAGGCAAAGTCACGCTGCTCTATCAACAAGGCTTTTAAGCCTCGTCGTGCGGCTTCGAGCAAAATACCAGCGCCAGTAATACCGCCGCCGATGACCACCAGATCCCATGGCCGCCCGTGATTCGATAAAACAGCGTCAAGATCGCTGCGCTCATCGCCGTCCCACACTGATGAAGCCATGCTAGTGTTCTTTCGAGGAAGATAAATCGGGCAATAGCTTTCCGGGATTCATAATACCGTCCGGGTCAAAGTGTTGGTACAGATGACGTAATGCAGCAATACCTAGCTCGCCTTTTTCCGCATGCAAATACGGCGCATGATCGCGGCCGACGCCGTGTTGATGACTGATGGTGCCACCATGATCAACAATGGCTTGCGATGCCGCTGCTTTAAGTTTTTTCCAGCGATTCAAATCCCGCTCGTAGTCCCCGGTAAGGCGATAGACAAACGTTGTGTAGACGCTGGCACCTTGCGCATACAGGTGCGACAGATGGGTATAAGTATGCAACTGCTCGCCGTCACTTGCGAGTGCGCTGGTGGCTGCGTATTCGATCGCTTGCATCATACCTGCCACTTTAGGCCAGTCACATGCTGTTTCTACGGTATCAATCGCGTATCCTTGCTGCCATAAGGTATTGCGCAGATAGACATTTTTAAATCGTCCTTGCTTCCATTTTTGCCCCATGGTTTGACCGACATGCACGCCACCGTGTGCCTTGCCTAACTTCAATGCATTGTTGATCGCATGACGGACATGTGGTTTGTCGCCACTCGCTCCCAGCAAGAGCAAACATTTTTTATCACCGCAATGACGTAGCGCCAAATAGGTTTCAAGTAAGCCAATCAGCTTTTTATGGCCCGCTAATTTAAGACTGGTCAACGTTTCAGTGGCATTGGAAAGACGCAGCATCGACAAAGGTAATTTCGCTTGCGCAATGCTACGCACGGCTTGTTGCGCTTTATCCCAATCCGGAAAAAATACCGCATGAAACTCTTCACATGCGGGCAAACGACTGATGCGAACGGTCACCTCAGTCAAAATACCGATCCGGCCTTCAGAGCCCAAAATGATTTCACGTAAGTCAGTGCCCGCAGCCGAAGCGGGAAATGTCGGTATATCAAGACGTCCGGCTGGCGTCTCTATACGCCCACCAGCGAACAATTGCTCAATACGCCCGTAACGTAAAGACTGTTGACCCGATGAACGTGTTACTACCCATCCACCGAGTGTGGAATATTCAAACGATTGCGGAAAATGTCCCAGTGTATAACCATGGGCACGTAACTGTGCTTCCAGATCAGGACCAAAGACACCAGCACCAAATGTCGCCAATTGCGCTTCCTTATCGAGATTGAGCAATTGCGCCATGCGTACCATACTGACGCTCAGTACCGGCTGGTTACTGCGAGGTACTGCAAGATGACCGACCACACTGGTGCCACCACCATACGGAATCAAAGCGATATCATGACGGCTCGCATAATCCAGTAATTGACGGACCTGCTCGCTGCTTTCAGGAAAAGCCACACCATCCGGAAACTGTTCAATCCGGCCGAATCGCATCTTCAACCAATCCGGCAAACTCTGTCCGAGACTATGTCGCACCCGCACCTCCGGACTGGTATCAATCAAGGGGTGTGGTGTTAAACGCGACGCCGGTACATTGGCAATAACGCTGGCTTTGCTGGCATCCTTTTGCAGCACCCCCTGCCCGATGCGTTCTTGCAAAAAACCCAGTGCATCAGCATTCACTGCAAATTCGATACTATCGTCACCCCAACCGTTCCATCGTCGCATACATGCCCTTTTGAATTGATCTGCAGGAAATTTACACAAATGACGCAGATTTCCCTTGTTATACTTGTCGGCTAGCTTACCTAGCGTAGCAACACACGTATTGCGCTTTTATGACAAGGATCTTGTGGAAATATGCCAAACAACCTGACCAGTTCTTTGCACCGCAACCCGCCAGACGGTCGGGTAGCAGCGGCGTATGTGCAACCGCTATTGGAACTGGTCACAGAACGCGGCCTATCTTTAATCGCGCTGGCGGAAAAAGCAGAATTGCCGCCGCAGTCACTAACTAACATGGGCGAAAGCATCGCAGCCAGCGCTTACGTGCGTTTGCTCGACGCTGGTGCGGCGCTATGCAATGACCAGCACTTTGGTCTCCATGTGGGCGAGCGTGTCAAACTAGGCACCTACAATGTGTACGGCATGATTTTGATGAGCTGCAAAGATTTCCGGCAAGCATTCCAACAGACGATGCGCTACGAAGGATTAGCGCATGATCTGGGGCGTTCAGTATTAATTGAAAATGCCACGCAGACCGAATACCAATGGCATAGCCACTTCCCGCACGCCAGCCGACATCTGGCCGAAAGTGTGTTCGCTGGGATCAGGGTATTTGGCAACTGGTTTGCTGGGACGACTTTACCTGCTGTTCCAGTATTTTTCAGACACGGCGCTCCATCAGACATCAGTGAGCATCATCGAATTTTTGGTCCGGACGTCGTTTTTGGAACGCCACTTGATTGCTCAACGTTTCCAACGGCACTACTCGACTGGGCAGTTCCCAATGCGGATGTCAGCATGTACCCGTTATTACAGCAGCATGCGGAGCAATTATTAAAACAAAAGCAAGCTGCGGAGCATGACGGTAGCATCATGGCCTTGGTGCGAGTTGCCATTCGTAAAAACTTATCACGCGATCTGGCACGCTTACCAACAATAGCACTGGAATTAGGTGTCAGCCAAAGAACATTGCAACGTAAGCTGGCTGATACAGGCTTGAGCTTTCAACAGTTACTCGATGAAACTCGCCTCTCCGTCGCGCAAGAGTATTTACTTCAAGCTGACTTCAGCCTCTCAGATATCGCGTTTATGCTCGGCTATCAGGAACAAAGCGCGTTCCAACATGCGTTTAAAGAATGGACAGGCATGACGCCTAAGTCTTATCGCGATCAACAATCAAAACGTAGCGGATAAAAGTTAAATGCGGAGACTGGCTTCCCAGCTCCGCATTCATGTTAGGACGGCGGCTTGTCCACTAAACGCAGACAAAGCACACCTCGCTGCCGTCATACATATCAGTTGTATGTACAGCAGGTACGAAGAATCATATCAAAAAAATATGACATTGGTATGACTAAAATCAAGAAAATAAGTATTTTTTGGTATCAAAGTTACATCTCAACGTAGCAAATCGTAAAATATGTAAAAACCGTGACGGGGAGCCTTGAATGCCACTCTGGTAAAATACCGGCGCGGCATTCAACATTTCAATGCTAGCAAGAAATGTGCTCCGCTCACTACGTCATCCGCTAATTCTTAAGAAATACCTCATGTCATCACTCAGTTCCAACGTTGAAACCCGTGTCGCCAACAGTCACGCACATTTACAAAACGTGCTGGAACATGCTTTTCAGCATACCGCGGCACACAAAGCGGTGCTGGTGTATGACGAACGTTGTGAATTAGCGAGAGTATTAGCGCACGCCTATCGCCTCTGTCTGCCGGAAGCACTGTGTATCAACTTTGATGAGACAGCACCCTCTGCTATTTTACAAACGCTGGCAACGCTACAAAGTGGCGATCTGGCGATTTTGGTGCAATCAACGAATTTCCGTCTGGAAGCCTACCGATTGCGGGTCGAATTATTTAAGCAGGGTCTGAAAGTCATCGAACATCCGCATCTGGGACGCATGGAAGGTGCTGAGATCGATTATTACATTGATGCCCTGGCCTATGATCCGGATTACTATCGCGTGGTTGGTCGCAAGCTGAAAGAAAAAATTGATCAGGCTAGCCACGGCGTGGTCGACAGCGACGGTGCGCAATTGATTTTCAGCGGAAAATTTGAACCCGCCAAGCTCAACGTTGGCGATTACAGCGAAATGAAAAATGTCGGCGGCCAGTTCCCGATCGGTGAGGTATTTACCGAATCAGTCAACCTGGAAGATGTCCATGGTCGGGTGCGGGTCTTCATCTTCGGCGACACCACATTCAGCATCAATCAACCTGAAACACCAATCACCTTGATCATAGAAAAAGGCCAGGTCGTTACCACTGAAGATTCCACGCCAGAATTTGATCAGGTATTGAGCAACATTCGCGCGGACGATGGTGTGGTCTGGGTCAGAGAATTGGGCCTGGGAATGAACCGTGCATTCAGCAAAGAGCGCACTGTGCGTGATATTGGTACTTATGAACGCATGTGTGGCATTCACTTGTCGCTGGGTTCTAAGCACGGCAGCTATGCCAAACCCCATATCAAACGCGGCGAAGGCCGTCACCACGTGGACGTCTTTGCAGTGACAAAATCAGTCAAATTTGGTGACGAAGAAGTGTACCGTGACGGGCAATGGGTGGTCTGAGACGAGCTGTATTTGATGACAAGATGTGCTCTCCTAAGACGTTAAGGCTATTTTCAGGGTCAAATCAACAACACAATAAAAGTAGCTTGAGCGCTGCTGGTTGCCGTTAAAAGGTATTTTCTGCACGATCCAAGAATCAAGACAGCGGCTTTACCTCAATATTTCGCCTAAATCAGCGCAAAAATAATCGTTTATGCCCTCTGAGCGCAGACTTCTGCGCTGACGGGCGTTCTCTGTCTTAGATTCGCTGTTAAAATAATGCCCTTGTCCGTTAATCCTAAAAGTGCATCAACATGACTCGTAAGCTGTTCGTTACCACTGCTCTTCCATACGCTAACGCGCCCTTCCACCTTGGCCATATCATGGAATATATTCAGGCTGACGTCTGGGTAAGGCATCAGCGAATGTCGGGTAACGAGGTGCACTTTGTTGGTGCTGATGACGCGCACGGCGCACCGATCATGATTGCTGCTGAAAAAGCTGGCATTACACCACAAGAATTTGTTGCGCAGATTGCGGCTGGCCGTCAGCAATATCTGGACGGTTTCCATATTCAATTTGACAACTGGCATTCTACGGATGGCCCTGAAAACCATGCTTTATCACAAGACATCTATCGCAAATTAAAAGCAGCTGGTTTTATCACCAGCAAGACGATAGAACAGTTTTACGATCCGGTAAAAAATATGTTCTTGCCTGATCGCTACATCAAAGGCGAATGCCCAAAATGTGGCGCCAAAGACCAATATGGCGATTCTTGCGAAGTGTGCAGCGCTGTGTATGCGCCAACGGAAGTTATCAATCCTTATTCTGTCCTGACTGGTGCGACACCTGTCATGAAGTCTTCTGAGCATTTTTTCTTCAAATTGTCAGATCAGAAGTGCGTTGACTTTCTACGTGGCTGGGCTTTGCAAGACAATCGCTTGCAGTCAGAAGTGGCGAATAAATGCAAAGAATGGCTGGAAGGCGAAGGCGGTCTGGGTGACTGGGATATCAGCCGCGATGCACCGTACTTTGGTATTGAAATTCCTGACCAGCCAGGCAAATACTTCTACGTCTGGCTCGATGCGCCAGTCGGTTACCTCGCTTCGTTAAAAAATTACTTCGGCAAAACTGGCCGTGATTTTGATGCGTTTATGGCAGACCCGACGACCGAGCAGATTCATTTCATCGGTAAGGATATTACTTATTTCCATACACTGTTCTGGCCAGCAATGTTGAAGTTCTCTGGCTACAAAACACCTGACAATGTGTATGCGCATGGTTTTGTGACGGTATCTGGCGAAAAAATGTCGAAATCACGTGGCACTGGAATTTCTCCTTTGCGTTATCTGGAAATCGGCATGAACCCAGAATGGCTGCGTTATTACTTTGCCGCTAAATTAAATGCCAAAGTTGAAGATCTGGATCTGAATCCCGATGACTTCGTGGCGCGTATTAATTCCGATCTGATTGGTAAATACATCAACATCGCTTCACGCGCCGCTGGCTTTATCAGCAAACGCTTTGACGGTGTGGTTACCACTGACTGGGCACATGCAGATGATGCATTCCTTGGCAATTTGTACAAAGCGGCACCAGAAATCAAAGCCTTGTATGAGGCGCGCGAATATGGCAAAGCCTTGCGCGCTGCGATGGAACAAGCCGATCTGGTTAATGCCTACGTGGATGCGAACAAGCCTTGGGAACTGGCGAAAAAGCCAGAGAACGATGCTAAATTGCAAGAAGTATGCAGCCGCCTGCTCGAAGCTTTCCGTATTCTGACGATCTTCCTGAAACCAGTATTGCCGCAGCTCGCAGTTCAGGTCGAAGCACAATTGAATATTGCGCCATTGCAATGGGCTGATGTGACGGTAGCGATCCCACATCAACATAAGATTCATCCTTATACACACTTGATGCAACGTGTAGATCCTAAGATTTTTGATCAATTGTTTGATGCGCCTGTGGTGGCACCTGCCACAACTGCTGCGCCGGTTACTGCTGAGGCTTCTGCTGTCGCCAATACAAACAGCACTGTTGCTGGTAACCCGAACGATATCGAGCCGTTAGCAGAAGAAATCAAAATCGATGACTTTGCCAAAATTGATCTGCGCATTGCAAAAATCGTCAACTGTGAACATGTTGAAGGCTCAGACAAATTATTACGCCTGACTTTGGATGTCGGCGAAGGTCGCACCCGCAATGTATTCTCTGGCATCAAATCAGCATACCAACCTGAACAGTTGATTGGCAAATTCACGGTAATGGTCGCTAATCTGGCACCACGCAAAATGAAATTCGGCATGTCTGAAGGTATGGTGCTGGCAGCCTCCGCCGCTGATGAAAAAGCTCACCCAGGCTTGTACATTCTGGAAGCATGGCCAGGTGCACAGCCTGGTATGCGAGTGAGATAATCAAGCCACATCAGATAATTGGCTTTGAGTAATTGGTGGTCTGAATCAACAATTCAGACCACCAATTTTATTTTGTGCCTGCGTATGTAAAGAGTAGCGTGGCTTTTTTTGCCAGTTCAGCAACTACAACATCGTTAAGAAGAACGCCCCCCTCACTGAGCATCCACGTTGGATCATCGTGGCAGAGGCAATTGCCTCGGTGTATTCAGCATTAAATTAGGTTGGCGTGACAGTTTTTCAGGTGCAATTCAGCAGTTATGCGTGAATACCTAAGAAAATGACGAAATTGGCATATTCAGCGCATGGAAAATCACTTCAAGTATACTAAATGCCTTAAATAAGCATTTATAAGCATTTGTAGATACGTACTCCTGAAAGAACATGTCATGAACAGCCCAAGCAGCCCTAACGCCATCACCTCGCCCATTCCCGCCCGTCTTCTGCAACTGCGCAGCGCCATGAAGCAACATGGCATTGATGCCACCATTATTCCTTCTGCAGATCCGCACTTATCTGAATATGTGCCAGATCGCTGGCAAGGACGTAGCTATTTTTCTGGTTTCACGGGATCCGTAGGCACTTTGGTTGTAACAGCTGATTTTGCGGGTTTATGGGTTGATAGTCGTTACTGGAGTCAGGCAGAAAAGGAACTCGCGCCAACGGGCATACGTATGATGAAAATTGCCTCTGCTGCGTCGGTTGCGCATATTGATTGGCTGGTTGAATCGCTGTCTGGCGGACAGACTGTGTGCGTAGATGGCCAGGTACTTGGCCTCATGACCGCACGTATTCTCGAACAAAATTTAAGTGCGAAATCCATCCATTTAAAAACAGATATCGACTTGCTCGAAAACATCTGGACTGAAAGACCAGGCTTACCTCTGTCACCAATTTTTGAACATCTTGCACCGTTCGCGGCCATCTCTCGCCAGGAAAAATTGGCACTGGTACGTGAACAAATGCGCATTAAAGGTGTTGAATGGCACTTCGTTTCAACGGTCGATGACCTGGCGTGGATATTCAATTTACGCGGTAGTGATGTCAGCTATAACCCCGTATTTGCCGGACACGCATTGATTGGAATGAATGACGCAACTATCTTTGTAGCAGACGGAAAAATACCCGCTGCTTTACAAGCAATTCTTGCGCAAGATCAGGTCAAGATCGCCAGCTACAACAACGCAGCAAATGCACTGAAAGCCTTGCCAGCCAATAGCAGCATTCTGATTGATCCACGCCGTATCACACTAGGATTTCAGCAAGCAATTCCAACAGGTGTGCGTGTCGTTGATGCGATCAATCCTTCAGTTTTTATGAAATCACGTAAAAATGCACAAGAAGTAGCATTTGTTCGCGAAGCGATGGAACAAGATGGCGCCGCCTTGTGCGAATTCTTTAGTTGGTTAGAAGGTGCTCTAGGTAAAGAGCGCATCACTGAACTCACCATCGATGAAAAAATCTGTGAGGCACGCGCACGCCAGCCAAATTTCATCTCGCCAAGCTTTGGCACTATCGCTGGCTTCAATGGCAACGGTGCTATGCCGCACTACAGAGCGACACCAGAATCACATGCGGTCATTGAGGGCGATGGTTTGCTGTTGATCGACTCTGGTGGTCAATATCTGAATGGTACGACGGACATTACCCGTGTCATGCCTATCGGAACTGTCTCGGAGGCACAAAAGCGTGATTTCACACTGGTTCTGAAAGGAATGATCAATCTTTCTAAAGCAGTCTTCCCACGTGGCACACCTTCACCGATGCTGGACTCCCTGGCGCGGGCACCAATCTGGGCAGAAGGTATCAATTATGGTCACGGTACCGGTCATGGCGTTGGTTACTTCCTCAACGTTCACGAAGGTCCACAATCGATTTCGGCCGCTCTTCCGGAAGCACATACTGCAATGGAAGAAGGCATGATTACCTCCAATGAACCTGGCATTTATCGTCCGGATCAATGGGGTGTTCGCATAGAAAATCTGCTATTGAATGTGCCTGCGATGCAAACTGAGTTTGGCGAATATTTGCAATTTGAATCACTGACACTCTGTCCTATTGACACGCGCTGCATGAATGTCAGCATGTTGAGAGAGGATGAGATGAGTTGGATCAACAATTACCACGCGTTAGTATTGCAACGATTAAGTCCGCGTGTTTCAGGCGATGCCCTGACTTGGCTGAAAGAACGCACGCGAGCGATCAGCAAATAATTTGGACGATAAAGACAATGCCGCATTTTTCATACAATGCGGCATTTTTTTATTCCATTATTTAACTCCGCCCGTTCTGCATTAACAAGGCGCGCTAGTAGCAAAGATAAACTCGCCCAGAATGTTGACTATTCAGAGGTTGGCCTGACGTCTGCGTCGATCAGCTTTCGCACTGCAATGGTCAATAAATATAATTCATCCGACATGTCGCTCAACAACTCCGACGTATTTTCAAAATTATTCTCTTTGCCTTTACACTCTAACTTGTAGGCTAATTCTTCAATTGGATAGGCGCAGAAATTGCTAACCACGCCTTTAATTGTATGCGCCGACCGATGAAGTAATTCGGGGCTCTTCACTGCAATGGCATGTGCGAGATCCGCGATATATTGATCGTACACGTCGAGAAACGAATTTGCGATGATGTGAATAATTTCCTGATCAGCAGACTGCAAAGCTTGTTCGTAATCAAAATACCCAGATTGCTTATTACGCTCTGACGAAATACCTGTCATGTCGTTTGTCCTTTCAATGACCATTGGAGATGCGACCTGGTATTGACTTAACAAATTTTCCAACAGACTCGATTTGATGGGTTTTGATAAGTAATGATCCATTCCCGCTTCCAGACACCGCTCCCAGTCTCCAGGCATCACATTCGCGGTCATCGCAACGATAGGCGTATGTTGGCGATTTTTCTCACGCGCTTCAATTAATCGTATTTGCTGCGTTGCTTCAATGCCGCCCATTTCAGGCATTTGCATATCCATCAAGATCAGGTCAAAATTTTCTTGCTGGTATTTCTCTATCGCCACCAAGCCATTTTCAGCAACGGTGGCACGATGATGCCATTTTTTCAGCAAAGACAGCACCAACTTTTGATTAACCAAATTATCTTCAACCACCAGGATTTTGAGCGGTGACAATCCCACTGATGAATCCGGCGTTTGTCGCTGCACTGAAGCATGCCTGAATGAATTTCCCGACATCGCAGCAATGATAGCGTTCAATAGTTCATGTTGACTAACCGGTTTAGTCACATATTCTTTCACACCCATTTCACGGCACTGACGTGCCACATCAGGTGAACCCGCCGATGACAAGACAACAATTTTTTGTTTTATCAATTCTTCTTTTGCCTGCAATTGCTTCATAAAATCGAAGCCATTCATTTCTGGCATACAAATATCCAGCAGGATTAAATCAAAGCAATCATCATTTTCTTTTGTTTCAGCCAGCTTCACCAACGCATCAGCACCAGAGCTCACAGCCACTGAGTGCATACCCCATTTTCTCAAGGTATCCGAGAAAAAATGCCGGTTGATCGCGTTATCATCAACAACCAATGCGCGCAATCCAGATACCTCTCTGGTTTCGAGCTTGGACATAGGGCCAATGCCCATCTCAAATCTGGCCGTAAAGTAAAAGGTACTGCCCTTACCTACTACACTGTTCACTTCCAACAACCCGTGCATACTTTTTACAAGGCGCGAGGATATGGTGAGTCCTAACCCGGTTCCTCCATATTTACGCGTTGTAGAGGCGTCCGCCTGACTGAACGCACTGAAAATACTGGCTTGCTTCTCTAAAGGAATACCAATACCGTGATCCGTCACCGCAAAATAAATGCCTATCGATTCTTCATTTTGATGTGCAAGCTGAACATCGAGAATAATAGCGCCCTGCTCACTGAATTTAATCGCGTTACCGACCAGATTGGTAAGAATTTGACGCAAGCGACCAGGATCACCCAACAGAACATCAGGAACCGCCGGATCTATCTTGTAGACCAACTCTATGCCTTTTTGAGAAGCGCGAATAGCCAAAGTCTTAAGGCAAGACGCAAGTAATTCTCTGATTTCAAAATCGATTTTTTCAAGTACGACCTTACCTGACTCAATTTTAGAAAAATCTAAAATATCATTGATGATCCCAAGCAAAGAATACGAAGAAAATTTAACTAACTCCAGATACTCCCTTTGCTCAGGCGCAAGAAATGAATCCAAAGCAAGTTCAGTCATTCCTATGATCCCGTTCATCGGCGTTCTGATCTCATGGCTCATCATTGCCAGGAATTCGCTCTTGGCCGTATTGGCCGCTTCGGCATCTTCCTTCGCCTGAATCAACGCAGATTCAAATCGTCTGCGCTCTGTGATATCACGACAGGAACCATAAATACTACCGTCTGGTAGCAATGCGGCATTCAACTCAACGGGAACTAACTCGCCATTTTTCTTTAGCAAACGAATTTCTGTCCGGATAAATTTTTGTTCCAGCAGTTGATTAAGGAAATTTTTCTGTGCTTTTTCGCGATGTTCATGCGGGAGTAAATCGTAGATATTTTGATCGATCAATTCTTCTCTATCGTATCCCAACAAATGCAACGCCAGGTCATTGACATATGTCCAGCGCTCCTTGGCATTCGCGACAAACACCGCGTCCGCCGCATGATCAAGTAACATTCTTTGTTTAGTCTCGCTCTCACGCAAGGCTTTGTCAGCCCTGATTCGCTCGGACACATCCTGAAATGCAGCCACAGAACCAACAATCATGCCATGTTCAAAAATAGGCGAAACGACAATGGATACTGGAAATAAAATTCCAGACCGATGCTGAAAATACTCGAGGCCTGATCGAAATACCTGTCCTGATGACACGGCGTGATCAATCACACAGTCTTTCATTTCGACGTAACGCCCGTCGGGTTGTATCGCATGGATCACATCATGCATACGCTTACCAAGCAATTCAGACGAGTGATAACCCAGTATTTTTTCTGCCTCAGGATTCACGAACGTACAGATCCCGTCAGCGTCCAGGGTGTACACCCCCTCGCCCAAGGTATCCATGACGTTATGTAGCAAAAGCTGGCTGGCCTGAATTTTTTCCCTCAAGCGCAACTGCTCTGTTATATCAGTGCGAATAGAGATATATTGATATGGCTCGTGATTCTGATTCAGGAACGGAACAATAGTGGCATTCGTCCAGTAAAAACCACCCTCTTTATCCACATTGCGGATCTCGCCGTGCCACACGTTGCCCGACTGTATCGTACCCCACAGGTTTTCGAAAAACTCGCGCGAATGCAAACCAGAATTAACAATTCGATGATTTTGGCCTATGAGCTCTTTGGACTCAAACTTACTAATCGTACAGAATTTTTCGTTCGCATAAATCAGCGTACCGTGGGCATCTGTGATACTGACAATTGCATGCTGGTCGAGCGCAAATTTTTGCTTTTCGAGCTCGTCAAGTGCGCGTTGGAGGTCTTTTCTGGCATCGAGCACTTCCGTGACCATACCCGACAATAACTGCGACAAACTTTCCAGACTACTTTCATCATCGAGACGTTTCCCGAGCTGGGCAAGCAGTTGATTGGCGGTATGCCGCAACGTCACCAGCACCTGTTGACGCGCCTCAGCATCTTGCCGCAACGTCTCATTCGCCTCATTTAACTCATTGGAACTTAATTCCAGACTGCGCTTCCCCAACGCCAGATCACGGTCAGCCTGGTGGTAAGCCTCATCCACTTGCGACAAAAATTGACGTAATCCAAGCAATGTTGTCTTTGCAGGCGCACTCAGTGTATCTATCGCTGCTAAGGCTTCAAATTCTGCCAATACGCTTTCTAGTTGAACCTCATCGGCGACGCCCAACAGTCGCTTATATTGGCGAGATGATAACTTGTGTGGCATCAGCTTAATTCTGCCAGATAGGTAATGGTCATCGTTTGGTTATGTAGGCTACAAGCTTCTAATTTGTATCCGGGACAAATTTCCCCGTTTGAATAAAAACCACATAGAACCGTTTTTTCTCCGAGGATATCCTGCACAGCTTCAACTTCCTCATCAACCCGTCCACCCATAACTAGCTTTCGCCCGACGCAACTCACAAGCATACCTAAACTCTGCCCCTCAGGAACAGGCAAACCATCGATGGTTGCATGTGCAGCGGTTTCCGCGCCATCGACCAGGTCATTCGTATGCGCGTGCATCAGGCGCAAATAACCATCAGGATTAATGGCGCCAGCCAGAATTAAACTACCATCGGTCTCATTGATACCAAGTATGGTGCGAATTTGCCCCAACGATTCCCGGCTATTGGTCAGCATCTCAAATGGAAACAACAAACCAGATCCGGGTAAGTCTTTGGCGTAATCGCCCAAATAACGCTTATACACATCCAGGGCCGGATTGCCATCAAGTTCGTACAAAACATTGTCGACACATTTAGTCACTTTACGGGTGGGACCAAATGCTTTCCATCCACCAAAACTACCATGAGAAAAAAGTAATTTTTCACCGCGAAAACCAAGTGCAACTACTTCTGAGGTCGATATGCCATGAGACGAGAGAACGTAGGTTTTCGTAAAGGCACCATCATCACCTGCCAGGCCACCTGTGATAGGTAAGCGAGTACCAAGAACACGCGTCAAGCCATCGATTAAGGCGCTGCCGTTGATGTTCACGCCTTGTCCGAATAACATAATCGCTTTTAAGTCAGGGGATTGCAATTGCTGCGCCAGTGCTTCACCCGCTTGAAACGAGGCATCCATACTTTTGAGCTCCGCCCTCGCCACGTGAAAGGTCGCTGACTCAAAATGAATCGCGGTAATGATAGAGCTCGAACTGCTCACAGCCGTCGACGATATTTCGCCAGCCGTGGTACAGCCCACCAATTCAGCATCAGGAAAACTTGTTTTCAGCGCTTTAAAAAAATCCGGATCGGAAAAATGTTCGACGCAACCAAACACAAAAATCAATTGCGGTGCGATCTCAGTAAGGGTCGATAATTTCCGGGATGCGTCAGAAATATCGCTCATTGCGACTTGTGATATTTTCATCTTCAGCTCATAAGTTCTGAAAAAACAATGGTGATAAACGTCACTTTCATGGCACCTGGCCTCGCCTTTAAGAAAGCGACACTGACTTAGCGATACAAAACAAGACGATAAAACGAGATCATTACACCAGACTATGAAACGAAAAAATTACAGATTCCACTCAGCGCCAAAAGCTTTTTTGTCATCGTTTTCTTCGCGGTACCGCTCTTTGATTTCGAGAATTTGCTGCCAGCCTGCATTGAAAGCTGCGATGCACTGAGGGTCAAAATGATGTCCCGCGCCATCATGCAAAAAATTGAGGGCTTTATCTATTTCCCATGCTGCCTTATATGGACGTTCAGAAGTCAGCGCATCAAAGACATCGGCCACAGCGACGATTCTGGCAAAGAGGGGAATATCTTCGCCTTTCAAACCACTGGGATAGCCACTTCCGTCATATTTTTCATGGTGAGCTAATGCAATAACAGCACCAGCGTTCAACATTTCCGAACTACTGCCAGCTAAAATTTCATAGCCAAGCGTTGCATGGCGTTTCATGATAGTGAATTCATCGACAGTGAGCTTACCGGGTTTAAGTAGGATGTTATCCGGGATACCGACCTTACCAATATCATGCATAGGAGCGGCTTCGAGCAATAATTGCTGATCTGCGTCTGAAAGTCCCAGATGCTCTGCAATAATTCTTGAATAATTAGCCATCCGCAAAATATGTGCACCCGTTTCCGGGTCACGAGAATCAGCCGCTTTTGACAACCGAAAAATTGTTTCCCTCTCGCGAGCGCGAATTTCAGACGTCGCTTTTTTGACTTCGACGTCCAGCCAGATAGCACGATCTTCAAGGAAACGTTGACTCTTGCGGAGCGCAAGCATATTTTTAGTGCGTGCCAAAAATTCGATTTTATCGATGGGCTTAATCAGAAAATCGTTCGCACCAACGTCTAATGCCTGATAACGTAATGCCAACTCGTTATTCGCCGTGATCATCAGCACGGGAATATCATGACAACCAGGTAATTCGCGAAAGCGCCGGATAAACTCTACGCCATCCATGGTCGGCATCATGTAATCGACCATGACTAAATCGGGCACATTACCAGCACACCACAGCAAGGCGGACTCAGGCTCTGTAAAAGAAACAGAGTTGCACTTATCAATTTTCTTGAGTAACAGGCACAACAGGGTCACATTGATCTGCGCATCGTCAAGCACTAAAACGTTCATTTCCATTGAACATCCTCCTACAATATACCCAGCACGCAAATGACCTATTGACCTATTTAATTCGCTGTAATTGTTTTGAGTGTACCGTATTTAGGCACAACCGGAAGGCAGGAATAACAAAATTTATACATTCTGACATGTCCGACTAACAACAAATGAGCAATTTTCAGGCATCAATTACAATTGCCGGAGGGAATTGAACGGAAAATTTGCTCCCCTTATCAGGAACGGAATCGATTAATAAATTCGCGTTGTGACGTAGCAAAACATGCTTCACGATGGCCAAGCCCAATCCCGTTCCTTGGGTTTCGCGGGAGCGACTCTTGTCGACGCGGTAAAAACGTTCCGTCAGCCTTGAGATATGTTCTGGACTTATGCCTATTCCATTATCAACCACAACAAATTTAGGACCTTGCGGCGTGCTGCACCATTGAAGCTGGATTTCACCGTTTTCCGGCGTGTAACGAATAGCGTTAGTGACCAGATTAGTTAAAGCACTACGGATCTCGTCCGTACTTCCGCGAATATCCGGGCCCTGACAATCGAGCGTAATTTTATGCCGCCCAGCCGAAAGTGCATGGGCTTCTTGTAAGATTTGCTCAAGCAGCGCCAGCATATTAATCGATTCAGTCCTCAAAAGATGATCCATCGATTCGAGGCGGGTTAGCGTCAGCATGTCTTCAACCAGACGTTGCATCCGCTCACCTTGCTCGGACATGAGTTTCAAGTGCGCGTTTCTGGTCGGAATATCCAGATCCGGTTGCAATGAGGCAATTTCCAAAAAACCATTAATCACTGTCAATGGCGTGCGCAACTCATGCGAGGCATTCGCAATAAAATCGCGCCGCATCATATCGATACGCTCAGATTCGGTAACATCATGGGTCACCAGAATTTGGCGGCGATTTTCAAACGGAATAATGTGTGCAATCAACTTGCGGTCGCGAAACGATAAGGTCAAAGGAGTCTCGTAGCGTCCGAGGATAATATAATCCATGAACTCTGGACTACGCACCAGATTTGTCACGCGCATACCCTTGTCTTTTGCTAAACTCAGGCCAAGGTGGCGTTCTGCAGCAGGATTACACCACTCAAGAAACAGAACATCATCCATAATTACCACGCCATCTGGCAACAAGGTCATCGCCTGACGGAAACGCGCCAACCATTCCGTGAGCTCAGTCTGATTCTTTTCGTCTCCACGACGTAACTTATACAGTCTGGAGAAAATATCGGTCCATGCACCCCAACCATCTGGCAAGCGCGAGCTCGAAGGATGATCAAGCCAGTCAGCCAATCTCTGCAAATAAAAAAGCTGTACCAGCACGAGCGATGCCATCGCTAACATCCCTAACACCAAGCCGATAACCGTGCCCCACATATAGCAGGCAACGGCGGTGCCCATTGCAACCAACAAAATACGAACGGAATTAGAAATCCAGAATATGAGGCGAGACGACATGTGATATCCCTGATATTTTTTTAATTGGGAGTATGGCTAGAGAATCAGTAGAAAAATGAGTGTTCTTACTTTTCTGAATCTTCATCAACTTCTTAAGATACCGATGAAACGTCATGCAATCTCGTGTAAGCACATTGATTGCATTAACGTTCACGAACAGTCAGACAAATACGAGTTGCAAGTATTGGTCAAAAACAAAGTAAAACAGGGAATAAGGTTAATTACTTTTCCGACAACATATAACCAACGCTGCGTACTGTTTTAATCAAAGACTCGGCTGATTTCAACACTTTTCTCAAACGTAAAACGTGCACATCGACAGTCCGCTCTTCAATTACAACGTGATCGCCCCAGACCTTATCAAGTAATTGGCTACGCGAAAACACACGTTCAGGATGCGCCATAAAAAATTTCAAGAGCTTGTACTCGGCGTGCCCGATATCTACTTTTTGCTCTTCGATTTTCACTGTACAGCTGACGGGATCGAGCACAACAGGACCGGCAGTTAAAGCCGTCTGTGCATGCTCAGGACTCTTACGGCGCAATAAAGCCTTAATCCTTGCGGTCAGCTCACGTGGAGAAAACGGTTTTGTGACGTAATCGTCCGCACCGTGATCAAGACCAGCAATCTTATCTTCTTCCATACTCTTCGCAGTGAGCATGATGATAGGAATTTCATTGAACTGACGATCAGAACGGATTTTAGACAACAAGCGTAAGCCGCTTTGGTCAGGCAACATCCAATCGAGCAAAATCAATTGCGGTGTTCGACGCTGGATGAAATCCCACGCATCCGCCGTGTTATTGACTGAAAAGGTATTCCATCCGGCAGCGCGCAAGGTAAAGCTCACCAGCTCAACAATTGCGGGCTCGTCTTCGACGATGAGTATTGTGGTATCAGCAGCCATTATCCGTTATCAACTTTTTGATCTTGTTTAATTGCGACATAATCCGAATGCCGGATATCTTTACCCTCAACGATATAAATCGTATGTTCAGCAATGTTTTTTGCGTGATCTGCAATACGCTCAATGGCTTTGGCAACCCACAGAGTATTCAAAGAAGAAGTGATCGTACTTGGATCTTCCATCATAAATGTAATCAGATTACGCATGATGGAACGGAAATCGTTGTCGATAATGGCATCTTGCGCAATCAATTGTACCGCTTTCGCGTCATCCAGTCGCGCAAACGCATCCAATGAATGATGCAACATATCGGCAACACTACCCGCCAGTACGCGCACTGTTTCATAACCATTAAACATGGCAGTACCACGGCGATTGGCGTGTGCCTCTTTAGAAATACGTGCGATCTTGGTTGATTCGTCGCCAATACGTTCCAGGTCAGTAATCACCTTCCCTGTTGCCATCACTGTGCGCAAATCGTTCGCTGCAGGTTGACGCTTAACAATCAAATGGCTGCACATATCGTCGAGAGCGACCTCGAGACGATTGACTTCCAGATCGGATTGAATAACCGCCTCGGCCTGATCAGCATTACCAGTGCGGAAACATGACATCGCATCGTGGAAATGACTTTCCACAAGGCCGCCCATGAGCAATACCTTAGAACGGATTGTCTCAAGGTCATGATCATATTGTTTTGAAGAGTGTTCGCCAGTCAAGGTAGTCTCCTGAATTAGTATCGCTGAGGATGTGTTATTAACCGAAACGACCGGTAATATAGTCTTGAGTTTCTTTTTTTACTGGATTCATGAAGATATGATCCGTCTCGCCAAACTCAACCAACTCTCCCAAATACATGTATGCAGTGTAGTCAGAGCAACGTGCCGCTTGCTGCATATTGTGCGTCACGATGGCAATCGTATATTCTTCTTTCAACTCGTTGATCAGTTCTTCGATTTTGACGGTAGAAATTGGATCCAGAGCAGAGGTCGGCTCATCCAATAACAAAATCTCTGGCTTAACAGATACGCCACGGGCAATACACAAACGCTGCTGCTGACCACCAGATAAACTCAAACCACTTTTGTGTAATTTATCTTTTACTTCTGTCCAGATCGCCGCTTTTTTCAATGCCCATTCAACGCGTTCATCCATTTCGCCCTTCGACAAATTTTCATAAAGGCGAACCCCAAATGCGATGTTGTCGTAGACCGACATAGGAAATGGTGTTGGCTTTTGGAATACCATGCCTACTTTAGCGCGCAGCAAATTGATGTCCTGATCTGCATCAAGAATGTTTTTGCCTTTGTAAATAATTTTCCCTTCAGCGCGCTGGCCTGGGTACAAATCATACATACGATTCAATGTGCGTAACAAAGTCGATTTACCGCAGCCAGAAGGGCCAATAAATGCAGTGACTTTTTTATCAAAAATATTTAAATTGATATCGCGCAAACTACGGGTCGCACCGTAGAAAAAATTCAGCCCATCAATCTCGATTGCTTTTTTTTGTGTATTTGCTGGTGTAGTAGTCATATCGATGCCCGGATTAATGCTGTGATTTTTGATTAAATAATGTACGTGACAAAATATTCAGACCCAGAACGCTAAACGTAATAAGTAAAGCACCGCCCCAGGCAAGGTCACGCCAATTATCATATGGACTCATTGCAAACTGATAAATAACGACTGGCAAGTTCGCCATCGGTTTATTCATATTTCCGTTAAAGAACTGATTGTTCAATGCGGTAAAAAGTAAGGGCGCTGTTTCACCCGAAATACGAGCGACCGCCAATAAAATACCAGTAATAACGCCCGCTTTGACAGCACGCAAACGTATCATGAGTGCGACTTTCCAGCGTGGCGCACCAAGTGCGAACGCAGCTTCCTGAAGACTCGCTGGCACCAGGCCTAACATATTGTCAGTGGTGCGGACAACGACAGGAATCGCAATCAAAGAAATCGCGATACTGCCCGCCCAACCGGAAAAGTGTTTGACGTTTGCGACGTAGATTGCATAAACAAACAAGCCAATAACGATCGATGGCGCTGACAACATAATGTCAGTAACAAAACGCGTTACGGCACCAAACATGCTCTTGTTGCCGTATTCAGCCAAATAAATACCTGCGAGAATACCGATGGGCGTAGAGATCAGCGTCGCACTACCGACCATCATAAAACTACCGACAATCGCATTCATCAAACCACCGCCTTCGCTACCAGGGGCAGGCGTGCTTTCAGTGAACATCGCAAAATTAATTGCGGATACACCTTTGATTAACAAGGTGAATAAAATCCACATCAAGAATGCGACACCAAGTGCCATCGCTGCGGATGACAAAAAGATGCCTACTCTATGCACCCATAAACGGCGACGATAGACCGGGTTATCTGGTGACTGTATCAAAGTATCATTCATTATTTTGTTCCTTCTTTACGGCTCAGACCCAGCAACATTAATTTCGCGGCAGACAACACAATGAATGTAATCACAAACAAAATTAAACCCAACAAGAATAATGATGAAACGTGCAATGGGGTTTCTGCTTCCGCAAACTCATTCGCCAACGTCGATGCAATACTATTACCGGCTGCGAACAGCGACCAGGACAACTGATTTGCGTTACCGATCACGAAAGTAATCGCCATCGTTTCACCCAACGCACGCCCCAGGCCCAACATCACGCCGCCAACCACACCAATTTTCGTGTAAGGCAACACAATTTTGCGAACCACTTCCCATTTTGTACAACCCAAGCCGTAAGCTGATTCTTTCAGCACTGGTGGCACCACTTCAAATACGTCACGCATTACTGAAGAAATGAAAGGAATAATCATAATCGCCAAAATGATACCGGCAGACAGAATACCAATGCCTATCATTGGGCCTGAGAACATGGCACCAATCACGGGCAAATTACCCAACGTAGCATGTAGCACTGGCTGAACGTATTTGGCAAATAAGGGAGCAAAAACAAACAAACCCCACATACCATAAATAATACTTGGCACGCCAGCGAGCAACTCAATGGCAGTTCCCAACGGACGCTTAAGCCAGGCCGGGCAAATCTCAGTCAGAAATAAAGCAATACCGAAACTGACCGGAAACGCAATCAACAAAGCGATGATGGATGTTGTCAGCGTACCGACAATCGCAATCAGACCGCCGTATTTATCGTTGACGGGATCCCATTCAACGGTCGATATAAATGCCAGACCAAATTCCTGCATTGCAGGTATGGCGCGCATAAACAAAGAAAAAATAATACCGAGCAACACCACCAACACTAAAGCGGCAAAACTCAGCGTTAATTTATGGAAGAAGAAATCTTGCCAATGCTGGCGACGCATGACTTGAGCCAGTTTTTCATCACTAAGTTGGTTATCCTGTGAGTAATCTGGATTTGAAATACTTGGACTTGCTGAAGGTACGGTCATATTGACGGAGGACATTGGAGTTGGCATAGGTGCTTTTTCACTGAAAGGCAATACAACACACGTTGAATTGCCTTTACAAGAATCGTTCAACTAATTACAAAAAACAAACTTAACGACTGGCTGTTGCAGATTTTTTTACCAGACAGTTTTACCAGAAGCATCCTTGATATTGGCTTTCCAGCCATCCTGGATTTGCTTCACCAGCGCTGCTGGCAGTGGAACATAATCCAGTTCGGTGGCCATTTCAGCGCCATTTTTAAACGCCCAGTCAAAGAACTTCAAGACTTCTTTTGCTTCGGCCGGCTTGTCCTGAGATTTGTGCATCAAAATAAATGAGGCACCTGTAACAGGCCAGGACGCTTTGCCAGGCTGATTGGTCAACACCAGGAACATGCCTGGTGCTTTCGCCCAGTCAGCATTCGCAGCCGCAGCCTTAAACGCATCATCTTCTGGCTCAACGAACTGGCCATCGGCGTTTTTCAACATGGTGTACACCATTTTATTTTTCTTTACATAGGCGTATTCAACATAGCCGATCGTATTCTTGATACGCTGAACGTTTGCCGCAACACCTTCATTACCTTTACCGCCCAGTCCAACAGGCCATTTCACTGCGGTAGAGGAACCGACAGTAGATTTGAATTCCGGGCTTACTTTACTCAAAAAATCTGTCCACAAGAATGTCGTACCAGAACCATCGGAGCGACGAACAACAGTAATATCTTCTGCTGGCAGTTTTAAACCAGGATTAATCGCAACGATCTCTGGTGCATTCCACTTAGTGATTTTGCCCAGATAGATAGATGCCAGCACTTCGCCAGTCATTTTCATCTTGCCCGGTGCAACGCCATCAACATTGACAATTGGCACCACACCACCGATGATTGCCGGGAATTGTGTCAAACCCTCGGCGTTGAGTTCCTCTACCTTCAAAGGCATATCGGACGCGCCAAAATCGACTGTTTTTGCTTTAATCTGCTTGATACCGCCACCCGAACCGATAGACTGATAGTTCAAGCCTGATCCAGTTGCTTTTTTATAAGCATCAGCCCATTTCGCATAAATTGGGTAAGGAAACGTAGCCCCGGCACCAGTCATGTCGGCAGCTTGTGCAACAGAGACCGAAGCAGCGGTTGCGCCGGCAACAGCAACCATAGCAATTAAAGTTTTCACAACACGATTGATTTGCATATTCACCTCATGAATCGATTACAAGGGGGGTACTTTTCAGTTGCACAACTCTACAAGCCAATTATGACAATACGATGACTTCATGAAATATTTGTGAAATATTTGTGAAATATTTAATTTTCCCATTACATTTTTTGTCATAAAATTGTCATGTAAAGCAACTAAAATGAATTCGTATATATATGTAGGTTTTTATGACATGCGGGAAAATATGCCAAATCAAGAAGTGAATCCATCAACCGTACCTCCTGTAACAAAAAAAATAACTAACGAAGATGGTCAAATCACCAGTCAACCGGGTGATAAAAAAATCACAACTAAAAATAACACCCCTTCGGGCTCAAAAGACACCACATCCGAACTGTCAAGGTCTGTTATTTTTCTTGATCGGGAAATGTCACAGATTGCTTTCAATTGGCGCGTATTGGCTCAAGCAGAAGACCGGTCAATCCCCTTACTGGAACGTCTGAAATATCTTTGCATCGTTGGCAGCAATCTGGATGAATTTTTTGAAGTCAGGGTCGCCAGCCTGTTAGCGCAAAACACCGTCGACGGCGAACTTGTCCAGCACCCCAATTTTCAGGCCAGCCTCAAACGCATTAGCACAGAATGCCATCAACTCGCGCAACGTCAATACGAATTACTTAATCAGGAAATTCTCCCGCAGTTATCAAAAAAAGGCATTAACCTGCTGCGACACTCGGAAAGAAATGAAGCACAAAGAGCATGGTTAAAACAATACTTCGAACGCGAAGTACGTCCGCTCTTAACACCAATCGGTCTCGATCCTGCCCACCCTTTCCCGCAAGTCGTCAATAAAAGTCTCAATTTCATCGTTTCTCTCGCTGGCAAGGATGCATTTGGACGCGGCACAGGTATCGCCATCGTTAAAGCGCCCCGGGTATTGCCGCGGATTATTCGCTTACCAGACGAACTCTCCGAAAAGGGCATGTCGTTCTGCTTATTATCCTCAGTTATTCACTCCCATATCGCTGATCTGTTCAACGGCCGTGAAGTAATTAACTATTCACAATTCCGCGTCACTCGTGATAGCGACTTATGGGTCGATGAAGAAGAAGTAAAAAATCTAAGACAGGCTTTACAAGGCGAATTACAAACCCGTCAGTTCGGTGCTGCAGTCAGGCTGGAGGTGGCAAAAAACTGCCCCGAAGATTTAGCCCGCTTTTTGCTGGAGCAATTTTCTCTGAGCGAAGATCGTTTGTATCCGGTCGATGGCCCAGTCAACATGGTTCGCCTCGGAGAACTGGTTGATCACGTTAAACAAGCAAACCTCCGCTTCCCGCCATTTTCTCCAAAAGCGATCGCGAAATACTCGCACACCGATATTTTCACTTTGCTGCGCAAGCAAGATATTTTATTGCACCATCCGTTCCAGCCGTTCCAGACGGTCATCGATTTTATCCGCTCCGCGTCACTCGATCCTAGCGTTGTCGCAATCAAGCAGACGATTTATCGCACCGGCATGAATTCGGATCTGATGGAATCCCTCATCACTGCTGCGCGATTAGGCAAAGAGGTCACCGTCATTGTTGAATTAATGGCGCGTTTTGATGAAGAAGCGAATATCAACTGGGCAGATAAATTGCAACGCGCCGGTGCACAGGTGGTGTACGGCGTGGTGGGTCTGAAAACACATGCCAAACTCGCGTTGGTAATTCGTCGCGAAGAAGGCGGCGTTTTACGTCACTATGCGCATTTGGGCACGGGCAACTATCATCCATCGACGACCCGTTTCTATACAGACTTTGGATTATTAACTGCCCATCCGGAAATGGCTGCCGAAGTCAATGAAGTCTTTATTCATTTAACCGGACTGACCAAGCCAAAGAAACTCGAATATTTGTGGCTGGCACCATTTGCATTACAACCCCAATTAATCAAAGCAATCCGCAACGAAGCGCGCATTGCGCGCGAAGGCCGACCTGGCAGAATTATCGCCAAAATGAATTCGCTGTCTGACGAATCCGTCATTCGCGCTCTGTACGCGGCATCCGCCGACGGCGTAAAAATTGACCTGATTGTGCGTGGCGCATGCACTTTGCGCCCGGGCGTACCAGGATTATCCGAAAATATCAGGGTGCGCTCGATTATCGGCCGCTTCCTTGAGCACAGTCGGATTTACTATTTCCGCAATGATCTGGCACATGATATCTATCTGGCCAGTGCTGACTGGATGAACCGTAATTTATTCCGTCGCATTGAAGTCGCATTCCCGGTCCTGGAAAAATCATTGAAGAAACGCATTCTCGCCGAAGGGCTTGACCCCTATCTGAAAGACAACATGAACTCCTGGGTGCTTGACTCTAATGGTAATTACGAACGCAAGAAAGCGCGTGGACAACAGGCTAATTTCTGCGCACAGCAATACCTGATGCAACAATTGGGATCCCTATCAACTGCGGAAAACGAATAATGGACTTAATACTCTGGCGACATGCGGAAGCCGAACCGGCAACGGAAGAAATCACAGATGAATTCCGTAAACTTACCGGAAAAGGATTAAAGCAAGCAAGCAAAATTGCTTACTGGCTCGATAGCACCCTACCAGAGACTTGTCGTATTCTGGTCAGCCCTGCCGTGCGCACACGTGATACCGCTGAAGCACTCAATGCCAGTGGCAGAAAATTCAAGATTGCACCTGAGCTGGCCCCTGATGCCAGAATTGAAGATGTGTTGCGACTAGTGAACTGGCCCAACAGCCGCGAACCAGTAATGATCATTGGCCATCAACCCTATCTCGGTCAGGTCGCAGGAGAATTGCTTGGTCACCCGCTGCAGGAATATAGTATTCGTAAGGGCAACGTCTGGTGGATTTCGCAAAAGCAAAGACAAGGTGAAGAATTACAGACTTACCTCAAAGCGATTATGTCTCCTGACTTGGTCGTCAAATAAGGAAAAAAGACATTCAGCCTTTTTAACTTTAAAAGTGTAAAAAATAAAATGCCCCGGAAAAAACCGGGGCATTTTATATTGAAAAACCACGAACTAAGCCAACGTGCCTACACAGCGATACTCACTTCACCATCCATCTCAACGTCGGCATCAACATCTGCAACCACTTGATTTATGGGCATAGCATGCATGATGTCATGCCAGGTAACGAGGCTTAACTGTCCCTGGGCATCTTCAACAAGTGCTGATAAGCTTTCGACCCAGTCACCATCATTGCAATACAAAATACCGTTAATGTCGCGAATTTCCGGTTTATGAATGTGACCACAGATGATGCCATCCACGCCTTTTCTGCGTGCCTCATCGGCTAATGCATCTTCAAACTGAGTGATATAGCTGACCGCATTTTTTACCTTGAGCTTCAGATATTGCGACAGCGACCAATATGGCAACCCTGCTCTGGCACGCCAATTATTGAAGATTTGATTGAACTTCAATATTACCGTGTACAAACTGTCACCAACGTAAGCGAGCCATTTAGCGCAAGCAATCACACCATCAAAACGATCGCCATGCAACACCAGCATGCGACGACCATCGGCAGTCGTATGCACCAGCTCATCACGGACTTTGATACCACCAAAATCGAGGTCAATAAACTGGCGGATAGACTCATCATGGTTGCCTGGTACAAAAATAACGTTGGTCCCTTTCTTGGCCTTCTTCAGTACCGTTTGAACCACATTATTATGGGTCTGATCCCAATACCAGCGGCGCTTCAATTGCCAACCATCGATAATATCGCCGACGAGGTATAAGGTTTCAGATTCAGTTGCCCGCAAAAACTCCAACAACTTTGCTGCCTGACAACCGCTAGTCCCAAGATGCAAATCAGAAATCCAGATCGTCCGAAATCGCGTAACTTCGCGCTTTCCGGTTTTGTGCATTTTCTTGCTCAGGAACTGTTCAGCAGGTTTCACAATTACTGATCTCCTGTATTGTAATGGCGCGCATAACGATCATCCAAATTCGCTAATGGCAACATAACAAACAAATCAGCACTATGAAAATCAGGATCCCAGGCAGGATCACCACACACCCAGGCACCAGCACGTAAATAGCCTTTCAACAATGGAGGTATTCTCGCCTCGACATTGCTTGTATCTATCTCGTCGAGCGGGAAAGGCACGTGAGGAGTAACGCGATACTCGCGAGGACAAAAGTCTTTTTCAGTCAGACTACGATAAATCGCAGCTGCATTTTGACCGCCATCGGTAAGACTGATACTTGCACAGCCAATCAAATGAGAACAACGCTCACGACGCATGTACGCTGCCAACCCCGCCCACAACAACATAATCACCGCACCACTACGATAATCCGGATGAATGCAAGCACGACCTGCTTCAGCGACTGAGTGACGAACGTTTTGCAAGCGAGACAGATCAAACTCAGTTTCAGAGTAATAACGCCCAATATCACGCGCCGCATTAGGACCTAAAATACGATAGGTACCAACGACCTTCAATGTCTTGGTATCACGAACGATCAAGTGATCGCAATACGCATCAAATTCGTCTTTATCCAATCCATCTGGATTCGACAGGGCTGACAAACCCATACTTTCAATGAACACTTTGTAGCGCAAACGCTGCACTTCTCTCACTTCTTCTGGCGTTGTTGCCAGGCTCAGATTGAGTTTGGAAAAACTGGGATTAGCATCCGCGGGTATCGTGAGTAATCGCATTCATCGTCCTTGTTAAGTCTCAAGATGTCGTTGGTTCAACGGACGAAGAATAGAGCACGATTACTTCAGCAAGATGACAGATTCATGTCGGTTTTATGACAAGCAAAAAAACAACAAGCCTTCAAAACAGAGGCTGCTTTGAAGGCTTTTCAGAATTAGATTCTGAATCACAAAATTAACAATCTATTATTTTTCTTTTTTTGGACGACCAGCCTTCAGAGGTGCCAACTCTGCGATCAGCTTTTTAAGGGCAGGAACATCTGTTTTATTCAACAATGCCAAACCGATGCGCAAAAGCTGGCTCTTTTTCACCTCAACACCAGCCTTCAGACAAGCACGCTTCACCTGGCCCAATACGGCATATTCGGCTTCAGGCATCGTGAAACTGTCACGCACGAGTTTCGCTTTTTTAACTTTATCAACAATTTCTATCGCTGATTTCGGGATGTCAACTTTCGCTACAACACGTTTAACGGGGGCTTTAGCGACACCATTGAGCTTTGCTACTGGCTTATCAGTTACGCTTTTTTTATCAGAAGCAACAACAGGCTTCTTTACGGCAACTTTTTTTGCTGCCGGTGCTTTGACTGCAGCTACCTTGACGGCAGGTGCTTTTACTCCTGTTGCTTTTGCTATCGGTGCTTCTTTTTTGCTTGTAACGGTTGCCATTTGAGCCTCCAAGTTAAATGCGTATAAACAATATAAACAATATGTGCATAAACAACAAGCCTTAAGCATAACCTCTTCTCATGACAAGCAGATTACCAAAAATACACTCAAGCAATACATTTACTCTCATGCGATAATCGCGCCGACATTTCAGCCACTATTGCTTTTTATCACCAAAAACTCATGAAATACTCACACTACTTACTCTCAGTTGCCCTATTGCTCACGCAATCAGTACAGGCTATCGAATTACATGGCGCAGGATCATCTGCTGCAGCGCCGTTGTATAAAATATGGGCAGAAGCGTATGCAAAATCTGTTGACAATACCATTACCTACGAACCTTCCGGCTCTTCCTCTGGTATAAAAAAGATAAAAGAAAATAGCATAGACTTTGGGGCAAGTGATGTTGCTTTACCACAAGCCGATTTGAAAAAATCAAAGCTTATCCAGTTTCCGTCTGCAATATCAGGCGTGGCAGTCGTTGTCAATTTACCCAGCTTAAAATCAGGTGAGTTGCGCTTAACAGGTGACGTCATCGCCAGAATTTTCTCAGGGCAGATTGACCAATGGAATGATCCAGCCATTACGGCACTGAACCCAAACACACGACTACCTGCCAAAACAATTTTGCCCTTTGTCAGACAAGATGGCTCAGGCACCACGTACAATTTCACTGACTACCTCTGCAAAATGAACAAAGCATGGCAAGCAGGGTTTGGCAAGAATTTTACAATTTCCTGGGACCCCAAGTTCACCCAGGTCAAAGGAAGTGGTGGCATTTCCTCAGCGATCCGGAAAAATCCTTACAGCATCAGCTATATTGATTACAACTATGTATTGCAGGATAAACTTGATGTCGCCCAGGTTCAGAATCACGATGGACGCTTTTTGATGCCGTCCGCTGAGGGTTTTTCCGCAGCTCTGGCGGCCAGCAATTGGAAAACACAAGGAACATTTGAAGAGATGCTGACCGACAAGCCAGGTGCAAAATCCTGGCCAATTACGATGGGCACTTTCATTATCTTGCAACAATCGGCTAAAAATATCGACAAGTCAACTGCGACTTTAAAATTCTTTACCTGGGCATTTATGAATGGCGATCGCTTTGTCAATACCGTTGACTTTGTACGCCTCCCGGATCCCGTACAAGCGCGCGTATTTAAAGAAATGACCACAGTTACTGATGCAGCAGGCACGCCATTGAAGTGGAGTTTGCAATAATAATTCAGCGCAAGCTCAGTCTGGATTGATCATCAAAAAGGAGTGCGAGATTCAGTCGCACTCCTTTTTTTATCTCAGGTGAAAAGTCGCCCCACACCACACATTTTTTCGGCGAATGACACGGCCTTAATTTACAGGCGCATTCCGATACCGATTTACTTCCGCAGCAGTTACTGCGCTCGCCTGATTTCCCCAGCGATGACGAATATACGTGAGCACCAAGGCGACTTCGTTATCATCGAGTACCGGAGCAAATGGCGGCATGCCGTAAGGTCTCGGATTTTCCTTTGAAACTGGCGGAAAACCGCCAGTTAAAATAATACGGATAGGGTTAGCGACATTGGGCATGAGCACCGAATGATTTTCTTTGAGCGCTGGGTAAATACCTGCAATGCCTTCTCCCGCATGCCCATGACAATCGGCACAATGTTTTTTATAGAGAACCTCGCCTTGGGTCATGACGGTGGAAAATACCTGCGGACTATATTCCGTCTTATAGGCTGGCACAGAATCAGGCTTTGGAGCTAAGGACTTGAGGTACAACGTCATCGCATCAATATCATCGGTTTTCAAATGCTGCAAACTATCTGCAAAAACCTCCGCCATTGGCCCCGACATTACCCCCTTCTCGGCAATGGCACGTCTAAATAACTGAGCAACCTCCAGATCCGTTTGGTTGGCCAGATGTGCTTCATTCAGACGCAATAAGGAAGGCGCATACCAAGCAATTGAAGGCATCTCTCCTCCATCCAAATCCTGCGTTCCAGCATTGGCACCTAACATATTGCGACTACTATGACAGGCACTGCAATGGCCTAACCCGTTAACTAAATACGCACCGCGGTTCCATGTGGAAGATTGACCGGCTACGACCGCAAAACTGTGGGGCTTAAAATATAAAGTGCGCCAGATTGCCAACAAAGGACGCTGATTGTACGGAAAAGCCAATTGATGTGGCAGCGATACCTGGTTTACCGCAGGGATACTCCTGAGGTAAGCGAACATGGCATCAGAATCAGTACGAGACACCAGTGTGTAATTAGGATACGGAAAAGCAGGATATAACAAACTACCATCACGCGCCTTACCAAAGTGTAGCGCACGCCAGAAATCATCTGCCGTCCAACGACCGATGCCAGTTTGCATATCAGGCGTAATGTTAGGAGAAATAAAATTGCCAAACGGTGACGGTATCAGCTTACCACCCGCATAAAGAGCGGCACCACGGGCGGTATGACAAGCGGCACAATTGCCAACGCGAGTCAGGTACTCTCCTCGTCTGATCTGTTCACCTGCCAGATTGGAATTCGTCAAAACATTGCGCATCTGAGAATGATCTTGTGCATTCTCATCCTCGATACGATAACCGGTCTGATAAACGTAGCAGATCAATCCGACAATCAACACCGCCAATCCTGATACCAAATACCGTATTACTTTGTCCATTGCTTTTCCACCTGTTTGTTCGAGAGCAATTCATGAACCATATCTCACATGCTTATGTCATTCCTGAAAATGATTAAAGCTCATCAAGATTTAACTGCCAGGAATGCTCCCACACGCCAAAGGAAAGTGTCCCTTAGCATCACCACTGAACACGTCAGCCACGCCACCATCCGCTACATATTGCATCGCCAACCATCCTGACAGCGCACCAATATCTTCAGGGCCCAATTGTTTTGCGATAGTCTGCATACAATCGGGGGCGGCTGCGTGTCTGCTACCCGTCTGCCACGCACCTAATTGGGCAATCAGGTAGTCGCGCGGCAATCCGGCAACCCCAGGAATGAAGGGCGCCAGTCCTGTCAGTTTCTGCCCATGACACGCGATACATGCAGGTATCTTTTTTTTCTCGTCGCCGTGCAGCACCAGTTGGCGCCCTCGCTCTACCATCGCGGGCTGTATATCTGGCTTTTGCGGTGCCGCATATGGCGGATGCTGATGAGAGAAAAAAGCCGCAATTTCCTGAAGATATGCATCGCTCATGTTGGCAACCATATAGGTCATCATGGGAAACGTGCGCTTACCATCTCGAAAATTTTTGAGCTGATTAAATAAATATCCTTCTGGTTTACCTGCAATGCGCGGGTAGTAACCATCGGTGCCGGCGCGTCCTTGTGCCCCGTGACAAGAAGAACATGCCTTCAATCGCTGCTCTAATGTATCTGGCACCTTTTGCGCTGACGTCGTCATCGAATACGTCAAAGTAAATGCCACCAGAGAGAGTCGACATATACGTCCCAGTGAAGATTTGAAATTAACAAAATTTGACAT
>Ga0364893_10193_pt1 | contig 33809 bp, 35 predicted proteins | sample ExccelJu500001D3_FD_206943 | JGI IMG/M metagenome (GOLD analysis project Ga0364893, IMG submission 206943) | Enriched cells from Trout Bog Lake Hypolimnion, Wisconsin, USA - BchlTB.July16.5000.01.D3 | ecosystem: Environmental > Aquatic > Freshwater > Lake > Hypolimnion/Profundal zone | place: USA...
CTCAAAACCATTGTGAGATCACTTAATCCAAATAGCTTTACTGGCGGGACAAAACCAACAAACTCGATGGGAATAGTAGATTAGTAGATGCTTGCTAAGAGTAACTAGTCAGAACTTAAGCGGGTTCCAAGCTTTTCACCAGCCATCAGACGAGTTAACACATTTGGCTCTCGACCAGAGGCAATAATTGTATTAGCCCCCGTTTGAGCAGCCACTTTAGCGGCCATCACTTTAGTAAGCATGCCCCCCTTACTTAACTCGCTTGCCGCTCCACCTGCCATTTTTTCTAAATCAGGATCACCCGCAACAGCATCGCTTAATAAAATCGCAGAAGTATCTTGACGTGGGTCAGAAGTAAACAAGCCACCCTGATCAGTCAAAATAATCAGCAAATCCGCATGAATCAAATTGGTGACCAAAGCTGCCAAATTGTCGTTATCGCCAAACTTAATTTCATCAGTAACAACAGTGTCATTCTCATTAATAATGGGAATGACACCAAGCTTTAATAAGGTGTCTAGCGTTGCTTTTGCATTCGCATTGCGCTCTGAATCCGCTAGGTCAGCGTTAGTTAATAGGATTTGCGCACTGCGTAAATTAAAGCGGGCGAAGCAACTTTCATAAACTTGCACTAAACCCATTTGGCCTACTGCAGCAGCTGCCTGCAACTGATGAATTTCCTGTGGACGCTTTGTCCAACCCAAACGTTGCATACCCTCGGCTATTGCACCAGAGCTCACCATTAATACCTCATGGCCAGTCCGCAATAAAGTCGCCATTTGCTCTGCCCACAAGGCAATCGCAGCATGATCTAAGCCCTCGCCATTATTAGTGACTAGGCTTGAACCAACTTTGACAACAATGCGTTTTGCTTTTGGAGAATTCATATTAAATAAGCGTATCTAACAAAGAATTTAATCGGGACTTTTATCTTCCGCCTGATCTTGATAACGAGGATCAGCAGCACGCTCCTCTGCATCATCCCGATCACGACGTATTGAATCTAGATAATCCTGCAAGGCATAGCAAAGCTTGTCGCAACCAAGCCCCGTTAAAGCGGAAATTTCAAATACAGGACCCTTCCACTTAAACTTTTTAATAAAGTCAGCCACTACTGTTTTGCGATTTTCTTCAGGAATCATGTCAATTTTATTGAGCACCAACCAACGTGGCTTTTCAACTAAAGCTTCATCGTACTTCCGTAATTCATTCACGATGGCCTTGGCATCTGCCACGGGATCAACATTCTCATCAAAAGGAGCAATGTCAACTAAGTGCAATAGAACACCAGTACGTTGCAAATGTCTTAAAAAGCGATGACCTAAACCAGCACCCTCTGCAGCGCCTTCAATCAAACCTGGAATATCCGCAATAACAAAACTGCGCTCAGCTCCAACGCGGACTACACCCAAGTTTGGATGCAAAGTAGTAAATGGGTAGTCAGCAATTTTAGGGCGTGCATTTGAAACGGCAGTAATCAAAGTAGATTTACCAGCATTTGGCATGCCAAGCAATCCAACATCAGCCAATACTTTTAATTCAAGCTTGAGCTTATGGCGCTCGCCATCTTTACCATTCGTCTTTTGACGTGGCGCACGATTGGTGCTACTTTTAAAGTGGATATTTCCCCATCCACCTACCCCACCTTGAGCCAAGCATATGCGTTCACCGTGGGTTGTTAAATCAGCAATAGGCTCACCGGTATCGTAATCGGCAATGATGGTTCCAACAGGCATACGCAATTCGATATCGTCACCTGCACGACCATAGCAGTCCGCACCACGTCCAGGCTCACCATTTTTTGCAGTGTGCGTTTTAGCATACCGATAATCAATTAGCGTGTTGATGTTGCGATCAGCTACAGCGTATACGCTGCCACCGCGACCGCCATCACCGCCATCAGGGCCGCCAAATTCAATGAACTTTTCGCGGCGCATAGAGGCGCTTCCGGCGCCACCTTGGCCAGCTATAACTTCAATACGAGCTTCGTCTATAAATTTCATGAATAAAAAAGGCCTCGCGCTAGCGAGGCCTGTTCCTAAGAGTTAAATTCGGAAAAAATCTGAATCAAACGTGTCTCAGTCAGGCGCCTTATGGGCGGGGTAGAACTGAAACCTGGGCCTTCTTCAAAGCACCCTTAACGCCGAATTCCACTTGTCCGTCAATCAGAGCAAACAAAGTGTGATCCTTGCCAATGCCAACGTTGATACCAGGGTGAACCTTTGTACCGCGTTGACGAATGATGATGCTGCCAGCATTGATCTGCTCGCCGCCAAATACCTTAACGCCTAAGCGTTTCGATTCCGAGTCGCGGCCATTTCGTGTCGAGCCGCCGCCTTTTTTCTGTGCCATATATTTCTCCTGCTATATCCCGTTAGCCTGAATTAGGCTTTGATCGTGTTAATCAGAATTTCTGTGTAATTCTGACGATGGCCTTGGTGCTTTTGATAATGCTTGCGACGGCGCATCTTAAAGATTGTCACTTTATCGTGACGTCCCTGGGAGATGACAGTGGCTATCACAGCTGCACCATTAACCAATGGCTCACCCAATTTGAGTGAAGCGCCTTCGCCTACGGCGAGGACTTGGTCAAGTGTGATTTCGCTGCCGATTTCCGCTGGTATCTGTTCTATTTTCAATTTTTCACCAGCAGCAACTTTATACTGTTTGCCACCGGTTTTTATGACCGCGTACATGGTGTGAAACCTCAATTTAAGTCTACATATAAGCTTATCCACCGTGGATAAGCTAAGCCCATTATTATATCTTGCATGACTGACGCTGTCAAAAACAATGAGTTAAGCCAAATTTTGGCCCCAATATCCTTAGATTTCAAGGCCTTAGATGAGGTTATTCGCCTTCGCTTGGCATCAAAAGTTGCCTTAATTGACCAAATCTCCACTTATATTATCCAGGCAGGCGGAAAACGGGTCAGACCCGCCCTCTTACTCTTGGTGGCTAAGGCTCTGGCCAATAACAGGGAATCCCCTCATGCTCTAGAGCTAGCTGCCGTAGTGGAGTTTATACACACAGCCACCCTACTGCATGATGATGTGGTTGATGAATCCACCCTTAGAAGAGGTCGAGAAACGGCAAATGCTGCTTTTGGTAATGCTGCCAGTGTTTTAGTGGGTGATTTTTTATATTCCCGCGCTTTTCAAATGATGATTGCCCCAAATGACTTACGGGTGATGCAGATTTTGTCAGATGCCACTAATACGATTGCAGAGGGAGAAGTTCTTCAGCTTCTCAATATGAATGATCCAGATGTAGATGAAGCAAGCTACCTACAGGTCATTCGCTATAAAACAGCTAAGCTATTTGAAGCTTCTACTGAGCTCGGCGCGATTTTGGCAAATGCTGGCGATGAAATGCGAGAACAAGCCGCTACTTTTGGTCGGCACATTGGAACCGCTTTCCAGCTAATGGATGATTTACTTGATTACACTGCTGATGCCGCTCAAATGGGTAAAAATGCTGGGGATGACTTACGCGAAGGCAAGCCCACTTTACCCCTTATCTATCTCTTAGAAAATGGTAGCCCAGAAGAGCGCCTCATGGTGCGAGCGGCCATCGAACAAAATCAAGATTTACCTGAAGATGTTTTTGCTCAGATTCTTAAGGCCGTACAAAATTCTGGCGCACTGGACTACACACAAACAGCAGCCAAGAGAGAGATTGATTTAGCTCTAGCCTGTATTCAAAACTTTCCACATAACGAAGCGACGTCTGCTTTACATGCCTTGTGTAACTACTCGCTTGCAAGGCAGACCTAAAGATTGCTACAGTAATCTCTGCGGAATGTAGCGCAGCCTGGTAGCGCACCTCGTTCGGGACGAGGGGGTCGGAGGTTCGAATCCTCTCATTCCGACCATTTGCAGCCAAAATTTCATGCCCCTGTAAGATGTTGTTTACTTAAAAATTTAATATCGGGAGACTGCATCATGACTCAGTGGGTTCAATTTCAGCATCAAGGCAAGAGTGGCTTAGGGCAAGTTAAAGGCGACCAAATTGCAGTTTATTCTGGAGATCTATTTAGCAACCCTCAAGCTACTGGAGAAAAAATCAATTTAGCGGATGTCACCATCGACATCCCTTGTAGCCCATCCAAGATGGTTGCGATGGTTGATAACTTTCATGCGCTGGTGACTAAATTAGGACATGCCGTTCCTGCAGAACCCCTGTATTTTCTTAAAGGAAATAATTCCTTCTTGGCGGCCAATCAAGTTATTCGCACCCCAAAGTCCTACACAGGAAAAGTAGTTTATGAAGGTGAATTAGGCATTGTGATCGGCAAGCACTGTCATGAAGCGGATGAGACAGAAGCAGCGTCTGCCATTTTTGGCTTTACCTGCATTAACGATGTTACCGCTATTGAAATTCTCAATCGAGACCCTGGCTATGCCCAGTGGACTCGCTCAAAGAGCTTTAATACCTTTGGCGCATTTGGCCCCTATATCGCTACTGATATCGATCCCAGTCAATTAACGATCAAAACTATATTAAATGAGCAGGAGCGTCAAAACTATCCTGTAGCAGACATGATTTTTCCACCTGCCAAGCTCGTGAGTTTAATTTCTCGAGATATTCCGCTTGAGCCTGGCGACATCATCGCCTGCGGCACATCTATCGGCGTTGGCTCCATGAAACCCGGCAGTACTGTCAGCATCATTATTGAGGGTGTTGGACGACTAGATAATCGATTTGAATAAATCACTGGGGTAACGAAGTTCTAAAACAAACCCCTTTGTTCTGAAAGGACATAAAGGGGTTTGTAGTTTCTACTCTTCCATGCTTTTAGTAGCCTGATACCGATGGTAATGCTAGGCTACCTTTACAAGACTTGACGTTTTCATCAAGATACTTGGTTAATGCAAAAACTGTGCTCAGACAAGGGGTCGGGGTTTGAGTAATTTTCCCCAACTCAATCACAGATCCCAATAGGGCATCAATTTCTAAGCTACGGCCCGCTTCTAAATCTTGCAACATGGAAGTCTTGTGCTTACCAACCTTCTCAGCACCAGCAATACGACGTTCAATATCTACACGGAAAGTAACGCCTAACTTTTCGGCAATAGTTTGTGCCTCAGCCATCATATTGCGCGCTAACTCTCTAGTTAATGGATATTGACAGATACCTTCTAATGTTCCATGAGTCAGGGAACTGATTGGATTGAAGGTCATATTGCCCCACAACTTCAACCAAATTTCCGATCGGATGTCTTCTAAAATCGGTGACTTGAAACCAGCAGCATTCATCATTTCAGACAACTTCTGAATGCGCTCTGTAGTTTTGCCATCCAACTCACCCAATGGAAAACGATTACCTTCCACGTGGCGAATGACTCCAGGCGCCTGAGTAAAAGTGGCTGGATAAACAACGCAGCCCACAATATTGGCTGGATTAATCGTCTTCTTAGCAACACCTCCAGCATCTACCGTCTCAACAGAATGATCCGAATACTCACCGCCAAGCTTTTGAAAGTACCACCAAGGGATTCCGTTTTGCATCGGTATCAAAATAGTTTCAGGGCCCATGATGGCTGCTAGATCATCAATAATGGGCTCTACTTGGTGCGCTTTTACTGCCAAAATGACTACATCAGGTGTTTCAGCGTCGGTAATTTTTTCCACTGCTTTTACCTGTGCCGCTAAAGGCTCGGGCTGGTCATTCATAATTAAGGCAAGACCACGCTCTTTAATAGCTGCAAGGGTAGCACCACGGGCGACAACAGTAACCTCATTGCCCGCTCGTGCCAACATGACTGCAAGGTAGCCGCCGATAGCGCCACCCCCACCAATCACACAGATTTTCATAGGAACTCCATAAGAATAAAAAATTTTGAATTAGTGTCATATTAGTTGAGATTATTTTGCGGTGCAACAAAATAATCCCCTCTGTTTTTTAGCTATTGGGATTTATTTAAAGAAATTTCAATAGTGAGCTTGTTACAAAGCCTCCTAAAGCACCCTTCAAATCAATCTAGGCAGTAAAAACCAGGTTTGCGACAATGGGCGAAGAGAGGCAATGCGCCAAGCCAATAAGAGTCAATTTAGAATACAGAGGTCTGACATAATTCAAGGCGTGAATACACCAGCAGAGAATCCTAGCGCAGACTTGGCATACCAAAAATCTATCTTAGGTTCCGTATCTCGCACCTTCGCCCTTACCATTCCCCTCTTGCCTCCTCAAATTGAGAAAGTAATTGGCAATACTTATTTACTGTGTCGCATTGTCGATACGATTGAAGATGCCGCAGAATTAACTCCTAATGACAAGCGCCATCTATCGAGCTTATTTTTAGATGCCGTCTTAGGAAAAATTCCAGTGGAGTTATTTGTCGCCCCCTGTTTAAAATTCTTAAAATCCTACTCAAATCAAGATGAGCTCGATTTAATTGCCCATACACCTACGATTTTACGAATTCTCCATACTTGTTCCGAGATTGACCAGGTTGCAGTTAGTCGCTGTATTTCAATCATGTCCGAGGGCATGTCCTACTTTCATGGCAAGCAAACACAACAGGGTTTAAAAGATTTAGCTGAATTTGACAATTACTGTTACGTAGTTGCAGGAGTAGTTGGTGAGCTATTGACGTCTATTTTTGGAGCGTATTCACCGCTTTTTGCAAAACAGATTCAAGGTCATGAAAATCTCTCTATTGCCTTTGGTCAGGCCCTACAGATGACTAATATCTTGAAAGATTCACCTGAAGATCGTGTCCGGGGTGTTTCATGGAAGCCAGCTCACATTTCTGAAGTGGAGTTACTCAAGATCGCTTATCAAAAACTGACGGACTCTTTAAGCTATATTTTGCTAGTCCCAAAAGCAGAAATTGGCATTCGGCGCTTTTGCTTCTTGGCCTTTGGATTGGCCGTCATGACGCTCAGTAAGCTGACTAATAAAAAACGATTGTTAAGCAAAAATGAATCAAAGCTCAGCAGAAAGACTGTAATGTTGTTCTATGGATTTACTAAATTTGCGGCAACAAGCGACTTGCTAATAAAATTATTTTTTTATTTATCGTCTACCCATTTAAGAAGATTAAGAAAACCTTCTACAAATAATCTCTAAAGCACGCCTTCGTGCTTTAGAAGCCAAACTTTGATTTGCCGAAATAGCCCAGGAGCATTTTCCTGCATAAATCCACCAATTCCTTGAGAAGAGACTACGCGGTGGCAAGGAGTAATTAAGGGATAAGGGTTGGCTCCACAAGCAGTACCGACTGCACGTGCCCCACTTTTAATGAGGCGCGCAATTTCCCCATAGGTTTTTGTAGATCCAACTGCAATAGTTTCAGTGCTTCTCCATACCTTTTGCTGATGAATGGTACCCACCGGCTTTAGTGGAAGATCAAAAGCATGGACGGGATTCTTAAAATAGAGTGCGCATTGCTTAGAAACCTCCTGTGCCAGCGCATTCTGAGGCGAGGCGAGCGGAGTATTCGGGGGCAAGTAATCAATTTTTGAGAGCATCAAACTACCATCAACCACTTCGGTACCTATCCCAAGTCGCCCAAAAGGGGCTTCGATTACGCAGTAATGCTCTGTTTGAGGCATTTTACTCAGATGCAAAAGATTCATACGTACGATTCTTACACAATTAGAAGAGTGAAAATGGAGCTATTTGCCCCATGTCTATAGCTAGTAAAACAGCACTTTGCTATATTGATTCATCTTTATTCTTTGCAGGCTTACTTCATGGACACTTTTTTTGACGACTGGCCCTTTTATGGGCAGGTTGCTCTAGTCCTATTTTTGCTGGCCCTTTCTGGCTTTTTCTCAATGGCCGAAACCAGCATGTTGTCATCCAATCGCCATCGTTTGCGTGCGATGGCCAATGGTGGCAACGCAGGCGCAGCGCTTGCAGAAAGGCTCTTAAAGCGCATTGATTCGTTGCTATCTGTTCTGTTGATATCGAACAACTTAATTAATACCGTCTTGCCAATCTTAGTTACTGGTATTGCCTTGCATATTTTTGGTGATAGCGGACTCGTGCTTTCACTTGCCACTTTAGTAGTCGCTTTACTCATTATTATTTTTAGTGAAATTACTCCAAAGGTCATTGGCGCAGCTTTCCCAGAGAAAATTGCTGCTAACGTGAGCTGGTTCATTCTGCCACTTACTTTTATTCTCAAGCCATTACTGTGGTTTATTAATAGTTTTGTATCTGGGCTAATGAAAGCATCTGGGCTAGAGGCATCGAAGGAAAATCGGGCCATGAGCAAAGAAGAGTTACGCAGCCTAGTGCTTGAGTCAAACCGCTTTGTTTCAACTCATCATCGTAATATTTTGCTCAATTTGTTTAACCTTGAGAATATTTTGGTTGATGATGTAATGACTCCAAGATCCAAGATTGAAGTTCTCGATCTTTCCAGGCCAATTGATGAGGTCATTCAGCAATTGGAGACCTGTTATCACAATAAACTACCCGTTCGTGACAGCGGTTCAGAACGGATCATCGGTATTCTGTCGGTTAAAAAGACCCTTACTTTACTTGGCAATCCCGAACTAAACCATCAGGACTTTAGATCGCTGGTAAGCGAACCCTATTTTATTCCTAGCGGCACACCTGTCTTGCAGCAGATGCAGTTCTTTCAAGATAATCAACAGCGCTTAAGTCTAGTAGTAAATGAATATGGGGAAGTGCTGGGTTTAGTTACATTTGAAGATATTGTTGAGGAATTAATTGGCGAGTTCACCACCTCATTTTCAAATTTATCCAATGATCCGCGTTGGTTACCCGATGGCACCTATTTAGCGACCGGCGGAACTTCATTGCGCGATTTGAATCGTTTACTAAACTTAGATCTCCCATTGGATGGGCCACGAACCCTGAACGGCCTGATTCTTGACAAATTGGAGGCTATTCCGGATCACGATGTCAGCGTTCGGATTGCTGGTGTTGTGATGGAAATTATGCATTTTGATGATCAGGGCATAAAGACCGTCAAACTATATCAACCCGCCAGTGAGCTGAAGCGGTCTTAACCAGCACGGATAATGATAGTTAGCATAGTCGCCATTTTGTATCTACCTATATCTATAGCCTAGGGTAAATTATTTAATGGGGTCGCAGGAATTAATCTTTTTGATACAAGCCGCCCTTATAGCCAGTTTAATTTACTTGGCTTATGTCGACTTGAGGAGCTTTCGACTACCAAACCTCATAACATTACCTATTATCTTGACTGGTATTGGGTTTAATTGCCTCTCGGATCTGCGCTTTACCGATCCTTGGTCAGCACTATTAGGCGCCTTTTTTGGCTATTCATTTTTGTGGCTTGTAAATTTAATCTACCGCGCCGTTAAAAATCACAATGGAATTGGCATGGGGGACGCTAAACTGCTAGCCGGTTTAGGGGCTTGGCTTGGTTGGAATAGCCTTCCCGGCATTCTTTTATTTGCCTCAGTTGCCGGACTAATAGGCGGCATGATATGGCTTAAGTGGAATAAACAAAACCGCCAAAAAGCTTTTCCATTTGGCCCATTTTTAGCCATTGCTGGCATTATTGCAGTGTTATGGCCTCAACTCGTTTACCCCATCCTGCCAATCAGTCCGATTTAAGCGCCTTAAAGGGCCATATTCCTTTGATTGGCTTAACTGGGGGCATCGGGTCCGGAAAAACTGCTGTAAGTAATTTACTTGCCGAATTGGGGGCAGGGATAATTGATACAGATCTTATTGCCCATCAAATTACCGCCACCAATGGCAAGGCTATTGCTGCAATTGAGAAGCTATTTGGTCCCGAGTTTATAGATTCAGATGGTGCCCTTAATAGAAGTATGATGCGTGCTTTTGTCTTTAAAAAGCCCGAGGCTAGGGGGCTTTTAGAAAAAATAACCCATCCTTTAATTAAAGAAGAAACTGTTAAGCAGGCCTTGGCTTTAGCCAAGACTCACATTCCTTATCTGGTCTTTGTAGTGCCGCTACTACTTGAATCAGGTACGTGGCAAAAACTAATGGACTATCTCGTAGTAGTGGATTGCCCAATAGAAACCCAAATTGAGCGGGTGATGCACCGCAATCAGCTCAGCAGATTAGAGGTGGAAAGCATTCTGCAAGCACAAGCAACCCGAGAGGATCGTTTAGCAATAGCCAATACGGTTATTGAGAATGGGGGTTATTTAGATCAATTAAGGCCCCAAGTTCTCCAGTTGCACCAAAAACTTCTAAAGATTAATAAAGATCTCCACAGTTCGTCATAGAATATAGCCTTGTGATTGTCTACGAATACCCCTTCAACGAATTAGTACGAAGCATGCTTCGGCTGGAGTATTTGTTCGCCCGGTTTAACCACTTTGTGAGATCTGATGATCCAGAACTCCACCACAATGCAATTGCAATCCTGTTTGATCTAGGCGACATTGGTTCAAGGGGGGATATTAAATCCCTATTACTCAAAGAGTTTGAGCGACAAAAATATGCCTTAAACGGTTTGAAGACATCGCAAAAAGTTGATCAAGAGGCGCTGACTCAAACTCTATCCCAAATCGATAAAGCTGCAATCAATATTAATCAATGTGTAGGGAAGCCCAACTCTATCATTACCGAAAATGAGTGGCTCAATGCCATTCGTACACGCTTAAATATTCCCGGTGGAACAAGTCCAATTGACTTGCCTAGCTATCATGCCTGGAAAAATAGTCCCACCACTCAGCGCCGAGAGTTGTTGGAAAAATATATTGCACCACTCTTGCCTTGGCATGAAGCTTGTCAAATATTCTTACGTTTACTACGCCAGTCTGGTGAGGCAAAAGAAGTAGTTGCACATCAAGGTGCATTTCAGCAGGCGCCCTCTGGAAAGGTATATCAGTTAATGCGTATTGCAGTTGAAGATGATTCACTCTTCGCAGAAATTAGCGCCAATAAATATTTACTATCGATCCGCTTCTTGAGGTCTGATCGCGATAGAAAGCCTCAGGTTATTCAGGAGGATGTTCCATTCAGACTCACACTCTGCCAGCTCTAAGCTAAGAGCTCTTTCAGCTTATTGAGCATAGGCCAAGCCGCTGGCAATAGCGGCTCGACACTTGGGCCTTCATTCGAAATCACTTGCCAAGATAACTGCTGACCTTCACACCCAGTCGGGGCTCCACTCCAGTGACGAATCACACTTACATGAAGGCGTACATAAGCATGAGGATAATCATGCTCAATCACAGTAAGTTCTTGACTCGACTCAATTTCGATTCCTAATTCTTCTCGTAACTCCCTCTTTAATGCAGTAAAAACCGTTTCCCCTCGCTCAACCTTCCCGCCTGGAACTTCCCAGTAACCAGCATAAGGCTTACCTTCTGGGCGTTGCCCTAGAAGATAGCGCCCCTCAGAATCCAGCAGGATTCCAGCAGCCACTTCTGTTATGGGGCGATTTTTTTCATTCATCGAAATATTAAATACAGGTATCCGTAATTTGTTGGTTATTTCAGTTAGCTCATCTGCAACAAAGGCTTTAATTTAGCTTTAATTTGATTTAGATCTGATGTGTCGATTTTGGCTTTGAATTTTGCCTTGCGCGCCTTCCAATCCAGCGACTTAATCTGATCGGCCAACACTGCTGTAAGCACTCCGTCAACTATGGTTGCAACTTCGAATGGGTACCCTTTAAGCTGAGTGGTCATTGGGCAACAAAGTATCAAACTGGACTTGCTGTTGTAAATTTTGGGACTCAATACAACAGCTGGACGATGTCCAGCTTGCTCATGCCCTGCTTGTGGGTCGAATTCCAGCCACACTATATCGCCTGAATCAGGTACGTAGGGTGCCTTGGCCACTAAAGCATCTCCATACCAATAGGTTGGCCATATTTGATTTCAGCATGACAATTTTCAGGGGTGATGCCATTAACTAGACTGTCCAGAGAGTACTCTTTCGGGATCATTGGTTCAATAATCAATTTCCCTTTTAACACTTGAATACTAACCTCTTGATCTAGGCTAAGGTGCGCCAATTGCATCAAACTGGCACTTAACCGCAGAGCTGGGCTGTTGCCCCATTTTTTAATAGTTGCTTGCATGACATTCCCCTAATATGTATCTACAATGTATACACATATTAGGGGAATGTCAATAGCCCGCTTAAAATGCGGGCCTAACTATCAATAACAATTTATGGATACCCATAAATACCTAGGCGCGCGAACCTGCCCAATGTTTAGCAAACTGCCAAGCAACACGGCCAGAACGAGAGCCTCGCTCCAAAGCCCAGACGAGCGCCTCCGCTCTGGCAGCTTCAATTTGCGCATCGCTCAAACCAAAATGACGCAACCAATGGGCAATGATGATTAAATATTCATCTTGCTTTGGTGGGTAGAAAGAAAGCCAAAGCCCAAAACGCTCAGAAAGAGAAATTTTTTCTTCCACCACTTCGCCTGGATGAATTTCCCCATCATCACCATGCATATAGCCTTCGTTGTCCTTCATATGCTCAGGCAACAGATGGCGGCGATTTGATGTTGCATAAATCAAGATGTTATCTACCTGCGCAGACACTGAACCATCTAGGGCCGATTTCATCGCTTTATAGCCAGATTCGCCTTCTTCAAAAGAAAGATCGTCGCAAAAGATAATAAAGCGCTCTGGTCGTTCGGCCAATAATTCTGTGATGTCAGCCAAATCGGCTAAATGCTCTTTTTCTACCTCGACTAAACGCAAACCCTGACTTGCAAATTCATGAAGGCTCGCTTTAATTAAGGATGACTTACCAGTCCCTCTAGCACCAGTGAGCAAAATATTATTTGCTGGTTTTTTCTCAATAAAATGTTTAGTATTGTCACGAATTGCATCCCGCTGTCGATCAATATTTTTTAAATCTTCGAAGCTAATATCAGATACATGTTTGACCGCTTGCAAAAAACCAATGCTTCCAAAAATACTATCTCGGCGTCTCCACCTAAATGCGGTACTCAACTCCCATTGCTCTGGAGTCAGTGGTTTTGGTAAGAAGGTTTCTAGATGGCTAAGTAGTTGTTCTAATTTTTCATTCATGTTATTTACTTTCTATGAGCGGTAATCAGCATTAATGGAAACATACTCATGAGATAAGTCACATGTCCACATCGTCTGCTGGGCTACGCCACGCCCTAAGTCAATCTTCACCGTAATTTCTTGGGCCTGCATCACCCGTTGGCCATCTGCCTCCTGATAATCGGGATTACGGCCGCCATCCTTAGCAACCCAGACATCACCAAGCCACATCTGCACGCCACTCACATCCAAATCAGGAATTCCTGCATAACCAATGGCCGCCAAAATTCGACCTAAATTAGGGTCGCTAGCAAAAAAAGCGGTTTTGACTAAAGGTGAGTGAGCGACTGCTTCAGCTACCAAGCGGCACTCTACCTCTGTCTTGCCGCCGAGGACTTCAATAGTGATAAATTTAGTAGCGCCTTCACCGTCACGAACAATCATTTGCGCCAGCTTTCTAGCCAAGGCAATTAAAGCATCTCGAACTATCCCGTAAACAGGATCTGAAATAGACTTTATCTGCGTAGCAGACTGCCCAGTGGCTATAATAATGAACGAATCATTTGTCGAGGTATCTCCATCGATGGTGATGGCATTAAAGGATTGATCAGCCACTTCACGCGTCAAGTTACCCAATAAACCAGCTGCAAAACCAACATCAGTTGCAATAAACCCCAACATGGTTGCCATGTTGGGATGAATCATCCCTGCACCTTTGCAAATACCGGTAAGCGTGACTATGCCAGCAGGTGTTTGAACAGTCATTGATGCTGCTTTGGGTTGGGTATCAGTGGTCATGATCGCCTCTGCAGCATCAAACCAGTGGTCCTCATTCAGATTGGCTACTGCCGCTGGTAAAGCAGCAATGATTTTTCCAATCGGTAATGGCTCTAAAATTACACCAGTAGAGAATGGCAGAATTTGCTCTGGATTGAGCTCCAAATCTTTAGCTAAAGCTACGCAGGTTTCTAAGGCATGTTTCATGCCCTCTGCGCCAGTACCCGCATTGGCATTTCCCGTATTCACTACTAACGCTCGAATTTCACCTTTACTGCCATCCCCAGCTAAATGCTCGCGACAAAGCTGGACTGGAGCAGCGCAGAAACGGTTCAAAGTAAATACGCCGGCTACTTGAGATCCAGGTGCTAAGGTCATCACCAGTAGATCTTTGCGATTAGGTTTTTTAATGCCGGCTTGGGCGATACCCATCTGAAAGCCTTTTACAGGAATCAGCTGGTCTTTTTGGGGGAGCGGTAGGTTAACGGTCATGGTCAGCTGATTGTAGATGAGACCTTTAGTCACCATCCCTAAATACCTGGAGGTATATTCAGCCTGTTAAGGAAATGGAATCATTCAGATTTAGCGTCTAAATATAGGTCAAGGCAAGAATAAAGCGTCCTATTAACTAAGAAAGGTCAGCAAATACCTGCATCTCAATTGAACTCCATTCTTCACTCGTAAAAAGACGGGAGCGGGTATGAAATGCTTTGCCAGTAGAGCCCTCAAGGGAAAATGTACCCCCGCGCCCTTCGATTACATCTAGAATCAATTGAGTATGCTTCCAGTATTCATACTGAAGTTTTCCAATATAGAATGGCACTCCTCCGACTTCGCCTAATTTGATGTCATATGGGCCAATCGTCAAGTCTGTCGGTAGGTAGCAATTGGCTGCACTGTTATCACAACACCCCCCAGATTGATGGAACATAATTTGGCCATACTCAGCCTTAAGCTGGTGAATAAGAGCAAGAGCTTCATCGGTAGCAAAAACCCGTTCAACCATAGCCACCTCTCCAAAATAAAACAGTGGAAAAAGGACGGACTTCTCCGTCCTTTCTATTAACTCAACGCGGTAGCCTTAGAAGAAGCCCAATTTGGTTTCACTATAACTTACCAACAAGTTCTTCGTTTGTTGGTAGTGATCGAGCATCATTTTATGGTTTTCCCTACCAATACCAGACTCTTTATAGCCACCGAAAGCGGCATGTGCAGGGTACGCATGATAGCAATTAGTCCAAACGCGACCCGCCTTGATTGCGCGGCCCATGCGATAGGCAACATTGCCGTTTCTGCTCCATACCCCAGCACCTAAGCCATACAAAGTGTCGTTGGCAATTGCTAAAGCTTCTGCCTCATCTTTAAAGGTTGTTACTGCCAAGACTGGTCCAAAGATTTCTTCTTGGAAAATGCGCATCTTGTTGTTGCCCTTAAAGAGTGTGGGCTGAACATAGTAGCCGCCTTCAAGATCGCCATCTAAATGAGCCTGCACACCACCAATTAATAATTCGGCACCCTCTTCTTTACCTAGATCCAAGTAAGAGAGAATCTTAGTAAGCTGCTCTTTTGAGGCTTGAGCACCCATCATGCTGTCCGTATCCAGAGGATTAATTTGCTTGATGGCTGAAATGCGTTTCAGCGCTCGCTCCATAAACTTATCATAGATACTTTCTTGAATTAAAGCTCTTGATGGGGCAGTACATACTTCACCTTGATTAAAGGCAAACAAGACCAAACCTTCAATGGCTTTATCTAGGAATGCATCATCCTTATCCATCACATCAGCAAAAAAGATATTGGGCGACTTACCGCCCAACTCGAGGGTTGCTGGAATCAGATTATTTGCAGCTGCTTGAGCGATCACCCGACCAGTGGATGTGGATCCGGTAAAAGCGATCTTTGCAATGCGCTTGCTGGTAGCTAATGGCATACCGGCCTCACGGCCATAACCATTGACAATATTGAGAACGCCCGGCGGCAGTAAATCAGAAATTAATTCAATCAAAACTAAAATCGAAATGGGGGTGGATTCTGCCGGCTTTAAGACGACGCAGTTACCAGCACCTAATGCAGGAGCAAGCTTCCAAGCGGCCATTAAGATAGGAAAATTCCAGGGAATAATTTGACCAACCACTCCCAAAGGCTCGCGATAATGATAAGCAACAAGGTTTTCATCAATTTGCGAAAGAGCACCTTCTTGTGCGCGTATACAGCCAGCAAAGTAGCGAAAGTGATCGACAGTTAGAGGAATGTCAGCATTTAATGTTTCTCGAATGGCCTTACCGTTATCCACAGTTTCCACATAGGCAAGTAATTCTAAATTTGCTTCAATGCGATCAGCAATCTTCAATAGAATATTTGAGCGATCAGTGGGTGACGTTTTGCCCCATGCATCAGCCGCCTTATGAGCCGCATCTAACGCTAAATCAATATCCTCTGCACTAGAGCGCGCAGCTTGTGTGTAGACCTTGCCACTAATAGGGGTAATAACGTCAAAGTATTGACCTTTGACTGGTGCTGTCCATTTTCCGCCGATGAAATTGTCATAACGTGCTTTGTATTGAATTTTTGCGCCTTGGGCGCCAGGGGGTGCGTAGATCAAGATTCTCTCCTAAAGGTATTCCAAAGAAATGACGCCATGTCCTCTTCAGGAAATGGCAATAGAAGATACTTTTATCCATGTAAGAAAATTAAGCAATCAAATGCAGCGCAGCAAATTTTATTTATTTTAAATATGCCGAGAAGCAAGGGTTTTTCCTGATGAACGTAGCGACCAACTGTTCATTTATGTGACACCCTAACAATATAGTTTTAACAGTAATAGGCTTAAGGAAAAGGTTGCTAATTTAATACCATTACCGTCCCTAGGAAAAACATTTTTTATACGTTATCAACTTCTATTTTCACAGGCTTAAAATGAAAATTTCCAATCTTCACGATATTCGAAGAAGCTGGCTTTTTCATGGCGACCCCCCAGCAGATAACCTAGAGTCAAAATTAGGTTTAACGGTATATCGATCTTGGAAAAGATGTTTGCAGTCAGGCTTAGGGGCATTTCAAAAACAACTGCCTGACAATATCCTAAGTGGTCAAGTATTACAGTCTCGAATTGAGCAGCGCCACGATTTAATTGCTCTAGCTAAGCCCACTATGAATTATTTACACGGCCTGATGTCAGGGGATGGCGGTGTCATTATATTGTCAGACCACCAGGGCGTGATTATGCATACTGTTGGAGATCCGCAATTTATCTTCAAAACTGAGCGGGTATTCCTCAAGCCAGGCGCCTCATGGCAAGAAAATCACCGAGGAACGAATGCAATTGGGACCGCTTTAGTTGAACGTAAAGCAGTATCCATTAATGGGTCAGAACATTATTTAGAAAATAATGGGTTTTTAAGCTGTACCGCAGCACCCATCTTTTCACCGGATGGAAAAATTAGTGGTGTTTTAAACATCTCAACAGATAAGAGTGCATACCACCCCCATACCATTGGACTAGTCAAAGCTACCGTCCACTCATTGGAGAAGCAATTATTTTGTAGCAATGAATCTCAATATGACCTTATCCTTAAAGTGCATAGTAGCCCAGAGGGTTTAGGCTCAATGGGGGAAGGCATTATCGGGCTTGATGAAGATGGCACGATTAACGGAATAGACCGTGCAGCCCTTTCTTTACTCGAAGTCAACGCTCTAGATATTGGGATAGTCAAGATTCAGCAACTTTTAGATATTTCTTTGAATGAAATATTTGATTTTGCGAAAAAAGATAGGGGTAGAGTGCGTGAACTAAGAACCTGTTTTTCTAAAGTACTGTTTTTTAAAATGAGCTTAAGTCAATCCTATACCTACTCCTCTTGCACAAAAGAGGTGGATATATCTAAGACTCCATCTACCAATTCGACTGAGTTTACCGCTCATAATGAATTTGAATCGGGCGCCCTCAAACAACTCTCCCGAATCGCTATTGAGAAAACATTAGAAAAAACAAATGGCAATATCAGTATGGCGGCTAAGCTTTTAAGAATTAGCCGAAATACTTTGTATCGACATTTAAAGGGTTAAGCTTTTTTAATACAAATTAAGCTAAGGTGCCGTGGCAGTTCTTATACTTTTTTCCACTGCCGCAAGTACATGGATCATTACGTCCAATCTTTGGGCCTGAGCGAATAGGTGCTGGCGCAATTTCAATGGCAGCACCACGATCCCCAGTTGATCCAGCAACCTCTAACTCAGGATCAGCATGCTGATACTGCACGTCTGAAAGCTTGGCAATATCCTCATTCATTGACTCCGAAGCTTCATCCAACTCATCAGCACTGCGAATCTGTACCGTCATGATGTTTTTGACAACATCATTCTTAATCACATTCAGTAGCTCACCATAAAGCTCAAAAGCTTCACGGCGATACTCTTGCTTAGGATCCTTCTGTGCATAACCGCGCAAATGAATACCTTGGCGCAAATGATCTAAAGCGGCCAAATGCTCGCGCCAATGGCTATCTAGGCTGTATAACAAGACAGAGCGTTCAAAGCCAGCAAAAGAAGCTCGGCCAGAGAGCTCAACCTTAGCGTCGTAAGACTCTTTGGCTGACTCTAAAACACGATCCACAATCTGCGCATCATCTACTGAATCAGCGCCGTCGACCCAACCCTTCAAGTTAACTGACAGGCCCCAGTCGTTAGCAAGCACATTTTCGAGGCCAACCAAATCCCACTGCTCTTCCATTGATTCCAAAGGAATGTACAGAGCACAAATCCCACGCAAAACATCTTCACTCAAGTTCGCGATCAGATTGCCTACATCGCTACTTTCAAGCACCTCATTTCTCAATCGATAAGTTTCTTTACGCTGATCATTGGCAACATCGTCATACTCCAGCAACTGTTTACGAATATCAAAGTTACGGCCCTCTACCTTGCGCTGAGCTGATTCAATGGAACGCGTCACCATACCGGCTTCAATAGGCTCGCCATCAGGCATCTTCAGACGCTCCATAACAGCACGCAAACGGTCTCCAGCAAAAATGCGGAGCAGAGAATCATCTAAGGAAAGATAGAAACGTGATGAGCCAGGATCACCTTGGCGCCCAGCGCGACCACGCAATTGATTATCAATACGGCGACTTTCGTGGCGCTCAGTACCAATAATATGTAAACCGCCTGCAGCAAGAACCTGATCATGCAGACTTTGCCACTCATCTTGTAGAACTTTAATTTTCGCTGCTTTATCTGCCGCAGACACAGCAGCATCAGCCTCAATGAGAGAGGACTGTTTACCAACATTACCACCCAACACAATATCTGTTCCGCGACCAGCCATATTAGTGGCAATCGTTATCATCTTTGGTCTACCAGCCTGCGCAATAATCTCAGCCTCACGAGCATGCTGCTTGGCGTTTAAAACTTGGTGAGGCAGCTCACGCTTATCAAGCAAACCAGCGATTAGCTCTGAATTTTCAATTGACGTTGTGCCGACGAGAACAGGTTGGCCACGCTTATAGCAGTCGACAATATCCTTGATTACTGCATCGTAACGTTCACGAGAGGATTTATAGATTTGATCTTGGCGATCTTTTCTTTGGCTAATGCGATTGGGCGGCATCACTACCGTTTCAAGGTTATAAATTTCCTTGAACTCATATGCCTCAGTATCAGCAGTACCCGTCATACCAGCCAATTTTCCATACATGCGGAAGTAGTTCTGGAAGGTAATAGTGGCTAAGGTCTGATTCTCGTTTTGAATCTGCACGCCTTCTTTAGCTTCAACTGCCTGATGCAAGCCATCGGACCAGCGACGACCCTGCATCAAACGACCCGTGAATTCATCCACAATAATGACTTCATTATTTTGTACTACGTATTGTTGATCGCGGTGATACAAGGTATGTGCACGCAAAGCAGCATAGACGTGATGCATCAGGGTAATATTTTGTGGCGCATATAAAGAGTCGCCATCATTTAAAGCCTCCAACTCAACTAAGACTGTTTCAGCCTTGTCGTGTCCTTGCTCAGTTAAATAAACCTGTTGGGATTTTTCATCAACCCAGTAGTCGCCCGGCTTCTCAACGCCAGTACCATCTGATTTTTCTTCACCAATTTGGCGCTCCAGATAAGACGGCAACGCATTGATTTTGATATACAGATCAGTATGATCCTCTGCCTGCCCTGAAATAATTAAGGGTGTCCGCGCCTCATCAATCAAAATCGAATCGACCTCGTCAACAATAGCGTAGGCTAAACCACGCTGAACCCGCTGACTCAAATCTTGAACCATGTTATCGCGCAGATAGTCAAAACCAAATTCGTTATTAGTTCCGTAGGTGATATCAGATGCATAAGCCTCGTGCTTAGTGGTGTGATCCATTTGCGACAGATTCACGCCCACCTTCATACCTAGGAAGTTATATAAGGTAGACATCCACTCCGCATCACGCTGAGCTAGATAGTCATTGACAGTAACTACGTGCACACCGTTGCCGGTTAATGCATTTAAATAAACAGGGAGTGTTGCGGTTAAGGTTTTACCTTCACCTGTTCCCATTTCAGCAATTTTTCCTTGGTGGAGGGCGAAGCCACCCATAATCTGAGCATCGAAATGACGCATCTTCATTACGCGGGAGCTGGCCTCACGAACGACTGCGAATGCTTCTGGGGCAATGTCGTCAAGCGCCTCTCCCGCAACCAAGCGAGCCTTGAACTCAGCAGTTTTTGCTTGAAGTGCGGCATCATCCAAAGCTTGCAAGCTAGGCTCAAATGCGCCAACCTTAGCAACGACTTTGCGATACTGTTTTAAGAGGCGGTCGTTACGACTGCCGACCAGGGTTTTAAGAAGACCGATTACCATGGGATATTGAAGAAAATTAAGACCTTGAGTTTATCACTCGCACCCTCATTTTTTATGAACTTTGCTCCTAAGCCTCCTCGCAACAAACCCGCTCATGAGTGGTTAGATTACCTACGTGACTCTAATGGTCTTGGGGGGATTCTGGCTAAGACCGAAGATCTAGCCAAGCTAAAGGTCAAACTAAAGGGTGCTTTAGCTGAGCTAGATTTGGATAATCTAGCACCTAAAATTGAAGCGGGTTGGCGATCTGGCAGTCAAAATGAGCTTTTCTTACTTGTAAGCAGCGCCAGTATTGCCAGTCGCTTACAGCAGATTTTACCTAGCTTAATCAATGAGTTATCAAAAAAAGGGGTCATATGTGACTCCATTAAGGTGCGCATAAAGCCTGCGCCACCCACCTGGGAAGTGAAATCTAGACCAGATCAAAAAGCATCTGAAAGACCTCGTGGCTTTAATGAAGTTGCTAGGAGATCATGGCAAAACTTAGTGGATAAGCTAGCTCCAGAATCCGATCTGCGCAAAGCGGTCGAACGACTACTTCAGAATAAACCCAAGTAATTTGGGTTATAGAAATACTTTAGAAAAAGAGGGGCTGACTTTCTTGTGAATAGGCCGTAGGAGCCTTATTTTCTGAAAATACGCTAATTTCATAAGAACTTGGGTCTTCCAATAGCTTGCGCAAAAGCGCGTTATTTAAAGCATGTCCTGATTTTTCAGCAATATAAGCGCCAACAATGGGGTGCCCCACTAAATAAAGGTCACCAATTGCATCTAATATTTTGTGACGAACAAACTCATCTTCATAACGAAGTTCTTCGTTATTTAAAATCCGATGCTCATCCAAAACAATCGCATTGTCTAAGCTTCCGCCTCGGGCTAAACCCATTTCCCTTAGGGTTTCAACTTCGTGCGCAAAACCAAAGGTGCGGGCACGACCAATTTCACTGCGATAGGCATGCTCTGCAAAATCTACGACAAAACGTTGCCCAGTCTTATCTACTGCGGGATGTTTAAAGTCGATCGTAAAGTCCAACTTGAAGCCGAAGAACGGTTCAAGACGTGCAAGTTTGTCACCTTCCCGCACTTCGATGGGTTTTTTAATGACCAGAAATTGACGGGGTGCATCTTGTTCCGCGATGCCCGCAGATTCAATTAAGAATAAGAATGATGCAGCACTACCATCCATGATGGGTACTTCTTCACCATCCAACTCAATGAATAGATTATCAAGCCCTAAACCTGCGCAGGCAGAAAGCAAATGCTCAACTGTGGAAATACGGATACCGTCTTTTTGGATAACCGAGGCTAGACGGGTGTCGCATACAGCCAAAGCCGTCGCTGGTATCAGCGATCGCTCTGGGGTATCAATGCGGACAAATATAATTCCTGAATTTACAGGCGCAGGCTTAATAGATAACGTGACCTTGCGACCTGAGTGCAAGCCAATCCCTACTGTTTTAATTGGAGTGGCAATCGTGCGCTGCTTCATCATGATGATTGTTCTAAATTCAGGAAAGGATTGCTTAGAGTTGCTTCAAAACTGAAGCAGCACTACTTACCTCAAACTTGCCAGGAGCCTCAAGGTCTAAAGTTTTGACTACACCGTCTTCGACAATCATGGCATAACGCTGTGATCGAACACCTAAACCACGGGCAACCAAATCAAACTCCATGCCTAATTTTTTGGTGAACTCAGCACTACCATCACCTAACATGCGTATTTTTTTACCAACCTTCAGATCACGTCCCCATGCGCCCATTACAAATGGATCATTCACGGAGATACACCAAATCTCATCGACACCTTTAGCTTTAAAAGCATCGAAGTGTTCTATAAATCCTGGGACGTGCTGAGCGGAGCAAGTTGGAGTGAATGCACCAGGTAAAGCAAAAATGACAATTTTCTTGCCTGCAGTTAGTTTTTCCACCTCAAAAGCATTTGGTCCGATGGAGCAACCTTCGCTCGCTTCATCCAAAAATTCATAAAGAGTTGCGTTTGGTAATTTTTGTCCGACTGCAATCATAAAATCTCCCAGTAAATAGTTGTAAGTAAGTATGCCAACGCTAGCGCGGGATTCGTCGTCCGGAGGGGCGCCGCGCTGGCATTTCGCAACTATCTATTGTATTGAGCAGTGGTTTAGTCTGCTTGCTTACGTAAAAAAGCAGGGATGTCGTAGTAATCAGCCCCTTTATCCAACATGGTTTTCGCCTGAGGAGAGCTATCAGCGCCTAATGTAGGAGCTGGTGTAGCTTCGCGCGAACTACGGAAAACCCGTGGCAAATCATATTGGCTATAGTCAACGCCAGAGGTACTCGGTTGGGCCGCCAAGGAAGGCATACTCCCAGAACCCTTTAAAGCCATCCCTGCACTGGTACCTAAAGCTGAATCTAAGCCTGCCTTGCTCATGGCAGCAGATGCGCTCGTTGGAGCAAAGCTATTGAGATCAGCCATCGTTGGCATAGCGTCATGCGTACCCGTTGCTTGTCTCCAAACAACTTCTGGTTGGTGACTTTGACGTGCTTGGGGATTATTCAAGCCGGTTGCAACTACAGTTACACGCAATGCATCACCTAAACTTTCATCATATACAGTACCAAAAATCACTGTAGCATCATCAGCAGCATAGCCACGAATCGCAGCCATTACTTCGCGAGTCTCTGACAATTTCAATGAACGGCTGGCAGTAATATTAACTAATACACCGCGAGCACCTGACAGATCAACCCCTTCGAGTAATGGCGATGCTACAGCTGCTTCAGCCGCTAAGCGTGCGCGATCCATGCCAGAAACGGTAGCCGTTCCCATCATGGCCTTACCTTGCTCGCCCATTACTGTCTTCACGTCCTCAAAGTCGACGTTAATTAAACCTTGTACGTTAATGATTTCAGCGATACCTGAAACTGCGTTATGCAAGACATCATCGGCGCATGCAAATGCTTTATCAAACTCAGCATCTTCACCCATCACCTCAAAGAGTTTTTCATTGAGTACCACAATCAATGAATCTACGTAAGACTCAAGTTCAGCCGCACCGTTCTCCGCAACCTTCAAACGCTTCACGCCCTCAAAATCAAATGGTTTGCTAATGACACCAACAGTCAAAATACCCATTTCTTTAGCTACCTGCGCAACGATTGGAGCTGCACCAGTTCCAGTACCACCACCCATACCAGCAGTAATGAAAACCATATGCGCACCTTGTAATGCATCCGCAATTCGAGCACGCGCTTCTTCTGCAGAGGCCGCACCGATTTCTGGTTTAGCACCAGCACCAAGTCCGCTAGAGCCTAGTTGCAGATTCACAGATGCATCAGAACGCTGTAACGCCCCAGCATCGGTGTTCATGCAAATAAACTCTACGCCATTTACTCCGCGTTTAATCATATGCTGGACAGCATTGCCACCAGCGCCACCGACACCAACCACTTTAATGATGGTTTTCCCGGCTGTTTCTTGATCTAACATTTCAAATTCCATATACCCTCCTAGGTAATAAACGTACTACGTTGACGACGACGATAAAACTTAAAAATTTCCTGCAAACCATTCCTTCATCCGTGAGAGCACGCTCTGAAAAGTTCCAGACTGAGAAACACGGCGACCACGCAATAATTGCGCCTGGCCCTCCATTAGCAAACCAATGCTGGTAGCAAAACGGGGGCTGCGTAATACTTCATGCAAGTGCCCACGGTATTCAGGGGTACCGATACGTGCTGGCCGCAAGAAGACTTGCTCTGCCAACTCAACCATGCCAGGCATTAATGCGGTGCCACCAGTTAAAACAATTCCTGAAGAAACCATATCTTCGTATCCTGAGTCTCTTACAACACCCCGAACCAAAGTAAATAACTCTTCTACTCGCGGCTCAATCACGGCTGCTAAAGCTTGCTTTGACATAGGACGAGGCTCACGATCACCTACTCCTGGTACATCAATCATGGCTATTGGATCGGCCATATCTTGTCGTGCAATGCCATGCTGGATCTTGAGGTCTTCGGCCTCAATAGTAGGGGTGCGCAATGCCATCGCGATGTCATTGGTAATTTGATCGCCTGCAATAGGAATAACTGCGGTGTGACGAATGGAGCCTTGGCAATAAATCGCAATATCTGTAGTTCCGCCACCAATATCTACCAGCACTACACCAAGCTCTTTTTCATCCTCGGTAAGTACGGCCAAACTCGAAGCTAAGGGCTGAAGAATGAGATCGTTTACTTCAAGGCCACAACGACGTACGCACTTCACAATATTTTGTGCAGCGCTAACCGCGCCAGTCACAATATGCACCTTCACTTCTAGACGTAAGCCACTCATGCCAATAGGCTCACGCACATCTTCCTGACCATCGATAATGAATTCTTGAACCAGAATGTGTAGGATTTGTTGGTCTGTTGGGATGTTGATTGCTTTTGCTGTTTCAAGTACGCGCTCAACATCGCCAGAACTTACTTCTTTATCCCGAATGGCGACCATACCGCTTGAATTAAAGCTCACAATATGGTTACCAGCGATCCCAGTAAATACTTGAACGATTTGACGATCAGCCATTACTTCAGCCTCTTCCAGCGCCTTCTGAATGGATTGAACGGTTGCTTCAATATTAACAACCACACCCTTCTTAAGACCTTTAGATGCAGTTTGACCAACGCCAACTACATTAAATTGACCATCAGGCGCTAATTCAGCAACCAAGGCGACCACCTTAGAAGTTCCAATATCTAAACCTACCAATAAATCGCGATTGTCTTTACTCATTCTTATTCCTCATTGCTTTTGCATATTTTTTTTATCATCTACATCACTCTTCTTCACACTCGCAGAAGCAAGATGAACTGCAAAACCATTTGCATACCTTAGATCAATCGCATCTACACGACTTGGCCATTTCTCCTGAACCTGTGGCCAATACTTGAATAAACGAGCGACCCGATCCTCCGTTAGGGTTTTATCGGAACTCTCTTCATCACGACCAAACTCAACCTTCATTCCATTTGAAAGCCTAACGTGCCATGCATAACGCTCAGATAGGGTTAAGCTTTTCACTTCAGAATCCCATGGCTTAAACCAAGTGTTTGCTTTTTCATAAAGACGTAATACCTCTTTACTGGCATCTTCTGGTCCATAAAAATCAATTAATGAAATGCCTTCCCCAGCTTCGGATGCACGACCAGAAAATAGTTCACCATGTGCATTTATCAATGTTTGACTATCTGCTCCACCCCAAGTTCCAAAAGGTTTTTGCTCTTCAATGCTCACGATCAAACCATTAGGCCAAACTCGACGAACATTTGCATGACGTACCCAAGGAAGGGACTCAAAGCCACGCTTCACATCTTCTAATCGCACACTAAAAAAATTTCCTTGAACAGTTTCTAATACTTGCTGTTTTACAAGGGGCTTACTAATGTGGTGAAGAGTTTGTCCAGCAAGCGGCTCTACCAATACTTGACGCAAGGTAAATACGGGTCGCTCACTGAGCCACACCAAAATACCAACGCAAACCATTACAGCAAAACACCGCATTAAAAAGCGACTGACCTTTTGCATTCGATCTGGATGGTTCCATAAAGGGGACATCATAAATACGAATGCCTCACCAACCCAATTTAAGAAAGCGCTCATAACATTCATGTGTTTACGCTCCCCGCACTGAGTAAGGTTTGGCTAAGTACCCATAGAACCAAATCTGCGTATTCAATGCCAGCTGCCTTTGCAGCCATCGGCACAAGTGAATGCGAGGTCATCCCAGGGGAGGTATTCATCTCTAAGAGGTAAGGCTTGCCAGTTTTTTGATCTAGCATCACATCAGCTCGACCCCAAGCCCTACAACCCAGAGCGCGGTAAGCTGCTAACGCTAATGCCTGTACAGCGATATTGACATCGTCTGAGAGGCCCGTTGGACACAGATACTGAGTCTCATTAGAGAAGTATTTATTGTGGAAATCGTAATTGGCTTGTGGTGGAATAATTTTGATCACCGGTAATGCTTCGGCACTTTTTCCTTGTCCAACCAAAGGACAGGTTAATTCATCACCAATAATGCAAGTTTCTGCGATGACTTTTTTATCTAGGCCGGCCGCTAATTGATAAGCAGCAGGCAACTCATCAACTGACATTACTTTGGTTAAACCCAGAGAAGACCCTTCGTGCGCTGGTTTTACAATCAAAGGCAAGCCTAAATGTTGCGCAACCGCATTCCAATCACTGCTTGCGGTCAGCTCCTCGAAGTTGGGGGTAGACAAGCCATTGCTGAGCCATATTTGTTTTGTCGCAATCTTGTCAATACATAAAGCGGATGCTAATACACCGCTACCGGTATAGGGCACATTCAATAATTCAAGTAAACCCTGAATCGTCCCATCTTCACCATAGCGCCCATGCAAAGAAATAAAAATCCGATCGAATTTTTCTTGGGCCAATTCAGTTGGGCAACGTAAGCCAGGATCGAATGCATGAGCATCGACGCCTTTAGAAAGTAAAGCTTCTAATACGCCATTACCTGACATTAAGGAAATCTCACGCTCCCCGGATCTGCCGCCAAGTAAAACGCCTACCCTACCGATAGTTTTTATATCCAAATGCGCAAGATCACTTTTCACGCGCTCGCCCCAGGATTTTTCTATGGCATTTTGCTTAGACATGCTTTGTCTCCGCCAATGCATGAGATAAACCAGAGATTGAACCAGCGCCCATCGTGATCACCACATCGCCATCACGCAATAAACCTAATATTTTTTCAGGCATTTGGTTAATCGTTGCCACAAAAGCTACAGCCGAATGATCTAGGCTGGTCTTGGAATTCTTATCTTCAGCGATTACTGCTTTCATCAAGCTTTCGCCATCCGCCCCTGGAATTTTTGCCTCGCCGGCAGGATATACCTCCGTGAGCACCAGAGCATCAAAATTTCTTAAAACTTGTACAAACTCACCAAAGCAATCACGCGTTCTAGTGAAGCGGTGTGGCTGGAATGCTAGAACTAGCCGACGATTTGGATAAGCCCCACGCGCAGCCTCTAAAGTAGCGGCCATCTCCACAGGATGATGTCCATAGTCATCAACCAAAGTAAAGCTGCCACCCGCAGCTAAAGGAATTTCTCCATAGCGCTGAAAACGACGACCGACACCACCAAACTCAGACAAAGCCTTCACGATAGCTTCATCACTTACGCCTAATTCAGTAGCAATACCAATAGCCGCTAAGGCATTTCGTACGTTGTGTAAACCAGGTAAATTTAACTGCACTTGCAACTGTCCCGGCTTATTCCCATGTCTTCTTACGGTGCGGCGATCTACCGTAAAGTGCATGCGCGCGCCAACTGCCTTAATATTACTAGCACGAATATCAGCATCTTCAGACAGGCCGTAACGCAAAATTGGCTGCGAAACAAAAGGAATAATGTCTTTTACGTTTGCATCATCAATACATAAAACGGCTACGCCATAAAATGGCATGCGTTGAATAAACTGCACAAAGGCCTGCTTTAATCTAGCCATATCATGCTGATAGGTGTCCATATGATCGGCATCAATATTGGTCACCACTTCCATGGCTGGAAAAAGCTGTAAGAAAGAGGCGTCAGATTCATCGGCTTCAACCACAATAAAATCACCCTGACCCAAGCGCGCATTTGCACCTGCAGAATTAAGCTTCCCGCCAATGACAAATGTTGGATCCAAACCCCCTTCAGCTAACACAGATGCCACTAAGCTCGTTGTTGTAGTTTTTCCATGCGTACCGGCAATAGCAATGCCCTGCTTTAAGCGCATTAACTCGCCTAGCATAACGGCGCGCTGGACAATAGGAATCTTCGCTGCGCGTGCGGCCAAGACTTCAGGGTTATTTCCAGCAACCGCTGTCGAGATCACCACTGCTTCAGCAGTACCGATATTTTTTGGATTGTGCCCAATATGAATGACTGCACCCAAATCTCTTAGGCGTTTTGTAGTCACCCCTTCAGCTAAATCAGAACCAGATACTTGGTAACCTAAATTGAGTAATACCTCAGCTATGCCACTCATACCAGCGCCGCCAATACCAACAAAGTGAATCTGTTGCACGATGTGCTTCATATTTTTACTCCTGCACAAGCTGCGCATACCTCAGCAACTTTTTGGGTTGCGTGTGGCTTAGCCAATGCATGTGCACGTAACGCTATTTTCTTTAAGTCATCACGATTCAAGTGCTGAATCATCGCCGCTAAATCTTGTGCATTGAGATCTTTCTGTGGCAATAATATTGCCGCAGCGACATCAGATAAAAAACGTGCGTTAGCAGTTTGATGGTCATCAATGGCATGAGGGAGAGGAACCAAGCAAGCGGCAACTCCGCAGGCGGTAATTTCTGAAACTGTCATTGCACCAGAACGGCAAATGACTAAATCTGCCTGAGCATAAGCGGCTGACATGTCTTCAATAAATGGGCGAATATCCGCATCTACACCTAGAGTGGCGTAACGATGCTGTAATTGCGCTAAATGCTTGTCGCCTGCCTGATGAATCACTGTTGGACGAGCGCTCTTCTCCATTAAGGCTAGCGCCGCAGGAATCGTTTCATTTAAGACGGCTGCACCCAAGCTACCACCAACAACCAAAATAGATAAATTGCCGCAACGTTGTTCATAACGTACTGCTGGCGACTCTACGCGATCAAAATCTGCGCGTATGGGATTACCAACCCATTCTGCGTGGTCCATTGCATTAGGGAAGCCAGTTAATGTCCGCATAGCAATTTTGGCAAGCGCGCGATTTGCGCTACCTGCAATAGAATTCGATTCATGCAAAACCAAAGGGCGCTTTAGCAACTTAGCCACTAGACCGCCTGGAAAAGTAATGTAACCGCCCATCCCCAAAACAACGTTTGGTTTTAAGCGACTGATGATCCTCCAGCTTTGAATACCCGCCCGCAATAAATTAAACGGCAACATGATTTTTGCTTTAAGGCCTTTGCCACGCAAACCGCCGAACGTAACCGCCTCAAATGAAAAATCACCTGCTTTTACCAGGCGATACTCCATGCCATTCTGATTACCAAGCCAAGAAACCTTCCAGCCACAATGACGCAAATATTCGGCAACGGCCAAGCCTGGAAAAATGTGCCCCCCAGTACCGCCAGCCATTACCAAAATTGATGGTTGCGTCACAACTTACCTCCGCGCATCAAAATCCGATTTTCATAATCAATGCGAAGCAGCATTGCAATGGCAACTGCATTCATCAAAATGCCTGAGCCACCGTAACTTACCAAAGGAAGGGTTAATCCTTTGGTGGGTAATAAGCCCAAATTCACACCCATATTAATAAAAGCCTGCCACCCAATCCAGATCGCCACCCCTTTTGCAGCAAGACCAGCAAAGCTACGATCCAATTGAAGTGCGGTACGACCAATCAGAAATGCACGGCGTACGATCCAATAAAACAAGAAGATCACCACCACTACACCAACAAAACCGAGCTCTTCACCAATCACCGCCATGATGAAATCGGTATGCGCCTCCGGAAGGTAATGCAATTTCTCAACGCTTCCGCCTAAGCCAGTGCCAAACCATTCACCACGGCCAAAAGCCATTAAAGAGTGAGTTAACTGATACCCTTTATTTGCTGCGTTATCTACCTGCCATGGATCCATAAAAGCCAACATGCGGCCACGACGGAACGGTGAGAGTGCAATCATTGCGGCACCACTAAATAAGCCAACCAAAATCAGACCGCCAAATAATTTGGCATTAATCCCGCCTAAAAATAAAATACCAAAAGCAATGAGCGCCACCACTACAAAGGCACCCATATCAGGTTCAGCCATTAACAGGCCGCCGACCAAGGCGACGGCAATACCCATGGGCAGCATGCCCTTCACAAATGAATGGAGATATTCTTGACGCTGAACTGTATAGCTTGCAGCAAAAATCACAGCAGCAAATTTCATTAATTCAGAGGGTTGGAAATTCATTAGCCCCAATGGAATCCAGCGCTTTGCTCCATTAACGCCTTTGCCGATACCTGGAATTAAGACGGCAATCAAGAGGAGTACTGTAAAACCAAAAATAATAGGTGAGTAGCGATCCCAAACTTTGGTTGGTATTTTAAATGTCCAAATACCAACTCCCATGGCAATTGCTAAAGAAATCACGTGACGAATTAAGAAGAAATTACTGCTGTAGTTAGCGTACTTAGGTCCATCAGCCAAAGTGATGGATGCCGAATACACCATCACCAGACCAATCAAAGTAAGAGATAAAACAGCCCATACCAGTAATTGGTCGTAATCCATCATGCGAGAGCGCGTCTGCTCCACGCCCGATACCGCATCTCTTAATCCACTACGAAAGTTATCAATGCCACCTCTTGAGTAATTCCAGAAGCGGTTTAAACCTAAACGATTTTCGGGAAATAGCTTTTCTTTTAATTTCATGAATGAGCTCCCTCAAAGCGCATTCCCAGTTCCTGCACTTCTGCAGCAAAAACTTCTGCTCGAGCAACATAATTTGGGAACTGATCCAAACTTGCACATGCTGGTGACAGCAATACAATATCGCCAGATTGCGCCACTTTAGCCGCTGCTTGTACCGCGCTCTGCAAAGTCTCACTCATCACACAGGACACTGAACCTTCTAATGCATCAGCAAGAATTGGGGCATCTTTACCAATTAGAAATGCCCCTTTTACAAAACGCTGAGCCGGATCTCGCAAAGGACTGAAATCTTGACCCTTACCTTCGCCACCTGCAATTAGCCAAATTCGCTTGCCTGTTTCATTGGCAGCCAAACCATTTAAAGCCGCAACCGTTGCACCTACATTGGTGCCCTTGCTATCGTCAACATATTCAACATCCGCAACGATAGCAACGCTTTGCACTCGGTGTGGCTCGCCGTGATAATCACGCAAACCATGTAAGAGCATATTCATTGGCAGACCCGCTGATTTAGCTAAAGCTAATGCAGCCAATGCATTTAAGGCGTTATGACGACCGCGAATACGCAAAGCATCTGCTGGAATTAGGCGCCTTAGTCTTAATGGCTCGGCCTCCACCACGAGGGCAGACTTCCGACGACGTTTTGGCGCAGGCTCAAGATCCTCATCCACTTCAGCCCAAACGAGCCAATCGATACCGCCTGCACGCAGATCATGCTCAATACCAAAAGCGCCTTGCTCATCAGGACGGCCAGCACCAAATGTAATGACTGACTTATTTGATTTTTGCTCTTCAGAAATTAAGCCCATTACCAGCACATCATCGCGATTAAGAATATAGGTGGTATCAACGCCAAAGATATTCGCTTTTGCGTCCATATAAGCCTGCATATCACCATGCCAATCCAGATGATCTTGCGAAATATTAAGGACTGCCGCTGCGCTAGCATGGAAGGAGCTGGCATATACCAATTGGAAGCTAGATAACTCTAATACCCAAATATCGGGCATATCCGAAATCTGGTCAGATGCCTCTAAAGAAGAGATCAGTTGATCTAGGGCGGCAGGGCCAATATTTCCTGCAACCGCCACTTTCTTCCCAGCACGTTCGCATAAGCGACCCGTTAGGGCGGTAGTCGTAGTTTTACCATTGGTACCAGTAACAGCCAAAATTGAAGGCTTATATTGTGCATTCTCAAATTGAGCCATGCGATCTAAGGCCGCAATACCTCTGGCAAAGAATTCGATCTCGCCCCAGATATCAATAGATAAGTCATGGGCTTTAGTTAAAAAAGTCTGTGCTGGCTCGTGCAACGGGGATAAGCCCGGACTAATGCCAATGACGTCAATATTATTTAATAAAGATTCATCTAGTGGTCCGAAATGAATATCTTTTAAACCTGCGAATTCTAACTCTCCGAGCCATGCTTTCTGCTGCTCAGATAATTGCTGACGAGCTCGACTATCCGCTAAGCGAATGATGGCGCCATTTCGCTGACACCACTTTGCCATCGCCACTCCAGACTCGCCTAAACCCAAGATTAGGAAATGCTCAGGCGCTTGATAACCCTCTTCTAAAATGAGTTTTGGATTAGCGAATGCTTGATTTAAGTTATGCATGGGTACTTTGGCTCAACGTAATTTAAGACTAGATAAGCCAATTAAGACCAATAAGATGGTAATGATCCAGAAACGCACTACCACCTGAGTTTCACGCCAACCACCCAATTCAAAATGATGATGCAGTGGCGCCATCCGAAAAATACGACGGCCCACACCGTAACGTTTTTTAGTGAACTTAAACCAGCACACTTGCAACATCACTGAGCATGTTTCAGCAACAAAAATACCACCCATCACAAAGAGCACAATTTCCTGGCGAACAATAACCGCGATCGTACCGAGCGCACCGCCTAAAGCAAGCGCACCAACATCGCCCATAAAGACTTGTGCGGGATGGGTGTTGTACCAAAGAAAGGCTAAACCCGCACCCCCCATCGCACCGCAGAAAATCATGAGCTCACCAGCGCCCGGAATATAAGGAAAGAGTAAATACTTGGCATAAATCGCATTACCCATAACATAAGCAAATGCACCCAATGCAGCCCCTACCAAGATTACCGGCATGATGACTAGACCATCAAGACCATCAGTTAAATTAACTGCATTACTGCTCCCGACGATCACGAGATAACTCAAAATAATGAAGCCCAAAACCCCAAGTGGGTAGCTAACTTCCTTCATGAAAGGAATAAGCAAATTCGACTTTGCAGGCAAATTTAAGGCAAAGCCGCTTTTTAGCCATTCAAAAAACAATTGCAGCACTTTAAGATTATTTACTTCAGAAACTGAGAATGCTAAATAAATAGCGGCAAATAAACCAATCAATGTTTGCCAAAAAAACTTTTCTCTAGATGCCATGCCTTTAGGATCTTTATGCACTACCTTGCGATAGTCATCAACCCAGCCTACTAAACCAAACCCAAAAGTCACAATCATCACAATCCAAATAAAGCGATTTCTCAAATCAGCCCAAAGCATGCAAGAAATAAAAATACCAATCAAAATTAACACTCCACCCATAGTTGGAGTGCCAGATTTCACCAGATGGGTTTGGGGGCCGTCAGTACGCACTGCTTGCCCCATCTTTAATGCCGCTAGCTTACGAATCACCCAGGGACCAGCTATCAAACCGATTAATAAGGCAGTAACCGTGGCCATTACGGCTCTAAAAGTAATGTAGTTAAATACTCGGAAAAATCCAAAGTCGTCCTGCAACCACTGCGCCAATATTAAGAGCATGTTTTGACC
>Ga0364893_10224_pt1 | contig 33506 bp, 35 predicted proteins | sample ExccelJu500001D3_FD_206943 | JGI IMG/M metagenome (GOLD analysis project Ga0364893, IMG submission 206943) | Enriched cells from Trout Bog Lake Hypolimnion, Wisconsin, USA - BchlTB.July16.5000.01.D3 | ecosystem: Environmental > Aquatic > Freshwater > Lake > Hypolimnion/Profundal zone | place: USA...
GCGACTGCGCTCTGCCATGACCTTATCAGCGTAACCACCATCATCTTCTGCATTAGCAGCGCCCACGTAGAACTTGAGGCCATTACGTAAAGAGCCTGCAGTAGCAATGAGGTACTTCAAGATATAGGCGCCTACCCGAATATTTACTTCAGGCTTAACTGCTTGTTGTGTACCGCCATAAAGCGCATATTTTTCACGGTGCACTGAAGTCATTACCTGCATGAGGCCTTCAGCACCAGCTTGACTCTTGGTATTGGGATTGAAGTTGGACTCTACAGAGATCACCGCCAATAACAACACCGGATCAATATTCACTTCTTTGGCAATCAAAATCGTGTTTGACACATACTCTTCAATCTTGGCGCGATCGAGGCTGTATTTCTTTTCAAAGAAATCAGCAACAGCGCGTTGATTCTGAATAGAGCCCATCAAATTGCTATCCAAGGCTTGTGGATCAATCTTGGAGGTTGGAATGCGATCGGCCAAATGAGAGATAGACTTCACCGGCACTTGAGCGACGGAGGGCATCAATAGCGCAACAGTTTGTTGCTTTGCAGATGCCAAGCCGGAATTATTGGGTTTTGACTTGTTATAGATAACAGCCGCAATCTCAGTCTCAGGCGCAGATGAAGAGGCTACTTCATTGCCGCCCTTGTATTGATCGAGCATGCCAAAACCGTTGCTCCAAACAATGTTACGAGCTTCATCAGGGACTAGTACACGAGCCAAGTCAAATGGACCTGCATTAGTACCGTTACCCGAAAGCCAAAGACCTACCACCATGAATACAGTCACAACGAGTAAGCCATTGATGACTCGATACACTGGAGCCATAGCGTGGGCTAGCAGTTCTTTAGCAGCCAGCATTGCTGATTGCTCCCCCTGCATCTCACTCAAATTGTTAGATAAACATTTACTCATTCAATTTTTACGACACCTTCAAAACCGCTGAACTTACTGTCCTGCTGATTTATGCTGCATCGCAATATATAAAAAACATGGGTCATCCTAAAAAGGTTCTTATATCAAGTCAAGAATAAAGAATGGTATTTCAATAACTTTTAGGTCTTGAAATACGGGAGATCCCGAATATATCCTGAAAAATAGATAATTTATCTATATATTTCAATGGCTTAGCTATGTTAGGGCGCACTAATTTCATTTTATAAAAAATTGTCTAAATTCTGACTTTTTTACTATTTGGAATGAAAAATCATCCCTGAAAACCATACATCTAGTATTTTTAAGTCCGCAAATTTCTACCCATAGTGACAGCTAGTAAATGTTGCAAGGCATTATTTTTAAAGGCCATTGCTGATGTAGAGGAATGCGCCAGCGCAGCTACTGAGCAAATTAGTACTCACTGAAGGGCTAATAAGTAAGCGAGCTAAGAAAAAAGATTCAGGCCACTTAAAGCCAGCCCCTACACTTATAAACAATGAAATTGAAACGCAAACTCCTGACTCTTGCAGCCCTTCTTGCTTGCTTGCTTGCTCCTATCAGGGCTTTTGCTCTCTTTGAAGAATGCAAGGAACTCTTTCCAAACCAACAGGTGCCTATAACTACCCAGGCTGGACGGGATCTTTGCTTTGATAGCTTTGCGGTTTATTACTCATCGCAAGATAAGAAACCAATCTACACGGTTGAGAAGCTGAGTCGCGAGCAATTGCTGGCTCCGCACCCCCGCAGAAGTAACCAGTTCTATGAGGAGGCAAGACTGCCATTTTCAGAACGCGCCCTACTTTCTGACTATCGAGGTAGCGGCTACGACCGCGGCCATAATGCCCCAGCGGGTGATATGAGCAATGAGCGAGCCATGGCACAGTCATTCTCGCTAGCTAATATGATGCCCCAGGCTAGGCAGAATAATCAGGGCATCTGGGCCAAGAATGTAGAGGAACCGACCCGGCTTTATGCCAAAAGAGCGGCTGGCGATATATATGTTTTTACTGGCTCCACTGGAAATCAAGGAAGCATTGGTAGAGGTCAGGTAACGATTCCAAGCCATCTGTATAAATTGGTTTACGACCCGAATAAAAATTTGGCGTGGGCTTATTGGATTGAAAACACCAATGAGGCTCGAATGTCCCCGCCGATCTCTTATGCAGATTTAATAGAGAAGACGGGAATCGATTTTCAATTGCCGTTGAATAAGGACCCTTCGCAGACCCAAGCAATCGCCCCCAATGCCAAGCCAAATAAGGCCGTTCTTGGCGGGTGGTACCCCGTATTTTTTGATGTGTACTCGCCAGAAAAGGTCAATGGCATCGTTACCCGCATTCGGGAGGGAAAAGTGGCAAGTATTCAGATTCAATATGACCGCAATGAAGAACTAGCCAAACGGATCGCCTCGCAAATTGAATCGCAAACCGCCTTATTCATCAGTCCTATTCAAAGCAGCCCACCAGATACCCCTGGTGTTACCTACGAACGCAATCGCGTTACTGCCATCATTCGCTCAAAGTAGTTTTGATTTAGCTTGCAGGCCATGCGCCCGCTGAATGGGTGCAAGCAATCCGCGCAATCCATTGTGATCTAGGGTGTGCATTAACTCTAGCAACTCGCCTATTTCACCCTTCGGAAATCCTTCGCGTGCAAACCACGCTAAATAATTTCCTGGCAAATCTGCCAACGCTCTCCCTGCATGCTTACCGTAAGGCATTTTCATGAGTACGAGTTTTTCTAGTGCTTGTGAATCCATTGAACTGAAATCTTACAAGGGAATACAAATCACCCTACAAATTTAGCCATTTATTCAGAGAAGGTCTTTTAACCACTTGAGAATCATTCTCATTTGATTTGCTATATTGAGAACCGTTCTCATTTAAGTTTTAGCCACTTCTTTCAACCCCTTCTCTCGAATAAATATGAAACTGACCATTCAAAAACTGATTGCCTTTAGTCTCGTCCTTGCTGCCACCTTACATTTCTCATTAGCTCATGCTGGTGAAGGTGTCTTTGGATGGATCTATACCTTAGATCTTCAACCAAAAGATAAATTGGAGTTTGAGCAACGATTGCAACTAAACCAAACACAAGCATCTGGTACTTATGATGCTTGGACAGCAAGAACCGAGCTGGAATATGGCTTAACCAATGATTTACAAATTGCAGGCTATATCAATTCGTACTACACCGATGCCAATCAAAATTACACCAATCCAGAGGCATGCGGTGATACACCCACCTGCACAGGCGGCTATGGGGTACCTTCATCTCATGATCCCTCAACTGCTTATAGAAAGAGTGGCATTGAAGGCGGGTCTCTTGAGGCGATTTACCGCATTACCAATCCAGTGACTTCACCTGTTGGTATTGGTCTTTATTTAGAGCCAAGCTGGGGTAGGAATAAGGATGAAATTGAAGCTCGCTTATTACTGCAATCTAACTTTATCGATGATCGTTTAGTAGTAGCAAGTAACGTTGTTGTTGCTAATGAACGATTAAAGTTTATCGAGAATGGCAATGTTCCTGAATCGATGCTCGATATCTTAGTTGGAGCTAGCTATCGCTTTGCTCCCAAATGGTCAGCTGGTGTAGAAGCCCGTTTCCATAATGACTACTCAGAGCTCAATTTACGCAATCAAGTACAGCGTGCCACCTTTGTCGGCCCCAATTTGCACTATGCCGCAAAGGATTGGTGGGTAACTGGTGCCTGGCGCTATCAGCTTGCTGGTGGGACTTGCATGGGTGGTGGCGAAGCGGAATGCTCCAATGCCCGGGTATGGGATAGTCACTCGGTTAACGAATACATCCTCAAAGTGGGTTTTCCACTCAACTAAGCCATAGAGTAGAAATCAATCCAATGAACTGGAAACCATCTCCCTGTGCCCTAGCTGGGTTAGCGCTATTGACGGCCCCCATCATTGTTCAAGCGAAGATTTATATCTCCAGCGAACAAGCCCAGCAAATTCTGTTCCCAAATGCATTATTGAGTAAATCTCCCCTCATCATTACTGATGACCTACAAGAAAGAATGCGGGCGGCATCTAGTATTCGCCACCCCTTTCGGGGAGATCGCATTTGGCAATCATCTAATGGCGGCTGGCTCGTGATCGACGAGGTCGTAGGCAAGCATGAAATGATTACTTACGCTGTCGCTCTCAATGCCAAAGGAAGCATTACTGGCGTTGAGATATTGGAATACCTTGAGTCCTATGGCTATGAGGTGGCAGAGGCTCAGTGGCGCAAACAATTTGTAGGTAAAACTTCAGTAGACCCCATCAAGCTCAATCAAGATATTCAGAATATTGGTGGGGCGACTTTGTCATGCAAACATTTGACTGATGGCGTTAAGCGAGTAACTGTGCTTTATGAGCTGGCCCTCAAGAATATTCCAGTAAAAACCAAATGATGGTGCGTTGTAAACCACTATTGGGTACTTTTGTTGAAATCGTGGTCGATCAGGATGATTGCCAAATACCAATTGATCGTGCGTTTTCTGTCATTCAAAAGATTCAAGAGCTCATGGGTTTTCATAACCCCAATAGCGAACTGAATCGCATCAATCATCTTGCTCACCAAAAAGCAGTAGATATTCATCCTTGGACAGCACAAGTCTTGTGTATTGCCAAAAAGATCTATCGCCATTCTGGTGGCTTGTTTAATTGTGGAATTGGTCACCGACTAGTAGCGGCTGGTTTGCTGCCTCGCCATATCACCTTTAGCAACCATGATCTTGGTGGCATCGAAGATATCAGTTTTCTCGCGCCAGAGCTCATTATCTCTAGGCGCCCAGTATGTTTAGATCTTGGTGGTATTGCCAAAGGGTTTGCAGTAGATATGGCAGTCAAGATACTCATCTCTGAAGGCGTCTTTTCTGGCTCAGTCAACGCCGGAGGAGATCTGCGAGTATTTGGTGAATCTTCTTGGCCTATTCATATTCGTAACCCGAGACAGCCCTCGGAGTTACTCGAAATTGGGACCCTGCAAAATGCAGCGCTAGCTACCAGTGGTTTGTATTTTGCAAAACGAGATGAGCAACCTAGTCATCTCATTAATCCTTTATCACAAGAAGAGTCATTTCTTCAATCAAGAGACTCTTATTCAGTATTAGCAAAAGAATGTATCTATGCAGATGCTCTAACAAAAGTCCTGGCCCTATCTCAAAATCAATATCATCCCTGCTTTAAAAAATTCTCAGCCCAGGCCATCAGGATTGCCACATGAGTCGCCTAGGGAAAATGCCGGTATGGCAAAAGTGGTTTGTCACTTCTGGGATGATGATTTGCTCTCTTACTGGGGTCATCTACCTCCTCGGACATCAACTACAGATTAATCGAGTATTGCTAGGCAACCATAATGTATTAGCAATACATGGGATTGCTGCAATATTTGCAACACTGGCACTTGGATCAATACTGCCTTTTCACCTTAAGGCGGGTCTCAAGTCAGGGCGAAAATGGCTTAGTGGATTTAGCCAACTAAGCCTCTTAAGTGCATTAATCATTTCTGGAGCGCTACTCTATTACGGCCCAGAATGGATGCGAGATACAGTGATTGATGTGCACTCGGTTATTGGCTTGCTATTCTTTGCCATCTTTCTTATGCACCAACCCATCAGACTTCGAAAATAGGGGGTGGGACAGCCCCTAATTAGGGCATAAGCAAATTCATTCCCCTATAAAATCTAGTGGAATGGATAACTCAATCATCAGCCCATTGCTGGGCGTATTAGTGGGCCTCTTGATGGGTCTTACTGGCGCTGGAGGCGGAATTCTGTCCGTACCGCTCTTGGTATTCGCCCTGCACATGAATATGGTGGATGCCAGCCCTATTGCTCTTTGTGCAATTGCGCTTGCAGCAAGTGTGGGCGCCTTGCTAGGACTAAAAAATAATCTCTTGCGCTATAAAGCAGCGATCTTCATGGCTAGCTTTGGGGTGATATTAGCCCCTCTAGGTTTTTGGCTTGCTAATCGCATCCCCAATGGTCCATTGCTAATAATTTTTAGTGCCGCTCTTTTTTATTCTGCATTGAGTCAATATGTAAAAGCACGTCAATCTATTCTCGGAATTCCAGATTCTTTGCGGCAAGCACCACCTTGCCTAATAGATCCAGCTATTGGTAAATTTAATTGGAATGTCCCCTGCGCAAAAGCACTTCTTCTGACGGGTGGCCTGGCCGGATTTTTATCTGGACTGCTTGGAGTCGGCGGTGGCTTCATCATCATTCCCGCTCTAAAACGCTATACCAATTTACCTGCACAATCCATTATCGTCACCTCATTAGGGGTGCAAGCCTTGGTATCTGGCGGAAGCGTCGCTTATTCTGCAGCATCCGGCAATGTGAATTTTCTGATTGCCGCCCCGTTTTCTCTGGGGGCACTAGCAGGACTACTCATAGGGATGATGATAAGTAAAAAACTGAGTGGGCCTCGTTTGCAGCAAGTATTTGCAGTGATGGTTTTTGCTGTTGCAATCAGCCTCACTATTAAGGGCCTTCGTGTCTTTTGAAAAACCAGTTTGTATTGCTTACTACTAAAGAAAAAGCCCTTATTTCTAAGGGCTTTTTTCATAACTACTAAGGTAATTTCTTAGTGGCCACCTGCTCCACCCAAGTATGCCGCCTTAACTGCCGGGTCATCCTTGAGCTTACTTGCTGGACCATGCGTAGCAATCTTGCCATTCTCTAATACATAGCCGTAGTCAGCCACGTTCAGAGCTGCAGCAGCAAACTGCTCGACCAGTAGCATCGTTACACCTTGTGATTTGAGATTAGAAATAATCTTAAAAACCTCTTCTACCAAAATTGGCGCAAGGCCCATTGAAGGCTCATCCAACAGAATGATCTCTGGGTTCAGCATCACGGCACGAGCCATAGCCAACATTTGCTGTTCTCCACCGGACAAAGTACCAGCCAACTGATTGCGACGCTCTTTGAGGCGCGGGAACATCTCTAAGGCCTTATCTAAATCATGCTTGATATCACCCTTTGGGCGGCTACCAGTAAAGCGTGGAAATGCTCCCAGCAATAAATTGTCAGTGACTGACATGGTAGTAAAGACACGACGGCCTTCAGGACTATGAGCCAAACCTAGGCGAGCAATTTTATGAGAGTCATAACCATCAATTTTTTCACCACCTAAAGTAACTTCACCTGCAGTTGGCTTAATCATGCCGGTAATAGCACGCATTGTGGTGGTTTTGCCGGCACCGTTAGAGCCAATCAAAGTAATTACTTGACCCTTAGGTACATCAATATTGATGCCATGGAGGACTTTAACTTTGCCGTAGCCTGCTTCAAGATTCTTAATAGATAACATGGTATTTACCGATTCAATAGGTTCTAGTGATTAAGCGCCCAAGTAGGCATGAATCACCTTCTCGTCTGCCTGAACTTCAGCTGGCTTACCTTCTGCAATCTTCTGACCGAAGTCCAACACAGAAACGGTATCGCAAACTGACATCACTACGTCCATGTGATGCTCAATCAGGATGAAAGTAATGCCGTTATCACGAATCTTACGAATGATGCGCAAGAGTTCCTGAATATCGGGAGCAGTCAAACCAGCGGCTGGCTCATCCAAGAGGAGTAATTCTGGGTCAAGGGCTAATGCACGAGCAATCTCAAGCAAACGCTGCTTACCGTAAGGCAAGTTACGCGCCTCTTCGTTTGCTAAATCATCCAAGCCAACAAACTTGAGCAGAGCCATAGCGCGAGCATGCGCTTCAGCTTCTTCACGCTTGTAACGTGGCAGGTGCAAAGCAATTTCAACCATATTAGATTTGAAGGTGTGATGCAAACCAACCAAAATATTTTGGATGGCAGTCATTTCACCAAAGAGCTGAACGTTCTGAAAGGTACGGGCAATACCAGACAAGGCGATATCAGAGGAAGTTTTGCCAACAACGCTCTCACCAGCATACAAAACGTTACCCGCAGTCGGCACATAAATACCAGTCAATACGTTCATCATCGTGCTCTTACCGGAGCCGTTTGGTCCGATCAAACCATGGATGGTGCCGCGCTTAATGCTGAGATCCACTTTGTTCAAGGCCTTCAAGCCACCGAACTGCATTAATACAGAATCTACCTTTAAGAGTTCTGCACCGGCATTTTGATTACCCACAGCGCTGATGAAGCTAATGGAGTCATCCACCACTTCAGCATCACCGCCACGAACAGTTTTTGCCTTACCCGCAATAGATTGATAGAAGCTCTTTGCAAAACCAACGATACCATTTTGCAAGTAGTACACCACCAACAAAATCATGAAGCCAAAAATACTTAGGCGCCAGTCTGCAATACTATTGAGCCAAAAAGAAAATACTGCTAAGCCAACTACGCCAGCAACCGGGACTACCACACGCCTTGGAGTTGTGACTTTCTTGGACAGGGCCATTGCAGCACCAATCACCACCACGACTGCAATGATCGATGCCACAATGCGGAATAGATTGATGTCATCGAGCAGTTTTGGCAACAGAACAATAATCGCTGCACCAATCGCTGCACCTAAGCGTGACTTACGACCACCCATGATGATGCCAAGCAAAAAGAGGACGGCCAGTTCATTGTTGTAGGTGTTGGGCGAGATGTATTGCTCAGAATAGGCATACAAGCAACCAGCCAAGCCTGCAAAGCCTGCGCTAATGACAAATGCAATCACTTTAAAGCGGTATACAGAAACGCCCATACAGTCACAAGCAATCGGGCTATCACGCAAAGCTTCAAAAGCACGACCCATTTGTGATTTTACTAAGCGGTCAATGACAATGAGGGCTAGGATGCAGAATACCGCTACCAACCAGAAGTATTCGGTAACGTTCATTGGCGCTCCCATCAGCTCTGGCAAAGTTAACTTAATACCCAGCGGCCCCTCAGTTAACCAAGTCATTTCATTAATGAGAATTTGGGCAATCGTTCCGAATGCCAAAGTCACCATCGCCAAATAAGGACCGACGACTTTCAATGCTGGTAATGCCAGGATCCCGCCAAAGAAGGCAGTAACAACAATCGATGCTGGAATGGTTATCCAAATTGGCCAGCCCAGCTGGAAAAACAAGATGCCAGCAGTATATGAACCAATACCAAACAATGCAGCGTGACCCAAAGATACTTGACCTACATAGCCGACCACAATATCCAAACCAAACAAAAGAATGGTGTAGATCAGAATTGTTTCTGCTAAATGGATGTAATAGGGATTCTGCAGAACTAATGGCAAGCAAAATAAGCCAGCTATCGCAATTAATAGAGGAATGGAGGACTTCAATTTCATCATTAAACTTTCTTAATTGCAGATTTGCCGAAGAGACCAGATGGTTTGTATGCCAATACAAGCAACAGCAAAATCAAACCTGGAACATCTTTGTAACCAGTAGAGATATAAAAGCCAGTAGCTGTTTCAACAATACCCAGAATCAAACCACCCACAATGATTCCGAGGCCGCTTGATAATCCGCCAATGATCGCAACCGCGAAAGCCTTTAAACCTAAGGCGCCGCCCATGGTTGCGCCAGTCAATGTCAAAGGCGCAATCAAGACGCCAGCAAACGCTGCGGTCAATGAGGACAAGGCGTATGAAAAGGTGATCACCATGCTGGTGTTGATGCCCATTAAGCCAGCAGCATCACGATCATTTGCAGTGGCAACTACTGCTTTACCGTAAATTGTTTTACGGTTAAAGAATTCAACCAATAACATCATCACCAACGCACCCACCACAACTAAAATTTCCATTGGCAAAATATTAGCGCCCAAGAAGCTCATCGGCTCCATTGGCAAAGGAGATGGGAATGGCAATGCATCACGACCCCAAATATTTTCAGCAACGTTCTTGAAAATAATACCGAGTGCAATTGTGGACATAATCCAGCCGAACTCAGACTTTATTTTGATTGCAGGACGCACACCAATCAACTCAACAAAGCTACCTTGGATCATGCCGAAGATACAAACAATGGGAATCATGGCCCAGTAGTTCATGCCAAAGGTATCGACGCAAGTCAAACCTACCAGCGCACCTAACATCAAGGCTTCACCCTGACCGAAGTTCAATGTGCCCGATGTGGCAAAAGTAAGCTGGAAACCGAAAGCGATCACCGCATAGATCATCCCCACCGCGATACCGCTTGAGAGGATTTGTGCAAGCATGTCCATTGTTATTGGCCTAAAAGATACTTAAAACTGTTTTATTGACGAATCCGACATTGTAAGCAAAACGCCGCTTTGACGGCGGCGCTTTGCATTCAAAAATGTTGCAGTGCAAAAAGTACTGACTTGCACATGAACTACAAGAATTACTTCTTCTTAGCCGTTGCATCCTCAGCATTCAAGAACTGAACACGGCCGCTCTCAACCACGCCCATAACAACGTCTTTTGCCTTGATTGCTTCATGGTCGGTTGCAGAGTATGGCTTGTTATAGGTAATCACAACGCCATCAACCGGGGTCTTGAGATCTTGCAATGCCGCCAAAATCTTTGGCCCTTCAGTGCTGTTTGCTTGCTTGATTGCAGCAGCCAAAAGGTAAACAGAGTCATAACCTTGAGCAGCAGAAACAGGCGATGCGATGATGCCATTCTTAGGCTTGAAATCTTTTAAGTACGCATCAACGAAAGCTTTACGCTTAGGCGTTGTTGCTGGTTGTTGAATAAAAGTTTCTGGCATTGTTGCGCCATCACCATTCTTACCCGCAGTATCAATAAAGCTAGCCATAGACAATGTCCAGCTACCAATAATTGGCTTCTTCCAACCTAACTTTGCCATACCGTTGGCAATTTGCGCTAACTCAGGTCCAATTGCATAAGTCAATACTACATCTGCACCAGCATTTTTTGCCTTCAGTAATTGTGAAGTCATATCGACGTCGCCAATATTGAACTTTTCAGTTGCCACTGGGGTTATGCCGTAACCCTTCAGCGCTTTCTCTAAGTCCTCGCGACCCAATTGACCGTAGTTTGTTGAGTCAGCCAAAATCGCCACCTTCTTTAGGCCACGCTTTTCAACTGCTTCCTTTGCAATCATCGGTGTTTGAATATTGTCAGCAGCTGCTGTACGGAAAACATAGTTCTCCTGAGCATTTGGGAACTGATGAGTGATCAATGAACCCGTTGCTACGTTATTAATTACAGGGATCTTTGCTTCTTGATAAAAGCGCTGTGAAGCCAAAGCAACACCAGTGTTGATATAACCGAGAGTAGCAACTACTTTCTCGTTGTTAATAAATTCCTGAGTAATTTGTACGCCGCGCTCGTTCTTGGCTTCGTCGTCACGCTCAACTAAAACGAGTTTATTGCCGTTAACACCACCGGCAGCGTTAATTTCTTTAGCTGCCAAACGCACGCCATCACGCATACTTACACCCATTGAGGATGAGCCGCCTGTGAATGGACCAATAACGCCTACTTTGATATCAGCTGCATAAGCGCTGGTTGCAAGCATTGCAACAGCCGCTGCTGCAAAAATGTGATGACGAATCTTCATAAAGTCTCCATGACTAAAAGTGCTATTGAATAAGTATTTTTTATAGGTAGTACGAATAACGAATAGTTATCTTACTGTTAATGCATGGTCAAAAAAAGGGCTTTGTATTAGGGTTTTACACTAGCTCTGAGGGCCAGCAAGGTGCGATCAACAGTAGCGTGTTAGGCGGTTCCGCAGACTTGGCCAAAATAAATTGACCACCAAACCAGCGAGTACCAAACTCGCTGCTAATACTTTCCACGCCGGCAATGGCTCAGCCAGGAAGATGGCTGATGCCCCCATCCCAAATATGGGTACCAATAATGGTGCTGGTGCGACTACGGCGGCAGGATGCTTAGAGAGCAACCAGGCCCAGGCACCGTAGCCAAACAGGGTATTGCCCCAGGACTGCCAAAACACTCCAAGCCAAGCACTCAAAGGCGCAGAAGTCAGTGAGCTACTCATGGATCCCCACCCTCCTTCGAATATGAGGGCAATAGCAAAAAGGGGTGGAATGGCATAAACACTAGCCCACACCACATAAGAAAGCATGTTGATGGCTCCTGCACACCGGCTGGCAGTATTAGCAATACCCCAAGAAAAGCCGCAAAATACCACTAGGGTCAATCCTAGAACGGTTGTGGTGGCATCGGTATGCACTGCAATAATTCCCAAACCGATCATGGCGACACCCACTGCCACCGCTTGATAGAGCTTCAGTCGCTCTTTAGCAAACAGCATGGCAAAACCAATCGTGAAAAATACCTGAGTCTGAATGACCAAAGAAGCCAAACCAGGAGAAATATACCCATCGATCGCGTAGTAGAGCACTCCGAATTGACCTACCCCTACAGCCAAGCCATAAACACAGAGGTTGATCCAAGACACCTTTGGCCTTGGTAACAAAAGTGCAGCCGGCAGAAATGCAAAAACATAACGAAGTGCGGCAAATAAAAATGGTGGAAAGCTCGCCAAGGAGATTTTGATCACTACAAAATTGGTGCCCCATACGGCTACGATTGCTAAAGCCAGGAGCAGATGGCTTGCTGGCAACTGGTAATGCAGTTGAAGCTTGCGTGGACTATTCACGCGTGAGCAATTCTGCTGCGCGCTGCGCAATCATCATGGTTGGTGCCGCAGTGTTACCTGAAGTAATCGTTGGCATCGCAGAAGCATCCACTACTCGCAGATGATGAATGCCCCTTACGCGCAACTCTGAATCGAGCACTGCCATCGAATCATCGGCGCGTCCCATCTTGCAAGTTCCTACAGGATGAAAAATCGTTGTCCCAATATCGCCCGCCGCTTTAGCCAACTCTTCATCACTTTGATATTGCGCACCAGGCTTATATTCTTCTGGGGCATAAGGTCTAAGTGCCGGGCTTTGCACAATACTGCGTGTCAAGCGTAAAGATTCTGCTGCGACTTTACGATCGTCATCGGTAGATAAATAATTGGGGTGAATTGCTGGTGGCGCCTCAGGATCCGTTGAAGTGATGTGCACACTTCCGCGTGATGTTGGGCGTAAGTTACATACGCTTGCAGTGAAGGCGTTAAAGGAATGCAAATCTTCACCGAAGCGCTCAAGCGACAAAGGTTGTACGTGATATTCCAAGTTGGCACTCTTTTGTGCAGGCGAGCTATAAGCAAAAGCACCGAGCTGTGATGGCGCCATAGACATGGGGCCTGAGCGCTTAAGGAGATATTCCAAACCAATCATCATCTTGCCAAACAAAGAATTGGCTTTGGTGTTTAAGGTCTTAATGCCGCTGACTTTATAGATCATGCGTAATTGCAAATGGTCCTGCAGGTTCTCGCCAACACCAGGCAAGTCTGCAATGACTGGAATACCCAGTTTATTAAGATGCGCAGCAGAACCTACGCCTGAACGCTCCAGTATTTGTACGCTACCAATCGCACCAGCACACAGAAGCACTTCGCCACTTGGGTTAATGCGCGCTTCACTAGCTATCCCATTCTTCTGGTACTCAAGGCCAAGACAGTTTTTAGTCATTGGATCAATTTTGAGTTTAGTAACAACTGCCTCAGTAAGTACAGTTAAGTTGCTGCGCTTAACCGCCTCTTTTAAAAATGCTTTTGAAGTATTCAGCCTCCAGCCCTTACGTTGACTGACATCAAAGTAACCCACGCCAAAGTTATCGCCTCGATTAAAGTCATCTGACGCAGGAATGCCAGCCTCAACTGCTGCATCTCTAAACCGATCCATGATCGGCCAACGCAGGCGTTGCTTAGATACAGTCCACTCGCCACCCTTGCCATGCCATTGGTCAGCATCGCTGTGATAGTCCTCAAATGCTTTGTAGCGCTTGAGCGCATTCTCCCAAGACCAAGCTTCATCTCCTGTGGCCTGCACCCAAGATTCATAATCGCCCGCTTGACCGCGCATATAGATCATGCCGTTAATGGAGGAGCATCCTCCGAGCACTCGGCCACGGGGATAAAGCAATGAGCGGCCATTCAGCCCTTTTTCAGCAACGGTTTTAAAGCGCCAATCCGCTCTCGGGTTATCGATGCAATAGAGATAGCCAACCGGAATATGAATCCAAATATAGTTATCGCTCTTACCTGCCTCAATCAGCAAAACCTTCTTTTGAGGATTTTCGGTCAAACGCTTCGCCAACATGCAGCCTGCGCTGCCCGCCCCAATAATGATGTAGTCGTAAGTGTTTGCTTGCGTCATAGGTAAAACTTAAATGGTTTATTGATTTTGGGTTCATTATTTACCAAAAGTCCATCGCAAGCTAGATCAGAAGCATTTACCCAGCCCTTCAATCAACTCACCATTAGCAGGAATTTCTTCTAGAATAAAGAGAATAATGAATATTAAAAGCTTTTCCCCATGAAAAACTCTAGGCTAGCGATATGCATCACTGTCCATTTTTCTGCAGAGAGAGTGCAATATCTCAGAATAATGAGCGACCATTTTTCCAGATTGGCCGACGTAGTGGAAGTGTTCGTTGTCACCAATGCACAAGCGGATAAAGGTGAGCTTAAGATGCTTGAAGATGCCCTGCAAGACAAGGGCTTCAAATATGAATTTTTTATCCCCCATGGATTAGGGCACCCTTATTTACTCGCATGGTCACATTTTGATGTATTTAAGCGTCTTATCGTAAATCCATCCATCACTCATTTCATGTACTTAGAAGATGATCTTTTGGTTACCAAAGACAATATTAATTACTGGAACGAAAGTCTGGAAACTCTGGCGCCATTAGGCCTCTTTCCTTCTTTTCTAAGGGTAGAAAGAAACCATCTTAATTCGTATTGGTATAGCTCTGATGCGCAAGAGCAATTTTATTTTTCAAAACTGCCAAAAGTTTATAAAAATTCAGGCTACGCATTTATAAATCTTCCCCACCCTTATCAAGGAATGTACCTGCTGACAAGAGAGCTCATGCTTGAGCATCTCAACAGCAAATCATCAAATCCCGATTTTGGGGTTTGGTATATCAGGGAAAAGGCAGCGCAGGGACTCACATTTCAGAGTGTGCCCGAAGGATTTACTTCTAGAAACCTTGTTGGATTTGATATAAAAAATCAAAAATTTGACCCCAGATGCTTTATTCATCACCTACCAGATAATTATGCCAATAGAACCCCTCCCGATGGCAAACTGGGGACAATCCAAATTGACGAGGTAATCCTGATGAAGCGAAAAGAATCGCGAATTAAAAAATACTGCCGAAGTATAGGTAAATTTCTAGGTCTAAAATAGGCTATGCATGTCAATGAGAAAAATCGCACGCCCAAGCTTCCCGAGGAAGATGAAGGCCCGAGCAAATCGGAGTTAAAGCGCCAAATGACCGAGCGCCAGAAATTGGCGGAAGTATTGGCGGCTTTGAGTAGCGATGCCCTTAAAACCATCCCTATGGATGAGGCGATTAAAGTAGCAATTGCTGAGACCAACAAGATTAAAAGTTTTGAAGCCATTCGTCGTCACAAGCAATACTTAGGTAAGCTCATGCGCTTCTTGGACGAAGAAGAACTTGATTCGATCCAAAAACGACTTGATGCTATTCAGGGGGCAAGCAAAGCAGAAACGGCTAAATTGCACTTCTTAGAAAGCTATCGCGACAGGCTGATTGCGAATGACGAAACGTTTACCAAGATGATTGAAAAGTATCCCAATATGGATATTCAGAATATGCGTACCCTGATTCGGAATGCACGTAGAGAGAAAGAGCAAAACAAACCGCCAAAGGCTTATCGAGAAATCTTTCGCGTCTTAAAAGAGATGGGTCTTTAGAGTTTGATTCTGCGAGCTGGCACTTCAACCCAACGATACAGATAAGTTGCCGTCATCCAGCTAGCTGCAATAGCAATCATCATCAGAGCAAGCGCCATAACCCCATCGTGGCGCTGATTCATGCCCCAGGCAATATACAAAGTATTGGCCAGCAAGATAAATGAGAAGTGAATTAAGAAAGCGCAATACGATCTTCTACTACCCCAGAGAATCACGTTAACTAACTTGTGGGTTTTAGATTGATGTTGAGGTCGCTTATGAACCTGCCTCTGATCTTTATAGGCCCAGTCACCCCAGAAGATCAATGCAATAGTAACGACATACGCCAAAATATTGCGTAGCCAGAATTCATGAAAGCTTGATACCGCAATCACCAAGCCAATCACAATAATCCACATTTGAGCAAAGCGATTGACTGCTTTATCAGGAAGGTTTTTGCAAAGTTGCGCCAGCACCCCTAAGCCGTAGGCACCCATGAAGTAAATGAAATAGTTTTCATAATCCCCATGACGATTGAAATACAGCAGAGATGCAACACAGAGAACTAGCAACACCCAAACAACGGATCGATAGCCCGGAAACATACCAAGCATGATGGCCAGAATTGCATACAACTGCCAATCAATCGCAACATACCAAACACCAGCCGAGATTGAATCTAGACCTAAGATACCTTGTAAGAAAAATAAATGCGCCAAGAACTGGCCAAGCGTTTCCGATTCGCCCACAAATTCATCCTGCACCCAGAAGCGCGCAACCCAGGCACAAGCTATTGTGATGAGCAAAGCAATAACATAAGGTGCAAATAATCGTAGGTAGCGATTAAAGATTGTCTTTAAGACATTGCGCGGATTTTTAAGGTCACTTGTGCGCGTGAGGGATTGGGCGGCCAGGTAGCCGCCCATTACCAAAAAGATCTGTACAGCGTAACGACCATACTCAAACAACCAAGTCATGATTCCCGGCAGAAGTTGCCTAACATCTTGAGCAATCTGACCATAACTCGAAAAATGATGAAGAATGATCGTTAGAGAGGCAAAGGTCTTTAAAAAATCGACAAGAAGAAAATGGTTTTTTGACTGCAAAGAGAGGTCTGACGCAAGTTAATTAAGGGAGGCTGCATAAGCAGCTAGAGCTTCGATATCGTCATCACTCAAGCCACGAGCTGCACTGCCCATTGTGCCATCCATATCAATGCGCGTACCAGATCGAATATTTTTCAGTTGAGTCATTACATATTCTGGCGATTGACCTGCTAAGCGTGCAATGTGCTTTTGTCCCTGCAGCTGGGCCCCATGACAAGAATTGCAATATTGCGTACTGGAGATCTGTTGACCCTTGGCAATTTTTTCTGCATTGCCTGGTTTTGCAGGTGGCGGTGGCAAGGCCGCATAGTAAGCAGCAATATCACGCATATCCTGATCACTTAATCCGGCCGCAAGCGCTGCCATTGCCCCGCCATTGCGCTGTTGCCCTCTAAATTGAATCAGTTGATAGGTAATCGAAAGTGGGGGTTGTGCAGCAAGATTGGGAATCTCCGGGGAGATACCAATGCCATTTTCACCATGACAAGCAAAACAGCTTTGTGCCTTGACTTTGCCAGCAGCAGCATCTGGAGGTGCTGCACCAGCATTGAATGACAGAAAGGGGATATTAAAAAAGGCCACCACGAGGATGGCCTTAGTACTAGTCATTAATTTCATTTGCCGTATGACACGCGGAAGATTGCACCAGTCTCATCATCGGACACCAACATCGATCCATCTTTGAGAACTTGAACATCTACTGGACGACCCCAGAAGTTTTCACCTTCAACCCAGCCAGTAATGAATGGTTCTAGCTTAACTGGTTTGTTCTTACCATCCAAGACAACGCGTACCACTTGATAACCGGATTTCTTAGTTTTATTCCATGAACCATGTTCTGCGATGAAAATGTTGCCTTTGTATTCTGCTGGGAACATATTGCCGTTATAAAAACGCATACCCAGAGCAGCCACGTGAGCACCTAGCTTCATTTCTGGTTTATCAAACTCATCACATGAACGGCCCTTACCAAACTCAGGATCCAAGAAGTCACCTTGATGACAGAATGGGTAGCCAAAGTTCATGCCTTTTGGACGAGATAAACGATTCAAGGTGTCGTTTGGTAGATTTTCATCTGCCCAGTCACGACCATTATTGGTGAACCAAAGTTCCTTAGTCCCTTTTTGGAAATCCATGCCGACACTATTGCGAACTCCAGTAGCTACGTATTCCAAAATATTGGTCTTCAAATTCAAGCGCACGATCGCAGCATGAGTGTATGGAGGTACCACGATATTGGCTGGCGTGCCAATTTGGAAATACAAATACTGACCATCAGGACTTAAAGTCATGAACTTCCAACCATGCGGCTCATCTTTTGGAAGTGCATCAAACACCACTACTGGCGCAGGTGGATTGTCTAAATTTTTCTCAATATTGTCGTAACGAATAATGCGAGATAGTTCGGCAACATAGAGTGAGCCGTTTGCAAACGCCACACCGTTAGGGCGATGCAAGCCCTTAGCAATCGTTTTTACTTCACGTTTACCGTCTTTCGTTACCACGGCATAGACATTACCGGTAAAGCGAGTTCCCACATACACTGTGCCACTTGGAGATTCGGTCATTGAGCGGCCATTAGGCATACCTGATGCCCAGAGCTCAATTTTGAAGCCTGCCGGTACTTTTAACTTGCTTACTGGAATTTCATCTGCAGGCAATGCAGAGATGCCGGGAGGGTTTGGGGCTAAGGATGGATTCATGCCATCAGCAGTTCTACCTTGCGCCCATGTTGGCGGAATAGCAGGCACTGCAGACGGCGCTGCCGCTGGAGCCTGAGCACTTGCTAAAGTAGCAACTGCCATTCCTGCAGCAAACATCAAAGAATGAATGGTTTTTAATTTCATAGATACGTCTCCTGATTTCTTTTATTTTTTTACTAGCGTCTTTACTGCTTTGAACTACATTTTGCTAAATCCTAAAGCATTTTGAATACATTCACATTAAACAGCAACTACTGCAGTGCACCAAATTACTAAAAGATGACTCTTGCGCCCACGGTAATTGCCTGCGGCATACCAGCCTGATACGAGGATGCTTGTGAAGCTATGTTGAAAGTGACATATTGGCGATTAAATAGGTTCACTACCGAGGCAAATACGGAGGCTTGAGGGGTTACCTGGTAATTTGCCTTTAATCCAAGCACGGCATATGCAGGCACTGGTAGCGATCCTGTTGCCATCCAAGAATTACCGACATAACGAACCGTAGTCGTCAAGCTCGCCTCTGGAATAGGAAAATAGCTAACACCGGCATTAGCCATATTTTTAGGAACGCCGCCAACCTGAGTATTAATAGGATCCGTTGTTGCGCTCCAGGTCAGGATGGTGTTGGTATAGCTATAACCACCATCTAATGCCCAATGCGCATTTACATCCTGGTGATATTGCAATTCAATACCGCGACTTAAGAGGTTTTGTTGGTTGGTGTAGTAACTCACGTTGGTGTAGCCACCCCCGGCATTTTGAACGCAACCTGAAATCCCCGAAGAAGTGCACAGACTGTTTGCAAGGGCCCAGTTGGCACTCGTAATTTTGTAGCTGGTAATCGCATTCTGAATATAGTTATTAAAAGCAGTAAGCTGGGCAAAGCCACTCTTCCATCGATAGTCTGTACCCACCTCATAACCCGTCATTGTCTCAGGAGTGAGATTAGGGTTAGCCAATGAATAGCCACTGACATTATTGCCATAACTGCGCAAAGTGTTATTCATGCTAGGCGCATGAAAGGCCTGATAGGCAGCGCTTCGTAAATTCCAATCTCTATTGACCTTATAGACCAGACCTAAAGATGGGCTTAACTGAGTCTTGCTTTGATTAGGGATGCTTTGGTAAACAGGATTAACGCCATTGGCGCCTGCGTTATAGGACGTTGGCGTTTGACTATTCCATGAATCGACTCGTGCACCCAATGTCGTTTCGAGAGGGATGGCGCTAGCATTGGATTTAATTTGGCCGAGGAGGCCATAAAAATTTTGCTGACCCTGCGCATAACTAACGGAGTTCACAGCACCCGCACTACTCAAATTATTGGTCAAGTTTGAAGCTGAGATATTTCTGGCGTCAACCCCAATAATGTATTGATCAATACCTGCAGCCTTGAGGTCATGCGTGTACTGCGCGGAAGCGCCTAGCGTTGAATAAGGATCTGTGTAATTAGCATTTACGTAAGGCTTATAGGGTGCAGTAGTGAGGTTGTTAGCAGTCTGTTTATAAAAATTGGTATTTTGATAAAAAACATTCACTTGAACTTTTTTATCGATATCCAGATTCGTGGTTGAGCCACCCGCTACATCGGCTGTCTGAATTAAATTAGGCGCAATGGCATAGTTATTACTTAAATCAGCCATAGTGCTGTAGCCCAACCTCAAGAAGGCATTGGTGTCTGAGCTAGGCTTGAAATAATTTTGCAGGCGGACATTGGAATTCTTAACCGCATCTGTACCCATACCATTTTTAATATTGCTCGGCGACCCCGGAGAAATCGTGGCGTAGTTTTGGAAACCTTCGCTGGAGAAGTAATCTGCAGAAAGTCGCATCTGCATGGCATCAGAAACAATTAAATCTTTTGAAGCGGCGATATTACCCGTGCCAAATGATCCAATGCTCGCAGAAACATCTTGCGAGCTATTTTTAGGCGTCTTGGTATTAATGTTAATCACGCCGCCCATGCCGTAGTTCCCATACAGGCTTGATACGCCACCACGCACAAACTCGACAGACTCAATCGAAGACATGGGTACTAGATTCCACTGCACCGTTCCATAAAAAGCATCGTTTGCCGGAAGACCATCAATCAATACTAGGGTGCGACCATAACCTAAGCCACGCACGTTGATGCTTTGGCCTGTAGGATCTTTTTGGTAATAAGGGACATCATTCAAAAAGACGCCAGGCACATTCTTGAGAACCTGATCAATGGTTTGGTCAGGAGAAGACTCCAATACATCTTTTGTCAGAATGGTGGTGTTAAGTGACATCTCGTCCAAGGGTGTTCCTGAACGGGTGGCATTCACCACCATATCGTTTAACTTTTGATCGTAGTTTGGAGGTGGCGCAATTTGCGCCCAACTGACTACTGTGTGACTAATGAAGTAGCAGGCAACAGTATGCCGACTAAACCCCAATATCTTGCACATACATTGATTAAAAATGCACTACTTAGATTTGGGCTTACTCTTGCCCATCAAAGAAGCTAGCATCGGATTTGCCTCTGCTAACTCTTTTTTGGTTTTTGCTACTGCATCAGCAGCTCCAGGCTTAGGAGTCTTAGCGGCGTTCTTCATACGCTGAGCAGTGGTCAAGGCTAAGTTTTTGTATAAGTCTGTTTTTTTCATTGCCATGATCGCCGCTCTTTGTATTGAATGAGTAAATTACTTCGTGAGTGACTTGGCAGCAAAGCCCAAGAACAATAATGACCAGCCTTGCAATAGCAATTCAATGGCAATCAAGAGACCTGGCAGCCACAGGCTTGAGGATGGGAAGTTATTCATGATGAGTACGCCCATCAAGATTGAAATCGCTGCAGATAGTGCGAGCCAGAACCACTCTGCAAAATGACGATGCTGAAATGCAGAGATTAAGCGCAAGAAGCCGGTGATGAAGAAGATCGCAGCGAGCCACAAGGTGATTGCCTCTAGTGCTGGGATTGGGAAGGCCCAAACATAAATAGCGGCACCAATATACAAAACAGCAAAGATGAGCTGAACGCTGACACTTTTCCAGCCAGCAGATTTGAATGCGTGTATACCTTGAAGTACTCCGCCAGCAAACAAGAAAATGCCAAGCACGTTAACGGATACCAAGGAGAAAAGAACCTGACCGGCAACGCCAATCATGCCAAGGATGATGAACAAAATTCCTAGCCCAATTAGCGCTCCAGGAACTTTTGCCGCTGCACCCATTACATTGGCGCGCATTGCTTTAATTTGATCTACAGATAAATCGGTCATATAAAACCCCTCTTTGTTATTAGTGCTTATTTAGAAATACACCTTCATACAAACTTTACAGACGATCATCTACTGAATCGATAAACTCTCGCACCGCTTTATTGAATCTAGCTGGCTGCTCGATATTCGATAAATGGGCTGCATCTTCAATAATAACCATTCTCGATCCATCAATCAGGCGATTGAGCACAATACCTTGATCTACTGTGCAAGCTGGGTCATGACGACCAGATAACACTAGCGTAGGCGCTTTAATCTTGAGAAGCATGGTGCTTTGGGCCATATCGCGCACTGCGCTGCCACAAGCAATATATCCATCGACGTTGGTCCCCAAAATCATTTGACGAACCTTTTCAATATCTTGTGGAGCTCGCTCAATAAATGGTGTAGTGAACCAGCGGTTAATAGTTCCATCCACCAAGCCTGTAAGACCTTGAGTGCGCGCAGTTTGAAAACGATCTTCCCACAAGCTGCGTGGCGGCATTTCGCTTGCGGTATTGCAAAGTGACAGTGAAAGAATGCGATCAGGGTAACGAGCGCCTAATTGTTGGCCAATCATGCCGCCAATAGAGAGCCCCATAAAATGGGCTTTCTCAATCTTTAAGGCGTCTAGTAAACCAGCAGCATCGTCAGCCAGTTGTGCGATGGTGTATGGGCCAGGCGCAACACCAGACTTTCCATGCCCGCGTTTGTCGTAACGTAGTACGCGATAACGATCTGTAAATGCAGGCATATTCCAATCCCACATACTGCCATTCGCCATCAGACTATTTGCCACTAAAAGCACCGGTCCATCTTCGGGACCATCAAATCGATAAGCAATATCAACGCCATTGACGTTAACCGTTTGGGTGTCTTGCAATTGAGTCATTTGTCTCTACCTTTTTAATATCTGATGGCCTCTGTTTATCTCTATTTATATATTGCCGAGACCATGGTAGATTATCCAATGAAATACCTAAGAAGGTATAAAGACAAAACTATAAAACGCTTATAAAAACATAGGAGACAAGATGTTTAGATCGTTTATTCAGAAAAAGCTCATTCTCATTCTGAGCCTCGCATTTGGAACCAGCCTGGCGCTCGCCCAAAGCTACCCTAACCGTACAGTCAAAATGATTGTGCCCTTGACTACCGGCTCGGGCGCAGATATTGCTGGCCGCGTGGTAGCTAAAAGCCTTACCGAAACCTGGAAACAACCCGTCATTGTTGAGAACCGTCCCGGTGCAGGCGGACTTATTGGGACAGGTGTTGTGGTGAACTCTGATCCTGATGGCTATACCTTATTAGTGCAATCGGCATCCTATGCAGCCAACCCAGCAATTTATAAAAAGCTGCCTTATGACCCGCTTAAGAGTTTGATTGATGTCGCCATTCTTGGGCAAACTCCTTACGTCATGATTACCGCTGCTGATGGCCCATATCAAACCATTCGTGATTTAGTGATTGCAGCCAAATCCAAGCCTGGTGAAATTACCTTTGCCTCTGCAGGTGTTGGTAGCTCCACTCACTTGGCTGCCGAATACTTCAATCAAATGATGGGTGTGAAATTGATTCACGTACCGTATAAAGGATCTCCAGAGGCGATTCAGGATACGATGTCTGGCCGCACTGCTTTCTACATGGCACCACTCGATACTGCAATCGGTCAACTTAAGGGCGGTAAGTTACGCGCTCTTGGTATAACCAGCAAAACCCGTAATGCTGCCGTGCCTGATATCCCCAGTATTGCTGAACAGGGCTATTCTAATTTTGAGATCGCGTTGTGGTTTGGTGTCTGGGCACCAACTGGCACACCTGCTGCTGTTGTGAAAAAGATCAATGCCGATATCAATCAATCAATGCAAGATCCTGAAGTTAAGAATGCATATGACAGTAAAGGAATTAAAGCCACTCCTATGAGTCCAACAGAATTTAGTAAATTTGTTCGCGAAGAGATGGCAAAGTATCAAAAGATTGCCAAAGATGCCAATATCGAACCGCAATAACGAATACGATCAATTCAGCTTTGAATTCTCACACTCACGCACCATTGTGCCAAGCACCAGATCCAGAGATTCGATCACCCAAGATTGAATTTCCGGCTGGAGCTGTTGATTGTCATGCACACGTTTGCGGACCAGCATCCCAGTTCCCGTACACAAAGGAGCGTATCTACACTCCGCCAGACGCCACATTAGAGAGCTATCAATCTCTACTTGGCATGTTAGGCATTGATAGAGCGGTTCTCGTTCAGCCAAGCGTTTATGGAATCGATAACCGAGCCATGCTTGCGGCATTGAAAGCACACCCCGGGAAATTTCGGGGTGTTGCAGTTGTTTCTAATAATACAAACGATATTCAAGATCAAGAATTAGAGCAATTGCATGCCGCTGGAGTGCGCGGCATTCGTTGCAATATCGTCGATGTAGCCGATAAGTCTGCTGGATTACCAATACAGAATCTCAAATCATTAGCCGAACGTATCAAACCATTCGGGTGGCATCTTGAGCTTTTAATGCATGTCAATGAGTATCCTAACCTTGCCAAGGTCTTTGAAAAATTTCCCGTAGATTTGGTATTTGGACATTTTGGTTATAGCCATGCAAAACATGGGGCCCATGATGCAGGATTTCAGGGTTTATTAGATTTACTCAAAAATCAGCAGGCTTGGGTCAAGATGACGGGACCTTATCGTATTTGCGATGGTGATCTTCCCTACTCTGATATGCGCCCATTCAATGATGCAGTGATTAGGGCAAATCCCAAGCAACTGATTTGGGGAAGTGATTGGCCACATGTGATGGTCAAGAAGAAAATGCCTCATGATGCAGATCTATGCGACCTTTATGGAGACTGGGTTACAGACCTGTCTTTAAGAAAATCCATCTTGGTAGATAACCCTTGTATTCTGTATGACTTCCCAGCGTTTCATGCTGAACAAAATTAAGTGAAAAGAATAGGTTTATATGGATACCACCCTTACTGTCATTTTGGGCATTGTTGCGATGCTGCTGCCACTAGTAGTTGGCCGCCTAGTATGGAAACGTTTTAACCAATGGTTTGGTCGCAATGATGAAGCCTTTATGGACACTCTTGAATTCTTTCTTAAGAAAATTGGCTTTACTGTATTAGTTGCTTTTATTCTTCTCTGGCTAGGAATGAGCCTCGTCTTTAATGGCAATGGCGCTGCATTGACTTAAGCAACATGAGCGATCAATTCAAAGCGATTCTGACTAAAGCAAAGTTGAACTTTGCCATACTAGCTAGCATTCTAGCGATTGCTATTTTGGGTAAATTCATAAACCCTGAATTAACGAATTCTATTTTTGTGACTGCAGATCAATTGGTATCCGATCTCTACTTAGTGTTTATTGCTATTACCTTGGGTGCATTCATACCCAACTTCAAACTAGTGGCATTTGGATCTATTGGCATCTTTATTGCCGCAGCCGTTCTTATACAGCTCAAAGTCTTTAACTACCTTACTACCGAATACCTATTTGCAGTGCTCATTGTGACTTTGGGATTTGCATCTATAGCCAATCTCTATAGACACTATCGGGAATACGGTCTGTAAACCTCATTATTCTTAGCTTCTTTACTGTTTCTTGATTTTTCAAGAATTTTCAAGAATAATATTGAAAAGTGGAGAAAGCGCATGGGCACATTAAATTTGAGTAAATTTTCCTCTCAGGCCAACCCTGAGGTCTTAGACATACTTCATCAGATTGCTGACGCAGAGGGTCGGAAATTTCATGCGGTTTTGGATGAGGCATTCCGAGACTATCTCAGCAAAAAAGGGATTGCAATCAATAGTCGAAAAGTCATGACCCACTTTGCACAAAGCTTGCAGGAGTTTGATGAGCTCTATAAAGAGCTAGCTAAGTAGTGATTTATCCCTCACTTGAAGATCTCATGTTGATACATGAGATCTTGATTAACAGATTTGGAGGATCGCCTGGAATAAGAGATAAGGGCGTTCTTGAATCCGCCCTTTATCGACCTCAATCTGGCTACTATAAAGACCTTATTAGCCAAGCAGCAGCTCTATTCGAAAGTCTCGCTGTAAACCACCCATTCGTAGACGGAAACAAAAGAGTTGCATTTGCTGCCATGGATGTTTTTTTACGCTTAAACGGCTTACGAATACATACAACTTCCAAGGAAGCACACATTAATATTCTTAGCATGTTTGAAAGACAAGAGTTAAAGCATCAAGTTATCGACGCATGGTTGCGCAGTATATGTAAGCCCTCATAGGGCCCACAAGTCTTATCGATGAGATACGAATAATCACACTACCCCCTCAAATTGAAAAAACAACAAATCACCACCATGCCCAATTAGCATCATGCTTATGGCTAGACTCAAAAACGGGATCAAATTCCCGATCCACAAGCCATTGCCTCATCATCCTGTCATTTCTGGTGCGTCGACGCCGATCAAATACCTTGCGATACCAGCGCGGTGCGCTACCCCCCCATAGTGACTTCCTTGTCAGAATGAAATAATGCGATTGCTTTTTTACCTAATAGCGAATGTTGGTCATGACGAACACTTGGACCCACATGAATGAATAAATGCCAATCTTTTAAAACCCATGAATATTCATTTTTTTGATTTTTACGTCTCACTGTGCGTGACATAAAAAATTCCTTGGATGCTTGTTAATAAGTTATGTCATGTCGATCTCCAGGAACATATGAATTGAGTAAAAAATAAGCGCAACCATTTTTAGTGGCTGCGCTTATTTTAAAGAACAGAAAAACCACTGTATTAGAGTGGCATGTTTTTATTTAATGCATTTTTGTTACTTTTCTAGCGCTCCATAAATCACTGCATTAAGTTCCTCACGATGCACTTTACGAATCTCCCCTGGTGCTACTGCCATCATCACAACCACCATTTGCTCTTTTGGGTCTACCCAGAAAATAGTTCCATTGGCGCCATTCCAAGTGAAGTCTCCAATATTGCCGTTAATCGCTGAGAGACCGCGCTCCATGCGTACTGCTACGCCTAGGCCAAAGCCATAGCCAACACGCCCTGGCTCAGTACCACCCACATTGTTTTTAATATCTTTATTCAAATGATTCGAGGTCATGAATGCTACGGTTTGAGGGCCAAGGACTCTCTTGCCATCTAAGCTTCCGCCGTTAAGCAACATTTGACCAAAGCGAACATAGTCGCCCGCGGTTGAGAACGCACATGAACCACCACAATCAAACTTTACTGTTTGATGTAGGATATCGACTTTTTGCGGCTTGCCAGTGAGCGGATCAATTGGTAATGGCTGAGCTAAACGAGCCCGATCTTTTTCTGCCACCTGAAAAGTAGTATTAGGCATGCCCACCTTATTCCAAATGCGCTCTTGTAGTACGCCTCCTAAAGACCTCCCTGAAATTTTCTCTTCAATGATGCCCAGCACATCAATACCAAAGCCATAGTCCCAAACAGTGCCTGGCTCGTATAACAAAGGTGTGCTTGCTAGCTTGTCGATAAATTCAGATGTGTTGTATTGCGCAGCAGCGGCTACTGAGCTTGCTGGGAATAGTTTATGTACTGGCGTTGTGCCACGACCACCATACGTTAAGCCATTGGTATGACGCATGAGATCTTGTACGGTTATCGGATTTTTTGCTGGCACAGTTGTGAGGTTGCCATCCGCATCTACTTTACCCACTTTCATCTCTTTAAATTGGGGGAGCCAATTTGAGATAGGAGCATTGAGCGGCAACTTGCCCTCTTCATAAAATGTGAGGCCCCCAACAGCTGCCATCACTTTTGTCATGGATGCCAAATTAAATATAGCGTCCGTAGTCATTGGTTTGTTATTTGTCTTATCTAAATAACCATAGGGCTTGAAAATAACTAACTTGCCATTTTTGGCAACAGCCAATACTGCTCCTGGCAATTGATTATTGGCAATCTGATCTGCAAAAAAGGCGTCGATTTTCTTCAGGCCGTCTGGACTGAAACCTTGACCGGGAGTGCTACTCAATGGCAAGGGTGCCTTTGAATAATCGGCAGCAAGCAAAGTTGTGCTGCTCAAGAAGCCAGCGCCTAGGGTCAGCGCAAGGCCAATAGCCTGTAATTTCTTCATCTTGTCTCCATTTTTGGGCTTTTGGGGCTTTGGTTACCCTCTGTTTTGAGTCATCTGAGCCTATTGAAGCAGACTTTTAATAGCTTAGGGTTTTCTCACATCTATATAGCTATGAGTTATATAGGATTGATTTTTGAGTATTTGAAGGAATATTGAAAATCCATGACAATCGTGAGCTATGTATAAATATGACCACATTGACCAAACCCTTGTAGATCAACGGGTTGCACAATTTCGAGACCAGGTAGCTAGACGCCTTGATGGCAGCCTTGCTGAAGAAGAATTCCGCCCGCTCCGATTGCAGAATGGCCTCTACCACCAGCGTCATGCATACATGCTGCGCGTAGCAATTCCATACGGATTATTTAACTCCAAACAATTGCGCACGATGGCCTTGATTGCTGAGAAGTATGACCGCGGTTATGGTCATTTCACTACTCGTCAAAATATCCAGTACAACTGGGTCACATTAGAAGATACACCCGATATTTTGGCTGAGCTTGCCAAAGTAGAAATGCATGCCATTCAAACTTCTGGCAATTGCATTCGCAATATTACGAGTGATGCCTTTGCTGGCGTTGCTGGTGATGAGTATGTTGACCCCCGCCCTATATGTGAACTACTCCGTCAGTGGTCAACACTGCATCCTGAGTTTGCGCACTTGCCACGCAAATTTAAGTTTGCGATTAATGGTGCCAAAGAAGACCGCACGATCCTCCTTTGCCATGATGTTGGCATTGAATTGAAGAAGAATACAAATGGCGAATTAATTGCTGACATCTATGCTGGTGGCGGCATGGGTCGCACACCAATTTTAGGCTCACTCATTAAGACTGGATTGCCATGGCAGCTATTGCCAAGTTACCTCACCGCCCTATTGCGCGTATATAACCGCTTTGGCCGCAGAGACAATCTTTACAAGGCTCGTATCAAGATCTTGGTGAAAGCCTTAAGCCCAGAAGAATTTGCCCGCCAAGTCGAAGGTGAATGGCTATTTAATAAAGATAGCGATGTCAACTTTACCCAGGCGGAGTGGGATCGTGTTGCTAAGCATTTCACCAAACCTGCATATCTGTCTCTAGCAAAGCTATCCGATCAACAAGTGATCAATACTGCGAGCGAAGCAGAAAGAGCATCTTTCGCAAGATGGCTAGAGCGTAATGTGAAACCGCATCAAGTACCAGGTTATGCCAGTGTGATTTTGTCACTCAAGCCTCATGGATCTGTTGCACCTGGTGATGCAACCATAGCACAGATGTTGGCCATTGCCGATTTAGCAGACCAATATAGTTTTGGTGAGTTACGTGCCACCCATGAGCAAAATTTAGTGCTAGCTGATGTTGAGCAATCCAAGCTTTATGAACTATGGCAAGAAGCGAAAAAGCAAAAAGTAGCCTTACCAAATATTGGCCTACTGACTGACATCATTGCCTGCCCTGGGGGTGACTTCTGTTCTTTAGCCAATGCCAAGTCTCTACCGATTGCTAAGGCGATTCAGGAGCGCTTTGATGATCTCGATTACTTATTTGATTTAGGTGATATCTCACTCAACATTTCGGGTTGTATTAATTCTTGCGGTCATCATCACGTTGGCAATATTGGCGTTTTAGGGGTCGATAAAGATGGTGAAGAGTGGTATCAAATCACTTTAGGTGGCGAACAAGGCAATGATGCTGCGATTGGTAAAGTGATTGGGCCCTCCTTCTATGCAGATGAAATTCCTGATGTGATGACTAACATCATCAATACTTATGTTGCTCAGCGCAATGATGATGAGCCATTTATTGAGACTTATCGTCGCTTGGGTGTGACAACTTTCAAAGAGGCGGCATACAAAAACGCCAAGAAGAAAGAGAAAGCTGAAACTGCTGGAGATGCATCATGAGTCTGACAACGAACATCATTGCGGCACATGATCACGTTTTGCATTTTCCGAAAGATGGCAAACCCAGCTTAGCCCCTAATGAATGGCTGATTTGGAGCAGCAGCCAAGATGAAGGTGGCCTTCCCGATTTAGAGCACGGCAAAAAGAAAGTGCTTGTACCGTTTACCTGGTGGATAAACCATCACCATGAAGCAGATATTCAAGCGAAAGCAAAAAATGGCCAAATTGGTGTTTGGTTTGCTGCTGATGACGATACCCTCAAACATGCTGATCTAGTAGAGCAAGGCAAGCAAATATGGCCTTTGGTAGCAGCTCACTTCCCCATCTTTAGAGATGGCAGAAGCTTTAGCACTGCAGCGCTCTTGCGAGATCGTTTTCAATGGACTGGTGAGATTCGTGCGATTGGTGATGTCCTTATCGACCAGCTATTACAAGGTGCTCGGGTTGGCTTTGATAGCTTTGCATTGCGTCCAGATCAAAAAACGGATGTTGCCCTCAAACAATTTGATTTGTTTACCGTTACTACACAGAACAGTTGGCGCAGCAAGCGAAGCTTGCTAGCAACCAATAAAGAGTAAGTCAAGAACCATGAAAAGCCACTCTTCATTCGGCAAGGTCTATTTGGTTGGTGCAGGCCCTGGCGCTGTGGACCTCATTACTATGCGGGGTGCAAAATTATTAGCGCAAGCGGATATTGTTTTCTATGATGCACTCGTAGCCTCTGAAATGCTCAATCTTTGCCCGCAAGCAGAAAAAATTGCAGTAGGTAAGCGCTGCGGCAAGCTTTCATCAGCTCAGCAATTTATCAATAAGCGCCTAGTCGATGCCGCTCAAAAGTACAAAATCATCGTTCGTTTAAAAGGTGGCGACCCCATGCTTTTTGGGCGAGCTGATGAAGAACTCTCCACACTCAAGCAAGCGGGTATTGAAGTTGAAGTGGTGCCTGGCATTACTGCTGCCCTAGCTGGGGCAGCCAGTATTCAGCAATCATTAACTCTGCGAGGGGTCAGTCGAAGCGTGGCTTTTGTAACTCTAGCCCAGGCGACTGAAGGCACTGAAAGTCAAAGCCCGGCTCAACCCATCTCCAACCCAAATGCTGATACTCTGGTTTACTACATGGGTCGTAAAGATGCCGCCAAGATTGCTCAGCAACTCATTGCGCAAGACAACCATCACACCTCTGATACACCTGTACAAATTTTAGAAGCTGTCAGCACAAGCAAAGAGCGTCAATGGGAAAGTAACTTGGGTGAACTTGCAAAAGGTAAAGCAGATAGCTGGTTTGATAGCAATTCACCAGCACTCATCATGGTGGGTGAAGCCTTAAGAAATAAAACTGAAGCAAAAATTACAGAATCAGAGAGCCCTAGCTCCAAAATCAATGATGGCTTGCAAGACAGCAGCATCCTCACCAACGGCAGGCGTCGCGCTTAAAGTTATTTCTGGAAATTTTTCCTGACAAGCAGATAGCAATACTGGGAAATCATTACGTAAATGGCCGCCCTGACCAAAGAAAACCGGCACCACCACAATCTGGGTAGCTCCCTGCTCACTTAATGCGGCAACTGCTTCTTCTAATGAAGGCTGCATCATCTCTAAGAAGGCTAATTGAACGGGTATGCCCGCATGTTGAGCACGCCATAGATCGGCGAGTCGATCAAATGGCTCTCGCCAACGAGCATCTCTAGCGCCATGGCCAAAAAGAATAATTGCCTTCATAAATCCCTTACACTCCAATAACAATGACTCATATTTCATGAATCTGCTTATTTATCAGTTATTTGCTAAGACCTAAGCTTAACCTTTATTTTATAAACGCGTAACCAAAGATCTCTTCATGGAACTTCTTCATTCTCTAGCTAGTCAAACTTGGTTTATTGTAATCATGGCCATCATGCTGATTGGTGGGGTTCTCTCAGCCGTGCATCATGCTGAAGTCATTGCACATAAAACTGGAGAACCTTATGGCGCTTTGGTGCTTGCGATCAGTGTCACCATTATTGAGGTCTCTTTAATTATTTCCATGATGCTCTCGGGACATGATGGATCCCAATTTATTGCTCGTGATGCCGTATTTGCCACCGTCATGATTGTCATCAATGGCGTGATCGGTCTGTGTATTTTTATCGGCGGCTTGCACCACTATGAAATGTCTTTTCGGAATGAAGGCACTAACTCAGCACTTGCAGTCTTAACCGCTTTGGCCACTTTTATTCTGGTGATGCCGATTGTGACTACCAGCACACCAGGACCAGACTTCACCAAGAGCCAATTAGCCTTTGCTGGCATTGCTTCGTTTGCACTCTATGCGGCGTTCTTATTCTTTCAAACAGTTAGTCATCGGGACTACTACCTCCCCAAGACAGAGGAAAAGAAAACCGATATTAACTTTCACGCACCTAAGCCGAGCAATCTAAAGACCGCAGTCAGTGCGGCACTTCTAATTTTGTCGCTTATTGTTGTGGTTGGTCTTGCAGAGTTACTTAGTCCTGCTATTGAAGCAGGCGTCAATGCGGCAGGCGCACCCAAGACCATTGTTGGCATTGCGATTGCCATGCTGGTCTTACTTCCAGAGGGCTTTGCAGCGGTCAGAGCAGCAAAAGCAAATCGTTTGCAGAGCAGTTTGAACTTAGCGCTAGGATCAGCGCTTGCTAGTATTGGCCTATCAATTCCAGTAATTGCTGTGATTGCAATCTATTTCAATATTCCGCTAAGCCTTGGAATTAGCAGCCTAAATATCACGCTAATGTATTTAACCTTCTTCATTGGCGCCCTCACACTGGCTATTGGCAGAACTACCCTACTACAAGGCGTAGTTCATCTTATTATTTTTTGTGAATATTTATTTTTGAGTTTAGTGCCTTAGCAATAAAAGATATTCAGGCCATACACAATTTAAAAAATTACTTTGGGCCTTCAAGCAAGCCATTAAAGATATCAAGGGTTAAAAACGCGGCTTTTGGCCAATGGAAATCCTTATATCGCTGTATGCAATTAAATCTTAGGCTCTCCAATAAAGATTCATCAGCCAATAAACATTCAAGACCCTTTTGAATAGATTCAATACTAAGGGGATCAATAAATAAAGCGGTATTTCCAGCAACTTCAGGCATTGAAGAACAATTTGAAGTCAGCGATGGAGTGGAAAATTTCATTGCTTCGACTATAGGAAGACCAAAACCCTCGTACAAAGAAGGAAAAACTAAAAATTTTGCACGTGAATATAGGAATTCTAAATCGCTATTATTGATGTAGCCCAATACTTCAACCTTATCTTCAAGGTTATAATTTTTAACCATCTGATGAGTAGAAATATTGCCCCATCCATTGCTACCCACAAGCAAAAGCTTAAGATTGGAGACTAAGTCTGATGGAAGTCTTGCAAAAGCTTGTAGTAAGCGCAGCAAATTCTTCCTAGGCTCGAAAGTTCCGACGAAAAGAATAAATTCACAATTATAAAATTTATCAATAGTGGGGGAAGGAGACAAATTTATTACCTGCTTATTATTAACCCCATGGTGAATTACAAATAGCTTATCTTTCGCTTCAGGAAAATCAACTAATATATCCCGAGCTGTACTATTTGAGACTGAGATGATACAGGAGGCTCTTTTAATTGCAAATGGAATAAAAAAATAGTCAAGAAATCTTGAAATAAACTGCATAGTATGCGGCGCATATTTATAAGTCATATCATGAATAGAGACAACTGACTTAATTCGAGAAGATAAAAAAAGAGGGAAACGATGTGTTGGAGACCAGAAGAGATCTACTTTATCGGATCTTAAAAAAAGTGGTAGTAAGATCTGGGCCCACAAAAATCTAAA
>Ga0364893_10226_pt1 | contig 33255 bp, 30 predicted proteins | sample ExccelJu500001D3_FD_206943 | JGI IMG/M metagenome (GOLD analysis project Ga0364893, IMG submission 206943) | Enriched cells from Trout Bog Lake Hypolimnion, Wisconsin, USA - BchlTB.July16.5000.01.D3 | ecosystem: Environmental > Aquatic > Freshwater > Lake > Hypolimnion/Profundal zone | place: USA...
GACCCGCTACGGTTGCGTCGGCCTGTCGGCCTAGCCCTGCGCTGAGTCTGCCCGGCTTCCCATGGAGTGCGAGCATGGCTTCCTGAGCAACGTCCGCGCCAAGCGGCTGTGCCGCATGTCACGCACCTTGCTAGCCCAACCACATGGAGGATGGCCCATCCACCTGGAGCGATCACCCAAGATTCGGAGCGCTAGCCCAACCACATGGCTGCTGCCCAATCGACCTGGAGCGCTAGCCCAACGTCGGGCCATCATGGTGACCCGCTACGGTTGCGTCGGCCTGTCGGCCTAGCCCTGCGCTGAGTCTGCCCGGCTTCCCATGGAGGCTTGCGTGACGACACCGCAGCCCGGTTGTTGATTGCATGGCTGACCAGTGCTGGCGACTTCGCCGCCAGCACTTACGCGAACCCGAACCGCGCAGCTCGCTCGCCCAGAATGGGGTTTGCTATGGAGGCTGCTATAGCTACCAATACCGAACACCCGCACTCCCGCCCCCGCCTACGAGGTGGTTGGGTTGATCTAGTCCATGCGATAGAGACCCAGACGGGACATTCCCGCCCGAACCAGTCTGAATCTCACACTGCGGGAACCGGGATGCCCAGCCTACGCTTGACGCTTCGGTTCCGCACTGCGCCGAGTCCGGCTCGGTCGCTCAGCGCGACGGTTCTGCTGAACCTGCTCCAGGCCACCCTTGTCACCAGCGCCTGGGTGTTTGGTTTTCGAGACCGCAGTTTGGTCGCGTCCCGCGTTTCCGTCCACCTTCTTTCTGCCCGGTGGTATTCTTTTCCCGAGCGAGGTGAGGCTTGAATAGGTCAATTATGAGAGCATGGCTTTTAATAACGCAGGCCGTCCTTTATAACTCGCATTTACCAGACACCGTTATCGGCCCGCTCAAAAGACGCCGCCTGAGGTCATAACTCGCATTTACCAGACACCTGTCTGAAGGCTGTTGGCGGCTTGCTGGCATGGATTGCATGGCTTCTTGCTTGCCCAGTGCAACGTCCGCGCCAAGCGGCTGTGCCGCATGTCACGCACCTTGCTTGAAACTTGATTGCCCAACCACAGGGAAGGCAGCATAAAGAATTGGAGGTTTGCCCAAGACATGGAGGCTAGGCCATCGGCAACGGGGATGTGATGATCGACTCCCGCCAGCCGTCCCGGCCTGTCGTGCGTCGCTCGATTGCTTTACCCTTTTAATGGAGACTGGATTGCACAGCGCTCCACTGGGATTGGCATGGAATAACTGGTGCTTGGAAGTCTGCGGACCGGATTGAACAGAAGTGGACACCGCAGCCCGGTTATTGATTGCATGGCAGACCAGTGATGGCGTCTTCGCCGCCAGCACTTTGGAGAGCCATAACCGCGCAGCTCGCTCGCCCAGAATGGGGTTTGCTATGGTGGCTATGAATACCAATGCCGAATACCCGCAAGCCCACTCGTGCTCCTGAGGTGGTAGGGTTATATATATACATGCGATAGAGACCCATGAGGGACATTTCCGCTTTAAACCAGTTAATTTCTCATAATGCGGAAACCGGGATGCCCAACCTACGCTTGACAGCTTCGGTTCCGCACTACGCCGAGTCCGGCTCGGTCGCTCAGCGCGACGGTTCTGCTGAACCTGCTCCAGGCCACCCTTGTCACCAGCGCCTGGTGGTGTGGTTTCCGATACCGCCATTTGGATGGCTGATACTCTTGGATACCTTTAATGGCGCTTACGCGGTTGTGAATAAGGCAGCGCCAAAGCGACATGGAAGCTCCCTTTGGTCGCGCTGGGCGTCTGTCGCGTCCCGCGTTTCCGTCCACCTTCTTTCTGCCCGGTGGTATTCTTTTTCCCGAAAGCCCGAAAGCCCGAAAGCCCGAAAGCCCGAAAGCCCGAAAGCCCGAAAGCCCGAAAGCCCGAAAGCCTTCATGGATGTCATAGTGGCGTATCTGCGTATCTGCGTATCTGGGTGGCTTTATGAGGCCATGGCTTTTAAAAACGCAGGCCGTCCTTTATAACTCGCATTTACCAGACACCGTTGTCGGCCCGCTCAAGTCATGGATTGCATGGCTTCTTGCTTGCCCAGTGCAACGTCCGCGCCAAGCGGCTTTGCCGCATGTCACGCACCTTGCTTGAAACTGGATTGCCCAACCACATGGATTAATTGCCTATCCATTTAAGACCGCTAGCCCAAGACAAGGAGGCTAGGCCATCAGCAGCGGGGTAATGTGATGATCGACTCCCGCCAGCCGTCCCGGCCTGTCGTGCGTCGCTCGATTGCTTTATCCCCTTTTAATGGAGACTGGATTGCACAGCGCTCCACTGGGATTGGCATGAAATAACTGGTGCTTGGAAGCCTGCGGACCGGATTGAACAGAAGTGGACACCGCAGCCCGGTTATTGATTGCATGGCTGACCAGTGATGGCGTCTTCGCCGCCAACACTTTGGAGAGCCATAACCGTGCAGCTCGCTGGCCCGCCCAATTATTGAGTGCTGTGGAGGCTGCTATGAATACCAAGACCAAATACCCGCACTCCCGCCCCCGCTTACGAAGTTGAGTGGTTGATATATTCCATGCGATAGAGACCATGAGGGACATTTCCGCTTTAAACCAGTCAATTTCTCATAATGCGGAAACCGGGATGCCCAGCCTACGCTTGACAGCTTCGGTTCCGCACTACGCCGAGTCCGGCTCGGTCGCTCAGCGCGACGGTTCTGCTGAACCTGCTGCAGGCCACCCTTGTCACCAGCGCCTGGGTGTGTGGTGTTTTAGAGGGACCTTTTCCTGCCGAGGTAAGGCAAGCCACTCCCACTGACATGATCGCCCTGGCTGACTTAAAACCAGGAAGGCCCTTTGTTGAATACCGACATCTCCCGCGTAGTCTCAGTCGGCGCTTACGCGAGGGTTGGAATCTCGCGCACTTGCGCGAGCGATGCCCAGACACAGCTCGACGGTCGCTTGCGCTCCCTGGCGTTCCTTCTGCCCGGTTGCACCCGTCCTCACCCATGGAACAGCCCAAAATACCCGCACTTGCGCCAACTGTCCACGAAATCATGGTTTGGATTGGTTGGCTTGTGCAGCCCAGCGAGCCCCTTCACTGCCTGCCTCGTGGGTTTGGATCCCCGGTGTATTGAAAACAGGAATCCCCTGTGTTGAATTGCCGAGCCCGGAGACAATTTGCCAGCGCTGGCGCGAAGGCTTGAGAGAGGTGCAGCGACCGTTGGTCGTCTGGCGCGTACCGCGTTTCTGGCGAAAAGCTTTTTGTGCTGGCGCTGAAATCCTGCTGGGCGAAAAGCTGGCTGCATGGCTAGCACAACGGGACAAGGAATGGACGCCGCCCGAGCGCCCGTGCCGGGCTGCCGGTTGTCGTCCGCTTGCATTACCCTCGCATGGACAGATGGCTTGGCCAAAGGCTTGCATGACTCCCAGCGCAACGTTCGCGCCACGCGGCACGCCGCATGTCACGCACCTTGCTTGAGGACAGCTTGCACAACCACATGGAAGCGGGCCACGCGAAAAATAAGGCTTGCCCCAGACATGGGGGCTTGCACATCAGCAACGGGGAAGGGGAATGGCCGACTACCGCCAGCCGTCCCGGCCTGTCGTGCGTCGTCCGACAAGATTGCCCCTTCCATGGAAGGAGTGCTTGCATGGTTGATGGGGACTGCTCCGTTGGGACCGGCTTGCACCTGTTGCTGGCGCTGATCCACACGCACACAGACCGGCTTGGCCACACATGGACACCGCAGCCCGGTTGTTGATTGCATGGCAGACCAGTGATGGCGTCTTCGCCGCCAACACTTGCGCGAACCCGAACCGGGCAGCTCGCTCGCCCAGAATGGGGTTTGCTCGGGTGGCTGTGAATGTCATGGATACCAAGACCGAATACCCGCACTCCCGCTCCCGCTCCTAAGGTGGTAGGGTTCATTCATATCATGCGATAGAGACCCAGCCGGGACATTCCCGCCAAATCAGTCTGAATCTCACAATGCGGGAACCGGGATGCCCAGCCTACGCTTGACAGCTTCGGTTGCGCACTACGCCGAGTCCGGCTCGGTCGCTCGGCGCGACGGTTCTGCTGAACCTGCTTCAGGCCACCCTTGTCACCAGTGCCTGCGCTTCGGGCCTTCGAAAACACTGCTGCTGGCGCTGGTGAACTACAGAACTACCCAATACCAAGATGGCATGGCTTCAAAGACGCGGACAGTCCTTCATAACTCGCATTTACCAGACACCGTTGTCAGTCCGCTCTATGCTGCGAATCTTGGCATCAGGGAACGCTTCAGTCCCGACAAACCTTCTTTCTGCCAGGTGGTATCCGATTCATCAACTCATCAACTCATCAACTTTTGGGAGGATCCGTTGCTCGCGGCTGGCCTCCACAGCCTGAAGGCAGCGGAGCCCAACAGCTCGGCTGAGTCGTGATGCGGTCACACCACCTCCACCGGCCCTGACGCAAGGAATGAGTAACTCGGGTTTACCAGTGGATAGAGCAGGGCGGTTGAGGTTCATTCCCGCATCACTCCTTGCTGCAGGATGCCTCTGGACGAGTCACCCTTTGCCTTACGCACTCGCGCTTAACGCCCCGTCGGCTGGACGCCGCCGTTGCTACGCTCCCTTGCGAATCACCTCGCTGGGTGCTCGGGACTGGCAGGGCTGGACGCCCAGCCATCGGCCTACGCCGTTCGGGCTCCAACTGTCCAGGTTTCCATGTTCTGACGCTGGCGCTTTCATGCGCTCTCGCGCAAAACATCCGAATACAAAAACAGCCTCTTTTCTGGTGGTGAGTGCCCACCTTGCTTGCATCATTCTTGGGAATCGGTGGCCACTCACCACAGCAGTATTCGCCGTCCCGGTTGGCTTCGCGCCTGCGGCTAGCTTCTACGCGTGAGTGCACTGGCACAGCGCTTCGAATCCGACAACCTCTTTCTGCCCGGTGGTACCCGATCCCGAGTGCATTGAAAACAGGTGAACCCTGTTTGGCTCGCATGGCTTTTTGGAGGTGAACACATCTCAACGACGTTACACCAGTGCTGCTTCGGCTTCAGCAGGTGCATCTGCTGCTGGTGCATCAGCAGGATTGATCATTTTTGGTGCCGCTGCTTTGGCTTTCTTTGTCGGAGTGGCCTTGGCCTTTTTGGCGGGTTTGAACTTTACTTCCTGAGCAGCGGGTGCCTCAGCCATTATGGCCTTGGCCCTTTTGGATGTGGCTGGTTTGGCCTTCTTTGCGGGAGCAATGGTTACCTCAGGGCTAGCAACAGCGGAACCCAGTTGGTACATGCCACGCTCGCCAGCCTTCACTACGCCAGATGCCAGAATCTTCTTGAGCGAGACGCCTACGGAACCTAGTGGCAGGTCAGAGCCCGTTGCCATGGTGGCGCCAGTTTGTGCCGTCCATTCACCTGCCTTCAATATGCCTTGCAAGTACTGCAACAGGGTGGAATCGTTAGAGGTCAGCACTGCGGCTTTACGGCCGGCCTTTTTTGCTTTTGAAACCTTGATGGCTTTGGCAGGCTTCGCATCGACGTCGATGGCAAGGGCATTGGTGCTCTTGCGCTGTTTGATGGCTTTCACAATGATCACATCCGACGCCGGGTTGGCCAAGTCATTAGCCATGGCGTACAGGTCCTGCAGTTTGGCCTCAACTTCCACAAGGCCCTGACTCAGGCGAGCGAGTACCTTGAAACGTGCAATTGATTGTTCGGATTCATCGCCAAACGGTTGGCTGGAAACGCTTGCAACCATGCTCTCTGCTTGGGTGCGAACTGTCGCTGTGATTGCTTCAGATGCGCCGTGAACGGTCTGACCAGCCTTTTGGATTAGGGATAGATTTTTTGGGGATAGCGACATGGAACTCCACTTATTGAAACTTGAAAACACTAATTCTGGACGCGAAGTTTACGCTTACGCGTCTGAACACCAGATATTTCCACTTTGGTGCTTCATCGTTTCCATTGCGAGTGAATGCTTCGCGCGGGTCCAGACCTACGTATAGGGGAGGCTCAGCGAAAGTTCCCAGTGTCCTGATCGTTGGGCCGGTTGTAGAAAGTGATCTGCATTGACGGAGATTTTCTGATCACGTTTGGGGCGTCGCTCCGGTTCGTAAAAATGCACAGATTTCCCCCACGGCTTTTATCCCGGCCTGGGGTAACGCAGGTGCACTTGCGTTGAAATACGTGCGCAGGCGCAGTGTTAGGGAAAACCCTATACTGAGTCATGCCCAACACAAACTCCGCATCCGTTGTGCAACTGGCGCCCTCAACGCTCCCGGGGGGGCCGTCGCGTGCATGGAGCACGCTGACCCGTTGGTGGCGCACACGAGCGCCTCTGGTGCCAGTAGATCGGTGCCTTAATTTGGCGCTGCAGGGTGGTGGTGCCCATGGCGCATTTACCTGGGGCGTTCTGGACGCATTGTTGGAGGAGCCCTCGATAGATTTCGAAGCACTGAGTGGGAGTAGTGCCGGTGCGGTCAATGCGGTGGTGATGACGCAAGGGTGGATAGATGGAGGCCGCGCAGGTGCGCGTACTGCTTTGAGTGACTTTTGGCTTGAAGTTGGACAGCAGATACCCTGGCCTATGGTGACGCAGGGTTCGGGCGACACTATGAGCCTAACGGCCACCACCCGCGTTCTGTCGCAATGGATGGGCATGTTCGCACCGGGCCAGCTCAATCCACTGGGCCTTAACCCTCTACGTGATGTGTTGGACAAACATATCGATTTTGAAAGCATTCGCCGCGGCAGTCCGTTTCGCCTGCATGTAGGTGCCACCCATGTCAACACTGGTAAGTTGCGCCTGTTTCGCGAGCATGAACTCCAGTTGGACATGCTGTTGGCTTCGGCGTGCCTGCCGCGGATTCACCACACAGTGGCCATTGATGGTGAGCAATACTGGGACGGAGGCTACAGCGCCAATCCTGCGATTTTTCCCTTGCTGCATGACAGTCGTTGCCATGACATCATGATGATTCTGCTGGCACCTCAGCTGCAAGACGACGTGGGTCAAAGCTTGGAGGAGATCGCTTTGCGCATCCAGGAACTCGGCTTTACTACGCACTTCCAGCGCGAGATGCAAATGCTGGCTTATGAGGCAAGCAGACAGAGCCGAAATGATGTGAACCAGCCGCGTTTCCATATGATCGATGCGGGAAATCTGGAAGCTATGCGCCGCAGTGAAACCAAGATGTTGGCCTATTCACCTTTTTTGGAAATGCTCAGGGACGATGGCCGGGAGCGTGCCCAGCAATGGCTTTCAGAGCATCTCCCTTCGATTGGCCGCCGCGGCACCCTAGATTGGGCGCATTGGGCGGTGGATGGAACCACTTCGGACTCAAGGGATCAGAGCATTGTGAACCCTTAACCAGGGCCAACTGCACACTTGGCCTTCATCACGTTATAGTTAACTTCACTCCCGAAGGACCTACGCCAATCGGGGAATACTTTCGCATAGGGGTGGACGGATGGAGCCGAACGACACATCGAAAGAAACCAGTTTCGACATCGCGGAGTTAATCGCTGGTCTCAACGAAATGCGTGACAGTCTGATATTGCTCTCAGCGTTGATCAAGGATTACAAGGCGACGGTGGATTGGGACCTGCATGGCGAAGGCATGCTCAAGGCGATGGCGGCGATATCCCACGCTGCAGGGGGAACGCAATGGTCTGGACCGCGACCGCAAGGCTCAGACTAGGCGCACAGTCCAAGCGCTGTGGATGTGTCGGTGCAACTATGAAGAGCTATACTACATAAATGAAAAAGGTAGTATAGTAAAATGCTTTACACAGAACTCAGCGCAAGCGCACAGGCATCATTTGCAGGACTGGACGTTGCAGCCCGTAATGCGGAACTAAGGCGAAGCGTGGCGGCAGTGCCCGGTGGCTTTGTCAAAAAACATGACAAAGCCCGTGACTATTGGTACTACCAGCAAAAGCAGCCCAACGGCAAAACTCAGCAAGTCTTTGTTGGCCCAGATGATGAGAAGACACGCGCACTGATCGAGGGCCACGGTGCTGCTGATGCACTGCAGGGCAAAGGCGCCTTGCAAAAGTTGGCCAGGGCCTCAATCGAGCTTGGATGCTCAGAGATCCCTCTGAAACATGGCCGGATAATTGGGCGCCTTTTGGACCACGGATTCTTTAAGGCCGGTGGCGTACTGGTTGGAACCCACGCGTTCCTGGCCTACCAGAACATGTTCGGCGTGAGTTGGGATGCTGGGGCGTTCACCGTTGATCTGGACTTCGCGCATGCGGGAAAAAACATCTCGCTGGCAATTGCCGCCAATGTTGAAGTGGACACGGCCAAGGCAATTGAGTCGCTGGAGATGGGCTTCATCCCGGTGATGAGTGGCACGACCTACAAAAAGCCCGATGAGCCTGACTTTGATCTGGACTTTTTGACCACGTTTGGCCGGGGGGGAGACAAGCCGTTGTTCGTGCCTGCTTTGAACCTGTCAATGCAGCCATTGAAATTCATGGAGTTTTCGCTTGAGGCGCCAATGAAGGCGACGCTGCTCTATCGCAATGGCCCGCTGGTGGTGAACGTGCCCCGACCGGAGCGCTACGTCTGGCATAAGCTGATTGTCTGTGGGGAGCGGCCAAGAGAGATGCGCGTGAAGGCAAACAAAGACCTCATACAGGCGGCTTGCCTGCTGGACTACTTGCTGGAGAATGATGGCGACTTGGTGCGCGAATCTTGGGAGGATGCAAAAAGCCGTGGACCTGGCTGGAGCCAGCGGTTGCTTCAGGGGTGGGAGGGGTTGAATGCGAAGTTCGCGGAACAACGGTTTGGTGAACGGCTGGGGGTCTGAGGTGGCGTCACGGAGAATGGGCAGACCACTCGAGGTTCAGAAACAGCGTTGGGGGCAAAAAAACTAGTTACTTAACATAACTAATATCGTATCCCGTAGAAGGCCCATTTACCCAAGTAATTGGGTCCCTGTAAGTACGTTATGTTTATCTGCTAACTTCCCTGTTGATGTACGGGATACGAGCACTCTTACGTTAATCAGGCTAGAAACAGACCTTAACGGCAACATTCTTCCCAACTGTAAAAAGCTAACGCTGAAATGATGCGGTCGATCACGTCGGCCATTCAGGTGCTGCACCTCGGAATCGACGTTCAGCCACTCGAGATTCAGATAACAGTGACCGATTCCAGCAATCCAGACACGATAAGGTCAGCTCCTATCACAAGCAGCCATGGAGAAATTAGCTATGCCAGGTCCATCACGGCAATTCGCAGGCGGGGATCGAGCGGCATCCACGTTTCGTCGCATTTCTTGGAAATTGGTCCCTCGCTCGGCAAACTGAAGCCATAAATATTCGGTCTTTTGATTGCTTCGGGGCTTTGGGCTTGACGTAAAACCCCTGCCGCAACTTGGATAAGCCCCTATCCCTTGCATGATCGACTGTGACTCATACCCCGGCGGTATGAGCGCAGCCGCCTGAAGGTATTGGACTGCCTGATCTGCGATTCCTAGACTACTGTGGCGCATCAAGACAAATCCCCATTCAAACCAAGAGAGCATGTATGCAGGAGACACTCCATTTCATCAACGGCCAGTTCGTGCCGTCCGCCAGTGGCAAAACCTTCGAGAAGCACTCGCCGCTGGACAATAGTGTGATCGGCACGGTGGCCGAAGGCGGCCAGGCTGAGGTAGATGCCGCAGTGGCTGCCGCCCGTGCAGCACTTACCGGCGAGTGGGGTCGCATGACCACCGAGAAGCGTGTAGCCCTTCTTCACGCCGTGGCCGATGGCATTACCAAGCGCTTTGACGAGTTTGTTGCAGCTGAGGAAGCCGATACTGGCCAACCTCATCATGTTATTGCCCATGCTTTCGTGCCGCGTGGTGCCGCCAACTTCAAAGTGTTTGCCGACATCGTCAAGAACGTGCCCACCGAGTCCTTCCAGATGGACACGCCGGACGGCCGCGGTGCCCTGAACTACGCCGTACGCAAGCCCAAGGGCGTGATCGGCGTCATCAGCCCATGGAATGCGCCATTTTTGCTCATGACCTGGAAGGTAGGCCCTGCACTAGCCTGCGGCAACACCGTTGTCGTCAAGCCCTCGGAAGAGACACCCCGCACCGCAGCCCTGTTAGGCGAAGTAATGAATTCCGTGGGGATTCCTCCGGGCGTCTACAACGTGGTGCACGGCTTTGGTCCGGATGCCGCTGGCGAATTCATCACCCAGCACGAGGGCGTGGACGCCATCACCTTCACCGGAGAGACACGCACCGGCACCGCCATCATGAAGGCGGCGGCCAACGGTATTCGGGATGTGTCCTTTGAGCTGGGCGGCAAGAACGCCGGCATCGTCTTCGCCGACGCCAACTTTGACGATGCAGTTGAAGGAATCTTTCGCTCTGCCTTCATGAACACCGGCCAGGTATGCCTGGGAACCGAACGTGTCTACGTGCAGCGCGCCATTTTTGAACCCTTTGTTGCCGCCCTGAAAAAGAAGTGTGAATCGGTGCAATACGGTCGCCCAAATGACCCGGGTGCCAACTACGGTCCGTTGATCAGCCAGGAGCACAAACACAAGGTGCTGTCCTATTACGCCAAGGCAGTGGCAGAAGGCGCCACCCTTGTCACCGGCGGTGGTGTGCCCACCATGCCCCCTGAATTGCAAGCGGGCTCCTGGGTGCAGCCCACCATCTGGACCGATCTTCCCGAGACCGCCTCCGTAGTGCTTGAGGAAATCTTCGGCCCCTGCTGCCACATTCGCCCCTTCGATTCTGAAGAGGAGGTCGTTGCCCTTGCCAATAACAACCGCTACGGTCTGTCCACCACCATCTGGACCACAGACCTGGGGTGCGCCCACCGCGTGGCCAATGCAGTTGAAGTTGGCATCACTTGGGTCAACAGCTGGTTCCTACGCGACCTGCGCACGCCTTTTGGCGGTTCCAAGCAATCCGGCATCGGCCGCGAAGGCGGCGTCCATTCGCTGGAGTTCTACACCGACACGCGCAACATCTGCATCAAGTTTTAGGAATACGCATGGACAAGCAACACATCGAAGAGCATGGCAACCTGCTCTATGAAGCCTGGCTGGCGCGCAGCGTTTTGCGCCCACTGCTGGAGCGCTCACCCGACATCACCATTCAAGACGCCTACGCTATCCAGTCGCAAATGGTAAGGCGTCGTATCGCTGCGGGCGAGACCATCGTCGGCAAGAAAATTGGCGTCACCAGTAAGCCGATTCAGGAATTTTTGGGCGTGTTCGAGCCTGACTTTGGTCAGCTCACCTCGGGCATGCTGTGCACCGAAGCCCAGGGCGTTGACCTGGGTCGTCTGATCCAGCCTAAGGCCGAGGCCGAACTGGCCTTTGTGCTCAAGCGTGACCTGATAGGCCCCGGCATAACAGCCACCGACGTAATCCGCGCAACCGACTACGTCACCCCCTGCTTTGAGATTGTGGATTCGCGCATCCAGGATTGGAAGATCAAGATCCAGGACACCGTGGCTGACAACGCCTCATGCGGCGTCTTCATCCTTGGCGACGCCAAGGGCGATCCGCGCAAGTTGGATATCACCATGGCCGGAATGGTGCTGCAGAAGAACGGCGAATTGTTTTCCACGGGGGTGGGCGCCGCCGTGCAAGGTTCCCCGGTGAACGCAGTAGTCTGGCTAGCCAACACGCTTGGGCGCTTGGGTCTGCCCTTTCGCGCCGGCGAGATCATTCTCTCCGGCTCCCAGTCCTCCCTCGTTCCCGTCACCGACGGCGACGAACTGGTCTGCCATGTTGGTGGCCTCGGTGTGTGCCGCGCACGTTTCCATGGAAAGAGCTCCGTATGAACCCCACCCTTACACGCGAGAGCATCGTGATGCTGACCGACCGCATTGAGGCGGCTCAGCTGAATGCCACAGCAATCCCAAAGCTCACAGATGATTTCCCCAACATGAATCTGGCCGATGGCTATGCCGTGCAAATTGCATTGCGTAACCGCTGGGTGGCTCAGGGCCGCCGCCAGGTTGGCTGGAAGGCGGGCCTGACCTCCAAGGCCAAGATGGTGCAGATGGGCGTGCATGTTCCATCCATTGGCTTTCTGCTGGCAGACATGGCGCGCCCCGAAAATTCAGTTGTACAAACCAGTGACCTGGTACACCCCCGCGTGGAATGCGAAGTGGCGTTTGTCACCAAGGCCCGCCTGTCAGGAGACAAGGTGACGCGGGACGAGGTGCTAGTCGCTACCGACTTTGTGATTCCCGCCATCGAAATCATTGATTCCCGCTTTTCGGGCTTCAAATTTGATCTGCCCAGCGTGGTGGCCGATAACGGCTCCTCGGCCCGTTACGTGGCCGGCGGCCGTGCACGCTATGTCAACGAGTTGGACCTGAGCACCCTAGGCGTGGTGATGGAAAAAAATGGTGAGGTCGTCACCATGGGAGCATCCGCCGCGGTGATGGGCCACCCGGCTGACGCGATTGCGCTCTTGGTCAAGGTTTTGCACGAAATGGGGGAAGACCTGCCTGCGGGTAGCTTTGTCATGAGCGGCGGCATTACCGAAGCCATAGCCGTCAAACCGGGTGACCACATCTCAGCGCGATACCAAGAACTCGGCAGCGTATCAGTCCGCTTTTCTTAAGAACACACAGCTATGACGACACAAGAATTATCCAAAGGCACTGCACCAGCAGCCAGCGCCGCCAAACCAGCTACCGCGCGGCAGCAAGACTTGCTCTACCACGACATGCTGCTGTCTGAAGAGACGCTGGCCGTTCGCAAAGAGATCCGCCAATTTGCCGACACCCAAGTCGAGCCCGTGGCCTGGGACATTGGCCACAAGGAAGAGTCGGTAGATCACTTCCCGCGTGAGTTGTTTGCCAAGATGGCACAAAAAGGTTTGTTCCGGATTCCCTTTGCATCAGCAGTCGGCGGGCGTGGACTGGCAAATCCGGCCACCGCCACGGCAGTGATGATCGAAGAACTCGCATACCACTCCAACAGCGTGGCCGCGATTGTGGACGTGCATTGCATTTTGGCCGGCCATGCCCTGAAGAATGCCTCGGCCGATTTACAGAAGCGCTTTCTCGAGCCGTTGTTGGCGGGTACGCAGATCGGCAGCTTCGCCACCACCGAACCGGACGCCAGCACAGACTTGTCGATAGAGGCCATGCAAACCATTGCCGTGCTGCATGGCGATCACTTCGTGGTGAACGGGCGCAAGCGTTACATCACTAACTCGCCAGTAGCCGACTTTGTGGTATTACTGTGCGTTGATGACGGACGAATGTCAGAACTGGTGGTGGACCTCAAAAGCCCGGGCGTGCGCGTAGGAACGCCGGACCGTAAGTTGGGCAACCATGGGCAACTCACCGCGGACATCTACTTTGACAACGTGCACGTACCTGTCAATCAAGTGGTGGGTAACCGCGGACAAGGCCTGAAGATTGCCTTGCAAACGCTGACCTATGGCCGCATCGGCATTGCAGCCAGCGGCGTGGGCATGGCGCAGGCGGCCTTTGATCAGTCGGTACAAAGGCTCAAGACGCGAAAGGCCTTTGGCAAACCGGTGGCAAGTAACCAATATTGGCAATTTCAGTTTGCCACTCGCGCCACCGAAATTGAAAACGCCAGAAACCTCTACCTGAAGGCCGCTCTGCGCATGGACGCCGGAATTGCCTTCCCCGAGCCCGAGGCCGCCATGGCCAAGTGGTACGCCACCAACCTAGCCGCTGACATTGCACGCGACGCCGTGCAGGTTTTTGGCGGCTACGGATTCACCCGCGAACTGGGTGCAGATGGATCGCGCTACCGGGTGGAAGAGATTTACCGCGATTGCAAGATAGCAGAAATTTATGAAGGCACCAACGAAATTCAAAAGCTGGTGATTGCCCGATCCATCTTTGGAAAAGAAATTACAGGATAAAGACATGCCCATTATTGAAATGCACCTCATGACAGGCCGCACCGTCGAACAGAAACGACGCGTGGTCGCCGCCGTCGCCGATGCCGCAGCCACCGCACTGGGTGTCAGCAAAGACACCGTACGTATCCTGATAACCGAACACGGCCTGGAAGATTTTGCCGTATCCGGCATAACCGTCGGTGAACGCTCCGAGAAGAAACCCCAACCGTAATTTTTGAGAGAGACGTTATGAAGAAAATAAAGTGTGCCCTGATCGGATCCGGCAATATCGGCACCGATCTCATCTACAAGATCCAGCGCAGTGAATTTCTGGAGCCGGTCTGGATGGTCGGCATTGATGAAAAGTCCGAAGGATTGGAGCGCGCCCGCAGCATGGGCCTGAAAACCACGGCACTTGGCGTGGATGGGCTGCTGCCTTTCGTGCTGGAAGACAACATCCAGATCGCCTTCGACGCCACTTCCGCCTATGTGCATGCCGAGAACTCGCGCAAACTCAACGAACTGGGCGTGATGATGATTGACCTGACACCGGCTGCCATTGGCCCGCTGTGCGTGCCACCGGTGAACCTGCGTCAACACGCCGACAAGCGCGAGATGAATGTCAACATGATCTCCTGCGCAGGCCAGGCCACCATACCGATTGTGAATGCAGTTTCACGCGTGCAATCCGTGGGTTACGCTGAAATCGTGGCAAGCCTGGCTTCCAAATCCGTAGGCCCTGGAACGCGTGCCAACTTGGACGAGTTCACCTTCACCACATCCAATGCCATCGTGCAGGTGGGTGGCGCCAAGAAGGGCAAGGCACTGGCCATCATCAACCCGGCTGAGCCGCCAGTAATCATGCGCAACACCATCAACTGTCTGACCGAAGACGAGCCACAGCAAGAGGCCATCACCGCCTCGGTGCTGGAAATGATCAAGGAAGTACAGAAGTACGTGCCCGGCTATCGCTTGGTGAATGGACCGGCATTTGACGGAAAACGCGTCACCGTGTTCATGGAAGTAATGGGTCTTGGCGACTACCTGCCCAAGTACGCAGGTAATTTGGACATCATGACGGCGGCCGCTTGCCGGACCGCCGAAATGTTCGCCGAAGAAATCATTTCCGGAAAAATTCAACTGCAAGCCAAGGAGACAATGTGATGAGCGAGACCAATCTAAAAGGCCGCAAGGTCCTGTTGCATGACATGTGTCTGCGTGACGGTATGCATGCCAAGCGCGAACAGATTTCCATCGAACAAATGGTAAAGATTGCCACCGCGCTGGATGCAGCTGGTGTGCCCCTTATCCAGGTAACCCATGGCGGGGGCCTGGGCGGAAATTCGCTTCAGCATGGCTTTGCGCTTGCCAGCAACGAAGAGTATTTGTTGGCCGTAGCACCAAAGATGAAGCAGGCCAAAATCTCGGTGCTGCTGATACCGGGTTTGGGCACCATGCGGGAATTGCAGTCAGCTTACGACTGCGGTGCACGCAGTGTGCATGTGGCCACCCATTGCACCGAAGCCGACACCTCGCCACAGCACATCGCCTATGCGCGCAAGCTAGGCATGGACACTACCGGCTTCTTGATGATGGCGCACTTGAACGACCCGGCTGGCCTTGCCCAACAAGGCAAGTTGATGGAGTCTTACGGCGCCCAAACTGTGTACATTACCGACTCGGCCGGCTACATGCTGCCGGACGACGTGAAGGCACGCGTGAGTGCACTGCGTGCGGTTCTGAAGCCGGAAACCGAAATCGGCTTTCATGGACATCACAACCTTGGCATGGGCATTGCCAATTCCATTGCTGCCATCGAGGCTGGAGCGATCCGCATCGATGGCTCGGTGGCGGGACTCGGTGCCGGCGCGGGTAACACGCCGCTGGAAGTGTTCCTGGCCGTTTGTGATCGCATGGGGATAGTGACAGGTGTGGACCTGTTCTCGCTGATGGACGTGGCCGAGGACATCATTGTTCCAATGATGGACCACTTGGTGCGCGTGGATCGCGAATCGCTCACGCTGGGCTTTGCCGGCGTGTACTCCACTTTCCTGCTGCATGCAAAGCGCGCAGAAAAGCGTTATGGCGTGCCGGCGCGCGATATTTTGGTGGAACTGGGCCGCAAGAAGATGATTGGCGGACAGGAAGACATGATCGAAGACACTGCCATGACCATGGCCAAAGAGCGCGGGCTGTTGAAGGCACAGGCCGCTTGAATCCAAGACAACTGATATGAGCAAGAAGGAAATCGCAGTTGTCATTGGCAGCACCGGTGCCATGGGCTCCGTCATCACCAAAAAGCTGGTCGCTGCCGGCCTGACGGTTGTTGCCGTGGCACGCACCGCCGAGACGCTCAAAGAATTGGCAACCTTCTCAGACAGCGTGCGACCCTGCGTGGCCGACATCGGCAACGACTCGGCTATAGAAGCCATTGGTGCCTGTCTGGATGCGCCGGTGCGCATGGTGATCCAGGGTGCTGGCGTGGCCACCGCCGGTGGAGTTCTGAAGGCACCGACCGCTGCCGTAGTGGATGCTGTCAACATCAAGGTCGGTGGCATGCTGCGCTTGGTACGGGCGGTGGACGCGCATTTGCTGCGGGGCTCGCGATTGGTAGCCATTGGCGGACACTACGGCTTTGAGCCCAGCGCCTATGCTTGCACGGCCGGCGTGGCCAACGCGGCCTTGACCAATTTGGTACGCCAACTGGCTTGGGCCTATGGCGAACGGGGTGTCACCTCGCACCTGATCGCACCAGGCCCAGCCGACACCGAGAGACTGGGCCGCGTTGCCAACGACCGCGCGCTACGGGAAGGCATCTCGCCCGAACAGGTGCTGGACATCATGCGTGCCGAGTCAGCCCTTGGCGCCTTCACGACGCCCGGGCAAATTGCGTGGGCCATCAGCACGCTGCTGGCACCTGAAGCAGACGCCTTGGATGGCAGCACTCTGTTCATGGATGCAGGCCGACGCAAGGGCATTTCCTGAAGCAACAACCCAGCAAGCCAAACCCATGCCTATACTTGAATTCCATCTGGTCGAAAAAATGCACTCTGACGAACAGGTCGCCGAGTTGCTGACTGCATCCAGCCAGTTGTATGCAGACGTGCTGAAAAGCCCGATAGAGCGGGTTCGCGTTTTAGCGCACATGCACAGCGCCAAGCATGTCGCCGTAGCGGGGAAGTTGGTGGTCGACAGCTCGGTCGATGCACCCTACTTCCACTTCCTGGTGCTAGAGGGCCGACCGCTGGAGGAATGTCACCAGCTGCTGGAAGGCTTTAGCAATCTGGTTGTGAAGATTTTGGGCACAGACCGCGCGTATGTGCGTGGTGGCTGCTGGCCTATTCCACCGCAATATTGGGCTATCGGCGGCATGCCTGCAAGCAAGCTGCGTCTCAACGAAATCCAGTCCCGACAAGCCAGCGCCTCATTGGGTGATGCTGTCGCCACTACGTAATCCAATTTATCCATGAACGTCTTTATTGTTCACGCCCATCCGGAACCCAAGTCGTTTTCTTCGGCTTTGTGTTCCACTGCTTCCGACCATTTGCGCGCATCGGGGCACGAGGTTCGTGTCTCGGACCTGTATGCCATAGGATTCAATCCAGTAGCCAGTGCTGCTGATTTCGAAGTCCGCAAGGATCCGGACTACTTGGTGTATGCGATGGAACAACGCCATGCCAACGAAACAGACAGCCTGTCTGTAGACATTCGCAACGAACTGGCCAAGCTATTGTGGTGTGATCTGCTGATCCTGAATTTTCCGGTCTTTTGGTTTTCCACACCGGCGATTATGAAGGGCTGGATAGACCGCGTGCTGGTGTCCGGCATGGTGTACGGTGGCAAACGCTTTTATGACCGCGGCGGCTTGATTGGAAAACGTGTCTTGATCAGCACTACCATTGGCGGCCAAGAACACATGCTGTCACCCGGTGGAATTCATGGCTCGCTCAACGACATGTTCAAGCCCCTGCTGCAGGGCACCCTGGCTTATGCCGGCATGACGGTGCTGCCGCCATTCGTTGCTTGGCATGTGCCCTACGTCAGCCCTGCAGCGCGCGAGGCCTATTTGCATCAGTACTTAAAGACCTTAGACGGGCTGGACGCGCTGGAGCCGCTGTCGTTTCCCAAGCTCAGCGACTTTGACGCGCAGTTGCGACCCTTGGGCACTTAAGCAGCAGAGGTTGCAGCCCGGTACTCGCGCACCACAGTCAGAAACGATTGCAAAAGAGGAGACTGGTCACTGGCGCGGTACAGGCAACTCAGGTCGACCACGGCTTGGGGTGCATCAGCCAGCGGCCGGTAACAGGTTCCCTCCACACGCACCGCTGTGGCAGCCGACTCGGGAATGAGCGTGATGCCAAAACCGCGCGCGACCAACGCAATACCTGTCACGGCATCGCCGACCTCTTGCGCAATATCGGGCTCAAAGCCTTGCTGCTTGCACAACTCCAACACCCGGTCAATGAAGTTCGGCCGACCGACATTGGGAAACAGAACCAGCGGATGCTCTCCCAATGCACGAAACGGAATCGCCGCCAGCTTAGCCAGGGGATGACCATCTGGCAGCACGACAAACAGACGCTCGGTGGCCACCAGCTCCCGGCCAATATCCGGCTCAGGCGAGGTCATACGGTTAAAACCGACAGTGATGCGGCGTTGGCGCAGAGCTTCAATCTGCTCGCTCTTGTTCATAGTGTGCAAAACAATATTTACGCCCGGCAACTTGTTCTTAAAGTCCTGCAGCAGCTTGGGGATGATGTCGTAGATGGCTGAGCCGAAGATGGCCACATCAATGCGCCCTAGCTTTCCCTCCCCGGCCCGTTGCACCCGGTCAATCGCAGCTTCGAGCAACATTCGGATATTGGCTGCCTCTTCCTTGAACATGGCGCCAGCCTGGGTGAGCTCCACGCCCTTGGCTGTGCGTACAAAAAGATCCACGCCAAACTCTTCTTCTAGCGCGCGAATGTTGCGGGTCAGCGGCGGCTGCGAGATATGCAGGCGCGTCGCCGCCTTGCCGATATTGAGTTCTTCTGCAACGGCGAGAAAATATTTGAGATGGCGAAGATCCATGTTCCGGGTATCCAGGTAAGTTGGTGCGAAGCCGCCACAGGCATGCTGGGCTGCACATGCAATTCATGCAAGTTCCATTCCCACCATTCAGGCGTCAGTATCCTCGTCGCGTTGTAGCGTCTTCAATCGGTACATGAGCTGCGCCCGCGACAGCCCTAGCAGTCGTGCTGCCGCAGACTGATTCCCGTTCGTGCGTTTCATGGCACTGGTGATCAGTGCGGATTCCACCTCATTCAACGGTGTGATTTCAGCATCCTTGGCTTCACCCAGCATTGCCAGCACACGCTGCCCCAGGCGCTCGGTCGCACAGGGGTCCGGTGCTTCTGTCTGCACTGCTGCACTGGTGGCACGCAATGAGCCATCCCGGTTTAGGGTCAGCCATTCGCCCTCGACGGACTCACCGCCAACAAACAGATGGGTGGTGTCTATAGCCCCTTCGTCAGATGCCAGAACCACACCCCGCTCAACTAGGTTTTCCAGCTCGCGGATATTGCCGGGCCAATGGTAGGCCAACAGCGCATCAATGGCCCGGCCGGTAAAGCCGGACACCACGCGTCCGTCGCGGTGGTTGAACTTGTGCAGAAAGTGGTTCATGAAAACCGGAATGTCTTCTCGACGCTCGCGTAGAGGTGGCACATGGATGGGCAAAACATTCAAGCGAAAGAAAAGATCTTCTCGGAATTCTCCTTGCTTGACGGCTTCACGCAAATCCAGGTTTGTAGCGGCAACTACCCGCACATCCACCTTACAGGCTTTGGTGCCGCCCACGCGCTCAACCTCGCGTTCCTGCAGGGCCCGCAATAGCTTGCCTTGCGCGGGCCAACTCAGGATGCCGATTTCGTCCAGAAACAAGGTGCCACCATCGGCCCGCTCAAAGCGACCAGGTCTGCTGGTATGCGCTCCGGTAAAGGCGCCTTTTTCCACACCAAACAATTCAGACTCAATCAATTCTTCTGGCAGGGCCGCGCAATTCAGCGCCACAAACGGACCCTGCGCTCTGGGGCTGATTCGGTGCAGGCTACGGGCCAACACTTCTTTGCCGACACCGCTCTCACCCAGAAACAAAACCGTGGCCTGCGTGCGTGCAGCCCTGCGCACCATGTGGCACACCGCATTGAACCCTGCAGAGACGCCCACCACATCTACGTCATCCAGCAGGGATTGCGGCGACTCAGCAGCGGCCGGTCGATTAGCCACACTCAACCCACTGGTCAAACTGTCGGCTCTGAGGGCACGCAGGTCCACTTCGGCCTCGCTCCACTCTTCCACCGGCTTGCCCACAATCACACAATGCGGTGCGCCGTGCGCCATGCACTGTACCTCTCGGAACATCACCGGGCGACCCATGAAGCGGCTAACGAAACCCGAGGCATAGGCAACCTGTTGCCAACACGCAGTACCCGCGCCGATGCCATAGGCATGAATGTGCTCTTCTGCCTCCACCGAGCCATGCCAATTGAACTCTCCAGAAAAAAGCCCGCGCTCTACATCTACATCCAATCGTACAGGCTCGACCCGCGCCACACCTTCAAGCATGTGCAGCTTGGGGCCGAGCATGATGGCTTCTAGCGGCGTGGCCGAGCTTCGTAGTTTGCGGGCCAGGTCGGCATCATGCGAGCCGGAGTTGTAGCCCACGCGAGTGATGAGCCCACGCGCTTCGTCAATTCCAAAAGAATCAATCAGCTCTCTGCGCAATACTCCCAAGGCAGATGAGTGCAACAAGACCATGCGCTGGTCATCGAGCCAGATGCGTCCTTCCTTTTCGCTGAAGTGGATGCGCGATGCCAAGTCTGAAATGGACGTTTGCGCATCCTTTTTCCCCAACTTCTTTTTTAATTCCGCCATTACGTCCTGTTCCAAATTCGACACTTTTAGGTTTTGGATGCTAGCCGAACAGTGCATCAAAAGATACACATCATTTGCAAAGAAATGCGCTACCTAAAAGCCAGTGCATTACAGCCGTCATTTGGTGGGCAAAACAGCCAGTTTCCTCGGTGTTTTCCCTAGGTTTCGTTTGCGTGGCACGGTCCTCGCAAATGCAAGAAGGCGCAGAGCAATTTACATGCTCTAGATGCGCACATGGATTCAAGTAGTCGGCTAAGCCGCGATAGACAAGGAGACAGAAATTGGCAGTTCTAAACTTTTCACGCGCACCGCGCGAGATGCCTTGCTATGTACGGGAACGGAATACGCGCGCCGATGGATTCGTGGAGTTTGACTTCGCGATTGGCGACCCAGATCTCTCGGTGGATTTGATTCTTCCCGTCCACGCCTTCAAGGAATTTTGCGAAACCAATCGCGTCACCTTTCTGACCGCAGAGCAGGGTGCGCAGATTGATGCCGAGCAAGCGAAATGGCGCTATGGCCACACCGGTCTGCAGGAATAGTTCCATACATCACACCTTTCACCCCTAAGCCCATACACCACAAGAGGAAAAGCCCATGACAGTTGAAATTCGCGTGCAGGCGGTCAAACCCTTACGCAACACCTTTGGCCACATCGCGCGACGTTTTGGCGACAAGGCCGCATCGCGCTACCAGGAAGGCACATACGACATCCAGTCCGAAGTGAACCACCATTACAAACCGTTGTGGGACCCGGAGCGCGATCTGTACGACCAGCGCCGCACGGCCGTAGTGATGAAAGATTGGTATGCGCTGAAAGACCCGCGCCAGTACTACTACGGCAGCTGGACCATTGCCCGTGCCAAGCAACAAGATGCAGTGGACCGTCAAATGGAATTCGCAGAAAAGAAGGAGTTGCTGCGTTCCCTGCCAGAGGCCGCGCGCAAAGCCATCGTGTTTGCCCTTGTGCCGCTGCGTCACTTTGAATGGGGCGCCAACACCAACCTGTGCTTGGTGTCTGCTTACGGCTGGGGAACGGCCGTCACCCAGGCGGCCTCCATGGCTACCATGGATCGGCTGGGCATGGCCCAACACATCTCCCGCCTCGGTCTGTTGGCCGACGGCAATTCAGGTGAGTCATTGGTGCAGGCCAAACATTTCTGGACCGATCACTCCGACTGGCAACCACTGCGCCGTGAGGTCGAAAACCTGATGGCATGCCGCGACTGGTTTGAAGTGATTGTGGCGCAGACCCTGATTGCCGATAGCCTGGTCTATGGGTTGTTCTTCAACCAATTTGATAGCAAATTTTCCTCCGAGCATGGCCCTGGACTTTCAACAGTGCTGGACTTCCTGACGCGCTGGCACGACGAGTCCAACAAATGGGTGGATGCCGTTGTGAAACCCGTTGTGGCCGAGAGCGAATCTAACCGCACACAGGTGCAAGCCTGGGCTGACCACTGGCGCATCGCTTTCCTGTCTGCACTGTCACCCATAGCTCAGGGGATCATGGGCCCCGCCGGGCGCGATGCGCTGGCTGAAATCAATACCAAGCTGGGCGCGCGCCTAGTCAAACTCGGTCTGCAAGACCATGGAGCCGCACTGTGAGCCATAGCACCCAACCCGTCTTTATCGCCCTGCAAGCCAATAACGACACCATGCCCATCGTCGAGGCGATTCTGGCCGACAACCCACACGCGGTGGCTCACGAATACCCTGCCATGGTGAAGATCGATGCGCCCGGGCGCCTGGTCGTCAAACGCGAATCCGTGGAAGAACGCCTGGGTCGTGAATTTGACCTGCGCGAGCTGCAAATCAATCTGATCTCGCTGTCCGGCTCACTGGACGAGACCGAAGACGAATTCATCCTACAGTGGAACGCTGCCTAAACCCTTCAAGAGATTGCTATGACAACACCCAAAGCACCCGCCAAGAAGCTCTCCCTCAAAGAGAACTATGCCCTGTTGACCCGCGACCTGGGCTGGAAGCCCAGCTACCAGACGGAAGATGCGCTGTTCCCGGCCGTTAAGTTTGAAGGCATCAAGATCCACGACTGGGACAAGTGGGAAGACCCCTTCCGTCTTACCATGGACGCCTACTGGAAGTACCAGGGCGAAAAGGAACGCAAGCTCTACGCCATCATTGATGCATTCCAGCAAAACAATGGCCAGTTCAACGTCAGTGATGCCCGCTACCTGCAGGCGCTCAAGCTGTTTATTAACGGTGTGATCGGGCTAGAGTATTCGGCCCACCGCGGCTTCAACATCGTGGGGCGTGAATTCCCCGGCGTAGGCACCCGCATCGCGGCCCAGATGCAGGCCATTGACGAGTTGCGTCATGCGCAAACGCAGATCCATGCGCTGAGCCACTACAACAAATATTTTGCCGGCATGGCCGAGTTCCCGCACCAGTTCGACCGCACCTGGTACCTTTCTATTCCCAAATCGTTCTTCGAAGATGCCATTACCAGCGGCCCATTCGAATACATCATCGCCATCTGCTTCTCGTTTGAATATGTGCTGACCAACTTGGTCTTCATGCCCTGGATGTCGGGTGCGGCCTACAACGGGGATATGTCCACCGTGTCCTTTGGATTCTCAGCGCAGTCCGATGAAGCCCGCCATATGACGTTGGGCATTGAGGTCATCAAATTCCTGCTGGAACAAGACCCAGCCAACGTGACTATCGTGCAGGGCTGGATCGACAAATGGTTCTGGCGTGGTTACCGCCTGTTGACCCTTATCGCCGCCATGATGGATTACATGTTGCCGAAGCGAGTGATGTCGTGGAGTGAAGCCTGGGACATCTACTTCGAGCAAAACGGCGGCGCGCTGTTTGCCGACCTGGCCCGCTACGGCATCCGCATGCCCAAGCACTGGGAAGTCACGGTCAAGGAAAAAGGTCATGTCAGCCACCAGCTGTGGAGCACCTTCTACCAATTCCGCCATGCCGCCGGTTTCCCGGTCTGGCTGCCTACGCCGGAAGAGATGGACTGGATGTCGCTGAAGTACCCTGAAACCTTCGACAAGTACTATCGCCCCCGCTACGAACACTGGGCCGAACTTGAACGCCAAGGCAAACCGTTCGTGAACGCCACGCTGCCGCAGCTGTGCCAGACCTGCCAGTGGCCTCTGCTATTCACCGAAGCGGATGACCCCACAGAAATCTGCTATCGCGAGGGCAGCTACTTGGGCGAGAAGTTCCACTTCTGCTCGGATGGCTGCAAGGACATCTTCAGCAAAGAGCCGGAGAAGTTTGTGCACGCGCATCTGCCGGTGCACCAGATCTACCAAGGCAACTACTTCAACGCGGGCGTAAATCCGACCGCCCCTGACTTCAATCCGCTGGTAGAAGCCCTGAAATACATGGGTATCAACCCCGGTGTCGATGGTGGCGACTTTGCAGGCCATATCGACGCCATGAACTGGGAACTGTGGACCAAGCGCCCTGCCAACATGCACGCGCCCACCACCCCCAATACCGCACCAGAACGCAAGAGCGCATAAGGAGAACAAGATGAGTGTGAACGCAATCCGCCCTGGCTACCACGGCGACATGAAAGACACGATAGAGAAATTCCACGGCAACCAGCTGATCAATATCGGTTGGGACAAACACTTGATGTATGCCACCCCGGTTTGTATTCCGGTGCCGCCTCAAATGCCGTTTGGCGCACTGCTACAGCAGGTATTACCGACCATCTACGGCCAGCACCCGGACTTTGAAAAGATCGACTGGAGCGTAGCCATCTGGTCCCTCGGCGGTGAGCCCTTCACGCCGGCATTGGACAAGTCCATTGCGGACAACGGCATCACGCACAAGGCGTCGATGCGCCTGCGCACCCCTGGTCTGGATGGCCTTGCCGGCGTTGGCTTTTAAGCACCATGTCCTACCAGTTATTGATTGAACCGATTGGCCGCACCGTGGAGGTGGAGGAAGGCCAGAACATTCTGGATGCCTGCTTGCGCGCAGGCGTGTGGATGCCGCACGCGTGCTGCCATGGGCTGTGCGCCACCTGCAAGGTCCAGGTAAAGGATGGCGAAGTGGCGCACGGTCATGCGTCTCCCTTTGCCCTTATGGACTTTGAGAAGGACGAGGGCAAAACACTGGCCTGCTGCGCCACGCTGCAATCCGATGTGGTAATTGAGGCCGACATCGATGACGACCCGGATGCGCTGGCGATTCCCGTGCGCGACTTTGCCGGCGTCGTGTCCAAAATTGTGACCCTGTCACCCACTATCAAGGCCTATCATTTTCAGCTGGAGGAGGCATTGCCCTTCCAAGCCGGACAGTACGTCAATCTGCATATCCCAACACTGGGAATCACGCGGGCATTTTCTTTGGCAAATCCGCCATCAAGTGGCGCGCTGGTTGAGTTGAATGTGCGCATTGTTCCAGGCGGTGCGGGCACGACCTATCTGCATCAGCAGCTCAAGGTTGGCGATGCAATCAACCTGTCCGGGCCCTATGGCCGTTTCCTCGTGCGCAAGTCCGCACAAGTGCCATTGATCTTCATGGCCGGCGGCTCCGGGCTGTCCAGCCCGCGCAGCATGATTCTGGATCTGCTGGAAGAAGGTTGCGGCCTGCCCATCACCCTGGTCTACGGCCAGCGTACCCGCGATGAGCTTTACTACCATGAGGAGCTGGTCAACCTCGCCAGCATTTACAGCAACTTCCACTACGTACCCGTGCTTTCGGGTGAACCCGAAGGCAGTGGATGGCTGGGACACCGTGGCTTTGTGCACGACGCTGCGCGGGCGCATTTCAACAACGACTTCCGCGGCCACAAAGCCTATCTGTGTGGTCCACCCGTGATGATCGATGCCTGCATAACCACCCTGATTCAGGGACGGCTATTCGAGCGCGACATCTATACCGAGAAATTTCTCTCAGCGGCAGATGCAGAGCGGATTCGCAGCCCGCTATTCAAAGCGATATAGCAGGGAGAAAACCGTGTGCACCCACCGAATCATCCTGAGTGAAACCGGCGAGTCATTCAACTGTCTGGATAACGAGACGGTACTGAATGCACTCGCAAGATCCGGCAAACGGGGCATCCCCATTGGCTGTCGTGGCGGAGGCTGTGGTGTGTGCAAGGTCAAGGTTCTGGTCGGTGATTTCACCAAGCGACCCATGAGTCGCGACCATGTTTCTGTGCTTGAGGAACTGAACAACGAGGTGCTAGCCTGCTGCATGCTCCCTAAATCGGACGTCAAAGTTCAGGTCTTGGGGAAGATGCAGCGTGCCATGTTCAGAGACCTCGTCGCCCTGAGTTGAGCGCAGCCATAAGCCAGTTCTCTCGACATCTCACGAAACCCATCGACCAGGAAGACGATGTACTCCCATATTCTTGTGCCCGTAGACGAATCCATGCTATCTGCCACCAACGTCAGCGCCGCCGTGCGCCTGGCGGCCCAGCTCGGATCGAAAATCACTTTTTTCCATGCCACACCGGATCTATCGGCCACCGGAGACGGTGTGCTGCTTAGAACCCTGGCGCCTGATGCCTTCTCCAATGCGGTGTTGGGGGATACAAATGCGGTGTTGTCCAAAGCCAGGATCAGTGCCGTAGTGGCCGGGGTCACCTGTGAAACCGAGCACAAGGTATGTGACCACCCCGCTGAGGCCATTCTGGACGCTGTACAACGCCACGACTGCGATCTGATCGTCATGGCGTCACGTGGTGTGCGCGGCTTTGCCAGTTGGTTGCACAGCTCGCAAACCGAGCGCGTACTCAAACAATCCCCCGTGGCCTTGCTGATTACACGGGTCGCCACCAGTGATCCACTCCAAGCGAGCGAGCGGGCACTATCCGTCATACAGGACGAACACCGCTCCATTGCGGTGGTGGTGCGCGGCATGCTCGATCTGGTACAGCAAGCCGGCGCTGCAGATGCCCATTTCGATCTTCGCAGTCTGGAAACCATGCTGGGCTATCTGCAGGCATTCCCGCTGCAAAAGCATCATCCCAAGGAAGAACTATTCATTCACCGTTGCCTACGCCAACGTGCACCGGAAAGTGAAAAGGTCATACTGGAGCTCGAAGCTCAGCACGAGCGTGAGCATGCCCTGGTTGCCGAAGCCATGCGCATGGTGGCAGATGCCAAGGCAGGAAACAGCGCCTCGGATGCTGCGCTGAGAACACACATAAACACCCTGGGAGATGCCGTGTGGAGCCACATGCAGCTGGAAGAAACAGTGGTACTTCCGATGGCGAAAGAGCGATTCCAAGAGTCTGACTGGAACGAGATCGCGGTAGCGTTTGAGGCCAACAACGATCCCAGTTTCGGTGATCTGCCGTCTTCAGAATTTCGGCGCTTGTTTGTGCGCATCGCGAATTTGCTGCCGGCTTTGTAAACCACGTTCGGCGGGACTTGGGCCCGCAGGCACACAGACAAACGCCATTCAAAGTGTGGTTTCGCGACCGTTGGATGTGTCATATTTCAACGATTGCTGATTGATCAATTGCGGCGTATCGACCTTCAAAAAAGGCAATAGATGATCACTTGCTATCTGCGTTACATCATTGACCCGGTCAAGCTCAAGGAATTTGAACATTACGGGAAAATCTGGATTCCACTGGTTGAGAAATTCGGTGGAGATCACCACGGCTACTTCCTGCCTTCGGAGGGTGCAAACAACGTGGCGTTGGCCATGTTCTCTTTCCCCAGTCTGGCTTTATATGAAGAATACCGAGCCAAATCTTTTCAAGATCCAGAATGCCTTGCCGCCTTCAAATACGCCGAGGATACACGCTGTGTCATCAGCTACGAGCGTAGTTTTTTCAGACCTGTGTTTGAGTGATGCACGCCAATGCTTTGCCCCGCACGGATGGTTAACTGAATTGACCTTGGGTTAGCTGGAGCGAGTTTTGCATACGCAGTTACCGTTTGCACGAATGCCATCTACCAGCGGTAGTCGCCAGTGTATGTATGCGCAGCGTTGATAACCCGGGAGTTCCAACGAGGCATCGCAGACATAGGAGGACGTAAGCTCTTGGCTACAGCTAACAGGCTGCAAACTTCATCACCCCAAAAAAAGGGATCGCCAAGGGAGCCCAAAATTTCGTCTGCTCTGACAATGGTTTGGATAGATCAGTTCATGCGCTGGCCGGCGAAAGACTGCCGGTCTCCAACGCAGGTTGCTGATCACTCTTCAACAAGAAGTGGCCCAGCGCGGGGAGCAAGATGAGTGCGCCGAGCATGTTCCAGACAAACATAAAGGCCAGCAGAATTCCCATGTCCGCCTGAAACTTGATAGGTGACAGTGCCCAGGTGGCCACGGCGATGCCCAGCGTGATGCCGGTCAGCACCACGACGCGACCAGTAAACAGCAAGGCCTTGTAGTAGGCCTCGGATAGGCTGGCACCCTGGCGCAAACCAGCCTGCGTCACCGTCATGATGTAGAGCGCGTAGTCCACGCCGATACCGACCCCCAGGGCGATCACCGGCAAGGTGGCAACCTTCACGCCAATGTTCAGGAACACCATTAGGGCCTCGCACAACACGGAGGTCAGCATCAGAGGAAGGATGGCGCAAACCACTGCGCGCCAGGAGCGGAAGGTCACAAAGGCCAGGGCCACCACCGCCACATAGACCAGAATCAGCATTTGCACATTGGCCTTCTTCACCACGATATTGGTGGCAGCTTCAATACCGGCGTTACCAGCGGCCGACAGGAATTGTATTTTTTCCGAGTCATGTTCCTTGGCAAAGGCATCTACAGTGGCCACCACGCGATCCAGTGTGTCGGCCTTGTGGTCCTTCAAATAGGCGTAGACCGTCAACAGGTCGCAATTCTGGTTGAAGAGTTCACGCGGTGCCCGGGTGATTACGGCATTCAGCATGTCCTGGCTGCGTGGAATTTCGTACCACTTGAGGCTGCCTTCGCTCAGGCCCGCTGCTGCGCGTTTGCTGATGGCGGCAAGTGACTGCGTGCCTTCCACGCCGGGTAGTTGCTGCAGGCGGTACTCCAATTCGTCAACCTGGGTCAGCGTTTTGTACAGTGCGCATTCAAACTGCGGCGTTTTTACCATCACCACATAGGTGTCGCTACTGGCCGCGTAGTTGGTAGCGATGAAGGCATTGTCCACGTTGTAGCGGGAGTCCTCACGCAGCTCGGGCGCACCGGCGTTGGTATCGCCGATCTTCAGATGGGTGCTGATGACGAAACCGACACCACCCAAAAGCACTGCTGATACCACTGCGATCAAGGCCCACTTTCTCTCGGTAAAAAGATCCAGAAAGGCCCAGAAGGGGTGCTTGCCAGACTTTGAACCAGCTGAATTGCGAGGTTCTTCGGCCTTCAGGCTTCTGGCCGCCGCCTTCAAACTAACGCCGGTGTAGGACAGCAGTATTGGAAGCAGAACAAGATTGGTAAAGATTAGTACCGCGACACCGATACTCGCTGTGATCGCCAAGTCTTGAATCACCTGAATGTCAATGATCATCAGCACGGCAAAGCCCACTGCATCCGCCAACAGGGCGGTCAAGCCCGCAACAAACAGGCGACGGAAGGTATAGCGTGCGGCCACCAGGCGGTGGGTGCCACGGCCGATGTCCTGCATAATGCCGTTCATCTTTTGCGCACCGTGACTCATACCTATGGCGAACACCAGAAACGGCACCAGGATGGAATATGGGTCCAGCTCATAGCCCAGAAGGGGCAACAGGCCCAACAGCCAGACCACCGCAACCATGGAACACAAGACAACCAGCAGCGTGCTGCGCAGGCAGCGGGTGTACCAGTACAAGACGGCCGTGCAGACCGCAATGGCTGCGGCGAAGAACAGCAGCACTTGCTGCAGACCGGAAATCAAGTCACCAACCACCTTGGCAAAACCGTTGATGTGGATCTTGAGCGTAGGCGTTTCGTACTTTGTGCGCAGAGTTTCCAGCTTCTGGGACAGGTCTGCGTAATCGATGCGCTGCCCGGTCTCCACAATCGTGTCTTGCAACGGTACCAACACAATGCTGGACTTGTAATTGGCCGCCACCAGCAGGCCCACTTCACCGGAGCGCTGGGTGTTGACCCGGACCTTGTCAATACTGTCGACGCTGCCGTCGTAGTCATCCGGTATCACCGGGCCACCATCGAGACCTTCTTCTGTTACGCCTGTCCAACGCACAGAGGGGCTCCACATGGATTTCATGTAAGGACGGTCCACACCGGGGAACAGGAACACTTCGTCGTTGATCTGGCGAAGGGTGTCCAGGTACTTGGGATCAAAAATGGTGCCATCGGTGGACTCCACAGCAATGCGCAATGTGTTCCCTAGGCCGCCCAGCTGATTCTTGTTGGCCAAGTAGTTTGCGATGTAGGGATGCTTGGTTGGCAGCATCTTCTCGAAAGCTGCGTTGAGGTGCAAGTTGCGGGCCAGGAAGCCCAGCATCAGCGTAATCACCAGACATGCCAGCAAAATGTACTTGCGGTTGTTGAACAACGCGCGCTCGGGAAGCGTACCAGACTGCTGGTCAAAGTCTGCAATGTCCTGTATGACAGGACTCGGGTCGGTGGAGGTGTGGTGACTCATTTGTTATTTCTTCGCAAGAATGTCCGGGGTTACACGGGTCGTACCGCGTATCCCTGAAAGCACCAGGCTGCCATCGCTTGCTTGTGCAATGCCGGTGAAGGAAAAGGATTGGGCTAAGGCCAAGGCCTGCGTCTTCAAGCCGTCTTCACTTACTTTTAGAACGCGTCCAGACTCATCCACCAAAATCACATGGCCATCGGCCGTGGCGGCGCCAGAGGTGATGGTGATGGGCTGGTCGATCTCGAGCTTCTGCCAGTTCTTGCCCGCGTCATGTGAGACAAAGGCATTGCCGCGCAGTCCATAGGCAAAGGTCCCCAGCTTGGCGTCGTTGACCACACCAAAAAAGGTGCCTGCATAGGGAGTACTGATTTTGCTAAAGGTCTGTGCCTGGTCAGTGGAGCGGAACAGGGTTCCCTGTTCGCCCGCAAGGTAGATTTCGCCGCCCGTCAGGGACACGTTATAGAGGTGTTTGCCTTTGGGGTTGTCGATGCGCTCACGCAGTGACACCCAGCTTTTGCCACCATCGGTGGTCTGCAAGATGGCACCATAAGCCCCCACAACAATGCCGGAGGTTGGCGACCAGAACTTCACATCCAAAAACGGTTTTTCCGAACCTTCTTGCGCAGCCCGCTTGGCATCACGCAGTCGCCTGGCTGCTGATTCGTTGGCTGGGTATTTTTCCGCTTGCCCGATGGCATCCTTCAGGTCAATGTCTGCAGCTTGCTGGCCGTCAAGTTGCTTGGTCCAGCTGGCTCCGGCATCATCAGTGTGCAGCACTACTCCGCCATGTCCAACGGCCCAACCGGACTTTGCGCCGGAAAAAGCAACGGCAGTCAAAGCCACACTCACTGGGGCAGGCGCCTGCTTCCAGCTATTGCCGTTGTCGTCGGACACCACGATGGTGCCGCGCTCACCTACTGCGACCAGACGCACATCGGCCCGCGTGATAGCCAGCAGCACGCTGCTTGCAGCCCGGCTGGTCATTTCACTGGGTTTGAGCATCGGGTCCGAGGTTTCAGATGTACCCGCCGCCTGCGACGGCCCCACGCCCATGGCTATTGCAACCAAAACTGCCCCCAAGTAGAGTTTGGCGCGAATGATCGCAGTCTTCATCTCAACGCGACGCCTCATCAGCCACCGCGTCACCGGTGAAGTAGCTCTCGGGCTTGCGCTTGACTACGCGGTAGGTTTCTTCATTCAGCGCCTGCACCGTGCTCATGGTGTTGGCCTGCAGATTGAAGACCGTGACTGGCTTCATCAACACTCCAGGCAGTGAGGGAACAACAAAGGGAGTGACCTGCGAGGTGCGCCACAGCTTGCCTTCAGCGTCATAGCCGTCCATCAGCACAAGTACCCAGCTGTCTTCATCGAAGTAGAAGCGACGCTTGGGCACGGCATGGCGTTTGCCCGGTGCCAGGTTGGCTTCCACCACCCAAACGCGGTGCAGTTCCCAGCGCAACTTGTCAGGATTGAGGTGGCTCTTGCTGAAGGCCTCATCCACCTTGGCCGTAACCAGCGCGTTGTTGTTGTAGGGGATGATCATTTCCTGCTTGCCGATCAGCTTCCACTGGTAGCGGTCCACCGCGCCCAGAAAGCCCTGCACTTCGTCAAAGTAATTGGCACCAGACGCCACAAAGTCAGGCGTGTCGTAGGCCACCGTGGGTGCGCGGCGCACACGGCGCTGACCGACAAGGTATTGCCAGGCGTTTCGCGGGTTCTTGGTGTCGATGCTGTCGCGGATCACCAGCGACTCACCTGCCTTGAACGGTGGCGCAGTGGTGCTGAAGCGCTGGATAAAGTACTCGCCCGACCACTTCTCGGGCGAGCCGTCCTTGTAGTAGTAGGGGAACTGGAAGGATTCGTCGTTTCGCGTAGCCAACGTGCGAGCTCCATCGGCAGTGCCCACGATGTTTTTGAAGCCCAACTCAATAGACTCGGCCTCCACGCGCAGGTGGTAGTTCCAGATCACTTCCGATCCGTCCTTGGGGATGGGAAAGGGAACACCACCAAAACAGTTTTCTACCGAGTTGCCTGCGTCCTTTGTCTTGCAGCGGGTGGCGTTCTTCAGGGTGTTGTCATACACATACTGGGGAGCCGCGGCCGTGCGGTGGGTGGGATAAAGGTCCACGCGGAAACTGTCAGGATACTTTTTCAGCAGCACCTGGGTGCCTTCGCTGAGTTTGTCAGCATACGCGGCCATGCTCTTGGCATTTATCTGTGCAACTGGCTTTTCGTTGGGGAACAGGGTCACGGGAATGTCGCCAACCTTTGCGCCCGCTACGGCCTGAGTCATGCCGCCGGTCCAGGCCGGGATGGAGCCGTCCTTGTTGCCCGCCTTTTCAGCGCCTAGGGGCGTTAGGGTGGTCTTGAGCGAATTGGCTTCGTCTTGTGTCACGGCCGCATGGGCCAGCGAGGCGCCCAGGACTGCACAAAGTAGCGAGGCCTTGAATAGGGTTTTGTTGGAATGCATGAGGGTCTCCTTGTTTTTAGAACGTGCGTTGGATCGAGAAGCTGATGTAGTCGCGGTCCGCGTAATACTGCTTGTAGCTGGCAAAGGTGTTGGTGGCCGCGTCCAGCGAGGGCGCCGGACCTTTGGGTCCGAAGTAGTGCATGAACTGCAGACCTGCGCGCCAGGTCTTCTGGTACTCGAAGTTCAGGCCGACGCTGACATCACCACCGCCTTCGGGCGCGATCTGCAGCACCGCCGAGCGCCCGGCAATTCCGTATCCAATGCCAATCGGAACCTGCATGTCCAAGCCGGGCAAGACCTGGAAGTATTCAGGTTGAAAAACGGCTCGCATCGCCCAGGCGTCCTGGGTGTGTGTAGTGTTCAGCACACCATTAACAAAAGCCGGGTTGGTCGGGTTATGGGTGACTTCCAGCAAGCGGTTGAACGCCAACTCACCGACGATGCTGGCACCGTCAAAAAACGCTGTCGCCGGGAATACGCTGATGGCGGACAAGTTCATATGCA
>Ga0364893_10227_pt1 | contig 33238 bp, 23 predicted proteins | sample ExccelJu500001D3_FD_206943 | JGI IMG/M metagenome (GOLD analysis project Ga0364893, IMG submission 206943) | Enriched cells from Trout Bog Lake Hypolimnion, Wisconsin, USA - BchlTB.July16.5000.01.D3 | ecosystem: Environmental > Aquatic > Freshwater > Lake > Hypolimnion/Profundal zone | place: USA...
TTTTGTCGAAATTCATTGGTTGCTCGCTTTGGCAGCAGCAGGCTTGCCAGATGTACCAACTATCAGCCCAGCCGATGCTGAGTTCTTGTTATCTTTACCGCAGAACTTTTCCGATGCCGATGCACAGCGCATTAAAGATATCGAAGCGGTTACCAATCATGATGTGAAAGCGGTGGAGTATTTCCTCAAAGAAAAAGTAGCGGGTCGTCCCGATTTGCTTAAGGCGAGCGAATTTATCCACTTTGCTTGTACTTCTGAAGATATTAATAACACTTCACATGGTTTGATGTTGCGCGGTGCGCGTGATGAAGTATTGCTGCCGCAATTGAGAAAAATCCTTTCAGTCCTTACTGATTTGGCCATTGAGAATGCCAAGGTGCCATTGCTCTCTCGCACCCATGGTCAGCCTGCTTCCCCAAGTACTTTAGGTAAAGAGATTGCCAATATTGCCAAGCGTTTAGAGCGTGCAATTGCTGCGATTGCTGCAGTACCTTTGCTCGGAAAAATGAATGGCGCTGTTGGTAATTACAACGCCCATATTTCTGCTTACCCTGATTTTGATTGGGAAAATTTTTCCAAGAACGTAGTGGAGCAACGTTTGGGTTTAACGTTTAACCCTTACACCATTCAAATTGAGCCACACGATGGTATGGCTGAGTTATTTGATGCAATTGCGCGTGCTAATACCATCCTGTTGGATATGGACCGCGACTTCTGGGCATACATCTCCGTTGGCTACTTTAAACAGCGCACTAAAGCAGGTGAAATTGGCTCTTCGACAATGCCGCATAAAGTCAATCCAATTGACTTTGAAAACTCAGAAGGCAACCTGGGCGTAGCAAATGCTTTGTTGCGCCACTTGGCTGAGAAGTTGCCTATCTCACGTTGGCAAAGAGACCTTACCGATTCAACTGTATTGCGCAATCTCGGCCCCGCTTTTGGGCATAGCGTGTTGGCCTACGATAGCGCCTTACGGGGTCTTGGAAAATTAGAAGTCAATCACGCTGCCATCGCAGCTGACTTAGATGCCTGCTGGGAAGTGTTAGCAGAGCCAGTGCAAACCGTAATGCGTCGTTATGGCATTGAGAACCCGTATGAGCAACTCAAAGAACTCACGCGTGGCAAAGGCATTAATCAAGCTGATTTGCAAGCATTCGTGCGTGGCCTGGCTATTCCTGAAGATGCGAAAGCGCGCCTCTTAGAGATGACACCTTCTTCTTATTTGGGTAAGGCGGTTGAGTTAACCGAACGCCTCAAAAAGTGAGTTTGATGCCAAACCAGGGTGGTGCATCAACTTCTGATTTGCAATACGGTGCTTGCCCAACAGTCTGGTTCGCTGCATACCAATTACTTTGGCATTTTTTATTGCCATTGGCATTTGTGCGTCTTGCTTGGCGCGCTCGTCACTCCTTTGCTTATCTACACCACACACCTGAGCGTCTTGGTTTTGGCTATGACAAGCCCATTACTCAAGGTGCGATTTGGATTCATGCGGTATCGGTAGGTGAGACGCGGGCAGCGCAACCATTGATTGATGCTTACTTAGCGCGTGGCGAATCCATTCTTCTGACCCACATGACCTTAAATGGGCGCCGCACTGGTAAGCAATTATTTGCAAAAGAGATTGCCGCAGGGCGCGTGACGCAAGTCTATTTACCGTATGACCTCTGTTGGTCTGTTGAGCATTTCCTCAAAACGTTTAAACCGCGTTTTGGCCTTTTTATGGAAACCGAAGCTTGGCCCACTGTGGTATTTCGTTGTGCGCAGATTGGCTTGCCATTGTTTTTAGTGAACGCGCGTTTATCAGAGCGCAGTGCGCGCCGCGTCAATCGCTTTGGCAAGGCGGGTCGATCATTATTTCAAGCGTTCCGAGGTATTTTGGCTCAGACCCAATTTGATGCTGATCGTTACCGCAGCTTGGGCGTAAAAGATGTGCAGATTGTCGGTAACCTCAAGTTTGATGTACCGCTGGACTCTACTTTGTTAGAACAAGGCGCCATCTGGAAAAAATCGATCCATGCTGGCAATCGTTTGATGGTTTGCGCAGCCAGTACGCGTGATGGTGAAGAGGCCATTATTCTCAAGGCATGGAAAGATTTACTGCTAAGCAATGCATTTAGCGTGCCCCCGCTGCTTTGTTTGGTGCCGCGACATCCAGAGCGCTTCCCCGAAGTTGCCGAGCACATTCGCTCTGCAAAATTCACGTTCCGCGCTCGCAGTGAATGGTCTGGTATACCAAGTGATACTGCAGCTGTTGAAGTGGTCCTTGGCGACTCAATGGGTGAGATGCCCCTGTATTACAGTGCGGCAGATTTGGTTGTCATGGGCGGTAGTCTTTTACCCTTTGGCGGCCAAAACTTGATTGAAGCTTGTGCAGTAGGTTGCCCCGTTTTATTAGGTGAGCATACCTATAACTTTCAGCAGGCTGCACTCGATGCAATTGCAGCAGGTGCGGCAAAAAGGCTTAGCGGTGAATTGATCTTGGGTGAGCCAACTGCCCTGACAAAAGAGTTGCAGGTGCTGTTATCAAATTCGGCTGAGTTATCGCAGATGGCACTTGCTGCAAAAAAATATGCTACTGAACATCAAGGTGCGACCCAAAGAATATTGGCCGCCCTAGATGCTAAAACAATTTAATAGCGAAGCCCTTAAACTCGGGCTCCGAAGTTAGGATCCTCGTCACGGTTCTTATCTTCAGGCTTACGTTCACCCTTCACAAGATCCTCTCTAGTAACACCTAGCCACATTGCTAGTGCTGCAGCCACGAAGACGGAGGAATAAATACCAAACAAAATACCAATGGTCAGTGCCAGTGCAAAGTAAAACAATGTTGGACCACCAAATACCAACATTGCTAACACCATCATCTCGGTACTGCCGTGGGTGATCATGGTACGGCTGATTGTGCTGGTAATCGCATTATCAATAATTTCACGGGTATTCATCTTGCGGTATTTGCGGAAGTTCTCGCGAATACGGTCAAAGATCACAACGGATTCGTTCACCGAGTAACCCAATACTGCTAGCACTGCTGCCAAGACTGAAAGTGAAAATTCCCACTGGAAGAAAGCAAAGAAACCCAAAATGATGACCACGTCATGCAAGTTCGCAATGATGCCGGCCAGCGCAAACTTCCACTCAAAACGGAAGGAGAGGTACAAGACAATGCCAATAATCACAAAGATGAGGGCTTTGAGTCCATCCATCGCTAATTCTTGACCGACTTGAGGCCCTACAAATTCAACGCGCTGTAATTTGGCGCCAGATGTTGAGGGATCGAGTGCCTTCATGACTGCAGCGCTTTGATCAGCCGATGAAATGAGTTTGCCTTGGGCATCTTTTTGCAAAGGCAAGCGAATCATCACATCACGTGAGCTACCAAAGTTTTGAATCTGCGTATCGGCATAACCTAGCTTCTCGACATTGCCACGAATCGCATCTAAAGGTGCCGCCTGTGGATAGCTCACCTCCATCACAGTACCGCCGGTAAATTCAATCGAGAGATGCAGGCCGTTATGCCAGAGGAAGAAGATGGCAGCTAAGAAAGTAATGAAAGAAATCGCATTGAGCACCAATGCATGGCGCATAAATGGAATATCTTTTTTGATTCTAAAAAATTCCATGACTTATTTCTCCTGTGGGCGCCAAACTTGGCCGATAGCGAGTTTGTGAATCTTCTTGTGTCTGCCATACCAAAGATTGACAAGACCACGTGAGAAGAAGACGGCTGAGAACATCGAAGTGAGAATGCCCAAGCAATGCACTACCGCAAAGCCTTTAATCGGGCCAGAACCAAAAGCCAATAAGGCTAGACCAGCGATCAAGGTAGTGACGTTTGAATCCAAGATGGTTGCCCAGGCCTTATCAAAACCAACAGCAATGGCAGTCTGAGGTGCAGCGCCATTACGGAGCTCTTCACGAATACGCTCGTTAATTAAGACATTCGAGTCAATTGCCATACCAAGTGCTAAGGCCATCGCCGCAATACCCGGCAGTGTCAAGGTAGCTTGCAGCATAGAGAGTACGGAAATCAATAGCAGTAAGTTCACAGCTAAAGCGACTACCGAGAATGTGCCAAACAAGAGGTAATACATGATCATGAAGATGGCAATGGCGGTAAAGCCGATGAGTAATGACTTAAAGCCTTTTTCAATATTCTCAGCACCTAAGCTTGGCCCAATCGTACGCTCTTCAATAATTTCCATTGGAGCTGCTAAAGAGCCTGCGCGCAATAGGAGGGCTAAGTCATTAGCACTCTCAGTAGTAGGTTGGCCCGTGATTTGGAACTTGGAGCCAAATTCGCCTTGAATGGTGGCAATCGTCAGCACTTCGCCTTTGCCTTTTTCAAACAAAATCATGCCCATTGGCTTGCCCATGTTTTCACGGGTCACTTCTTGCATCGTGCGACCGCTAGAAGCATCTAGGGTGATATTGACAGCAGGGCGTTGATTTTGATCAAAGCCGGCACTGGCATCGGTAATACTTTCACCACTAAAAATCACTGACTTTTTGAATACACCTAAACGATTTTCACCAAAGCGGAAAGTATCCATCCCTGGAGGAGGTATTTCACCAACATTGATGGTTGACATGAGTGGGTCGGCAAGTCGTGATTCCAGTGTAGCGGTACGACCAATAATGTCCTTGGCGCGCGCAGTATCTTGAACACCCGGTAATTGCACCACGATGCGCTCTGCACCTTGCTGCTGGATCACGGGTTCTTTTACAGCAAGCTCATTGACACGCTTATTTAGAGTGATGATGTTTTGCTTTACTGCGTTATCTTGAATTTCTTTTAAGGCAGTTGGCTTGAACTCACCCTGCAGCTTGTATGAGTCACCTGTAGATGTGATTGTCCAAATTAATTGTGGTTGGCTGCTGGTTAGTAAAAAGCGCGCTGCCTCAGCATCTTCGGTGCTACCAAAGTGAATAGTGATCGAGTCTGTATTGCGATCAATCCCTTGGTGACGAATGGATTTGTCGCGTAACTGACTGCGAATATCACCAGCCAATGAGGTAATTTTCTTTTGTAATGCACCCTTCATGTCCACTTGCAATAAAAAGTAGACGCCACCGCGCAAGTCCAGGCCCAAGGGCATAGGCAGGGCATTGATTGAGCTTAGCCAGCCAGGGGTATTGGAGAGCAGGTTCAGTGCAACTGTGTAATTGGGGTCGTTTTGATCGACATTCAATTTCTGCTGCAACAGATCGCGCGCACGTAATTGGGTATCGGTATTGCTAAAGCGAATCTTAATAGAGCCAACATGACCGGTATTTTCAAAAAAGATACCGGTGCTGCTGATATTTTGATCAGCCAGAATCTTCTCAACCCGAGCCTGAGTCGCCAAATCCACTTTGATCGTTGGTTTGGCCGATGAGACTTGAACCGCTGGGGCCTCGCCATAGAAATTCGGTAAGGAATACAGCGTTCCGATCAGTAATGCAACCAGAATAACTACATATTTCCAAAGAGGGTAGCGGTTCATATTGAGTTATTTCTAAGCAGATGTATTAAGCAGACTTCAGGGTGCCCTTAGGCAATACTGTGGTGATCGCAGCTTTTTGCATTTGCACTTCTGTACCAGCAGCAATTTCAACTGTGACAAATTGATCTTTCAGTGCACTTACTTTGCCAACGATGCCGCCAACGGTAACTACTTCGTCACCAACCGTTAAAGCCTCTAACATCGCTTTAGTTTCTTTTTGGCGACGCATTTGTGGGCGAATCATGATGAAGTAAAGAACTGCAAACATCAAAATGAGGGGCAGGAAGCTCATCAAGTTATTTGAATCTGCGCCCGCAGCTGAAGCTTGGGCAAAAGCGTTACTAATCCACATAAAAACCTCCGTTAATTACCAATAAGAAACTGCGTTTGCTTTAGGGCCTAAAAGGAAAGCCGTAAACCCGCAATTCTAAACTGTATGGGGCTTTGGAGCGGATTTCAGGGGTAAATTGGCTTAATCTTGCCCTGGCTCTACGCCCCGCTGGCGATTACGGTGAAATTCTTCGCGGTAAGCGCTAAAACGACCCAAACTGAGGGCCTCGCGAACTTCAGTCATCAATTGCAGGTAATAGGATAGGTTGTGGATCGTATTGAGCTGTGAACCCAAGATCTCATTGGCCTTTTGCAGATGGTTCAGATAGGAGCGAGTGAAATGTTGGCAGGTGTAGCAGGCGCACGTAGGATCTAGCGGGCGGTCATCCTCTTTGTAGCCTGCATTGCGGAGTTTAAGATCGCCAAAACGGGTAAATAACCAGCCATTGCGGGCATTGCGGGTGGGCATCACGCAATCAAACATATCGATTCCCAGACTCACTCCCAAGATGAGGTCTTCTGGAGTGCCCACACCCATGAGGTAATGCGGCATATGCTCTGGCAACTTCGGCGCAGTGAAATTGAGGATGCGCTCAAATTCTGGTTTAGGTTCGCCAACGGATAGACCGCCTATGGCAATGCCATCAAAACCCTGTTGACTGACGGCATCTAAAGAAAACTCTCGGAGATTTTCAAACATGCCGCCTTGGACAATGCCAAAGAGTCCGTTCCCAGTATTGAGCTCACGAAAACGTTTGAGAGAGCGATCGCCCCAACGCAAAGACATTTCCAATGATTGGCGTGCTGTCTTTTCAGTAGTGGCCTGGCCTTTTACTTCGTATGGTGTGCACTCATCGAATTGCATGGCGATATCGCTATTGAGCACTGCCTGAATTTCCATCGAAACCTCAGGAGACATAAATAATTTATCGCCATTAATGGGCGAGGCAAAGGTGACGCCTTCTTCAGAGATTTTGCGCAGTGCCCCCAAGCTAAATACCTGAAAGCCGCCAGAGTCAGTCAGGATGGGTTTATTCCAACCCATGAAGCGATGTAAGCCCCCATGTTTTTTAATCACATCTAGTCCCGGTCTGAGCCACAGATGAAAGGTATTGCCAAGAATAATTTGCGCTTTAGCTTCCTCGAGATCGCGGGGGGTCATCGCCTTTACTGTCCCGTAAGTACCTACGGGCATAAAAATTGGTGTTTGGACACTGCCATGCGGGAGATCTAATTGACCTAAGCGGGCTGGGCTTTGTGAATCACGCGCCAGAATGGAAAAGTTTACGGGTTTGCTCATAAATTGGTATTTGGCACTCGGGTAAGGAGCATCGCATCCCCATAACTGAAAAAGCGATAACTCTGATCAATGGCATGTTGATATGCATTGCGGATATTGTCCATGCCGGCAAAGGCGCTGACCAACATTAATAAGGTTGATTTTGGCAGATGGAAATTAGTTAATAGGCAATCCACCGCTTTAAATTCATAACCGGGGGTAATAAAGAGATTGGTCTCACCGCTAGCTTGGCCGGTAGTAGCGTGACTCTCTAGGGCGCGAAGACTGGTGGTGCCAACCGCGATGACGCGTCCACCCTGGAGTTTGGTTTGTACGATGGCATCAATCGTTGCTTGTGGCACGGAGTACCACTCATAGTGCATCTGATGCTTGGTGAGATCTTCTTCGCGTACGGGGGTAAAAGTGCCAGCCCCAACGTGCAGGGTAACGCCTGCCTGATTCACTCCGGCATCGCTGAGCTGCTGCAATATAGCCTGATCAAAGTGTAAGCCAGCAGTAGGCGCTGCAACGGCCCCAGGATTTTTAGCTACTACCGTTTGGTACCGCTGTGCATCTTCTTGGGTGGGGTGATGCTCGATATAAGGGGGCAGAGGTAATTCGCCAAAGCGCTCTAGCAAGCCGAGGACATTTTCCGGAAAGCGGACTTCATAAAAGCGACCGTCATATCCAATCATCTCTACAGGAAAGGTTTCGCCGGCCTGATTATGAATGTGCACAATCGAGCCAGTCTTGGGAACCTTGGAGGCTCGCACTTGAACCCAGGCCTGCTTGTCGCCGCTAATGCGTTCAATTAAGAGCTCGACAATGCCGCCAGTTTCTTTTTTGCCATGCAAGCGGGCCGGAATGACTTTGGTGTCATTCATCACCAATAAATCCCCTGGCCTAATCAGGTCCACTATTTCACGAAAGGTTCTGTCTATGAATTGGGCGCTCGAGTCCCCATGAGCCTTGACCTCAAGGAGGCGGCTATCCGTGCGCTTTTCCAGGGGATGCTGGGCGATTAGATGTGGGGGGAGGGTGTAATTGAAGTCGGAGAGTTGCATAGCATTACCATCAGGTATTGGATTTTAACGATGACGACGAAGCGACTACCAACTACACTCCAAAAAATGGGCCTAGACACCCCTTTGGCGCTCGCTTTGCACTTGCCAGCCCGCTATGAGGATGAAACCGAGCTCTACACCGTAAAAGAGGCTTTGACTCGGGGAAGGTCGATTTCGGTGCAGACCCAGGGGGTGGTGATCCGTAATCAGGTCTTATTTCGACCTCGGCGGCAGCTTTTGGTCACGATTGAGGACGAGACTGCCAGCTTGCAGCTGCGTTTTCTCAACTTTTACCCCAGTCAACAAAAACAAATGGCAGTTGGCGCCCATATTCGTGTGCGTGGCGAGGTGCGTGAGGGCTTTCAGGGTGCCGAGATGGTGCACCCAACGGTGCGCTCGGTGGTTCCTGATGCCGCTTTGCCAACGAGTCTGACACCCGTGTATCCAGCCAGTGCTGGAATTTCGCAAACAGTGATTCGCAAAGCAGTCAAACAGGCCTTGCGTGATCCCGGTATTCAAGAGCATTTGGCTGAGTTTTTGCCAAAACCACTCATGGCGGCACTTTTACCAACCCAAGATTGGCCACCATTGCAAAGCGCTATTGCTTATTTGCATGAGCCGCCAGCAGATGCTGATACGCAAGCTCTATTAGAGCGTACTCATCCCGCTTGGCGCCGGGTGCAATTTGAAGAATTGCTCGCCCAGCAAATTTCACTCAAGCGCGCACATCGTATTCGTCGAGAAAGGCGTGCTCCTTCATTTCAAGCCTTGTCTGCAGCTAAGAGTGGTGTGGGTATTGAGGCCGGCTTGATCAAAGTCTTGCCGTTTAAATTAACTGGTGCGCAGCAGCGGGTGTGGTCTGAAATCAGTGATGATGTATCCCAGACCTTCCCAATGAATCGCTTGCTCCAAGGGGATGTGGGTAGCGGTAAGACGGTCATTGCAGCCCTTGCAGCTGCGCGCGCCATGGATCATGGTTACCAAGCCGCCATCATGGCGCCTACCGAGATTCTGGCAGAACAGCACTACCTCAAAATGAAGGAGTGGTTTGAGCCTTTGGGTGTGAATGTGGCATGGTTATCAGGCAGTCTCAAGGTGAAGGAAAAAAAGCTTACACAAGCGGCGATTGAAAGCGGACAAGCGCAACTCATTATTGGTACGCATGCTTTGATTCAAGAAAGCGTTAGTTTTGCCAAGTTGGGATTGGCAGTGATTGATGAGCAACATCGTTTTGGCGTCAAGCAACGTTTAGAAATCACGCAACGGGTCGGCTCGGAATTATTTTATTGTCACCAGCTGATGATGACGGCTACCCCAATACCGCGTACTTTGGCAATGACTTACTATGCCGACCTCGATGTATCGGTAATTGATGAATTGCCTCCTGGCCGCAAACCGATTGCTACCAAAGTGGTTAAAGCTTCTCGTCGTGATGAGGTGATTAGTGGCTTGCACTCTTGGCTCGGTAAAGGTCTGCAAGCCTATTGGGTTTGCCCCTTGATTGAAGAATCTGAAGCTCTGCAATTGCAAACGGCAATGGAGAGCTTTGAGCAGCTAACCCAAGCTCTGCCAAACTTTAAAGTAGGCTTAGTTCATGGTCGCTTAAAGAGTGAAGAAAAAGCGGCAGTGATGGCCGCATTCAAAGCAAATGAAATCCAATTACTAGTAGCCACGACAGTAATTGAGGTGGGAGTAGATGTACCTAATGCTGCCCTGATGGTTATTGAGCATGCTGAGCGCTTTGGCTACGCACAGATCCATCAACTAAGGGGGCGAGTAGGGCGTGGGTCGGCCGATTCAGTATGTATCTTGATGTATGCCGAACCACTCTCTTTGGCTGCTAAAGAACGTTTGCAGACCTTACGTGAAACCTCAGATGGATTTGTCATTGCAGAGCGTGATTTATCTTTGCGTGGACCTGGTGAATTGCTAGGGGCCAAGCAATCGGGCGATGCCATGTTGCGCTTTGTGGATCTGCAACGTGATGCTTGGCTCATTGAGCTGGCCCAGCAAGCGGCCGATCGCCTCTTGGCGGATCATCTGGATTTAGTAGAGCGCCATTTAGAGCGCTGGCTAGGATCTCGCGCCGAGTTTCTAAAGGCTTGATAATGAGAATATGCGCGCTCGTTTAATTGCTTACGCTTACCTGATTCGCTTGGATAAACCCATCGGCACCCTGTTGCTATTGTGGCCAACCTTGTGGGCGCTGTGGTTGGCGAGTGGTGGCGCGCCTCCATTGCATATCTTGCTGATATTTGTAGTGGGAACCTTTCTGATGCGCAGTAGTGGTTGTGCGATCAACGACTATGCCGATCGTGATTTTGATCGACATGTGCAACGTACGAAAGACCGACCTATTACCAGCGGCAAGATCTCTGGCAAAGAAGCGGTGGCAATAGCAGCCCTTCTAGCAATCCTTGCCTTCCTATTAATCTGGCCCCTCAATGTGCTCACAAAAGAACTGTCTGTTCTTGCTTTATTGGTTGCCTTGCTTTATCCCTTTACCAAGCGCTTCTTTGCAATTCCTCAAGCCATTCTTGGCATCGCGTTTGGCTTTGGTATTCCGATGGCCTATGCCGCGGTGCAGGATGCTGTACCTATGGAGGCATGGATTTTGTTGATCGGCAATGTCTTTTGGGCGATTGCGTATGACACGGCTTACGCCATGGTAGATCGGGATGATGATCTTCTTTTGGGCTTGCGGACCTCGGCAATTACTTTTGGAAAATTTGATGTGCTGGCAATTGCGATAAGTTATGCAATTTTGCTATTGAGCCAGATTTGGGTAGCGCAGATAGCACATCTGGGTCCGATTTTTTGGTTGGGATGGATTGGCGCATTACTGTGCGCCACCTACCATTTAAAACTCGTTGCTACGCGGCGCAGAGAGGAGTGCTTTAGAGCATTTCGTCATAACAACTGGTTGGGCGGATTTCTATTTCTAGGAATTGCGCTAGGTTTAGCTTTTCCCTAACTCATCACCCATTGCTTTGCCGCGCTGACTAGCTGCATTAATCGCTTTTTCTAAAATGTCATGCCAGCCATGGTCTTTCATGACCTCTAGTGCGGCAGCAGTAGTGCCGCCTTTGGAGGTGACGCGCTCGCGCAATACCCCAGCATGCTCATCTGAGTTATGCGCCAACTGGGTAGCGCCTTCCAAAGTGGCGTAGGCTAGTTTACGTGCCGTTGCCGCATCTAAACCCAGCTTTTCTCCACTAGATTGCATCGCTTCCAAGAAAGCAAATACATACGCTGGCCCACTACCAGAAACTGCTGTTACGGCATCCATGAGTTTTTCTTCTGCAACCCACACTGCTTGACCTACTGCATTGCAAATAGTTTGCGCTAAATCACGATCAGCTTGATTAACTGCGGCATCTGCAAATAAGCCGGTAATACCTTTGCCGATCAGCGCCGGTGTATTGGGCATTGCTCGTACGCAACGCTCGTGATCCAACCAACGGCTCATATCTTTAATCCGAATTCCGGCTGCAATACTGAGAATCAGTGGGCCGGGAGCGGAGGCGTGCTTGAGTTTGGCACTTAAGCCTTTGGCAACCACGTTGAAATCCTGTGGCTTGATCGCCATCACAACGACATTGTTCTTAGAAAAATCAAAAGCAATTTGATCTAATGCGCCAATCACTTGAACGCCATAATCCTGATGCAAACCTAAGGCCGTACTTGCATTGGCCTCCACTACGCTCAATTGATTGGCCTCAAAGCCACTGGCAAGTAAGCCGCTGATCAATGCTCGACCCATATTGCCGCCACCAATGAAGGTGATGTGGGTATTTGTATTCTTTTTTAGTGTGTTCATGGGCTTATCTTAGCGCGCTTACCAAATATAGCGCTACCTATTCTGACGATGGTACTGCCCTCTGTAATGGCTGCCTCCATATCATCTGACATCCCCATGGAGAGGGTGTCAAAGAATTGATAGCCACTATCGTTGAGGTGCTTATCTTTAATTTGTTTAAAGCAATCATGCACTTGCTTAAAGGAGTTTCTTTGTTCTTGTGGATCCTGGCTTGGCGCTGGGATAGCCATCAGGCCTCGCAAGGTGAGATTGGGTAATTGCGCTACAGCATTGCATAGGGATTCTGTTTCAGAAAGACTGAGGCCGCTCTTGCTCTCTTCAGCGCTCACATTTACTTGGATGCAAACCTGAAGGGTATCTAGCTCGGGATATTCGCCGCGTTGAACCGATAGTCGCTCGGCGATTTTCAGGCGATCGACACTATGTACCCAATCAAAATGCTGTGCTACTTCTTTGGTTTTATTACTCTGCAGTGGGCCGATGAAATGCCATTGCAACCAAGGGCGCAATTTAGCCAATTGCACCATTTTTTCCACGGCCTCTTGCACATAGTTTTCACCAAAAGCCGTTTGTCCTGCGTGCATCGCCTCTTCAATCGCACGGGCTGGAAAGGTTTTGCTTACTGCCAGTAATTGAATATCCTCAGGCTCACGATGCGCCGCTAAAGCCGCTAACTCGATCCTTTGCTTAATGAGTATGAGGTTGCTAACAATTTGACTCATTGTTTAATGGTTTGCTTTTGCGAAATCAATTGATCAATGATTTCAATCCAATGGAGTACTGGCTTGCTATCTTGCTGTAAGTGGGTAATGCAACCAATGTTTCCAGAGACTATGACATCGGCACCAGATTCCTCACAAGCGGCATGTAAATGAGTCAATTTTTGTTGGCGCAATTGCTCTGATAGTTCAGGCTGGGTAATGGAGTAGGTGCCAGCGGAGCCGCAGCACAGATGGCTGTCGGTGCATAGTTTTACGCCTATGCCGATACTGCTTAGCACTCCTTCGACTTTTCCGCGAATTTGTTGGCCATGCTGCAAGGTGCAAGGGGGGTGATATACCACTCCTGTCTTGGGTTCAGTGCCAATCAAGGCAATCAATTCATTCTGCAGGGCTGGCAGAATTTCTGAAATATCTTTACTGAGTTCCGAAATTCTTTTTGCTTTATGGGCATACACAGCATCATTGGCAAGGAGGTGGCCATAATCTTTGGTCATTACTCCGCAACCCGAGGCGGTGACCACAATTGCTTCAACACCGCTTTCTATTAAAGGCCACCAGGCATCAATATTTTGCTTGGCATTAGCTAAGCCGCCGGCTTGATCATTTAAGTGGTATTTCAAGGCACCGCAACAGGTGGCGTTGGATGCGCTGATGAGTTGTATCTTCAGGGCATCCATCACACGTGCAGTAGCTGAATTAATGTTCGGCAGCATGCCTGGCTGAACGCAACCCTCGAGTAATAGCATTTTGCGCGCATGCTCGGTGTGAGGGCGCGCATAAGGATCGGTTGATTTTGCTAGTACCGCATTTTTAAGCAATGGGATCTTGCGCTGGATGCTGTTTGGCATAAGCGGACGCACAAAGCGACCCAAAGTCATTGCTGTATTAAAGAGGGTGGGATTGGTTAAGCCATTTTTCAGTGCCCAGCGCGTGATGCGTGAACCGATTGGTCGGGCTGGGGTATTTTCTTCAGCCCATTTGCGCCCAATATCAACTAAGTTACCGTATTGCACACCACTTGGGCAGGTGCTTTCACAGTTGCGGCAAGTTAAGCAGCGGTCTAAATGAAGGCGGGTTTTTTCCGTAGGCGCCTGGCCCTCAGCCATTTGCTTGATGAGATAAATGCGGCCGCGCGGGCCATCGAGCTCATCACCAAGCAGTTGGTATGTGGGGCAAGTTGCTGTGCAGAAGCCGCAGTGGACGCATTTACCAAGAATGCGTGCCGCCTCCATACCTTCTGGCGTATTGGCAAATTGTGGAGCGAGTTGAGTTTGCATATAAAAACTTATGAAAGGCGATTGGTGGCAAAAACGCCAGCAGGATCAAAGGCGGCTCTGAGACGAGATTGAACGAGTTCAAGTCCCTTAGAGTGGGCTTGCTCACTCAGTAGAGTGAAGCGCTGTAAGGACGGGTCGACTGCAGTGCCCAGGCGGAAACACGTTGCATGTCCGCCATGTGCAGTGGCGATTTCTTTGAGTGCTTTGAAGGTGGCTGCGTCGCCTGGACCTTTGAGCCAACGTTGTTGACCATGCCATTCAAGGACGATATCTTTGTGCATCTGGCCGATGTTAAGGGGACCGCAGGCAGCAGGTAATGCAAGTCGATATAGGCCCTCATTTTCTTGAAGCGTTTCAAAGAAAGACATTTTTTGTTCACGTAGGTTTGCCCAAAATACTTCTGCTTCATGAGGCTCAAGCGTTTTTGCATTTACTAGGGCACTCATTAAATTCGTGGCAGCTTCAACTGCTGCGACTGCGCCTGACAAACGGAAGGTGAGCTCGCCTACTGAGTCAACGCTCGATTCCCCAATCCAGGCGCTGGCAGTTAAGGAGAGGGGTTGCCCCGCCCACTCATTCAAAACCTTGAGGGCATTTGCTTGAGTGGTATGACAGCGCAGGGTAGTCATTGCCTCGGGGCGCGGTAATACTTTGACTGAAGCTTCCAACAAAAGCGATAGCGTACCCAGGGAGCCTGGTAGCAAACGAGAAATATCATAGCCCGCAACGTTTTTCATGACCTTGCCGCCAAACGAGAGGTCTTGCCCTTTGCCATCCATGATGCGGGCACCTAGAACAAAGTCCCTTAGGTTGCCGGCACTGATGCGGGCAGGCCCAGCAAGACCAGCGCCAATTGCTCCACCAAAGGTTGCGGTATCACCAAAATGAGGGGGCTCAAAAGGGAGCATTTGATTTTTGGCTGCCAGAGCTGCTTCAATTTCTTTCAGCGGCGTACCTGCACAAGCTGTAATGACCAGCTCTTCTGGTTGGTACTCTAAGATCCCTGCATATTGGCGGGTGCTCAGCTTAGTAAAGTTATTTTTGTTGCCATACCAAGATTTAGTGCCGCCACCCTCTATAGAGAGGTGTGTGTTGGTTTTTGCCGCTTGGAGAATTTGTTCTTTAAATAAATCAATCTGCATAGTATGGTTTGTAGCGGAGTTGCTCATTAAAAGCGCTCCAATTCTGGGTGAGGTAATTTGCCGCCACTAATACGCATACGACCATATTCTGCGCAGCGACTCAATGTAGGAATGGCTTTGTCTGGGTTTAGCAGTTTTTGTGGGTCAAAAGCACTCTTCACGCCCCAGAAGGCCTCTCGCTCTCCTTCTCCAAATTGCACGCACATCGAATTTATTTTCTCGATACCAACACCGTGCTCACCAGTAATTGTTCCACCAAGCTCAACGCAGGCCTCTAAAATTTCTGTACCAAAGTCTTCTGCACGATGCCATTCATCTTGATCAGCGCCATTAAACAAAATGAGAGGGTGCATATTGCCATCACCTGCATGGAATACATTCAGGCAGCCCAGCCCATATTTCTTTTCCATCACCTGTATGCGCTTGAGGAGGGTAGCGATATGCCTGCGTGGAATGGTGCCATCCATGCAATAGTAGTCAGCAGCAATGCGGCCCGCAGCCGGGAAAGCATTTTTACGACCACTCCAAAATTTCAGGCGTTCAGATTCGCTGTTTGAAACTTGAATCCCACTGGCACCAGATTGTTCTAGTACTGCTGTCATGCGCGCAATTTCTTCAGCAACTTCTTCTGGTGTGCCATCGGACTCGCACAGCAAAATCGCCTCAGCTTCTAAGTCATAGCCGGCGTGCACAAACTCTTCTACAGCGCGAGTAGTGGCTTTATCCATCATTTCCAGACCAGCGGGAATAATGCCGGCGGCAATGATGGCAGCAACTGCATTGCCACCCTTTTCAATATCATCAAAACTAGCCATGATGACGCGTGCCAATTTGGGTTTGGCTACTAGTTTGACAGTGACTTCGGTAACAACGGCCAACATACCCTCGCTACCGATGAGGACCGCTAAAAGATCTAAGCCAGGCGCATCGGGCGCCAAGCTACCAAATTCAACTACTTCACCGTTCATCAAAACTGCCCTTACCTTAAGGACATTGTGCAATGTAAGACCGTATTTAAGGCAATGCACTCCACCCGAATTCTCATTTACATTTCCGCCAATAGAGCAGGCAATTTGGGAGGATGGATCAGGGGCGTAGTACAGGCCAAGATGAGCAACTGCTTCTGAAATCGCTAAATTACGCACACCTGGCTGTACAACGGCAGTGCGTGTAAATGGGTCAATGCTGAGGATTTTTTTCAGTTTCGCCAGCGAAAGTACCAATCCTTGGGCAATCGGCATAGCGCCACCTGAAAGACCTGTCCCAGATCCGCGGGGCACCACCGGAATTTGCATGGCAAAGCAAATCTTCAAAATTTCTGAAACGTGCTCTTCGGTCTCCGGCAGGGCTACCGCTAAAGGCATGCGCCGATAGGCTGCTAAACCATCGCATTCATAGGGAATCGTATCTTCGGGCTCCCAAAGTAAGGCATGCTCAGGGAGGATGGGGCGCAATGCCGCTACCAATTTGGATTGAAGGGCTGTAATAGCGGCTAGATCAGGGGGAGGGGTCACCATATTCATATGGATCATTTTAGCCATTTACCTATAATCAGTTCATGGGAAATCGACTTTCAAAAATAGCCACCAGGACTGGGGATGCCGGTATGACCGGTCTAGGCGACGGTAGTCGCGTAGAAAAGGATCATTTACGCATTTGCGCTATGGGGGATGTGGATGAGCTGAACTCTGAAATCGGTGTTTTATTGACTGAGGAGCTGCCTAAAAGTGTTGCAGATGCCCTTTCAAGCCTTTTATTAAAGGTTCAGCATGATTTATTTGATTTGGGGGGTGAGCTTTGTATCCCGAATTACACCTTGCTCAAGCCTGAACAGGTCGAGCAATTGGATGTTTGGCTGGAGCAATACAACGCCAACTTATTGCCCTTAACCGAATTTATTCTTCCTGGCGGAACTCGTGCTGCTGCTCAGGCGCATGTATGTCGAACGGTATGCAGAAGGGCTGAGCGCTCAGTAGTTCGTTTGGGTTGGGATGTGGATATTCATGAGGCGCCACGCCAATATCTCAATCGCTTATCTGATTTGCTATTTGTTTTGGCTAGAGTGCTTAATCAAGCCTCTGGTGGTTCTGACATTCTTTGGAACCACTCCAAAGAAAAGAAACAATAAAAAGCAAAAGGGCTAAATTACTTTAGCCCTTTTTATTTCAGCGCAGCAGTTCTTATTTTTTGCTGCGACGCTTTTTCACAGCACTAGCAAGACGCTCTAATACCTTCACTGAATCATCCCAGTTAATGCAGGCATCAGTAATACTCTTGCCGTACTCCAGTTTGTTTGGATCATCCTTGCCGGGACTGAATTTTTGCGCCCCATCCTTGAGGTGGCTTTCAATCATGACGCCAAAAATTTGATGCGATCCCGACTCGATCTGCTGTGCAATATCATCGGCTACCACAATTTGACGCTCATGTTTTTTGCTCGAATTTGCATGTGAGAGGTCAACCATCAAACTGGCTGGAAGCTTGGCTGCTTCAAGCTCTGCACAGGCTGCTTGAACATATTTCGCCTCATAGTTTGGCTCTTTACCACCGCGCAAAATGACATGACAGTCTTTATTACCCTTGGTCTCCACAATCGATACTTGACCATTTTTGTGAACTGACAAAAAGTGGTGTGGGCGACTTGCCGCTTGAATGGCATCGGTTGCAATTTTGATGTTGCCATCGGTACCATTTTTGAAGCCGATCGGTGCAGAAAGTCCAGAAGCGAGTTCACGATGTACTTGACTCTCGGTTGTGCGAGCACCAATAGCACCCCATGAGATGAGGTCAGCAATATATTGTGGAGAAATCACATCTAAGAATTCACTACCAGCTGGCATACCTAGGCGATTGATTTCCATGAGCACTTGGCGCGCAATCCGCAGGCCTTCTTCAATGCGATAACTTTCGTCGAGGTAAGGGTCATTAATTAATCCCTTCCAGCCCACCGTAGTGCGTGGCTTTTCAAAATACACGCGCATGACGATTTCTAGTTCACCCGAGAAACGCTCACGTTCAATCAGAAGACGTTGGCAGTATTCAAGTGCAGCACGTGGGTCATGAATCGAACAGGGCCCAATGATCACTAAAAGGCGATCATCTTTGCCATGAATAATGTTGCGAATTTTCGTACGCGTTTTACTGATGAGGGATTCGGTGGCGGTTCCTGAAATCGGAAAGAAACGAATCAAATGCTCTGGTGGAGGAAGAACGGTAATGTTCTCAATACGTTGGTCATCGGTGTCAGACGTTTTGTCAACGGCTGCATACCAGTTCGCTGGATTGGTGTTTTGTTGGCTCATATATCTATTTTAAGGGTATCAGGCGGTTCCACCCACGGTAAGACTGTCAATTCGTAAGGTGGGCTGTCCAACACCTACCGGCACGCTCTGACCTTCTTTGCCGCAAACCCCCACGCCACCGTCTAATTTGAGGTCATTTCCAATCATGGAAACCTGTTTTAAAGACTCAGGACCGCTGCCAATAATGGTTGCCCCTTTGACGGGATATTGAATCTTGCCGTTCTCGACCCAATAAGCTTCGGATGCGGAAAATACAAATTTACCGCTGGTAATGTCAACCTGACCACCACCAAAATTGACTGCATAGAGTCCGCGCTTAATACTTGCCACAATCTCTTGCGGATCATCTTTGCCAGCCAACATATAGGTATTGGTCATTCTAGGCATGGGAATGGATGCAAAACTTTCACGTCTACCGTTGCCGGTAAGGGGCATTTTCATCAGGCGGGCATTTAAGCTATCTTGTATGTAGCCCTTCAGAATCCCATCTTCAATCAATGTAGTGCATTGAGTTGGAGTGCCTTCATCATCTATATTCAGTGAGCCACGACGCCCTGTAAGCGTTCCATCATCTACTACCGTCACGCCTTTCGCTGCCACTCGTTCCCCAATGCGACCAGCAAATGCAGAGGAACCCTTGCGATTAAAGTCACCCTCAAGTCCATGGCCAACCGCTTCATGCAATAAAACGCCAGGCCAACCTGGGCCCATGACAACAGTCATTGGCCCGGCTGGGGCGGGGCGAGAGTCAAGATTAATCAGGGCGCCATCAACCGCTTCATCAACGTATTGATTAATGAGCTTGGTATCAAAATAGCCATAGTCATGGCGTGCGCCGCCACCGGAGGAGCCAGATTCTCGGCGACCATTCTGCTCTGCGATGACATGAACGGAGACTCGTACTAGTGGGCGTACATCTGCGGCAAGCAGGCCATCTGCGCGAACCACTAGAACTACATCAAACTCACCCGCAAGACTTGCCATTACTTGAATAATCCGTGGATCTCTCGCTTTTGCTCGCTTCTCAATGCTCTCCAGTAAGGCAATCTTTTCTTTGGGTTGCATTGAGTCCAGTGGGTTAAGACCAGAGTAGAGCTTGTTCGAAATAGGATGAAATGTTTTGCGTGCGAAGCCTTGCTTGCCACCTGCCGGCCCAATGACTCGTGTTGCTTTGGCAGCTTTAGCGAGCGCCTCGGCATTAATCTCATCCGAGTAAGCAAATGCAGTTTTATCACCATAAATTGCGCGAACACCTACGCCCTGATCGATGCTAAAGCTACCTGATTTAACAATGCCCTCTTCCAGGCTCCAGCTTTCACTGCGGGTGTGCTGGAAATACAGATCAGCGTCATCGAGGCGATGCGTAAACATATCGCCAAAAGTATTGCTTAATTCACGCTCGGTTAAGCCGGTTGGCTCGAGCAAAATGGATTTGGCTAATTTGAGAAGATCCGCCTGTTTTTGGGCTTGGCTCCAATTGGCGGGAAACAGTGCTTCAGGTGCATTCATATTAATTTAAGCAGATCTTTTAATTTTTAAAGCTTACGATGTTTTAATGCTGGTAGCTTAGAGCGTACCTCGTTTAATTTTTCTTTGCTCAGAAGGCCTGATATAAAGCCCTCACCCTCAGGTAGGTCGCCTAGGATCGCACCCCAAGGGTCAATCAACATGCTATGCCCCCAAGTGCGACGCCCATTGCGGTGGGTTCCACCTTGTGCTGAGGCTAAAACATAGCATTGGTTTTCAATTGCGCGGGCGCGTAGTAGCACTTCCCAATGCTCTTTGCCGGTGGTGTAGGTAAATGCGGCGGGTATCAAGTGACAATCCACTTCGCCCATTAATCTGTAAAGCTCAGGGAAGCGGAGGTCATAGCAAACGCTTAAACCAAAGCGCCAGTCGACTCCCTTGATATCGAGAGAGACGAGTCCGGGTTGATTGCCTGCCTCGATTGTTTCGGATTCCTGATAGCGTTCAGTGGACGTCTGGAATCCAAACAAATGGATCTTGTCGTAACGACTAATACATCGACCACTGGGATCAAAAATGAGGGTGGAATTTAAAACCTTATTTGCTTCTTTAGCTTCCAGTGGAATGGTGCCGGCCACCAAATAAATCGAATTGGCTTGCGCGATCGCTGCTAGCCGCTCTTGAATTAGACCTTTCCCAAACACTTCTTTCACTGCAAGCTTATCAGTATCCTTTAGGCCCAACAAGCAAAAGTATTCCGGCAGAACAACTACTTGAGCGCCATCTTGCGCAGCGAGATGAACTAGCTTGCCGGCAGCATTCAAATTCTCCTCTAAGTTTGGAGTGGAAATCATTTGCACGGATGCAATTTTGAGAATAGCGTTATCTGGAGCTTTATTCATTTATAGGGCGGGGCCAACTGGTGGTTTATCAGTCGGCGCGTTAGGTGCATTCGGTTTAGTTTGCTCTTTCAGTAATGCTTTTTGTCGAATCGTTTCTAGAATCTTTGGATCCAGGGGTTGCCCTTTTTGATCAAGGGGAATGACCTCCGGATTGCCCCAGGAACCTTGTATGAGGTAATCAGATTGCATGCTGCGATTGATTTGATTGGTGATGAGATATTGACCTACTAGGGCGCTAAGGCCAACGATGGGATTAACAACGAAGGCCGCCACAATCGATCCAGCGGTTGCATCTAGTGTTGGGAATACTGTAACCCTTAAATCTTGCGTTTCATTAGGGATATTGATTTGGCCTACCATCGCCACACGCGCTTGATCTAACTCCATCGTAAATTGACTGGCGTTGGCAATCCCGTTGGTAATTGCAAAATTACTAACAATTGAATTAAATGGCGTACCTTTGGTGACAATGCTACCTAAGCCCCCCTGTAAATCAAGCGTAGCAAAGCGAAATAAACTTTGCAGGCTTAGTACGTTCAATAATTTGGCGGCATCAGTGTTCACTTCAAGCAGACGACCTTTTTCTAAATAAAGATCTACATTGCCCGATAGGCTCTCATAGCTGGGTGCATAGGGTGAGCCGTTCCATTGCAGCGTACCAGTGATCTTGCCATTTCCACCTTCAATCGATTTAGCATTTGTCCAGTGAGCAACTATTTCACCGGCATTTTTAATTTCCATATCGACATTGATCGCAGTTTGCTCTCCACCATCTTTTGGATTGATGCTCCATTGTCCTGAGAGGGTAGAGTTATCTTGAGGATTGGAGACCTGAATAGATTCGATGTCTAAGCCATTCCTGTTAGTGTGCGTCTTTATTTTGACGCTGCCAAGCGACGTTTTAGCTAAAGAAAAATCATCAATCGAAATATTGAGGCTCGGTATGGCATTCGGCTTGAAAGCTGTTGATGTAGAAGTAGCTTTCGCAAAACTTTTTTTCTCACTAGGATTCCCTTTATTGCCCATCTCGGCCTCTGGGTTTTGGTCTGGGACTTTAAGTCGGGTTAGGCGTCCAGAGATTAGGCCGCTCGGGTTTTGTTCTGTTGGTTCGTGCCAGTTCAGTCGCCCTGAGAGATCGGCAGAGTTCAGGCGGAATCTCCACCCATCACTCTTGTTTGTGCCATCTAAAGTGAAATTCGTCCAAAGGCGATTAAAGAGTGTGAGATTTTTGATTTGGGCGTTGATGCGCGCATTATTTGCATCACCCAATGAGGGAGCCCCTGCTAAGTTATTTTGATGGTTGGTGCCCGCGTTCATAAATTGTCGCCAAGCATCTAGATCCAGTTCATTAGCCACTAAATTGAGATTGAACCCTTGGGGTGGCAAGCTTGCAGTCGCGCCAATACCAATAGATTGACGTAATTCCTTGTCAGCACCTAATGCGCCCTGAACGAAATAGTTTTCGCCCAGTTTTCCTGACCAATCTACTTTGTTAATGCTCAAGTTTTTGTTTTTTGAGTTGGTATAGGTCTTGACATTTAACTGCCCTAGCATTGGTACGCCCGCTAATTTTTTTGCGGGGACTGGTGCTGCGCTTGCCCAGTTCCGTAAATCGAATTGAAGGTTGGTTTCACTGCCGGCTTGATTGAAATTTAAAAGCCCTTCATAGGTAGCCGAGCCACTCATCGCATTGAATGCCGGCGCATATTCAGATTTGATATTTTTTGCAAAGTAGTCTTTGAGGTATTTGGCGCTAATGTCGCCGGCAATCTTAAAGCTCGAAGTATTTGCTGTAGCAGGTGCATTAGAAATCTTGATTGAGCCACCCAAGAAACTTGCCGTGACATCGTCAAATTCCGGGTGCACTTCGGTGAGCCTAATCTTCCCTGTGAGGTTTTCAAAAGGCGGGAGATCACTCCATTGCACGCGATTACCTGAAAGTGTGAGCTTGGTATCAATCCGGGGATCACCCGATCCGGATAGCGGAAACTCTATTCCTAGGTCGAGAATAATTGGACCACTAGCTGACAAGTTTTTTTGAAGCTCGGGCTGTTGTTTGCCGATGGGTGAGGCAAAAAGATAATCGAGCAGCTCAAGGGCATTGCCTTGAGCTGCGCCTTGAATATTGAGCATTAAATGATTTGCGCTGACATTTGGAATTTGCGCATGAAAATTACGCAGGGCGATATTTTTATAGTTTGCTGAGGTGATATCGACGTTTACAACGGAGTTTTCTTGGCTCAGCTGACCATTGACATTGCTCAGCGACTGCCAAACACCTTGATTGCTTGGTAATAGGGGGGCAGGTTTGAAGCTTGCTCCCAAAATAGGGAGATGCAGAGAGAATTCTCCCGAATTTGGTTTTGAAAATGGGATCTGATCTGGATCGCCCTTTACATGCAAGGTGCCATTTTCAATAGTGCCAGAGCCGAAACATTTTTCAAGATACTGCCTAGCATCTTTGCTCATTCCGATTGGTAGGTAGCGATAAGCCGTCACCATATTCGCTTTGACAAAATTCATATCCAAAACCATTTGGTCTGCTTGCTTTGGTGCGCCAAGCAAATAGCTGAGATTCAGTGTGGTGGTGATATCGGGGTTTTTAAGGGCGAGTTGCTTTGCTTCAATCGACCATTGGCCGCGTTGTTTCGTCCAAGTAAGCACCCCATTGGCAGTATCCAGTTTAATTTTTGGATCTACCAAAAAATCGTTGATTTCTACTTCAATATTTTTTGAGTCAAGTGTAAATTTCCCACTTTTTTCATCGCTATATAAGGCGCCTGATAAATGCGATACCGCTGGCATTGATTTGTTAATTGCGGCAAAACTCAAATCAATTAATTTGGCCTTGATCATAAAATCCAGTTTGTCTGGATTGATCCAAGATCCGGGAATGGGCAAGACTGCAAGCGCAGATTTTTTCTCTGACCAATTGAGTTCTAGATCCTGTAATTCACCTTCAGCTTGTGAGGCCTTAACCCATTGGTGTACTTTTTTGGAGAGGGGAAGGTTCAGGGCAAATGAGACTGCATCGGCCACATGAATTTTGGGTGACGAGAAACCAAACTCTTTAATTTCCCCATCTGGGCCAGGCGGACGCCAGCGGAAAGTCATAGGGCTTAAAGTGGTTAGTGGGGCGTTGCTCGGGCTATTGATATCACGCCAAGCAAAGTTCTTGGAGCTAATTGATAAAAGCCCCCGAGTATTTGCCTGGCTTAAATCCGCCTCAAGATGGCCAAACTCAATTGGCTCTTCATTTTTATTGAGCTGAACTCTGAATTGATTTGCCTTGAGATTAAATTGAGCCCCATCAGCAAGCCCGCTATCTAAATTAAGCTCGCCCTTAGAGCTGATCGTACCTTTCAGTGTATTGAGGGGTAGGGTGAAATCGGTCGCCAATTGATTGAGATTGAGATCAATAAAGTCCCAAGAAAAATGACCGATCCAATCTCTCCAGTTGCCTGGCTGTCCTCTGAGACGGTGAACAAAATCTGCTTGCAACTGAATGGGGCTGTTAGACCATGGCGCACTCATGGTTAGTTCTGCTTTGTGGAGCCGGATCCCATTTGTCAGATGAAATTGAAAAATATTGATTGAGGTATTTAATTTTTTATTTTGATGGTCTTGCCAAAAAATTTGCGCATCGCCAATCTCAATCTCTGATTGATCCAAGAGCCAGTTTCCTGCGGAAAAATCATCATCGTTTCCATTAATAGGGATGCCGGCAATGGACAATGCTCCTTGGGTATTTCTCTGCGCATAAATTTGCGCGCCTTGGAAATGAAGATCCTCAAAATAGGGGGCGAGGTGATAGAGTGAATTCCAACTTAAGCCACCACTAATTTTTTGAATTTCTAGCAGTGGGGGTGCTTTTTTGTCTGGTGCATTGAAGCGCAATCCAGAGATCTCAAAGCGAGGCCGAATTCCCGTCCAGGAGACCTGGAGATCATCCATGGTGATATTTGCATCCAAACGGGCGCTCATCAATTTTTCGATGGCAGGTTTAGATTTCTCAATTTGAGGCCATAGCAAGAAGCGAACACCTAGATGCCCGAGAACCAGGGTTGCAATGATTGCCCCGCAAAGAATGGCCGCGCGCTTGCGCCATGCCCCACCAGTACCCACGGGGCGTTTTTGAAGCACGCTCTGCAGGCGACGCTGGATCAAATTTCTAAGCATGTGCTCTATTATCCGTCAGCCAGCGCCGGTTCGCCAAGCTATTGGGCTAGATTCTTGCGCCGGATTAAGATGGTGAAATGAGTCATTTTTCCAAGCAAATCCAATTTTTGACGACGCACTCCAGCTATGCTGCTCGCTGGCTCAATGCAAGGCCGGAATGGGTTAATTGGCTAGAGTTGCATGCAGGGCAAAAAGTCGATCCAGTCGGTATTCAAGCCCTCCTAGGAGAGTGCGCTGTTTTAGCTGCTTCTAATGGGTGTGACGAAGCCCTGTTGATGTCTCATTTACGTCTTGCACGTCAGAAATTAATGCTTTGGCTGGCTTTTCGAGATCTCAATGGCTTAGCTAGCCTTGATGAAGTAATGCGTGGCATGAGTCACTTCGCTCAAGCGGTAATTACGCTATGCATTGATTTTATTCGCGCTGAGCAGAAAAGTCGATTTGGGCTTCCCTGGAGCGTAGCTCGTCACTCGGAAATACCTCTCATGGTGGTTGGTATGGGCAAGCTTGGGGGTTATGAGCTGAACCTATCATCTGATATCGATTTAATATTTTTGTACGAATGTGATGGCCAGACCCAAAATGGCCCTCACAGCCTATCTCATCAAGAGTGGTTTACGCGCATGGGTAAGCGCTTAATCAAGTTGCTAGCCGAGCATACTGAAGATGGATTTGTGTTCAGAGTTGACATGCGCTTACGTCCCAATGGCGATTCCGGGCCCTTGGTTTGTAGCTTGCCTATGCTGGAAGAGTACCTAATGGTGCAGGGTAGGGAGTGGGAGCGCTATGCTTGGATAAAGGGACGGTTAATTGCCTCTGCACCTAATTCGGCTGATTTTGCTTATTGTGAAAAACAATTAGATCAACTCATTCGACCGTTTGTGTATAGACGCCATTTGGACTATGGCGTGATTGCTTCGATTCGCGACTTGCATGCCCAAATACAGATTGAGGCGGAAAAAAAATCCTCACATCACCATGGTCGTTCACAAGACATTAAGTTGGGGCGCGGTGGTATTCGTGAAATCGAGTTTCTGGCACAAATGTTTCAGCTCATGCGTGGGGGCACAGATCCCCGCTTTCGTGTGCGACCTACCTTAGAGGCGCTCGATCTGATTGCAGAGCGTGGTTTATTGCCTCGGGATGCGGTGCTGGCCTTAAAGGCAGCCTATGTATTTTTGCGGCGTTTAGAGCATCGCATTCAGGTATGGGAGGATCAACAGACGCATTACTTACCAGAAGATGCTGCTGCTAGGATGCGATTGGCTAATGCCATGTCTGGGCCAAACGCTATTGCAGGCGACTCAACATTTTTGCAGGCACTAGAACAGCATCAGACAGCAGTTGCTACGCAATTTGAAGAGGCTTTTGTGCTTGAGGATAAAGCGCGTTTAGAGCTCGCGCCATTGGTGGCGCATTGGAGGCCAGACCCCGTGTTATTTCCGGAGGGTTTCAAGCGCTGGGAGCTTTGGCTTGATAGCGCTAGGCAAAAACATTTGCCGGAAAAAAGTCGCTTAATTATTTTCAATCTGCTCAATAAGGCAACTGAATATTTGCAGGCAAATGAAGTCAATTCGCAGGCCGCTGATATCACTCTCTTGCGCCTTTTTGATTTGCTTGAATCGATTTCCAGAAGAAATGCTTACCTGGCAATTTTGGCTGAATACCCCAAGGCCTTGCTTAATGTATTGGCTTTGCTGAAATCATCCCAATGGGGTGCCGCCTACCTGAGTGGTCATCCGTATTTATTGGATTATTTGCTTCATTCTCGTGCTGAGCAGTTGCTGATTGATGAGCCTAAGCGGTATTGGTGTGAGGTTAAGGAAAACCTCGACATGCGCCTAGATGATGCGCAGAGCAACGGTGAGGGTTCTGAGCAATCGCTCGATATTTTGCGGGTCACGCATCATACCGAAACCTTTATTACCTTGTTGGCTGATCTCGGCATTGGTATAGAGCGGGGGCTTTCAGTGGAGCAGGTGAGCGATCATCTATCGGCACTCGCCGATTTAATCTTGCAGGCGACCTTTGAGCATGTGTGGCCAAGCGTTGCCCAAAAATTTGGCCTGAGCTCATCATTGCCCCCTTTTGCCATCATTTCTTATGGCAAGTTAGGTGGCAAGGAATTAGGGTATGCATCTGATTTGGATCTAGTCTTTTTGTATCAATCAGAAGGTACTGGTTATGCCGATCAAGAAATTTATGCCTTTTTGGCTAAGCGCATGATTCATTGCTTGACTGCATATACTGCTGCCGGCACTCTTTTTGAAATTGATACTCGGCTTCGCCCAAATGGTTCGGCAGGATTTTTAGTTACCAATGCCGATGCTTTCAGAAAATATCAGCTACGCGAGGGCGATAATTCTGCTTGGGTATGGGAGCACCAGGCTTTGACTCGTGCACGCTGTTCTGCGGGTAGCCCGGTAGTAGGCGCATATTTTGAAAAAGTGCGCTCTGAAGTCTTAAGACAACAACGCAACCAGGAAACACTCCGTACAGAAATTGTGGACATGCGCATGAAAGTCCATGCGGGACATCCAAACCCTACAGCGCAATTTGATTTAAAACACGATGCTGGTGGCATGGTTGATATTGAATTTATTGTCCAGTTCTTGGTGTTGGCCTTCGCACATCATCATGAGCAGTTGGTCGGAAATCTCGGCAATATTGCACTCCTCAGAATTGCTGGGAGCATTGGATTAATAGATGAGGATTTAGCTATCAAGGTGGGTGACGCCTACCGCTTGCTCAGAGCGCGTCAACACCGCTTGCGTTTAGATGGGGCAGAAAAGATTCGCGTGACTTTGGAGTCAGAGCCCAACCTCATTCAAGCGAGAACTTCGGTCTTGCAACTCTGGAGAAACGTTTTCAAAGTCCCGATTGATTAGGTCAACCAGGCGTTAACTTTGCTCAAGTAATTCGCGGGCATGACGGCGTGTGGTGTCAGTAATCGTTGCGCCTCCCAACATTCTGGCAATTTCTTCAACACGCTCGGTTCTGCTAAGAGGGCTTACCTGTGAGAGTGTGGTGTTGCCAGCTTGTGACTTGCTGACTTTGAGATGGTGATTTCCTTGGGCGGCAACTTGAGGTAGATGGGTTACGCACAATATTTGGTGCGATTGACCAAGCTGCCTGAGTAACTTTCCGACTGTTTCAGCAACTGCGCCACCAATGCCAGCATCAACTTCATCAAAAATAAGGGTGGGTGTGAAGGATGCCTCACTCGTGATAACACTAATCGCCAGGCTGATACGAGCAAGTTCTCCTCCTGAAGCCACTTTAGCCAAGGGCCTGGGTGTACTGCCTGCATGACCAGCAACCAAGAATTCAACTTGCTCTAAACCATTGGCGCCACCTTCGCTTAAAGGATTTAAGGCGATCTCTAGTTGACCGCCTACCATCGATAGGCTTTGCATAGCAGTAGTGACCATTGCCCCAAGCTCGCTAGCGGCTTTGCTGCGTTTTTGAGTGAGGAGTTTGGCCTGTTTTTGATAAGCCGCTTCTTCTTGCTTGACCTTGTCGCGCAAGGCTTCAATATTTTGTGAGGCGGTTAAGGCTTCTAAACGTTCATCTGTTTCTAGTAAAAGTGCTGGGAGCGCATTGGCCTCTACTCGGTACTTACGAGCAGCAGAATGCAGTGCCTGCATGCGCTCTTCAATTTGACTAAGGCGCTCTGGATCCAGGTCTGCTTTTTGTAGATAACGATTTAAGCCGTGCACTGCTTCGCCTACTTGAATTAAGGCTGACTCCAGTACTTCACTCATCTCTTTGAGGAGCGGGTCATGCTCCGCTAAAGTGGCAATACTCGCACTTGCTTTGGAGAGGGTCGATTCAGCAGAGTTCTCCGCTTCGCTTAAGGCTTCTATGGCCTCTTGGCAACCAGTAAGAATTTTGGCGCCATTCGCAAGGCGACTATGTTCGCTTTGGACATGCTCCCATTCACCTTCTTGTGGAGACAGTTCAGTGAGTTCCTCTAGTTGCCATTCAAGTCGTTCACGTTCACGCTCAATATCTTGTCCAGCATTTTCGGCTTGTACTAATTTACGGCGTGAGTCGGCAAGTTGTTTAAAGGCAGCAGCAACTTCTAGTGCTAGCGGCATTAAGTTTGCATGGCGATCGAGAAGTTCACGTTGCGCCCCTCCCTTCAGAAGGAGTTGATGCGCGTGTTGACCATGAATATCAACTAGCTGATCGCCCGCTTCACGAAGTTGGCTGAGCGTTGCCATGCTGCCATTGATAAATGCTCGACTACGGCCATTGCTTTCAACCGTTCTTTTGAGCAAAAGACTGTGACCTTCTTCTTCCAACGGAAAGCCTTGTTCATCTAACCATTTTTTGAAGTGATCTATTTGCCCCGCCTCAATCTGGAAAAGTGCGCTGATTTCAGCGCGTTGGCAGCCTTCCCGCACTTGACTGCTATCTGCACGCTCGCCTAGGACAAGGCCGAGGGCATCCAAAAGAATGGACTTGCCAGCACCGGTTTCTCCGGTGAGGACGGTGAATCCGGAGGTGAAATCCAGCTCGAGCTGGTCAACAATGACAAAGTCGCGAAGGGTTAGGATTTGAAGCATGTATTAGCGTACCGAAGAACTCGACATTAGAAAGTCGATGGATACTCGTTCCAGTGTAATTTTTCACGCAAGGTTTTGTAATCGCTATGTCCTCGAGGATGCAAGAGGGTGATTGATTTCTCAGACTGACGCACTTCAATTTTGTCACCCGATTGCAATTCTGTTTGAGATTGCATGTCGAAATTCACAATCACTTCACGCCCATCGACCACTTCAATACTGGTAAGAGCGTCTTCCGGCAACACTATGGGGCGGTTGGAGAGGGAATGCGGCGCAATTGGCGCCAACAGAATGCCTGCCACTCGAGGGTGCAGAATCGGTCCGCCCGCGGAAAGTGCATAAGCGGTTGAGCCGGTGGGCGTCGAGACAATGAGACCGTCAGAACGCTGGTTATACATAAATGAGCCATTGACGCGAACCGCAAGTTCGACCATGCCAGAGGTCCCAGAGCGGTTGACCACGACATCGTTTAAAGCTAAGGCGCGGTTGATGATCTGTGCCCCCCGCAAAACAATGGCGTCTAAAAGGGTTCTGGAGTCCGCCTCATATTCGCCGCCAATGATTTTTGGAAGAACCTCTTTTACATCCTGAATGGGAATGTCTGTCATGTACCCAAGACGGCCCATATTGATGCCAACCAAGGGCACTTTGCTGCCGGCTAACTGACGCCCAATGCCGAGCATGGTGCCATCACCCCCCAAAACCACTACCAAGTCGATACTTCCCGCAAATTCAGCAGGACTCTTGCTTGGGTGGGAGCTTAAGTTCAGGTGAGTGGCCGTTGCTGTTTCAATAAAGACCTCGCAACCCAAGTCGCTGAGCATCTGGGCTAGGTCAATGAGGTGCCCCTCGATACCATCAGCTTGAAATTTACCGACCAGCGCCACCCGGTTAAATTCGTTTTTGGCAGATTTTTGGGATGGGCTTAACATATAACGATTAAACCATAGGCATAAAATCCCTTCCACCATGGATGATCGTTCCCGCGCTTTACTTAAAACCCTCATCGAGCGTTATATCGAAGAGGGTCAGCCTATTGGCTCGCGAACCCTATCACGCTTCTCCGGCCTGGATCTGTCTGCAGCTACGGTCCGCAATGTCATGGCTGATTTAGAAGAAATGGGCCTAGTTACCAGCCCCCATACCTCGGCTGGACGCATTCCTACGCCTAGGGGCTACCGCCTCTTTGTCGACACCATGGTTACCGTCCGCCCTCTAGAGGAAATGGCGGCTAGAGAGGTGGAAAGAGGTCTTTTACCTGATTCTCCTTCGCGGGTTTTAAATTCAGCGGCGCAAATCTTGTCCAATCTGACTCATTTTGCTGGGGTAGTCATGACCCCAAAGCGCGCTCAGGTCTTCAAGCACATTGAGTTCTTGCGCTTAGGGGAAGGGAAAATTCTGCTTATTGTGGTGACCCCAGAGGGCGATGTGCAAAATCGTATTTTGCCGACCACTCAGGATTACACACCCAGCCAGTTAGTTGAGGCTGGTAATTACATCAATGCCCAGTTTGCTGGGAAGAGTTTTGACCAAGTTCGTATGCACCTGAAATCTGATCTGGATACCCTGCGTGCTGATATCTCAGGTTTGATGGCGCTGGCTTTGCAAAGCGGCGTATCCGATTACGGCATGGGAGAGAGTGACATGGTGCTTTCTGGCGAGCGTCGTTTATTGAATGTGGGTGATCTCAGTTCCAATTTGGATAAGCTGCGCAAAATGTTTGACATGCTTGAGCAAAAATCAGTCCTCATGCAGTTGCTCGATGTCTCCAGCCATGCTGATGGGATTCAGATCTTTATTGGTGGAGAGAGTGACTTATTACCCTATGAAGACTTAGCTGTCATCAGTGCGCCGTATAGTGTTGATGGTCAAATCGTTGGGACCCTAGGGGTGATTGGACCAACCCGTATGGCTTATGACCGTGTCATTCCAATTGTGGACATTACTTCAAAATTACTATCAGGTGCCTTGAGTAGCTGAGCGAAAATTATTTTTTATAGAAGACGGATCTATCTTGAATCAAAACCCCCATTTGCGCCCCTCCAAGACAGCTGTTGTATTGCTTAATCTTGGTACGCCTTCAGCCCCAACGCCCAAGGCAGTCAGAGCGTACTTAAAGGAGTTTCTCTCTGACCCGCGCGTAGTAGAAATTCCCAAAGTAATTTGGTGGTGCATTCTCAATGGCATTATTTTGCCGATTCGAAGTGGCGCTTCAGCTAAGAAGTACGCTTCTATTTGGCTGCCTAAACTGGGTTCGCCGCTGATGCATTACTCCCGTCTACAAGCTAAAGAGCTCGGAGAGCTATTTGCCAATCAGGGCCACTCAGTTTTAGTGGATTTGGCAATGCGTTATGGCGAACCATCCACTAAAAAGGTTTTGGATGAGCTCAAGGCACAGGGTATGGAGCGCTTATTACTTTTGCCTTTGTACCCACAGTATTCAGCCACTACTACTGCTTCTAGTTTTGACGAAGTGTTTCGTGTACTGGGAACTTGGCGCGATCAGCCTGAATTGCGTCTGATAAAGCACTACCACGACAATCCTGCTTATATTGCTGCCTTGCGTGACCAGGTCTTAGAGGCTTGGGATAAAGATGAGCGCCCTGATTTTGCAAAAGGTGATCGTTTTGTAATGTCCTTTCATGGACTGCCTAAGCGCAACTTAATGAAAGGCGACCCCTATCATTGTGAATGCCTCAAAACTGGCCGATTATTGGGTGAGTCTTTGGGCTTGGAGCGCGGGCAATATCTGGTTACCTTTCAATCCCGTTTTGGTAAGCAAGAGTGGTTAAAGCCGTACACAGCTCCTACTATTGAGAAGTTAGCTAAAGAGGGATGTCAGCGCCTTGATATCTTCTGTCCAGGCTTTCCAGCCGATTGCTTGGAAACGCTTGAGGAGATTGCCATGGAAGCGCGTGAAATCTTTTTGGAGCACGGTGGCAAGGACTATCGCTATATTCCCTGCTTAAATAGCAATCCCAAATGGATCGAGGCTTTGGCTAACATCGCCCACGATCATTTGCAGGGTTGGCCCCTGAGCTCTGAGCCCGAGGCAGTGTTGAATGAGCGCAATGAACGTGCTGAGTTGGCTAAAAAGGCATTGACCTGAATTTCGGGTACTTGAAAACCAGTATATTGACCCAATATCCCCAATAAGCATTATTCGTAGCCGTTCTTAAAGAAAAGTGAATTCCTAGCCATGACACAAGAAAATCAGAATCCAACCGAACCAAGCAAAGAGAATCTGGAAGCCGAGCCGCAGGTGGCCGATGGCGCAGAGCCTGAGTTAACGGTTGAATCCAGTGCGCAACTGATTGAGGAATTAAATCAAAAGTTGGGTGAGATGCAGGATAACTTCCTGCGCGCCAAAGCTGAAGGCGAAAATATTCGCCGCCGTGCTGTTGAAGACGTTGCCAAGGCCCATAAATTCGCAATTGAAAGCTTTGCTGAGCATTTAGTTCCGGTAACCGATAGCTTGTATGCCGCACTGAGCGCCGAAGCAGTCGATGCCAAAGCCTTTAAAGAAGGCCTCGAAATTACACTCAAGCAGCTACTGTCTGCTTTTGAAAAAGGTCGCATGACCGAAATTAACCCAGCTGTAGGTGATAAGTTTGATCCTCATCATCATCAAGCTATTTCAGCGGTGCCATCAGATCAGGAGCCAAACACGGTGGTTTCAGTCTTGCAGCGAGGCTAT
>Ga0364893_10236_pt1 | contig 32250 bp, 36 predicted proteins | sample ExccelJu500001D3_FD_206943 | JGI IMG/M metagenome (GOLD analysis project Ga0364893, IMG submission 206943) | Enriched cells from Trout Bog Lake Hypolimnion, Wisconsin, USA - BchlTB.July16.5000.01.D3 | ecosystem: Environmental > Aquatic > Freshwater > Lake > Hypolimnion/Profundal zone | place: USA...
CAAAAGAGCTTTACAACCCGAAGGCCTTCTTCACTCACGCGGCATTGCTGGATCAGGGTTGCCCCCATTGTCCAAAATTCCCCACTGCTGCCTCCCGTAGGAGTCTGGGCCGTGTCTCAGTCCCAGTGTGGCTGATCGTCCTCTCAGACCAGCTACTGATCGTCGCCTTGGTGGGCTTTTACCCCACCAACAAGCTAATCAGGCATCGGCCGCTCTAATCGCGCGAGGTCTTTCGATCCCCCGCTTTCCCCCTCAGGGCGTATGCGGTATTAGCACAGCTTTCGCTGCGTTATCCCCCACGATAAGGTACGTTCCGATGTATTACTCACCCGTTCGCCACTCGCCACCAGGTGCAAGCACCCGTGCTGCCGTTCGACTTGCATGTGTAAGGCATGCCGCCAGCGTTCAATCTGAGCCAGGATCAAACTCTTCAGTTCAATTCCTGTGATCCTTGCGGATCGTCGCACTCATTCAAGAAATTGACTTGGTAATAAAACCAAATCTTTTTACTGTCTATGAGTACTATTTATTTACATCTGTCCCGAAGGACTTGATGCTTTCACTTAGTACCCACAATTATCGGTTCACTAATTTTTAAAGAGGGCTGGCTTGTTTTGTATTTCTTAATAACATCCAGCAGAGAGATGAGACTATATCCCACATTTACAGGGTCGTCAACACCTTTCGTACTCTTTTACGCTAAATAGACGATGTTTTTTCTGATTTTAAAAATAAGCTCAATCAAATCAATTAGATAGTAATCAAAAAAATATTCAACTTTTTTTGAAAATTCAAGGGTTTTGGAGCATTTGGTCTATTTTCCTCTTCAAAAACGCTCTTTTTTTGCATTCTGAGCTGGTATTTTTTGAAAAACTAGGGATTACCCTGTGTTTTTCTGTATTCCCTGCTACTATGTTGCTATGCACAATAAATTTTCCAAGAGTCGCTTGCCCGGCAACCCACATGTTGCGAGGATTCCCGTGCCGGTGCGCGAGCTTCACGCCGGTCATAGGGCGGCCATTCTTGAGCATTTTTTACAACTGAATGATGACGATCGTCGCCTCCGTTTTGGGACACACACCCCTGATGAGGTGATAGAGCGCTATGTTGAAGGCCTAGACTTCAACCAGGACACGATATTTGGCATATTTGATGCACAGCTCAATATCGTTGGCCTCGCACATCTAGCCTACCTACCGGTCTTTAAGAGCAAAGCACGTGCAGCAGAGTTTGGCGTATCAGTGCTGGCCGAAGGCAGGGCCCAGGGCTTTGGAACCGCCTTGTTAGAGCGTGCTGCTGTGCACTCACGCAATACGCGCATTGAAACTTTATTTGTTCATTGCTTAGCAAACAACAAAGCCATGATGCATTTGGCGCAAAAGGCCGGCATGAGTGTTGAATACGCTTATGGCGATGCTGATGCCTATCTCAAATTACCCCCTGCAAATTCCAGCACGATCGTGGAAGAGGCTGCTAACGAGCAATGGGCTGACTTTGATTACGCAGTCAAAGCAAATTTGAAGCGCTCTCATGCTGCTTGGTGGTGGTTCTTGGGCAGGCCGGCACTAGCGTCTTAGTTGTTGCTGGGGGTGCCTTGCAAAATCCAAGGCACCAAGATCGAGAGCTCCGCATCGCTTAACTTAGCATTCGCAGGCATCGGCACTACGCCCCAAGATCCCGCACCACCTTTTTGAATCTTATTTTTTAACAGGGCATTTGCGCTAGGACTATTTTTATATTTGGCGGCAATATCTTGAAAGCTTGGCCCAACAATTTTTTTGTTGATTGCGTGACAACCTAAGCATGCATTTTGTTTGGCAATTGCAAATGCTTTAGCGTTCTCACTAGATGCATACGCAGTAGGTGCTCCAACAAAGAGAAGGGCGGCCAAAAAAGCTGCCCTCACATGAACCCGTACTGAAATCATTTATTCCGCTGCTGATAATTTCTTACTGAAATTTTGGGCTAGTCGGTTGTGATTCATCGGCCTTACCTTGTTTGTCTAATCGCGCTTTCTCTGCGTCAGAGATGATGTCAAAGTAAACAAATACTTCTTTCACGCCGCTGGCATTACTCGCAACTTTCTTTGCAATATCAGCTTCTTTTTGCGTTAAGATTCCCATCAGGTAAACACTGCTGCCTTCAGCAACAATCGCCATTGAGTTCGATGGTAATTGCTCTGTAAAAATCATTTGGGTTTTTATTTTCGACTCAAGGTAAGAGTCATTGGCGCGGGCTGTATAAGTGCTATTAGCGCCTATTACCAACTCGTTGTATACGCTACGGGCATTCTTCATCGCTTTAACATAAGCGCCAGCTTCACCCTTGATATCGGCGTCTTTTGCTTCGCCCGTGATCAACACTTTTTGATTGAACGAAGTGATGTTGATATGTGCGTTATCACCAAATCGCTTAGACAGCGCATTGCCAGCCTCTAGCTCGATGCCTTTGTCAATGGCCTGCACGTTCGGACTACGACGGTCAGCTAGGACAGCTGCACTTGCAGCAACGCCGCCAACAGCCAGAACGCCACATGCCGATAAGAATGAAGTGAGCATTAAAGCAATGAGTAATTTACTTGCGAGTTTGATTTGCATCGTGAATGCTTTCTATTGTTAGGGCGCTATTAATCAAGCAATATGTGATCAACACCATCACACAAACTATGCAACAACACTAAATGTGTTTCCTGAATGCGTGCGGTACGAGTAGAGGGGGCGCAAAGATGGATATCGTCTTTGTCCAAGAGACTTGCAATTTTTCCGCCACCGTTACCTGTCAGCGCAATAATTTTGATGCCCATTTTTTTTGCTACTTCAATTGCCTTCACCACATTCTTAGAGTTGCCTGACGTCGAAATACCCAAGAGGATGTCGCCTTTTTTTCCAAGGCCGCGGACTTGTTTACTAAAAATCTCATCGTAGCTGTAATCATTGCCAACAGCAGTCAAGATAGAAGTATCCGTTGTCAATGCAATCGCAGCAAGCTCTTGACGTTCACGTTCAAAGCGGCCAATCAACTCGGCTGCAAAGTGCTGCGCATCAGCGGCTGAGCCGCCGTTTCCGCAAGCCATCACCTTACCGCCAGCTCGCAAACACTCAACCATCGCGAGCACGCCATGCGCTACCACTTCTGGAAGAATTTTCTCAGCGTCTTGCTTAACGGCAATGCTGTCTAAAAAATGTTGGGATGCGCGCTTGCGCAAGCGTTCAATCGTATTTTTATCCATAACAATATTATGCGCCAAAGCAGGTCCTTTTTCTGCAACCCACTAATGAAACCAAAAGCAACGTATTCTCTTACTTATTGATTAATCCAGCGCAAAACTTCTACCCATGGACCTGAGCTCATTTGACTTTCTGCAGCAGCAAGATTTACCTGCCGGGGCTCTCTATATGGTTGCCACCCCGATTGGTAATTTAGGGGATATCACCCTGCGTGCTTTGCATGTTCTCAATGCTGTCGATGGCATTGCCTGCGAAGATACTAGGCATAGTGCTGCACTACTGCAGCAATTTGGTATTCATAAGAAGTGCCTAGCTCTGCATGAGCACAATGAAATGGGTGGGGCGCAAACGGTAATCCAGCATCTGGCACAGAACGAGCGCTGGGCTTACATTTCTGATGCGGGTACGCCTGGGGTATCCGATCCCGGAGCCCGACTGGTGGATGAAGTTCAAAAGGCAGGCTTTCGCGTTGTGCCGATTCCAGGGGCGAGCGCAGTGTCTTCGGCGGTCTCTATCGGTGGCGCCGTCATGCTGAACTCAGAAGGGCGCTTTCAGTTTGTAGGCTTTTGGCCCAACAAAACCAAAGAACGCGACGCGCTAATTCATGACATTCGCAGCAGTGCAAAAACCAGCATCTTTTTTGAGTCTCCTCACCACATTAAAGAAACCCTTCTAGTCCTAGCAAATGCGCTTGAGCCAGATCGACAGATAGTAGTAGGGCGCGAGCTGACGAAAAAATTTGAGCAAATTATTTCTGTGCGGGCAAGTGCAATTCCACAGTGGCTTGAAACTGCAAGCAGTCTCAAAGGAGAATTCATTATTTTGGTGGCAGGGCGCCCAGCTAATGCTGATGAGGCTCCTGAGCACGCCTCTCTTTTGCTGTGGGCAAACGCTTTAAGCCCTTACCTTGGCAGTAAAGAGATTGCTGCTGTGCTTGCGCAGGCTTTAGGACTTTCAAAGAAAGAAGCGTATCAAATTGCGCTCGATGCAAAAGCTAGCGATGATGAGAAATAAAAAAGCTGGCTCAACGCCAGCTTTTTCTTTAACGCAGAAAAAATTTATTTTGTAGCTGCTGCAGGCGCCTTAGGCTCTGGTAATTTACCGCCAGCAGAATTAGCCATATAGACAACTGCACGACCCAATTCGTAATCACTAATATCTGTAGGGTTAGAACCGCCGCGAGCTGGCATCGCGCCCTTGCCCTTAATTACAGAAGTCATCAATGAGTCATAGCCCTTAGCAATACGTGGCGCCCAGGCGCTTGCATCACCAAATTTAGGTGCACCTGCCGCACCCGTGGCGTGGCAAGAAGAACAAACCGCTTTGTAAACCTGCTCACCCGTTTGAAGTTCGCGTGGAGCGCTTGCATCTTTAAAATTTAACTGGGCAACTGGCTTAATCAATTGCTCGGTAGACTTGGCTGCGTCTGCGCTTTCCCCGCCATCGCGCTTGCCGCTGTTCACATACACCATGAGTAACAAAATAATAATCAAGGGCACAAAAAAGCTTGCGAAGACCATGATGATCAATTGTTTAGGGGACTTAATTAGGCTACCGTGCTCGTTGCTCATAGGACTTTTATCGTTTGACGGGGTTGAGAGGGTTACTTTGCCGTGATTATAACGAGAGCTTGCGTTATAGGCACTTACAATAGCCAGATGATTGTTTTTGCTACTGGCGCCCGTAGCTCAGTGGATAGAGTATTGGCCTCCGAAGCCAAGGGTCGCAGGTTCGATTCCTGCCGGGCGCACCATAATTTGGTCACACAACCTATTTACACATTCCCATGCTATAGATAGTCGATATTAGGTTTTCCACCACTTTTAGCCTTTTTTGCTGCGTGCCCTAGCCTAGAAGGCTAATACTCAAAACGATGTCTTTGTGACCACGCTGTGACCAGCTTGTGACCACTTTTTTGGTCACATATCTTCATTGAGTACTAGCTTAATTTTGGTCACAGCCGTGACCAAACTAGGTATTTGGACCAGAACGACAGGCTTTTACTGCTTGTCTTCCTTAACAAACTCCATCAGATCTTTAACCTCGCAGCCAAAGTAGTCACATAACTTATCAATGTTATCTGTGACCGTACTGTATCCACGCACGTTCACCATTTTGGACAGGGTGGTTCTATTTACGCCAATTGCCTCAGCAAGCTCAGTCAAGGTGACCCTTTGGCCCTCTTTGAACTGTTTTTCAGCAAGTAATTCTTGTAAGCGGAATCGGATCATTGTTGTTAAATGTTAACAGATGACGTTATATCTTGCATTTTTGCAATGGTAATGTTAATATAGTTCAACGTTTGATGTTTTAAAACGATAAATGTCTAAATTAAAGGATAAACAATGAACTATACATATCTTACTACGGATGAACTTTCCACCCTTATTAAATATGACCCCCGCACCATTCGGGATCAACTAAAAGATTCTGTCTTATTAGAGGGGCGCCATTACTTCCGCCCATTTGGAGGTCGCAAGATTCTCTATATATGGGAGCATATCCAAGAGGACATGGCTAAATCGATAAGTGCGGCAGTCATGCAAATCCCTCTATCTGCTGGGGGCGCCATCCATGTCTAAGATTGGCATTCGCCCCGAAACCAACACACTGTATTTTGATTTTCGGGTTCTTGGGATTCGCTGTAGAGAACAAACTCCTCTGCGCGATACCAAGGAAAACCGCAAAAAAATGCAATTTGTTTTAGATCGCCTCGATCAGGCCATTAATGACAAGTCATTTAACTACCGAGACTTTTTTCCAGAGAGCGGCCGAATTTCAGCATTTGAGGCGGCCCAACAAAAAGCTGGGGAACCCAGATCTGCCAGCCCAATAGGCAACACTGGATTGCAGCCTTCACTAAAGCCGGCATTCGTTAGCTCTTTTGATACATCGCAAATCAACCCTGCCTCCCCCCATCGTCAAACCCCGCTGTTCTCTGACTTTGCCAATCAATGGTATTCAGAGATGGAAGTAGGGTGGAAGCGTTCTCATAGAACGACTACCCGTGGCGTTCTAGATAACTCCCTGATTCCTCAATTTGGCCCTAGACCTGTAAACGAGATTAAAAAGGGCGACATTCTGGCTTTTCGCTCATCTTTGGCGAAGTTGCCCGGAATTAAGAACAAAGAGAGCCTTTCAGCTTCCCGCATCAACCACATCATGACCCCATTGCGGATGATATTGACAGAGGCTGCCGACCGATATGAATTTGCCCCGGCCTTTATCAATATCAAACCCTTAAGAGTAGGCAAGACTGATGTTCAGCCGTTCACGATGCAAGAAGTCCAAGACATTCTTCGCACGGTTCGATCTGATTTTCGCAATTACTACATTGTTCGCTTTTTTACGGGGACCCGTACTGGTGAGATCGATGGCCTCAAATGGCAGTACGTCGATTTTGAGCGCCGCACGATTTCCATTAAAGAGACGATTGTGAATGACTATGAGGAAACTCCCAAAACGGGAGAATCCGAGCGTGACATTCAAATGTCCCAGATGGTCTTTGATGCCCTTTTGGCTCAACATAAAGTGACCGGGCAGGGCGTGTATGTTTTTGCCACTAGCGCCGGAACGCCCATTTCTCATCGCAACATTTCTAAGCGAGTTTGGTATCCACTCTTAAGATTATTGGGCCTGAAAAAGAGAGTGCCATATCAAACTCGACATACCTATGCCACCCTCATGTTGGCTTCTGGCGAGGCGCCCGAATGGATCGCCCGGCAGATGGGACACACCACTACGGAGATGCTCTTTCGGGTGTATTCCAGATTCATTCCGAACTTGACCCGCCAGGACGGAAGCGCCTTTGAGAGACTCATGGCGGCGCAGATGCAAGACCAGCCACACCCCATTATTGACCCCCAATCACTCAACGAAGTAAGTGCCTACTCAGGTATAAACCCAAACAGCATTGGAGTAAATCATTTACCGAAAACTCAGAGTCGAGCAACTAAGGCAATTGAACAAACGCCACAATTGCCCGAGCCTCAGGCAATAAACCCGCCTGAGCTACCTCCTTTTGCCCCACCAGATTCGCCAAATCAGCTACCCAACACCCGGGTAAATCCAAGTGCCGATGCTGCGCTCATCGCCAATCCTTGGCTAGAAATTGCCAAACATTCCGGTCTTTCTATGCCCCCTAAAGCTGACCCAACCCTACCCTCAGATCACCCAGCGGGAGACCTTTTATGAAACTGCCAAGCCTGCCCGAGCAACCCAAAAAAGTCCATCGGCCAGATGATGTTTTGCCATCGCCGATACCAACCCCCCTACAAACCTTTGATGTTCAGGATCTCCAAAATCAGATCACATTTACGGATGCCTCACTTTTGCCAAGAGTCATGCGTATCGTCAAAATCACCATCGCGCCCAACAGCGCCACCAATGAATATCGTCATCAAGCAGTGCTTTATGCCCAAGGGGTGCATATTGCGGTCGAGTGGTTTGCCAAACAAAGATACGACCAGCTCACCTGCAATGGTTTAGTCACCATTGCTTATAAGGGAATTAAGCCCATCTCTATTGATGGCCACCTGCAAATCATTCGGCTGTGCCGCCTTGATCGCCCCGATATGAGCTACAACCTTTTTGAAACTGCCCCTCCTGATTGGTTTAGCAATAAAGACATTCTGACTAGAGCAATACAAGCCTGGGAGCAACTGGACGATAAAAACCAGCATTTACTCAACGCCATTTGCTTTGAAGGGGACTTTTTTAAGCGCTTTTGCACTGGGCCAAGCTCAGTAGGTCACCATCACAATTATCTCAATGGCAATTTGGAGCACACCTTAGAGGTGGCCGACTTCATTACCAACAGCATTCAGCAGTACAAAACCGCGAATTTACAGCTTGCCCTCATCTATGGATGGCTCCATGACATAGGCAAAGCAGATGAATATCAACCCTGCAAGACTGGTGACCGCGAATTTAAGTTAACGCCTTCTGCCTATCTACACGGCCATAAGCTCAATGGATTGCATCTGGTGATTAAGGCCCAAGCCAGACATGTGCCGCTCTATCCAGAAAAGACCTTTGATCATTTGCGGCACTTATTAGAGCCTCATCCAAATTCAACGACGCCAGATACGAGAAAACCGCAGATGCTTGAACACTTAATCGTTCAGCAAGCAGATGCTGCCTCGGCAGCGACCAATGTGTATGCAGCAGCTCATCGCCCTAGGTGCTCGTTTGGGATTGCTCCTGAGTCCAAAAACGGAAAAGGGGCGAATTTCCGATACGAGGAATAAATGCTGAATGTCTATATTCGCTATTAATTCCTTATGTTAATATTTTGGTATAAAAAAGTTTCGATGACGAATATATGATGATACCAACACAAGATGTAATCTCCACCAAAGATGTGGCCACACGACTTGAAATATCAGAACAACGCGCCAGAGCACTATTGCGCTCTGGGGCTTTAGAAGGCCGTCAAGTCGGTAAGCAGTGGATTACAACCAATGAGGCTGTGAATGCCTATGCTAAGTTTGGCGGTGTCGCGCCCCCAGAAGATCGCCCCAGAAAACCTGGAAAACTTCCAAAAGTTAAAGCGCTTTCATTTTTTTCTGGTGCCATGGGTCTTGACCAGGGCCTTGAGAAATCCGGGATTCACATCTTGCTGGCTTGCGAAATGGACAAGGCTTGTCGACGTACGATCACTGCAAATCGACCTGATATAGGCCTAATTGGCGATATCTGGAAATATGAAGCAAGGGCGATTAAGGAGATGGCAGGGCTTGGTGTTGATGATGAAATCGATGTGATTGTAGGTGGCCCACCATGCCAGTCATTTTCTACTGCCGGTGCACGGCGCGGACTAAAAGATGAGCGCGGAAATGCGCTACTTAGGTATGTTGAGTTAATTATTGAGCTCAAGCCTAAATACGCGGTAATTGAAAATGTTCGCGGACTCCTGTCCGCACCAATGAATCACACTCCGCATGCTGACCGTATTGATGGGTGGGAACCAGGACTGGAAGAAAGACCCGGGGGAGCGCTACTGCATGTACTGGGGATGCTACGATCTGCTGGCTACGGGGTTTCTTTTAATTTATACAATGCCGCAAATTTTGGAGTACCCCAATCGCGGGAGCGGGTGATTCTAGTATGCTCACGAGATGGGGAGAAGCTACCCCATCTGAATCCAACTCATACCCAAGATAGCTCCCATGGCTTACCTAAATGGCGCACTCTTCGTGATGCGCTTAACGGTCTAGATCCTAAGAGCGGTGACCATCAAGATTTCCCCGAAGATCGTCTACGTTTTTATCGGATGCTTGGTTCTGGGCAATACTGGAAACATCTCCCAATATCATTGCATCGTGAAGCATTAGGGGCGTCACTAGATTCTGGTGGTGGAAAAACAGGATTCTTACGAAGATTAGATTGGGATAAACCTTCCTGCACATTAGTTACATCTCCCTGTATGCCCGCAACAGATATATGTCACCCCACAGAAGATAGGCCACTATCAGTTCAAGAATACAAACGGATCCAGCAGTTTCCAGATGAATGGCTCGTTTGTGGCTCAATAACCGATCAATACAAGCAAATTGGAAATGCCGTCCCAGTAGGGCTTGGTGAGGCTGTTGGCAATGCAATTCTTGCTCATATGAAGGGAAAGAATAAAAAACCTCCCATTGGCTTTTCCTTTAGCCGATACAAGGCAACCGATGAGGTTTCTTGGGAGCAAAAAATTAAAGAGTCAATTGGGGCAAGTGGAAAATTAGCCAGTAGAGCTAGGCGCAAACACCAGCTTGATTTATTTTCTGAGAATTAAAAACTATCGAAACAGTGAGTTTGGGCTTAGGGCTATGTTTTTAGTTCTCGCAAATATTTCTTAACAAAATCCTTAAAAGCTTCTTCTGAAAGATGTACCCTCAGTGATTCATCAGGGAAAGCAGCCCAGTTAGAGCCAGCTCGCCTAGAAAATGTACGAAACCATTTTTCAATTATGGTTCCAGCGCGAATAGCACTTGATGATGAATTTTCCGAATTGTCCCGATTTTTTACTTGGAGCATCCGCCAAGCCTCTCCCTGAGTTGTAGGGGTCTTAATGAAATCAGCCGCCTTAACCATTGCTCCGGAGCACCAAACCCAACCTCTAGGTTCGAGAACACTAGCGAGATAACGCTCCAAAAGATCGCCAACCATATTTTCGGCGCCCATAGAGAGCAGATGCTCGTGCTTGATTCGCTCAAGATCTGCTTCTGGAATATCAAAATATTCACTTAATATTACCGAAACCATCTCATCTGGAATTGTGGATGGAGGCTGTGGTGATCTTGGCTCACGAGCGGCAGAAAAACTGATTGCTTGGCGGTTTATATACTCAGCACTTCCAATATCGGGTGCATTTGATCCTCGCAATGCAGAAGAAACTGCAATTGGTTGTTCAGATAAAAAGCGAATAACCGTTGCAAACTGGTCAATTAATGCAGAATTAATGGGTAACATTGCAGTTCTAGCAACTTCTTCTGAGTTCACAATAAATGCCATTCTTCAATTTCCTGAATTAATTATCATCACGCATCAATCAATGTAGTTTTCCATATATCGCCCGCAAGTGCCATCAACAACATATGACGCTGATCAATGCTCTTGCTATTCCAGGTGGAAAAAGAGGCCAATTTATTGTTAATGCGAGTAATAGATGTATCTTGACCAACCTCTGTTAAATCCACCAAACTCCTAGTTAGGTAATTGCCACTATTTTTGTATTCTGTTTGCTTGGCAACATAGATATCATTGCTAGCCACAATATTGATTGGTTTTTCTAGCAAAGTTAAATTACCAATTTTGTTCTTATATTCGTCATAACTCATTTCTGGATTCTCAGCTATCCATGTGGTCATTAATTCTTTAGTTGGAGTATTCGGCAATATGTGCTCGATCTCAAGTCCAACATATGGCTCTAGGCTACCAGGCGTCTTAATGCCGCTGAATGCCAAATCTACATATTGAGTAATTTTTGCAAGAAAATATCGGGTGCGATATTGCTGCATCGAATATAAAGAAAGTCGCTTTAACGCATCCGAGAGTTCTTGAGACTTTGAAACCATATTTTTATCAAAACGATCTGTCACAAATACATTAAGAGCCTCGCGTTGCCTGGCGGCATGGGAGATGGATGCAACTACCCTTAACTCATCCGCCCAAAGTGAAAAATTACGCTCTAAATCTTTTGTTGGAGTCTTTGTAAATATGTAATAAAAAAGGAAGCTTTCAAGTTGATTTACAAAATGATCAAATAGGTACTTTGGGAGAGGCGCTGCCGCAAGCAGCAAGACATAATGAAGGCTAAAAGCACCGCCCGTTAAACGTCTAAGGTTATCCATTGCTAGATTTGGCTTACCATCGTTTCCAAAACCATCCGCAAACGCAAGATAATGCTCGACACTTCGCATGACTTGCCTAACGAATTCAAATGGTTTATTTGTATAGTCACAAAGTGCGGCATTATTTTTATCTATAAACCAGTCATAGATTTCATCCTCCCTAACAATGGCATCATTGCGATCATTTTTGATAAGGTAGTTTGCCATCAAAAAATAACGGAGAAATCTAAGTGGTTTTTCGCTCTCTTTTTCTAGTGGTTTTGTAATTTTTTTCCATTCGTCTTTTAATCGAACAAAATCTACAGGGTTGACCTGCGTAAATAAAAGATTTTTCAACAAATCCATTGGATTTAATCCAACGCCACGCTCGTTAACAGTCTCAAATATTTTTAAGGCGCTACTTACATCCGTGGATATTTGTATGAACACCACATTTGTAGCAAGATATCCCCAATATTTTTTTAGGGTCAGAACGTCTTTATAGTTGTCCTTTATATAGCCATGCAATGTAGAGTAGGCATCAACAAGATTTTCCAGGGATCCAAAAGATGGTATCCCGGCAGCCTGTATTCCAGCCCTGACTATCTCAGGGTCGCCATCAATTTCCACTAACTTCATAACCACTTCATTTGCATTTTCATATCGAGGGTCTAATTTGAGACTTCTTTTGGCCTCTCCATCGGCATCGGTATGTGTTGCTGAAATCAGACTGCCAATAGCGTCTTCTTGAGGCTCGCCTTTGAACAGATTTTTCAGGGCACACAGCAGCAGGAAAAATGTCGTTAACCGCTGCTGCCCATCAATTACTTCAAAATGATTTCTTTGTGAAGTGGGTGAAACTAAAACCATGCCAATGAAATATTCACGAGAAATGCCGACATCAATTTGCTCATTAATGTCCTCAAGTAGTTGATTAACCTCTTTTTCAGTCCAAACATATTCACGTTGATAATCCGGAACAATATAGAAGCACTCACGAAACGCTTCTTCGATGCTGTATTTATGATTTTCAATACGGGCCATATCTATTATTCCTCCTCTACTGGCTGTGCTAGGTCGATTGCAATATTAATGCTTATGATTAATCGAACATACTATTAAATAAGCAGTTAATTATCTCCAGTCTAAATCAATAAAATCCATTCCCCAAAAATTTAGAATTTCTTTTTTAATGGGGCGGTGGGCCCCCAGACAATCAATACTGCTGAATGCATCAAAAATATCCAATGGCATGTTGCCTTCAGAATCATCAAAAAAGGTAATGCTCTCAAGTCCTTGATGCTCATTACAAAAATGCATGATTGCTTCGACTTGGCAGGTTGTTAGGTCAGGGTGATAGAGATGTTTAAATTTATTACGGGAAAAATGGGTCAGACCAATATTCTTTGCGCCCCATACAAAATAGGCATAGGCAATGCTCTCATAGGTTACGTTGTAAATAAAGTCTCTATGCGGCCTGGCATATTCACCTTGAGCAAATCGTAAATAAGATTTGGATCCGTCATAAGGTGAAAGAATGAGCCCCTTTAAATGACTTCCATGAATTGCTGATGGGATTGCCACTAATGTAATTTCAGGCTCTCGATATCGAACCCAATCAGCCAGACTAGCCAAATTTCTTTGTAAATGACTAGGAAAGCCCTCCATCGCATGACTTAATAGATCTCTTTGGCTGATGCCTAGGTCTAAAGATGCAAATTCTCGCATTTTCCCTAGCTGCGAAAATCCATCCTCTGCATCCACAACGAAGCAATCAACTAATCCATGCTCTGCGAGTGTCGCCGCCTTATATCCAACAATATGATTGACGACAACATCCTCACCCAATGCAGAACGAAACGATCGAACCCGCTCTTGTTGCAAAATCAAGTGTGACTTATTCACTAGAGTGGTTCACCGTTTAACAATGTAGGAGAGTATCAATACCCAACCCTTGCTGGCTTTGCCCACAATAACTGACCCCAAAGCCACCAGAAAAAACATACTAAAACCCGCGGTCACGCTAAGAGCTATTACCGCCTTGACTAACCAGCCGAGAGCGTAATAATCAACCGATGGAACATCCACTGGAGAGTCAAAATAGATATCCATAACTCCAGCAATAGCTACTAGGGTAAAGGCAACCAATGAAGAAACTAAACCTCTTTTCCAATGTCTATTCATCTAGTCATTAACCAATGCTCATTTGAGGCCAGTCTTTTAAAGTCAATAAACTCATATCCATAGCACCCCTCGATTTCTAACCCCAATTGATTGAGCATTTCGTCGGTAATCACAACCTTCTTTTCGGAGTCATTATCAATTAAAAAATCATCTAAAAATAACAATGTTGGAATGCTAGACGTATTATCTTTTCCGTACTTCACCTCTACTGCTGGAGCTTGAACATGTTTATTAGTAACAATAGCAAACAACAAGTTAAAAGTACTCCTATCTTCATGGACTTTTAACGTGCGTGTAAATAGCCAATCAAAGTCCTCTAAGATTGCAAACTCTATTGAGCAACCCCACTCAATCGCCCTAGCTTCAATCTCATCATGACGTGGGTTATCTAAAACGGCATGTCCAAAGTACATGGCTATTTGATGATTCATATAGATGCCAACGCTATTTAATAATGTAGGACAACACTATTGCAATGAGCGCCTCCCAAAAGAGGAATGTGAAATAAGCTCCCAATAATGTGAAGGGCAGCATGAGGATAGATTTAAGCATCCTCAGGGCCAACCTGCTTTTTGAATAATTTCCATTGTTTTTTCATCTAGCTCACCAACAAAAAATTGATCTAAGCAATCCTGCAATAACTTGTTATTAGGGTCGATTTGCAAAAATAGAGTTAAGCAAGACAGAAATTTCATTGCATCAATTTCTTTACCGAACACCTCTACTGCAGACTTACCTGAATTAGCAACCAATTGAATACATTGGCGCAACCGCTCACCTAATATTGGATGCCTCCAATATTCTTTCGCTTCCTCTAAGGAGCGGATTCCATAGAGTTTGGAATTGTGGCTCTCTCCCAGACCATAAGCCTGAGGGAAGATAAACCACATCCAATGTCCCTTTTTTTGACCCGCCTTGAGTTCTTGAATTACCCACCCAAACATGGGCTCTTCTTGGGCATCGATAAAACGCTGAAGATTAAATGTATTCATATCTATTCTTTTGAAGGCATCGTTATTGACTCATGGTCATTGGCAATGGAAAAGATGGGGCTGCAAGCGGCATCGGCGAAGTTAATACTGGCAACTGCTGCACTGCTTGCGCAGTTCCAGTGGGCTGACCAAATTGATTAGAGTAATAAGTGGCATTACCGGCCGTCTGGGCACTGCCCATTGGCATTCCCTGTTGATTTGAATAATAAGTCGTGTTGCCAACAGTTTGTGCCGTTCCGATCGGCATTCCACGTTGATCGGAGTAATACACCGTTTGGCTATTTGCCAATTGCGTCATGCCGATTAAGGTTGATAGGAGTATTTTATTTCTCATTGATCGCACAGAGCACCTCTTGATTTATATCGACCAACGCTTCTGCAAACAATGTGTAATGTTTTACTTTTGAAGAAAATATAAGCGTAATTTCTCGTGCGGTAGACTCCGCCGCATCTAAGGCTTTCATTTATACAAGCCTAAACTAATACTGCGATTATCAGTTTTAACTCTCTGTTCTTTTGACATGCCCTCCAGCCAATAACTAATTACCATGAACGTCAATAAACTCAATCCATTGAAATGCTGCATTGCGACCTCCCTTTAATCGATAAATTCAGAATAATGATCCAAAAGCTCATAGAATGAGCTAGTTAGATGCCATACTAAGCAAATCAATAAATAGGAAATTCAATGAGCGATATGCAACGGTTGCACCGCATTACCTACCTCATACAGGCTAGAAAATGCGTACCCATCGAGGTTTTCTTGGACGAACTAGAAATCTCGAAGGCAACCTTTAAACGTGATCTGGAATACCTACGCAGTCGCATGAATGCATCAATCGTTTTTGACCGCTCACAAGGTGGCTATCGATTCGAGGATCCAGTGAATGCTCAAAAGTTAGAATTACCTGGATTATGGTTTACCGAGAAAGAAGCCACAGCCCTTATTCTTATGCAGCACCTTCTTTCTGGCCTAGATAAGGGCGGGCTGATTGAACCTCACATTGCTCCACTTACCTCAATCATTGATGGAATTTTAGGGCAGGGCAATACACCCGCCAAAGAATTGCGCAAGCGGCTCAGAGTATTTGGTATGTCAGCTCGTAAAGGCTCTATCGAGAGCTTTGAAGAGGTGGGGAGCTCCTTACTAAAACGCAAGCGCTTGCAAATTACTTACTACGCTCGCGGAACAAATGAGACAACCGAGCGCGAGATTGCTCCACAACGACTCATCTTTTATAGGGATAACTGGTATTTAGATGCTTATTGCTATTTACGCAAAGAGTTAAGAAGTTTTGCTCTGGATGGAATTAGCAAAGCACTCATCACCAACACTAAGGCTGATGAGATTTCAGAAAAACAGTTGCATGAGCACTTTGCAGAAAGCTATGGGATTTTCTCGGGTAAAGCCAGCCAAAGAGCCAAGCTCAAATTTTCACCCGAAAAAGCCAGATGGGTCAGTAGTGAGACATGGCATGGGCAGCAAGTAGGCAGTTTTGATAGGGAAGGCAACTACCACTTGGAATTTGATTACAACCAAGATCCAGAATTGGTGATGGATATCTTAAAGTATGGATCAGGTGTTGAAGTCTTGGCACCAGCGACTTTGCGCACAAGAGTTAAAGATGAACTCACCAAAGCACTAGAAAGTTATTAGGCAAGCTTCACAACTTAATCTCTGTAGAATAATTTTGTGGTTTTAACGAGGCGCAGATGAAAACACTTTATATAGACATGGACAATGTTTTGGTGGATTTCCCAAGTGGAATTCAAAGAACGCCGGAGCATATCCAAGATGAATTTGATGGCCGCTTAGATGAAGTTCCTGGGATCTTTTCTTTAATGGATCCGATACCAGGGGCGATTGCTGCCTACGAAGAGTTATCCACTTTATTTGATACCTACATTCTTTCTACCGCGCCTTGGGGCAACCCAAGCGCTTGGTCCGATAAATTGCTCTGGGTTAAAGAATACTTGGGCAAGCCAGCCTATAAACGCCTTATTCTGAGTCATCATAAAAATCTCAACGACGGAGACTTCTTGGTAGATGACCGTCTTAAAAATGGAGTTGATCGCTTTAAGGGTGAACATATTCATTTCGCCACACCGGAGTTTCCTGACTGGAACGCAGTAGTGAGTTATTTGAAGCTAAAAGCTTAAGGTCACTCATGGGCTTACGCTTTCATAAAGTTTTTTCACTTGGCGGGTTGCTGCGCTTGAATATCAGCAAAACTGGTATTGGGGTTGGCGTGGGGCCCAGGGGATTTGGCTTGAGCATTGGCTCAAAAGGAGTCCGTAGCTCTGTCGGCATTCCCGGTAGTGGACTCTCCTATCAAGACACCACAAGCTGGAAAAAGTTAAATGAATCAACCGACACGCCAGCCGAGCAAATTGATTCAAGTACGAGCGTCGAAAATAATGTCGGTGAACATCCTGCTTCTAAAGTTAACCCTTGGAAAATTGCATTTGGTCTATTGGTTGGGGCTATTTTTATCTGGTATTTGACTTCTTTAAATCAAAAGACAGTCACTCAACCTGCGGCGCCTCCTGCTGTTGCTCCAATCCCAAATCGCTCGCTGACCTCTCCAGAAATTCGTGAGATGCAAATATTGCTCAATCAAAGGGGTTACAAAGCAGGCCCTGCAGACGGAGTGGGCGGCACAAAGACAATGCTGGCAGCAAAGGCTTATCTCAAGGCAAAGGGCTTGCAGTCATCAACAGATTTAGACCTCCATTTTTTAAATCAGCTACGCGCACAATAATCAAAAGCTACTTATCTAATGCAGTAGCCTATGCAATATTGGAAAACTTCCTTAAGAAGTCTGGAAGGTTCTGCGCCAAAAAGCGAATAGGCATCTCGTTTACATGAGGATGTGCAAGTATTGCAATTTTGTGAACTAGATCCATTTGATCTAATACCTTAATAAAATTGGGATTATTATTAATACTAATATTTTTAATTACTCAAGGACACTTGAATCATGTCACGATGGACAAATAGTTTTGAATCAAGCATCTCTCAATCTTCATGGCCTGAGTTAAAGGTAGTTGCAACCGAAGCCAGCATTGACGATGTTACGGTTCTAACTTCTGTGGAAGAGTTGGCTCGTTTAAAAAAAGCGATGGGCTATATTGATGGCATCGTATCCTCCTTGGATCCTGAGTTTGCCCCTTTAACTATTTGGACTAACTTCAATAGCCAAGTAAGTGAATGTTTACAGCAGCTCAAAGCATACAAATCATCAAGAAATATTGGGCAATTAGAAGCGGCTAATACCCACTTAGATAATATTCTTTCATACATACGACCTTATATGGTCGTCGATGGAAAGATTGGCAACGCCTTACAAAGTGCTGCCAAAGAATATTCGGAGGTTATTAATCATTCAGCTCACAAATTAAAGCTAGGGACTGACAAGGCAATCGAAGAAATAGCCTCATCGCATACTCAAGGTGAGAAATTAGTGGCCTCACTTAGAGATATTGAAAAGAAGGCGCAAGAATTACAAGCCACCTTATTTGGTACAGAAGACGTCCCTGGGGGCATGGAAGAAAAGATTAAATTATTTCTTGAAGAGGCCGACGATACTAACTCCAAAATTGGATCCGCATACAAAGAAATTGTTGTTGGAAGTGACGATACCCCTTCTATTAAAACGCAGGTGTCTGCTGCAAAAGATCAAGTGATAGAGACTCAAACCAAAATCTCGCAGCTAATGGATTCAGCAGCAACAAGTCTCAAGGCTCTCGACGCATTTTATGAAAAAATCTTTGGTAAGAAAGCTCCTGATTCCGATAAATATGATGGCGGTCTTAAAGACGAGCTTGAAGAAAGGATTGTTGCTTTATCTGATTTTGAGAAGCTACAAACCACTCGGTATGGTGCGCTTAATAAGCAAATTGAAGACTTACTCCCTGGAGCCACTAGTGCTGGCCTTGCTAGCGCATACCAGGAGATGAAGATATCTTTTGATGATCCCATTAAATTTTATACGCGCGGCTTTTATGCGTGCCTCGTTGTTTTATTTATCGGATCTTTAATTTTCACCATTGATAGCATTGGTGGTACGCACTTGGTATCCTTTTCAGCCATTGGTGATTGGGATGAGGTGCTTAAGAGACTAGTAAACAAGGTGCCATTTTATGGCCCAGTTCTATGGCTTGCATATTTTTTTAGTAAGCGAAGAAGTGAAAGCCAGCGACTACAGCAAGAGTACGCGCATAAGGAGGCTTTGGCAAAATCCTATGATAGTTATAAGAAGCAGATACTTGCGCTAGATGAGACTGACATTAAGATGCAAAAAGATTTCATTCTTAAAACAATTGATGCTATTGCATATAATGCCTCTAGTACCCTCGACTCAAAGCATGGCGATAAAATGCCGGCGCAGGAATTAATTGAAAAAGTATTAGACACAATGGCAAAAAAGAAAATTGTGGCTATCAATATTCCAGATTAAGCTTTTTCTAAAATATAAGTTGCATAGCTAACTAAATACTGCTATAGTAGGTTCATGTTCGAACAATGCCTTTATTTCAATACCACCAGCCTAGCTCGTCAGCTCGAGAAGGAATGGACAAGTGCATTTAAGCCTTTTGGGCTTACCCCTTCCCAGGCCTTCATGCTTAGAGTGGTTTTGAACAAAGCCTCACTATTACAAAGTGAGTTGGCTAACGAGATGAATATCAGCCGCCCAACAGCGACTAGGGCTTTAGATGGATTAGAGCGTCTCTCATTGATTAAGCGGGTAGCTTCTGAGAAAGATGGTCGGGAACAAGAAATTCATCCCACTAAAAAGGCCATGGAGATGAAAGAAGCTATTAATGCTGCTAGCGTAGCAGTAGCCAAGCGCCTTAAAAAATCTTTGGGTACTAGTCATTTTGAAGATGCTGTAGATCAAATACGAGGTATTAGTAACGCCTTAAAGTAATGCGTTTTTGTGAACCCTTTTTTATTTTCTAATTAGTTGCATAGCTAACTTTATGACAAAGCAAGATATAAGGAGAAGCAAATGAATATTGAACTTAGTAACACCATCATCCAAGTTACTGAAACCAATAAGGTGAGCTTTTCAAAAGCACACAACACACGTCTGAAATGCCTAGAAGGCAGCATCTGGTTGACGTTTGATGATCTTGACGGAGATTTCCTCTTTACGGCAGGGGAACATCTCTTGATTAACAGCAACGGCTTGGCTCTAATTTCGGGACTTCCATCTGCCAAGATCAGGCTGACTACACCAGCAATACAGCCAACCGGCTTCAGTAGATTGTTGAGTTGGATTAATGATCATTTTCTGAACCTTATAGTTGCATAGCTAACTTTTTTATTCATTAACAACCAAACCACCTAAGGAGAATTTCATGCCCATCCTCAACGTTAAAGTGAGTGGACAAAAGAGTATTGCCACCACCAACGCTATTCATGAATTACTACTCGATTTGACCCATCGCATTCTGGGTAAGAAAAAGGAAGTCACTGCTATCGCAATTGACTATGTTGATCCCGAGTGCTGGATGGTGGGCGGCAAGCTACTGAGCGAGCAGGGTAAAAATAGCTTTTACTTTGATATTAAGATTACCGATGAAACCAATACCAAAGATGAGAAGGCTCGGTATATTAAAGAGGCTTTTGCGGGGTTTGAACAAATTCTAGGTAATCTGCATGAAGAAAGTTATATCTATGTGCAAGATGTAAGGGCGGCTAGTTATGGTTATGGTGGCAAAACCCAGGAATACCGATATCACCACTAAACCCCAGCTTTATGAACGGTTTTCAGCTGGTCGGTTGATTATTTGATCAACATATTGACCAAATTATGGGTTTATGGTTAAAATAATGATCAAATGACTGCTTCTGAACTTAGCCCCATCCTAGAGCGCCAGTTGCTATTGCAACTAGGCGATCGCATTAAGCGTTTACGCAAAGCGCAGGGGCTTGGAACGGTCGAAGCATCTGCGCGCGCAAAGCTCACCCGTAATACTCTACGATCCATTGAGGCAGGCGACCCCTCTCCTTCTATCGGCGCTTACCTACGAGTGATGTCGGTTCTGGGCGTTAGCGGAGAGTTAGCGCTTTTGGCGGGCGATACGATGCAAGCTGCTCCCGCTGGATCAGCAGGAGCAAGGTCTAGGCGCATTACCCCTAACGTACAAGTACGCGTTTTGCCAGATAACGCCGGGCACCGACTTCAAGATTTACAAAGCCTTACTCTGCATGAAGAAGCTGTTCAGTTAGTGAAGACTGATCCTGCATTGCTACTACAAGCTCAAGACACCCTAGAGCGTTGGCTTGCTACTGGCGAATCTCGCTCAGCTGGTCTATGGCGAGAATGGAAACTCATCTTAAGTACAGGCTCTTGGCGCAAAGTGCTTGGCCGCACGAGGCATGCTCAGCAACTCAGACAAACTTCTCCACTAGTCACTATTCTTCCAGATGAAGTACGCCTACGCATTTTGAAAGATGTAAGTGTGCTCAAAAAAGGGGTGGTGTTCGGCAGCTCTATAACTGGCACCCAAGATGATGAAGCCTTTAAGGATGCGCCATGACACGAGAAGAGCTAGAGCACATCATTCGCGCCAGTGCTGATGTCACCAACCAATATGAATTTGTGATCATCGGCAGCCAGTCAATGCTGGGCCAAGTACCGAATCCAGAAAAGGTCTTCACCGTTTCTATGGAGGCAGACATCTATCCACGACAGGCCCCTGATTTGGCAGATGAGATTGATGGCGCAATTGGTGAAGGCTCACAGTTCCATGAGACCTATGGTTACTACGCTCAAGGTGTGGGGCCAGATACCGCAATATTGCCAAAAGACTGGATGACGCGCGTCCATCGCGTGCAAAACAACAACACCAATGGGCGAGTGGGGTACTGCCTTGATGTGCTTGATCTCTTTCTTGCAAAAGCTGCGGCAGGGCGAGATAAAGATCGAGAGTTTTGTATGGCGCTACTGGAATACGCCTACCTTACGCCCACACAAGCCCTTGAATTAGTGCCGACTATGCCGCTCGATGATGATATGCAGAGAACGCTACGCGCAACGATTCGTCGCTGGGCTAAAGCACTATGAGATGGTGGTCATCATATTCCGGAAGCATAAAGAAAAAAATATGGCATGGGATAAGCTAACCTTATTGGATGCCATATATTCAATTTCCTAGGTATAGAATTACCTATGCCTATACATACAGACTTAAAATTTCTTAAATCGGTCACAGAGCTGGATATGCCCATATCCCGCACCGGGAAGCTCATGATGGTGGAGATTCTAAAAAGATCCGATGAGGGGCCTTATCGTCCCCAAGATATCATTGCCCTGAAGGAAATCGCCCCTCAGGAAGCCCTTAATAAAACCCTGAAAGAATTGATTGAAGATGGGTATGTCAAGATAGAAGCTGACCGTGCAGACCGTCGGGTCAAATATGTTGAGATTACTAAAATGACAACCTCTCTAATTAATAAGATCGATTAGCAAACACACCACGCAACATCCAAAGTATTTATATTTACTTAAATGTTGAGTCCAGCCATGATCAAGCAAGATAGAAGTAAAAGGGCTTGTTGATATCGGCTCAGAAAAATAATTGTTATAGATTTCCTATGCAGCCGGTTTTGAATATTAATTCTTAGCGATGTACGCCATCAACATCAAATAACGAAATGCCGGGGAAGGGCTCTTGAATTTGCCAGGCACCTCCTTAGGGTTTTTAGTTTTTTTAATTCTGATGTTTTCCGCCTGAAAGATGGGAGCAATACACAGCCAGGGTGGGGACCAATCTTTCCTGCCAATCGAAGGTTTGGTCACTTTAATTTCTGGAGCATCTAGTCCTAATGCTTTTTGCCACTGGCTGATGGATTCTGAGGGCATGCTCTTAAAATCATAGGATTCAATTCGCAACTCTGCATTTGTAAGCCCCAGCTTCTTGAGCCAGCGCAAACAATTGATTGCATCTTGCGGCTCATCTGGATTCTCAAAATGAATCCCACTTAACCTAGGGTGAGCGTTCTGCGCAAAATAACCCAACACGCTTAAAGATAGTTCGGGCTCTTGTTGCATCACATCTTCTAGGTTTGTGAGCAGCTTCTTTAATGCCTTTTTATCATTCTCGCCTGTAGGCCTTACTGGGCAGGCAAGCCACCCTTTTGAAGACCCATCTTCACCAAGCTGCAATGGGTCTTCCATAAAACGGTGGCGAGGGGTCTGACTCTTTGCGCTTAATTTAATACTCCGCAAATAAAGGGCATTGTGAATCAATCGATCCACCTGTGGCGCATCCTCTTTTTGTCGATTAACGAGCTGATAGGCGCTTTTGCTTTGGGTTTGATTTAGAAAAAGGTAACTCCAAATATTCTCTATCCCCGCTGGGGTCAAACTAATATTGACATTCGAGCTTTGGACTTGAGGGGCAGCTTCTGTGGGAATCGGATTTGGTTTATGAGTCGGAGGATGCGATTTCTCCCATAAATAATTGGCCCACCCATGCATTCCCATGGCGCCTTTATGACGATGGGCTGTCGTGCGATTCCGTCCCGAAGCCTCAATCACTGAGCTCGCATTTGGCGCAATCTCTGGGTCATCCAAACGCCAAGCAAGGCCCAGATCAAAAGTATGAATGTAATGCTCCAAACTCACATCCGGCCCAGAATGCCCCAGCAAGGTCGCAATCGCCCAAAGATCGCGTCGTGTCATGTTGGCATTGCGGTACAGTCTTTCGCGCATCGCAACACACTGCGCCATCTCGAACTCAGAATGGGGTAGCAAGGCATAAATGGGATTAGATTGGCCCATATGACTGGACAATAGAGTGGTATTCATATGACAGGCAAAACTATGGCGCAGGTGATGAAAACGAATCGAGACATCCCCCGTAACTTCACGCATCAATGCATGCAATTCTTCCAATAGTTTATCTTCAGGAATATGGCTTTGATTAGTTGCCTTACTAGCAAATAAATGAGTAGAAAAGTAGCCTGTAGCCTCTTGGGTTTTACGATAAGCCAACCACTCTTTTAAATCTATTAGCTCCTCAGGCGTTAACAGGGCATAGACCGGGAGTTTACGGGTGGCACTAGGCGTTTTTAATGTTCGCGAGGAAGTGGGGCGAACCAAAATTTCCGCGGGATGCTCTAGTAATAGATCAACCCGATCGAGCATGAGTACTTCGCTTCTGCGTAGACCGCACCGATAAGCGATCGTAAACATCAAGCGCTTAATTGTTCTGCGCTCATTTTGAGCCTGCGTAACACGTTGCTCTGCTATTGAATTGCTGGGGCCAGGGGATAGCTTCGTTCGGACTAATTGATACTCCCTTTCAGTCAGAATATTGGCATCGACCGGCACAAGACCGCCAGGCGGCCCTAAGATTTCCCCAGCTTCACCCGCATCAATCTTTTTTTCTTCCTGCAAAAAGCGTAAGAATTCACGTAACACCCGAACTAGCTTAGTGCGCACCCCTTTCGTATTGGCATCCGCCAACACTTCTTCAAACATAGCGCCCCAACCTACCGCGTCCAGATCATCAATCCGATTCATACCCAACAAACCGCCTACGCGCTTACCAACGGAAATAGAATAATCTTTAATCGTTGCTAAAGCTAAGCGCAGCTTTTGATCCTTGGTAGAGGCCATGAGCCACAAGATAAATTGGGCGAATAATTCTCCCGCCTCCTTGTCCTCAAAGCCAATTGCTTTTTGCTCTAGCAACTGCCTAATGCACACTTTGACCTGATCACGGTCGGTGCCCTCAAAAGCGGCTCGGATCACGCTTAACCAACGAGGCTCAATTTGGCCCCGATCGATCACATCGCCGGTGATGTCAATCGCTCCTGACAAGTCCCCAGCATCATCACTGTCTAGACTGCTTTGAGCAAGGGGTTCGGGAGGAACCGTTTCCCCATTGATGCGTTGCCAGACATTAGGCTTTAAGGAATGAGAAACAAAATCGCGCGCCGCATAATTGGCCAACATGATGGGCATCCGCGTGGTGAAATCTAAATGGGTCCCGATAAATAGTTGATAGATGCTAGGGGTCTGCGCAATCGAGTCTGTCGCATGATTGATAAAGCGATCAATGCAATAGTTGAGGGTGGTGCGGCGCTCTTTCACTGGCATATCTTTGTGATAGTGATGATTCACTGCGCACGCCACTTGCTCTTGGGTGAGGTCCATCAACAGCACTGCCGTTAAGGGATCGACAAACCATCGCCGAAATTCGGCGTCCTCATGCTGGCGAAAAGCGAGCGAAAACTCGACGTACAGCCGCCCGCCCGAAGATTGCAAGATCGGCTCATTGTTGAGAAGCATAAAGATCAGACGATCGAGAAAACTAAAATGCAACAGACCGCCATGCACAATGCTAGAGAGCAGCACGCGCCCCAATGCAATGGCATCTTTGGCCCTGGGATTTTGCAAAATCATTAAGGGTTCACCGTTTTTTCGACGTCGCTTGCCATTCTTTTTGACGCCGCATGGATCGATAAACCCCTCTGGGACATCGAGAACCTTAGGCATTTGCCAAGTAAATTCCTTGTGCTGGGATAACAAGTCTCGCATTTGAGGCGCTATCGACAATAGCGGCATGCGCTCCTTCCGAAAAGGGCTGGGTTCCCGTTTTTCAATATGAGCCAGTGGAGGAGGGCATAAGTTAAAAATACCCAAAGCATTACCTGCATCAACCACCTTACCCAATACCTGCACTGCATTGATCCCGCTTTCCATCGGCGTAATCTTGCTTAGGAGAAAAGCCGTCACCGGCTTAAAGCTTGCCCCCAGGCCGCCAATATCTACTGGCTCACCAATCAGAAATTGCGACAGCACGCAATCCTTCCTAGCAATTAAACGAGACCTTAAAACCTCAATAATCTCTTTTTGCTTTGTGGAAAGCTGAGGCTCTATATCCACCCAAATTTTTTGGAGCTCGTCTGGAGAAAGGTGGATTAAATCACTCATGGAACTACCGAACTAAGGGGCTTTGGATGACAGCCTGCAAACCAATATCGGCATGCAATTTTTGCATCGCCTCTTTTAAAATATGGATGTACTGGCCAAAATTAAAACTGGAATATTGCCCATGCGGTGCCTCCCCAATAATCCAGTGGCCCATGCAGGCATCTACCACTTCGGGCAAGCACCCTCTTTCAATGAGCTCGGTACGCAAGAAGCGGCGATGCGTATTAGCCTTCACATTGAGATAGCTCTTCAGAAGCCTTTCAATTTCCTTAGGCCTTGCTTCAACCGGCTCACCGTCTTGATCCAAGAAAAAACAAGGATATTCAAGAATGCGTTTGCGGCGCGGTGTGGTCCAGCACTCTCGCACCCTTTGTAAGTGCTTTTCATAAAGCTGCATCTGCAAAATGAGCTTTTCTGGCAACCAGACCAAACGTGACTTGTGGTGGGTTCCATCATCTTTATCGGTTAAGGCCGCCAAACCCCTTTGAATATCAATGTACTTTAGATCTAGATAGGGGGTTTTAATAGCCCGGCAAGTTGTTGAGTACGCAAAATACTGCAAGACATAAAGCGTATATAGATTATGAAATCGGATATACCCTGCGAGATCTGCATATTTTGAAGCCGACTTGATATCGGCGACCAGACTAGTGAAGAGCTCTTTAACTGCGCTAACCGTGGGGCACATGCGCGCACCTACCGCTAATGACTTTGCCCCAGCTCTTGGCATCCACAATGTTGCGAGTGGCTCAGATATATGGGCAGCCGCTTTAGCAACCGTGGCCATCTCCATGAGCACTTTTTCATAAGCGGCCTGCAAATGCTCAACCGATGCGCTGGTGTAATAAATACGCACCTTCGCCAAATGGTTTACGCGCCCTGTGGCGCAACTTGCCATCGTCGGATCGCCATAGTGCAAGGCCATGCTTTCCCAAATGGAATTGGCTACCCGCTGTGGATTGACCCGGCCATCGGGGTAGTGATGCTTAAACCATTGATCGGCGCAATCCAATAATGTCTTGGAGGGGGTTTCAAAGAGTCGGACCGTTTTCTGATTCGCGCCCCGAATCCCCAAGACATTCTGAAAATAGGGCGACATCCAAGTCCAGCACGGCAAGTGAAAAGAGTTTGTTAGCTCACGCACTTGACTTTGGGTAACCTCCAAAATTGACCGATAGGGCGGAGAGAATGCCGGAATGGCCCAGCAGTATTTATCGCCTTCACAATAAATGCCAACTTCGTCCAGTGAGTCAGGCACCACCCCAAAGTGCACCTTGATATTGACGGCCTCTTTAGCGGGGGCGCCAACCCACAGCATGGTGTAAATCAGAAGAATTGTTTCTGCACGCAACTGGTCGTCTTTATTAAATGGTATTTTTTTCTTAAGCACTCCCATCTGGTCACGTAAGCACATGCGCAGCTGCGCCATTTCTTCCACGGCTAATCCCAGGTAATCCCAAGGCAACTTTTGATTGGACTTTTCAAGATGTCGGTTTTTGGCTTTAGCAATCCGGGCTAGGGTGCCCAGCCCTTTTTTAGTATCTTTGCACTCTAGATCGCTAAGTACGATGTATTCATCCGAATCATCTTCATCTGGTGATAAATCGCTATCGAGTAATGCTTTGCGCTCACGATGCGTGCCTGTTCTCGTGGTCACGATATCAATCTCGCCCCACTGATCGGCGGGATCATGACCTTCATCAAACCGGATAGAGTCGCCCAAATGAATGCGGCTTGTGAAAATACTTCCACCTACCCACTTCCCGCCGCCCCCGCTACCACCGCCGGCACCTTCACCTCTTTCGACCCAATCTTTTACACCGTAGGCCTTATCCAAAAATCCAATGAATGCTTCTCGCTCATCTTGCAAAGATTTATCTTTGTTAGTTGATAAGGCCTCCAGCACAAACGTAAAGCGCTCTGGAGCTACCGCCAGATCGAGCGCGCCCAACTCTTGATTGATTCTCTCTTTTTGCTCTTCTCTTTGTTGATCTTTTCCATCAACTTGTTTTTCTTCCGCATAGTGACGCACTGCGCGAGCGGCTACCTCGATACCATTTGGCAACGCTTTCCAGGGGCGCTCGATGGATGCCTCGTAGGCTAACACTCCACTGGACTCATCCCTTAAGGCATAAGAATGTGCAATTAAAAATTGACCTATTAATAAGGCAAATTTATCAGCGTTTTGTTTTGGAAATATTTCACAGAAAACTGCATAAAACGGATAGTCGGATAGGGTGCTTCCTAATAAGGGATTCCTGCCAGTGGTATTCGTTTTTTTCCCAAAATGCGAACCAATTTCTTCGATGAGCCTGGCCTCGTTATTAATAACCCAATCTAAAAGTGGTCGCCAATCAATGATGCCCAACTCGGTTAGGTCTTTGTGCCAGGTCTCGGGAGCTAGGTCCAAGATTCGCCGAATAGCCCTAAAGGCCGATGGCAATGCCTCCAAGTGATCATGGGCAAGAATTTGAAAAAGAATGTCTCTTAGTAAACCAACATCTTGGTCTTGCTCCTTAGCCAGCCTTAGCAAAATCCTATGGCTCGGACTTTCTTTTGGCGCTATTGGTCCAAACTCTGGCAAATCCTGCTTAGACCTTTTCAAGGAGACTCGCCCAAAGGATTGGCGAGATCTGGGACTATATTTTTCTCTACAATGGTGAGGCCTGGCTGGGGCAATGATTTAACCGTGCGCTTATCAACACCATAGACATCTGCCACCCATTTTTCAGCTTTGCTTTCACTGACCTTCAGTAATTTTGCATTTGCAGCATTTTTAGCCAACCTGCCAGCAATGCGCACATCACTTACGCTAATCCCATTAATAACTGTTCCGAGTATCAATTCTTCCACTGCTCTTTTTTGCAAGGTTACCGGCTGAACTGTTTTAGCTAATATACAAATTAGCTCCGCCTCCTTGCGCAGTCTTTTTTTGGCCAACTGGAATAATTTGATGCCGCCAACACAGCACCAAACTTTTTCATTTTTCTGAATACTGATGGGATAAACCTCTAAGAGTCTTAGCAATGCCTCTTGTGACAACACCTCGTTTGACACCTCACGGAGAGGCGCCAAGTCTTTAATTAATAACTCAATCGCAGGATGAATCTCCTCAATCTGCCCTATGGTTAGCCTTATGAGTCGAGGCAATTGATCTTCTTCCAAAAAATATTTTTGGACAGATTTCGCAGTTTTTGGGGCTTTTTTCACTATAGGCTAGTACTCATGATAACAATTATGTAATTTTGTAATGTTGCAATAATATTTAAAATATTGACTCGTAAACGTTCTTAATAGTGTATATTCTATACTACAGTTTCAATATTTAATTGTTTAAAGCCTTAATTTATAAGGTTTATTTCAGTTATTATCATTTAACACCAGATTACATATTGTTGGTGTCGAGGACTCCGAAGCAGGGTCGCAGGTTCGATTCCTGCCGGGCGCACCAAAAGCAAAGGGTTTTTGACCTACGTCATGCGACAAAACGCAAAAACCGCTATCATTTGCACCTAACTTATTGATTCTTATCGTGTCTAATTCTCTAAATACAGCGCTCCCCGAGCCATCCATTACCAATCCTTTGGCGCCAGATGCGCCATTACCTCACCGAAAAATCATCCGTAGCTGGCTTGTTCCAATGGCTCAGGGTGAGACCGGTCGAGCATTATTACTTTTGGCAATTGATGCCGCTTTATGGCTTGGCTGTATTGCTGGCACCGTTTTTGTAGAAAGCGTCCTGCTGAAAGTCATATTTGGCCTGCTTGCAGGTTTTGTGACTGGTCGCATCTTCATTCTTGGTCATGATGCCTGCCACCAAAGCTTTACCCCAAACCGAGAATTGAATAAGGTTTTGGGTCGAATTGCTTTTCTGCCATCGCTGACCCCATACAGTCTTTGGGATGTAGGTCATAACGTAGTTCACCATGGCCAGACTAATCTCAAAGGGTTTGACTTCGTCTGGGCGCCTTTATCCAAAGCAGAATTTGATGCCTTGCCTTCATGGCGAAAAGGCCTTGAGCGCCTTTACCGGAGTGGCTGGGGTCCTGTTTTCTATTACTTAATTGAAATTTGGTGGAGACGCGAGTACTTCCCAAATGCCAAAAATAAACCCGGTAATCGTCCAATATTTCTTAAAGATAACCTCTTGGTCACTGGCTTTGCCATTCTTTGGATCGCCTGTTTAGTCGCCGGTGCTCTAGCGACTGGTCAATCCATCTGCATTGGCCTGCTTACTGGCTTTGCTGTGCCATTCCTATTCTGGAACGGCATGATCGGCTTTGTGGTCTATGTTCATCACACACATCCATCTGTTTCTTGGTATGACAAGAAATCTGAGTGGCTTCGCGCCCAGCCCTTCGTATCAACCACCGTGCACCTCACTTTCAACTGGATTTGGGGCTCCCTGATGCATCACATCATGGAACACACGGCTCATCACGTTGATATGAGCGTTCCGCTGTATCGCCTCCAAGAGGCCCAAAATACCCTAGAAACCATCCTTCCAGAGCGTATTTTTATCCAAAAGTTCTCCTGGGCTTGGTATTTCGACACTGCCCGCAAATGCAAGCTCTACGACTTTGAAAACAAGGCTTGGCTTGATTTTGATGGCAATAAAACGGCTGATTCTGTCAGAGTTGTCCTAACCCCAGCCCCAGCGGGACAAAACGGGTAAAATAGATCTTCTGTTTAGATTTGGCTTACCCGGATTGCCCATGACTACCTCGACTCCAGCTGCAACCCAAGACACTTCCCAGAGCCTGAAATTTTGCTCTTCTTGCAGTCGCGAAAAGCGTCTAGAAGGCGGCACCTGGATTCCCACAAGCAATCGTAAGCAACGCTGGATTTGTGCCAGCTGTCTGTACAACCGCACACATCGCACTGGCTCAGCAAAAACCTAATTTGCGTTTTTGTTGTATGCACTGCTTTTAAGTTCCACCCACAACGTAGGGATTTGTTTGGCGCTCATTACCAAAAGCAGCAATTGGTCTGCGCCTTAGTACAAATTGCACATTAGCGAACATGAATACTCAAGACACGTTTAAATTTGCACAAACTCATGAATGGGCCAACCTTGAGACCGATGGACTCATTTGGGTTGGCATCAGTAATCATGCGCAAGAGGCCTTGGGTGATGTGATGTTTTTTCAGGCACCAAAGATAGGACAGCAGGTGAAACAAGGCGAAGCAATCGCTGCGATTGAGTCTGTTAAGGCTGCAAGTGATATTCATGCGCCGGTCAGCGGTGAAATTGTTGCACTCAATGAGGAAGTAGATTTGGCGCCAGAGCTTGTAAACGAAAAACCATACGCTGTTTGGCTTTTTAAAATCAAGCCTGAGTCTACTGCAAGCCTGGCGGCCGAGCTAGAACATTTAATGGGCTTAGATCAGTACAACTCCACTGTAGGCGCCTAAGCTATTAGATTGAAATTGGGTCGCGCTCTATTAGCCAGCGAATGCGTGATGTTTTACTAATGCGTCCTTGAGAATCGCCCCTCAAATCCTGATCAATGAGCTCGAGCACCTCTTGTAATAGTTTCCGACTTTCAGATTCAATCACCAATTGTGCTCGCTCCGATCCCGCCACGCGCATTACGGCCTTTGGCACGGGATCATAGACTCGCAACTCTTTGCTCAGCAATCCTTTATTTTTTAGGCGCCCCTTAAGGCCACTTAAAAACTGAATAGCCTTATCCAAAGTTTTTCCTTCTGCATGAATCAGCCCTTGATAAGAGTAGGGCGGCAATTGCGCCTCTTCTCTTTCTCTAGCGGTGTGGGATAGAAATCCATCAACATCGTGTCGAAGTAAGTATTGGTAGACCGCTGCTTCTGGATATTGTGTTTCGATATAAATATCGCCGCCTTCTTGCCCGTCTGTCCCAGACCTTCCGGCGCGCCCTGCAACTTGAACCAGTTGGGCAAATAGTCTTTCCGCAGCCCTAAAGTCCGGTGAATACAACCTGCTATCTGCATCGAGCACAGCAACCAAACCAATATTCTGATAATCGTGCCCCTTGGCAATCATTTGGGTGCCCACGACGATATCTACTTTTCCATCATGTATTTCTTGAAAGAGTGTTTCTGCGCCTTTGCTTTTCCTGCTGGAGTCCGTATCTACACGAAGCACTCTAGCGTTCGGCCACATCTCCTCTATGGCATCCTCTAGCTTCTGGGTTCCCTGCCCCAAAGTTTTCAGATCTGCGTTTCCACAATCTGGGCAAAAACTTGGTATAGGCTTAACAAGTCCGCAATGATGGCAACTGAGTACTGATCTTTTACCGAGAGCTCCTGCCTTGTGCATCACCATATGAGAAGAGCATTGCGTACACACCGACAACCAGGTGCAAGCATTGCAGCTCAACACCGGTGCATAACCCCTGCGATTTATTAATATCAAACTCTGCTTACCAACTTCTAGATTTTTACTAATGGCATTAGCCAATGTTTTAGTAATTAAGCTTTTAGTCATCGGGCTGTTTTTGTCACCAGGGCTAAATTGGTTTTGAGGATCTCGTGAGTTCACAAGGTGTACTTTAGGCAGTAGGGCGCCTTGAGCTCGCTGATCGAGGCGCAG
>Ga0364893_10237_pt1 | contig 31619 bp, 24 predicted proteins | sample ExccelJu500001D3_FD_206943 | JGI IMG/M metagenome (GOLD analysis project Ga0364893, IMG submission 206943) | Enriched cells from Trout Bog Lake Hypolimnion, Wisconsin, USA - BchlTB.July16.5000.01.D3 | ecosystem: Environmental > Aquatic > Freshwater > Lake > Hypolimnion/Profundal zone | place: USA...
CCTGTCACGCCTCGCCATCAGTCAGGACAATACCTTAACCGACGCGGAAAAACGCCATAAATTGCAGATACTGGATAAAAATATGCCTGCGGATCTGAAAGCAGCAAAAGATGCGCCATATCAAGTGATTCGCCTTGAGGAGCAAGCAAAAAAAATGCGAAATGATGGTGCCAGCGAAGACGACATTTATCGCATGCGCGCCGCCGCAACCAGTCCGGAAGCAGCTAATCGTCTTGCCCAAGTCGACCGTGATATCAATGACTGGAACAGTCGTATTAACGAATATCTCGAACAACGCAAACAACTCATATCGTCACCAACAAATGCCAGTGACGATGACCAACAAAGCGCTTTGCAGCAGTTAAGAAATAAATATTTTACAAGTCAGGAGCAGCGGCGATTGGCTGCCTACGAGTGACACTGATACAGCGGTTAGTTGCAGTGTGCAGGAAAGTCACCCCAACTCACTACCGTTGAGTAAAATCAGATACAAGGGGTTACGCGCGGCCTGCATGCTGTCATAGCTGTGTGCTTTTAGAAGGAAGGGAAAGCTAGCAACGGGTAACAGTGTTGCTTGCTATGCTGTTGTTTCAGCGACATTCGTTGTATCAGCAGATACTACACCGTCACTACTATCATCGGGGATATGGTCAAGCGCTTCCAGCAAAGCTCTATCGACAACCTTATCAAGCACCAGAATTTTCGCACGTTGTTCGCTGAAGGCTTTTTCAAGCTCTGCCACACCAATAGAGAAGCTCTTTTCTTTTTGGCTAGAAGTGAAGATGTAAAGGCTACGCATCGGGCTCACCCATGCCAATCTTACTCTCAGGGCTTCATTGTTTTCTTTGATGAACTCCAGCCAGATTCCGCGCTCCAACTGAGACACCGTTGCGACGTATTCTTCTGGAATTGGTGCTGGTGCAGATGCGGCGGCTTGCTCCGCTGCGGCACGTTTCTCCAAACGGCGCTCCGCCGCTTTTTGAGCTGCTTCAACCGCAATTTCAACCTGACGTTCCGGAGAAAGTTCTAACGGCGCCCTCACAATCGAAGCGTGACATTCTGCGAGATCAGCGAAAAACTGCACGCGGTCGACATCTTCCCATTTGATCAAACTAAGCCACTTATTTAAACGTGCCAAAATTGCTGGCAGGCGGTTCAATAAGTCCTGGCGCTCTTGCAAAGTGATCTTAGGTTTGACACTCCAGATCAAATCGTCCATTGTTTTGATCGCATCAGCAACAGCTTGTGGTTTTTCTTCCTGCACCGTATAGGCGAGTGTCAATACTTTCGTCCAGCGATTTTCCAAAAAGGTTTCGATGAAAGCGATTACTTCGCCACTGCCGACACGCATGGCCACTTCGTGTGTGGCTGTCATGTTGGCTTGCTTGATTTTTTCTTTACGAAGCGCCTTTTGAATAGGGGCTTCCAATGCCTGTGCACTGGCTTGCTCTTCTTTAGCAATGAAGGATTCGAGGTCGTTGACAACCTCATCAAACAAGGCAATTTCCTTGTCAAATTCTTGAGAAACCCGCTGCACATTCTTTTGCATGGTCTGATACAGCGGATCTTGCGTGCCTTTATTTTTGTCCAGCGCTGGGCTGTATCGCGACAATAAATCAATCAAACGACGCGCTGGATGATGCTCCTGAAAGAAAAATTCTTTATCGATCAGTGCTGCTTTGAGTACCGGAATCTGCAATACCGAAATCAATTCTTTGACTGGAGCGGGAATATCCTGATTACGGAAAACGTTGTCGAAAACCTGCGATAACAAATCCAACGTGTGCTTTTCTACGCCGGTACTCATGTTTTCAGCCAGATGTTCACGCATCTGCGACAGGCGCATAACGTCCTGCGCTTCCGCCATTAGTTGCTGAAATTTCACACTCTTTTGGAACTCACCCAATTGCCTGAACAATGCAGTATTGGCTGCGACTTCTGCGCTGCCACTGACTTCATCATTGTCACCCAAATAATGCGCCCCCGAATGGGAGGAGGATGAACGCGCAGAGTGACTTGTTCTACTTTGGCCACGGGATAAAAAGGCCTTTAATTTTTGGCGAGCCGCATTGTGGGTGTTTGTGGAATCTTCACCCGATTCATCTGCTGAATCAAACTGCGTTCCATCGTCTTTTTCTGCACTGCGTGATTTGCTTTGGCTACGCTGTATCCGATACGACTCCTGCAAATCTGGTAACACACCTTTATTGACCAGCCATTGATTCAATTCCTTCAATATAGGCTCAAGATCAAACAGAATATCGACACGAAGCAAAGGTAAAATAAGCTCCCGGCTACTTTCTTCCGGATCGAACGCACACCACGCAACATACAAGGCGCGTAAAAACACCTCGGGACGAAATGGGTTGTGCGAAATACTCATGGTTTCGCGGCCAAGCAAATGAGAAAAACGCATATTTAAGGCAGCGTATTGTTCCGCGCTACCGAGTTCTATCGCTCTACTCACCCGGCTCAAGGTCAGCTTTTGATCCATTTCTTCATAGCTGACGAGACTAAAATCACCGTCTTTATTTTCAACCGTTTTTTTTACTTCACCTGCAGTGAGTAACATGTCGGTTTCATGTTTAAAGACTTTTTCAAACTCGACCGATGCGATGTGATAAAACGCATAAGCATTTTTCTTTAGCAACTGTCCTGCATTAAAACTCAGATTGGCGACGCGCGAATCCATGCTTTGTTCAGAACAGGCAAGTAAAGCATTTGCTAAACGCGCCGAAAATGCATCTAACTGTGCGATAGTCAGGTGATTGGCTAAAGGCGTCAAACCACGCAACATCTCCGGGCGAGGCATAACCGCTCCCGCCTGCTCAGAAGATGTGATTTTGGAATGACTCATAATTAAAGCCCAACAAGATTCGACACATCACCGACAGCTCAATAACAAAACGCCTTAGCCAACGATGGATTTTACATTTTTACAATTTTGCCCGACAGCAACTCACAGACGCAAATGGGAGAAAAAATAGATAGCTTTCTGGGTGGAACTATATACGCTTACTTTCCATGTGGAAATGTTGTATTCGCAATTTTGGCATCTTTTTTTATTTTAATTACCGTATACCAACACTTCGATTTCACAACTGAAACAAAGATTACAATTTGTAAGTATTTTTTGTACAACTATGACAATTTAACGCCATTATGAATAGATTGCTCTAAAATAGAGGGTTAAACTTTTTCGCATATTTGTGCGCAATATTTGTAAATAAACATGTTATGCCTAAAAAAAATACCATTGCAACAACGCAAGAAATGACGTCACCACCGGTTTCATTTGAAGCCGCGATGGAGGAGTTAAGTGAGTTGGTAAAGCAAATGGAAGCAGGCGATTTGGCGCTGGAAAAATCTGTTATTGCTTATCAGCGAGGATCTGAATTAATTAAATATTGCGCAAATCAACTCGATAAGATCGAGCAGCAGGTCAAAGTGCTTGAATCTGGAATATTAAAACCTATTAACGTGGATAACGACGAGGATCTCGCATGAGTCTGGATTTCCGCACCTGGATGAAAAATACCCAGGAAAATTGCGAACAAGCGCTCTCTGAATACATTCCGCAAAGTGACATCGTTCCGCAGCAACTGCATGAAGCCATGCGCTACGCCGCCCTGGATGGCGGAAAACGAGTACGACCGCTGCTGGTGTTTGCTGCCGGACGTTTATTTAACGCCCCGGAAGAATTATTACGTCGCGCAGCTTGTGCAGTCGAGATGATTCATGCTTACTCCTTAGTACATGACGATATGCCATGCATGGATGATGATGAGTTAAGGCGCGGAAAGCCGACAGTGCACGTGAAATATGACGAAGCCACGGCCTTGCTGGTGGGTGACGCTTTACAGGCCCAAGCCTTTATTGTTTTATCGGAAGGTAACGGCGACGCAGAGACGAAACTCGCGATGGTGCGCGTATTAGCACAAGCCTCTGGTTCAGTTGGCATGTGTGGTGGCCAGGCAATTGACCTCGCCAGTGTTGGTCTGGCGTTGAGCCGTGAACAATTAGAACAAATGCACCGCTTAAAAACTGGCGCCTTACTTCGTGCTTCAGTATTGCTTGGCGCGATGAGTGGAAAAACCCTATCGAGCAGCGAGACCGAAGCGCTTTATGCGTATTCCGCTGCAATTGGCCTGGCATTCCAGGTTGTGGACGATATCCTTGACGCTACTGCCGATTCAGCAACACTGGGCAAAACCGCTGGCAAAGACGCTGCGGATAATAAGCCGACCTACGTCAGCTTATTGGGCTTACCGGCTTCACAAACTTTAGCAGCACAACTTTGCAACGATGCACACAATGCTTTGTTGCCGTTTGGCGAAAACGCACAATACCTGCACGACCTGGCCGATCTGATCGTGCAAAGACAAGCATAACCGGCAGACTTCTATGACGAATTTACTTCAACAAATTAACTCCCCAGCTGACTTGCGTCATTTGACCCGTCAGCAATTACATTCGTATGCAGCCGAGCTACGTCAATACGTGCTTGAATCAGTTTCCAAAACTGGTGGCCATTTATCTTCTAACCTCGGCACCGTCGAATTAACGATTGCCCTGCACTACGTCTACAACACGCCGGAAGATCGTGTCGTATGGGACGTAGGGCATCAGACTTACCCACATAAAATCGTTACGGGTCGCCGCGATATGATGCATACATTGCGTCAGTTCGATGGCATTTCTGGCTTCCCGCGTCGTTCTGAAAGTGAGTACGATACATTTGGTACCGCACACTCGTCGACGTCGATTTCTGCCGCTTTGGGGATGGCATTAGCTGCCCGTACCAAAGGCGAAGACAGGCATTCAGTGGCGGTAATCGGCGACGGCTCTATGACCGCAGGTATGGCATTTGAAGCACTCAATAATGCTGGTGTGTATGACGACATCAATATGCTGGTGATTTTGAACGACAATGATATGTCGATCTCACCTCCGGTCGGGGCATTGAATCGTTATCTGGCACGCTTGATGTCCGGCAAATTTTATGCTGCAGCACGTAATGTCGGCAAATCTGTTTTACCTTCACCGATGCTGGAATTAGCCAAACGTTTTGAAGAACACGCTAAAGGCATGTTGGTTCCGGCGACCATGTTTGAAGAATTTGGCTTCAACTATATTGGCCCTATTGACGGCCATGATCTGGAATCGTTGATCCCGACGTTGCAAAATATCCGTAACCTGAAGGGCCCACAATTCTTGCACGTGGTTACCAAAAAAGGCCAAGGTTACAAGTTAGCAGAAGCCGATCCTGTTTTGTACCACGGGCCGGGAAAATTCAATCCGGCTGAGGGTATCAAGCCAAGTACCTCCACTAAGCTGACTTACACCCAGGTGTTTGGGCAATGGCTGTGCGATATGGCAGCAGCGGACAAAAAGCTCATCGGTATCACACCAGCGATGCGCGAAGGCTCAGGTATGGTGGAATTTGAAAAACAATTCCCGAAGCGTTACTTTGACGTCGGCATTGCAGAACAACACTCCGTCACCTTTGCTGCAGGTCTGGCGTGCGAAGGCTTAAAACCTGTCGTGGCGATCTACTCAACATTCTTGCAACGTGCGTATGACCAGTTGATACATGATGTCGCCCTGCAAAATCTGGATGTCACATTCGCGCTTGATCGTGCTGGTCTGGTTGGGGCTGACGGTGCCACCCACGCTGGTAACTACGACATCGCGTTTTTACGCTGTATTCCTAACATGGTGGTGATGGCTGCCGCCGATGAAAACGAGTGTCGCCAGATGTTAAGTACGGGCTACCACTACCCGGGACCGGCAGCGATTCGCTATCCACGCGGTGCTGGCATCGGTGCTCAAGTCGAGGGGAATCTGGACACCCTGCCTATTGGTAAAGGTGAAGTGAAGCGTCAAGGTCAAAAAGTGGCCATTCTGGCTTTTGGCTCTATGGTTCACCCAGCTATTGAGGCAGCAAACGCCATCAACGCGACCGTCGCTAATATGCGCTTCATCAAACCTCTCGATACAGAACTGGTCAAGTCACTCGCCGCCACACATGATGTGTTAATCACAGTGGAAGAAGGCTGCACAATGGGCGGTGCTGGCTCAGCAGTGGCAGAAGCATTATCGGAAGCCGGGATTCAAATCCCAATCCAGATCCTCGGCCTGCCCGATAAGTTTATCGATCATGGGGATGTACATCTGCTGCTGAGTCAATGCGGCCTGGATGCCAAAGGCATAGAATCTTCAATACGTACCCGATTTCCGGAGATATTCAGCACAGCACCTAAACTCGCTGCGAATGCCTGAGTAATATAAAACGAATTGCCGGACTAAAAAAAAGGCTACCGATTCATTTAACGGTAGCCTTTTTTCCATCTTAAGCCGCGGACAGAACCGCGTTTGCGCACTTACATTACATCAAAGTCCACTCACGCTGACTCTGCTCAGAATAACTCACAGGTGCACCTTGCACGTCATCGAATGTGACAATATCGTACGCGTCTGGTTGGGCTAATAAGGCTCTGAGTAATTGGTTATTGAGACCGTGGCCTGATTTATGCGCAGTGTAACTAGCCAAAAATGGGTGCCCGATTAAATACAAGTCACCGATTGCATCGAGAATTTTGTGGCGTACAAACTCATCATCAAAGCGCAACCCATCGGAATTCAGTATCCGGTACTCATCCATCACGATCGCGTTTTCCATCGAGCCACCGCGCGCCAAACCTATGCCACGCAACATTTCTACGTCCTGCATAAATCCAAAAGTCCGGGCTCTGGCCACGTCTTTGACAAAAGATACTTTTTCAAAATCCACTTCTGCTGTCTGTACAGTGCCATCCACCGCAGGATGATTGAACTCAATAAAAAAATGCAGTTTAAAACCATCGTATGGCTCGAGACGAGCCCATTTTTCCGCCTTTCCAGTGCCTTCGCGGATCTCGACTGGCTTCAAAACACGAATGAATTTCTTCGGCGCAGCCTGTTCTTGCAAACCTGCTTGCTGCAATAAGTACACAAACGAGGAAGCCGACCCGTCCATAATGGGAATCTCTTCAGCGCTGACATCAATGTATAAATTATCAACGCCAAGGCCTGCACAGGCCGATAATAGATGCTCAACTGTCGACACACGCTGCCCATTATTGGACAAAGTGGAGGCCATACGAGTATCGCCGACACTCATCGCGTCAGCAGGAAAAACCAGCGGAGGTTCGAGATCAGTACGGGTAAAAATGATACCGGTATCCACCGGCGCAGGCCGCAATACCAGTTCTACTTTTGTACCAGAATGTAAACCGACACCAACGGTTCTGACCAATTGTTTAATTGTTGTTTGCTTTAACATAGCGATATTATAGCGATTCATGGCAAACTCGATGTAACACTGTGCAAAATGCGTGCTAACTGAGAGCTGCCAGAGCTTAATGTCTGAAAATACGATGACAATTCCAACCCTGACTATTCGAACCGCCGTCGATGCCGATCTTGATCGGATATGTACACTCAGTCAACAAATCAATCAGCAACATTATCTGTCTGCACCTCAAGTATTTGTTAAAGATGTCGATCCGAATCTTGAAAAACTGTTCTGGAAAGCGAGAATGGATTTATCAGACAATATTCATCTGATTGCCGAGATGAATGAAGTCGTTTTGGGCTATATCACGGCAAGTATCAGCATAGCCATGAAAAATCCTTTTTTGCGCGTCAACAAAATTTGTCGTATTGGAACGATCGTCGTTGATCAAGATCATCACCAAAATGGCATTGGCAAAGCCCTGATGGAGGCGGCCTGCCAATGGGGCAAGCACAATGGAGCAAAGGAAGTCAGATTAGAGGTGTTCGATTTCAATATCAATGCAATGCAGTTTTATGACAGCATGGGGTTTGGGATACAGTCACACATTCTGCATAAAACATTATAAAAACAGCGCCCACCAAAACGGCGCAGCGCTGTTTCGACGTGACAAAATTAAGCGAGTTGCGCTAACAATGTTTCGGCGTTTGAGACTTCAAATTTACCGCCTTCTTCAATGTTGAGCTGTTTGACGACACCGTCAACTGCCAATAAGGAATAACGCTGCGAACGTGTGCCCATACCAAATTTACTGAAATCTGCATCCAGACCCAAGGCCTTACTAAAGTCTGCATTTCCATCCGCCATCATGCGAACAATGCCAGTCGCCTTCTGATCGCGACCCCATGCACCCATCACAAACGCATCATTAACAGAGATACACCAGATTTCATCAACACCTTTGGCTTTTAATTCGGCTGCATGAGCAATGTAACCAGGAACATGTTTTGCGGAGCATGTCGGTGTATAAGCACCAGGCAAACCAAAAATGGCGATCGTTTTGCCTTTAACCAAGTCTGCTACCTGGAAAGTGTTTGGACCGATGCTGCAGCCCTCGCCTTCCACTTCGATAAATTCTGCCAGACTGCCCGCTGGTAACTGTTGACCGATTTGTATGCTCATCATCATTCCTTTCGTTGTATTCAAAATAATCTGCCGCCGTTCCGGCATGGCAAAGAGTGGCGCGGCTCATAGCACAAATGACAAATTGCTGCGCACGACGGAAGTATGCCTGAGTAACCAAAAACGTGCAGAAATCAGAACAAATTTCAATCATTCTTTTAGATATGTTGCTCATAAAGCACTGAATACTATTTTTCAGTATTTTGTTACTTACGTTACGAAATTTAACAATCAAAGATGCTACGATAAAGTTTCATGATGTTGAAAAGTCAGCGACCTATCAGCGCTTTGAATAAAAAGGAACATCGGCCGCTTACAATGAGTACCAGAATCTCCTCGATGGCGATACATTCTCATGGTAAAGCCGAAATTAAATCTATTTCTGACCGAGGAGTACAAAAGAAAATGAATATTTCGATCCCGTCAAACGACATGCCATTCAAGCGCATTTGCCTGGCATTAGCAGGTGTCGGTTTTACCGTATTGCTGACTGGTTGTGGTGGAGGTTCATCCGCCCCTGCGGTACCGCCAGCGCCACCTCCACCGACGGTAACAATTGACGTTTTTGGTGCACGTGGTGCGACATTAACAGCACAGGTCACGTCCTCAAATTGCTCCGTTACTCCAACAGTCTCCTGGCAAACTTCGGGCGGCGTTGCATTGGGGACTGGTTTAACCATTCAGGATACACAACCTAATTCCGTTATTTCCGCCACTGCGAGCTGCTCTACTGCAAGCGCCGTAGAAAATTTGCAGCCCAATGTCGTGTATAACACTAATGCAGCATTCGCTGTTTTGCAAAACGGTACTGTAGTGGCGTGGGGCGATCCGGTCTGGGGCGGTGCAACATCTGATGCAGCTAAGGTAAGCAATGTTTCCAATTTATACCCTTCTGAGCGCGGTTTTGCTGCCTTACTCACTAACGGCTCAGTCAGCGTTTGGGGTAGCTCCTACATTGACCCTACAACTACTGCAACGGGCACTTTGACCAACATAAGCAGTATCATTCCTGGCCGGATCGCTTACTTTGCAACAAAAAATGATGGAAGTTTTGTCGCATGGGGTAATTATCGCCTTGTTGATAGCGAAGGCAATTCGGTAGCGATGAATAGCACCAGTGGCGGTCTTAGTGCATCAACACTTGCGTCATTAACCAATATTAAGAGCATTTCATCCACCGAGGGAGCCTATGCAGCGTTGAAAAATGACGGTACCGTGGTGGCTTTTGGTGACCCGGACGTTGGTGGTGATGCTAGTTCTGTACAAGCGCAATTAACAAATGTCGTACAAGTCGTGGGGACCAATTTTGAATTTCTCGGTTTAACCAAAAGTGGCAACATCTATGAGTGGAGTAACGCGTACGGTTATGCTTACCCAACCCAACAAATACCTGCTACCACAAAGCTGACAGTCGATGGTACGGTCGGTGTTGCCACCACAAGCTCCGGAACTGCCACCGCGTTTGGTTACAGTGCTGGCATTGATGCTGCAAGTAGCGCATCAGTAGCCAGCTTATTAAATAATGTCGTCAATATTTATGCGACACAGACTTCTTTCGCAGCTTTATTGGCCAATGGCAATGTTGTCAGTTGGGGCGATCTCGATCGCATGGGTGCAAGTCTGAACACTGTGCAATCAAGTCTGACAAATGTAAAAAGCATTGCAACGACTGAATATGCATTTGCTGCGCTAAAAGGCGATGGCACCGTGGTGACCTGGGGTGATCCTATTGTCGGTGGTGATAGCAGCACTGTGACATCTCAATTGAACAATGTCGTAGCCATTACCGCCAACAAATATGCCTTTGCAGCACTCACTTCGAGTGGCACAGTTGTTACCTGGGGCATGCCAGGTAAAGGTGGTAGCAGCACGGTAACAACAAATTTGACGAATGTTCGTGCAATCTATGCGACGCCATTCGGTGGTTTTTTGGCGGTGAACAAAGATGGAAGCTTTGCGACTTGGGGCGATCAGTGGGCGGGAGGCGGCACAGTTCCCAGCACACTGACCAAAATTCCTTTTGCAAGCTAAACCGTTTTGCTAACAGACACACTGCTATTCCACAAATTGGAGAAGATTTAATATGAATGCAATCAAGTTCCCTCTTAAAACCGCGTTCGCAATTATCGTCAGCACGACATTAATGGCACCCGCTTTCGCCTACGTTAAAAATACAAAAAAGACCTCTGAGACTAACGCTCAGGTTGAACAAAACCTCAACCAGATGATTGTCAAATACCGCAATGAAGCGAGTAACTCAGCAGAAATGGCGAGCACAGACAATGCGAAAGCAAATCTTGCTCAAGTGATGAGTCAGCGCTTATCCAAAGTGCAAAGCATCGCTCAATCTTTTGGGGCGAATATTTCGGTTAAACGTCAGATAGTGACTGGTGGATGGGTTTTCAGGTCTGATGTGGCTTTAAAACCAGCCCAAATGCGAGCCCTCGCCACTAAACTCGCGAAATCAGATCCATCGATCGAATATGCTGAACCGGATTATATTCGTCATGCAATGTATGTGCCGACAGATCCACTATATACAACTGCACAATGGGATTTGCAAGGATCTAGTGCGCAGCCAGGTGCCTTGAATATGCCTGCTGCCTGGGATATTACTAAAGGCCAAAATATCGTTGTTGCTGTACTTGACACCGGATATCGCCCTCACCCTGATTTAATTGCCAATCTGGTTCCATCGCTAGATGGTAACGCAAACCACTATGGCTATAATTTTATTACAGACCCAGCTACGGCACGTATTACACCAGCAACAGGCGTCACCAGTGCTCGTGGATTTGATGCCTTAGACCAAGGTGATTGGGTTCCGGCTGGTGATACAGTCTGCCCGGCTCTTGCTGGAACGAATAGCAGCTGGCACGGTACACACGTCTCTGGCACCATTGCCGCATTGGCAAATGGCGTTGGTGTAATAGGAGTGGCTCCAAGCGCGAAAGTATTACCATTACGCGTCCTTGGGAAATGCGGCGGTAATGACTCCGATATTTCCGATGCGGTAGCGTGGGCTGCAGGCATCCACGTTAATGGCGTTCCAGATAATACAACCAAGGCAAACGTCATTAATCTGTCCTTAGGTGGCCAAGGCTTTTGCACTCAGACAACAGCGGATACATTTCAAAAAGTAATGGGGTTAGGTACAGTTGTTGTGATTGCCGCCGGTAACGAAAGCATTGATGCAAAAATCTCTAGTCCCGCTAATTGCCCTGGTGTAATCACCGTTGCATCGAGCAACATTCTAGGTGGCCGTTCCAGCTATTCTAATTACGGAGGAACCGTTACTGTCGCAGCGCCAGGAGGTGGCTTTACTTCCGCGGCAGACGTCATCACATCCACCTTGCCAACAGGGGCAACAACTTCCACTGATGATACGACGTATGGAACGATGGCCGGAACTTCGCAGGCTACACCGCATGTTGCTGGTGTAGCAGCCTTAATGCTCTCAGTTAATCCTAAGCTGACACCAGCGCGCGTCAAACAGCTATTGGTGAATACAGCTCGCCCAACACCGGCTAATTGCCCTGGCTGTGGAGCAGGGATTGTAGACGCAACGGCAGCAGTGAAAGCAGCAGTTGGTGGTTAATTGAAGATATCCGGTGAGCTTAGCACTCCTAAGTTCGCCGGTGTTCAAATTTATCCAATACTAAATTTCAATCGTAAAAAAACCGCATCTTTAAACGATGCGGTTTTTTTACGTTAATACAAACTGGCAATCTGCCTGTTTGATCAATCAGCCTGCTTACGCAAGAACGCAGGAATATCATACGTTTCCATGCCATTTTTTTCCAGCGCACGTACGGTGTCAGAAGCAGATTCACGACGCCATACCGCTGGCTTACTCAGCCCATCAAATGCTGGTGCAGCGCTTGTCATGCCGTTAGACACTGTCGTACTTGCGATACCTGCGGCAGCCATCATCGGTTCGTTGTTAGTACCTGTGCGCAGCATCGGTGTTTGTACCAACTGGATATTTTTCTTACCACGACCCAAACCAGTTGCTACAACCGTGACACGGATATCATCACCCATCGTGTCATCGTAAGCGATACCTTGTGCAATCGATGCATCAGGTGCTGCAAACGCACGAACTGCCGCCATCACTTCTTTGATCTCTTTACCTTTGAGACTACGGCTTGCAGTCACGTTGACCAATACGCCGCGTGCACCAGACAGATCAATACCATCCAACAACGGAGAAGCAACTGCTTGCTCTGCTGCCAGACGTGCGCGATCAACGCCAGACGCTGTCGCTGTACCCATCATTGCCTTGCCTTGTTCGCCCATGATCGTTTTCACGTCATTGAAGTCAACGTTGATATGGCCAGGCACATTAATGATCTCTGCAATACCAGCAACCGCATTGTTGAGCACATCATCGGCATGTTGCAACCATTCAATCATGCTGTCATCTTCGTAGATCTCTTCCAATTTTTCATTGAGAATGATGATCAGAGAATCGACGTGCTGAGACAAGGCTTCCAGACCTTCGTCAGCGATGTCCATGCATTTCTTACCTTCGTAAGAAAATGGCTTAGACACAACTGCCACAGTCAACGCACCTAATTCTTTAGCGACTTGTGCCACTACTGGTGCAGCTCCAGTACCAGTACCACCACCCATACCTGCAGCGATGAATACCATGTGTGCGCCGCGCAATGCATCTTCGATGCGCGCACGGGAATCTTCAGCCAGTTTGCGACCGACTTCAGGTTTCATACCAGCACCCAAACCCGTTTCACCGATTTGAATGACGTTATGCGCCTTCGACTGCAACAATGCTTGTGCATCAGTATTAGCAGCAATAAATTCAACGCCGGAAACACCTTTGTTGATCATATGCTGTACCGCGTTACCGCCTGCACCACCTACGCCGACAACCTTAATTACGGTGCCTTGTGTGGCGTTATCAACCATATCGAACTCCATCATGACTCCTCCAGGTAGGCAGTTATCAGTCGCTAATCATCACCCGATGAGACGACTAGCGACTAATAACTGTATATCAGACCATTATAAAATGACTACACCATTTGTGATACAAAAAGCTGACTAAAAATTCCCCAAAAACCACTCTTTCATGCGTTGCCAGGCCGCTTTGGCAGAACCTTCCTGCCTGGTGACCAGATTTCCCCGCAAGTACTGCTTCTTCGCTTCCAACAACAACCCTAAAACTGTGGCATAACGTGGGCTACGAACAACATCTGCCAGTTGCCCGCTATACGCTGGCATGCCTAATCTGGTTGGCTTCAAAAAGATATCTTCCGCCATTTCAACCATGCCCGGCATCGCTGATGAACCACCCGTGAGGACGATGCCTGATGACAGCACATCTTCATATCCCGACTCACGAACGACCTGATGCACAAGCGCGAACAATTCTTCAACCCGCGGTTCAATGACTGCAGCTAAAGCCTGACGAGACAAAGAGCGTGGACCTCGATCGCCAAGACCTGGCACGTCCAGCGTATCTGAAGGATCAGCGAGCACTTGTTTGGCGACACCAAAACGGACTTTAATTTCCTCTGCTTCAGACGTCGGGGTGCGTAATGCCATCGCAATATCGTTCGTGATCTGATCACCAGCAATAGGAATCACCGCAGTATGACGAATCGCGCCTTCACTGAACACCGCAACGTCGGTTGTACCGCCACCAATATCAATCAGCACTACGCCCAATTCTTTTTCATCACGCGTCAAGACCGCTTCAGCCGATGCCATCGGTTGTAAAATCAAGTCTGACACTTCGAGACCACAACGACGTACACATTTCACGATATTTTGTACCGCTGAGACTGCGCCAGTGACAATGTGTACTTTGACTTCCAGACGAATACCACTCATGCCTATAGGCTCACGTACATCGTCCTGGCTATCAACAATAAATTCCTGTGGCAAAGTGTGCAGCAGTTGCTGATCCGTCGGAATATTCACTGCTTTCGCTGTTTCAATCACACGCGAAACATCGGCGGCAGTAACTTCTTTATCTTTGATCGCCACCATGCCGCTGGAATTGAAGCTGCGAATATGGCTACCTGCAATGCCAGTATAGACACGACTAATCTTACAGTCGGCCATTAATTCGGCTTCTTCTAACGCACGTTGTATTGACTCTACTGTGGCTTCGATGTTGACGACAACACCCTTTTTTAAACCTTTGGATTCATGCTGTCCCAAACCAATTACTTCATGCCGGCCATCAGGCATGACTTCAGCGACTACCGCCACAATTTTTGATGTGCCGATATCGAGACCAACGATCAGATTTTTTGCGTCTTTTGTCATGTCTTTCCACTTGCTTTTGTTTGCTTTTTCGATCCTGCCGGACGAGCATATTTCATTGCCAATCCATTTGGATAACGCATGTCTATACTTTCAATACTATCTTGCGCACTGGCGATCAATTGCGGATAAATCATCAGTAATTTATTCACTCTCATTTTCAGCGTTGTGCCGTCTTGCACGCGGCCTAATTCAACTTGTATGCCATTGTTTAATTTCAAACTCCAGGCATAGCGATTTGAATACGTGACTGAGTCTGGCGCCAGATTTATTTTGGCAAACCAGTCTTTCAGCTCTAAATATTGCGACAATACTTCTTTTTCACTGCCATCCGGTCCACTCAGTGCAATCAGGTCGGTGTCGTCTTCTGCTTCAGCCAGATTCGCAGTAAAAACGTCACCGGCAACAGAAATCAGTCGCCCATCCGCGGTCCAGGTTCCCAATGCAACGTGCTCATCGAGCGTGACGGTTAATTTATTCGGCCACTCCCTTTGCACACTGGCTTTACGTACCCATGGCACACTTTCAAAAGCACCGCGAACAGCATCAAGGTTAGCAGTAAAAAAATTACCCCTGATTTTTGGCACAGCAGCGTTTCTGATCGTGACCGTATCCACGTGCCGTAAAGACTGCGGTGTCGCGCCAACCACACGTATGCTATGTAAAGTAAACATCGGTCTTTGTATCACCCACCAGACTCCAGACGCCATCAGAGCGAGCAACACCAGACCAAATAAAGCATTGGCGGTATTATTCATCATTTTGACGTCATGCCACATCCGTTTTTTCCTCTTTATTTAGATTCGGTATGAATTTTCAAACGGGCAGATTTTAAAATCTCCACACAAAGATCTTCATAACTCATCCCCGTTGCCTTGGCAGCCATTGGTACCAACGAATGTCCAGTCATGCCTGGAGAAGTATTTATCTCCAGCAAGAACGGTTGGTTATCTGACTTGCGCAACAAGACGTCAACCCGTGCCCACCCTTCGCAATCGATAGAGCGATAAGCTTCGACTGCCATTTGTTGAATACGAACCGTCAATTCCTCATCCAAAGGCGCCGGGCAAAGATACTGAGTATCGTCAGTGAAATATTTATTCTGATAATCATAATTACCATCAGGTGCAACGATTTCAATAATTGGCAAGGCATGCGCATCTTTGCCGCGTCCTAAAATCGCGATCGTCAGTTCACGGCCTTCAACAAATTCTTCCGCCAACACCACGTCATCAAACTGCGCTGCCAGGTCATAGGCCTCCTTCATTTCTGAGTAGCCTCTGACCTTGGTGATACCAATGGTGGAACCTTCATGTGGTGGTTTCAGAATCAACGGCAGGCCTAATTCGTCCGGCACTTCACGCAAAGTAGTTTCTGGTGTCAGCACCGCGTATTTCGGCGTGCTCAGACCATGTGTCTGCCAGATACGTTTAGTAAAAATTTTATCCATTGCGACAGCCGATGCCATCACACCGCTACCGGTATAAGGAATATTCAATTGCTCTAATACACCTTGCAAACTTCCATCTTCACCGTAGCGACCATGCAATGCGATAAAAACCCGGTCAAATTTTTCTGCTGCTAACTCAGCAATGCTGCGCTGCGCAGGATCAAATGGATGTGCATCAACGCCTTTCGCGCGGAGTGCCGCCAGGACGCCGTTGCCCGACATAATCGAGACATCATGCTCAGCAGAACGTCCGCCAAACAAGACGCCGACTTTACCTAAAGATTTGCTATTCAATTCACTCATGATGATCTGCTGGTTAATTTTTTATTTTGCCTGCGCCAGTTTTGCTGGCACGGCACTGATCGAGCCTGCACCCATGACGATTAAGACGTCGCCATCTTTCAAGACATGCAATAAGCTCTCTGGCATGTCTTGTATATTTTCAACAAATACAGGTTCAACTTTTCCGCTGACGCGTAATGCACGGGTCAATGCCCGACCATCTGCTGCTAATAGTGGCGCCTCGCCAGCAGCATAAACTTCCGCTAAAACGACGGCATCCGCGGTCGAGATTACTTTAACGAAGTCTTCAAACAAATCACGTGTGCGGGTATAGCGATGCGGTTGAAATGCCAGAACCAATCGACGGTCAGGATAAGCGCCGCGTGCTGCTGCGAGCGTCGCGGCCATTTCTACTGGATGGTGGCCATAGTCATCGACCAGGGCAAACGTGCCGCCAGCTTCCAATGCAATTTCGCCGTAACGTGTGAAGCGACGTCCAACACCATTAAATTCGCTCAACGCCTTTTGCGTGGCCGCATCGGCGACACCGATTTCACGCGCAATAGCAATCGCCGCGCAAGCATTTTGTACATTGTGCATACCAGGCTGATTCAGACTGACTTGCATATCTGGATAGCCTTCCTGAACCACCGTAAAATGCATTTTCCCACCAGCAGCAATGGCATTCACAGCACGGACTTCAGCTTCTTCATGAAAGCCGTAAGTGACGATAGGTTTTGAAACAAACGGCATAATTTCTCGCACGTTAGCATCATCAAGACACAACACCGCCACGCCGTAAAATGGCAGGCGTTGCGTGAATTCAATAAATGCTTGTTTGAGCTTAGCGAAATCGTGGCCATAGGTTTCCATGTGATCGGCATCGATATTGGTGATCACCTCAATCACGGGCAATAAATTCAGAAACGACGCATCCGATTCATCCGCTTCGGCGACAATAAAGTCACCACTACCTAATTTTGCATTAGCGCCTGCACTATTTAAACGTCCACCGATCACAAAGGTTGGATCAAAACCACCTTCTGCGAGCACACTGGCAACCAAACTCGTGGTTGTGGTTTTACCATGCGTGCCAGCAATCGCAATTCCGCTTTTGAGGCGCATCAACTCCGCCAACATCATCGCACGTGGAACGATAGGAATATGTTTCGCTCTGGCAGCGATCACTTCCGGATTATCACCTTTGACTGCAGTGGAAGTAACAACCGCATCAGCGCCAGCGATATTCTCAGCGGCGTGTCCGATTTTGACATCAGCACCAAGTTCAGCCAAACGCTGCGAAGCCGCGTTATTACCGAGGTCAGAACCGGAAATGGTGTAACCAAGATTCAGTAAAACTTCGGCAATGCCGCTCATGCCTGAGCCACCGATACCGACGAAATGAATATGTTTGACTTTATGTTTCATACTAATGATTCCAAAATTTTTGCAATATTCATGCTTGCATCACGCTGTCCAACGGCGTAAGCATGGCCGGCCATCTGCAAACATTGCGCTCGGTCGAGCGCTTGTAATTGTGTTGCCAACTTCTCGGCATGTAACTCGCTTTGCGGTAAGTAAATCGCGGCGTTTTGCTTTGCCATCCACACGGCATTTTCTTTTTGATGCGAGGTGCTTGAAGCCATAAAAGGGACCAAAATACTTGCCACTCCTGCTGCCGTCAGTTCCGATACGGTAATCGCACCAGCCCTGCAAATCACCAGATCTGCTTCCGCGTAGCGACGTGGCATATCATCAATAAAATCCAGTACCTCAGCATCCACACCTGCTTTGGCATAGTTGTCGCGCAAGGCCTGAATATTTTGCTTACCCGATTGATGTGTAATAACAGGGCGTTGCGCCGCTGGTATCAATGCAAGTGCTTGTGGCAAACAATCATTCAGGACTTTGGCACCTAAACTTCCGCCAACAATCAAAATTCTTAATACGCCTTGCCTTTGTGCATAACGCTCTTCCGGTGCTGGAAGCTGACAAATATCTTTGCGAATCGGGTTGCCAGTGACTTGCAATTTTGCGTCAGCGACGTGCTTTTCTGAAGGCAAACCAAACAGTAATTTGCTTGCAAATGGACGTAAAGCTTTATTCGACAACAGCAATGCGGCATCCGCATTCATCAATACCAAAGGTTTACCACGCAAAGCGGCCATCAAACCACCAGGCACCGTCACATAGCCACCCATGCCCAACACCACATCAGGTTGACGTTGGCTTATGATTGTTAAACAGCTGAAAAAGCTTTTGACCAGTTTAAAAGCACCTGTGAGCGTATGCTTCCAACCTTTGCCACGCAAGCCGGTAAATTCCAGACTATCCATAGGAACACCATGCTTAGGTACGATCTGGCACTCCATACCAGTGCTGGTCCCTAACCAGGAAACTTCCCAACCGCGTTCGCGCATGATGTCCGCAATCGCGATGCCAGGGAAAATATGGCCACCGGTACCTGCCGCCATAATCATCAATTTTTTCCGCACGCTCATGCGCGACCTCCACGCATCAACACACGATTTTCAAAATCTACTCTGAGTAAAATAGCTAATCCCACGCAATTAATCATCACACCGGAACCACCGTAACTCATCAGTGGTAAGGTAAGCCCTTTGGTCGGCAACAAGCCAAGATTCACGCCCATGTTAATAAATGCCTGTACACCAATCCAAATGCCAATACCTTTGGCAGTCAAACCAGCAAAGGTCTGATCCAATGCAATTGCCTGACGGCCGATTTCAAATGCTCTTTTCAAAATCCAGTAGAACAACAATACGACGACCATGACGCCGACAAATCCTAGTTCTTCGCCAATTACTGCCAGTAAAAAGTCTGTGTGTGCCTCAGGTAAGTAATGTAATTTTTCAACACTGCCGCCAAGTCCAACGCCAAATAATTCACCACGACCAAATGCAATTAAAGAATGTGACAATTGATACGCTTTCCCAAGCGCATTATCTTCCTGCCACGGATTCATATACGCAAAAATCCGTTCGCGGCGCCATGGCGAAAATATAATCACAAGCGAAAATATCCCGACTAAGATAGCGGCAATACCGCCAAACCAGACGCCGTTAATTCCGCCCAAAAATAAAATGCCCATGGCAATGCAAACGATGACACCAAATGCCCCCATATCGGGTTCAAGCAGGAGCAACAGACCAACCACGCCAACCGCCGTCAACATCGGCACAAAACCTTTTGTCAGTTTGTGCATGTATTCTTGCTTACGTACTGTGTAATCAGCAGCATACAAAACCATAAACAACTTCATAAATTCTGAAGGTTGTATGTTAAAAACTTTAAATGACAACCAGCGTTTTGCACCATTGACACCTTTACCCAGACCAGGAATCAATACTGCTGCCAACAAAATCAGTGTAATGACAAATAAATAGGGCGTTATTTTTTGCCAGCTCGCCAATGGAAATCGGAAAGCAAAAATACCAACGATCAGCGATACAACAATAAACAAAGCCTGGCGAACCAGAAAATGGTTATTCGTATAATTTGCATACTTTGGAGAATCAGGTAAAGAAATCGATGCCGAATACACCATCACCATACCGAACAACATCAGTATCATGGTGACCCAAACCAGAGCCTGGTCATAGCTCATCATTTTTGAGCGATGTACCAATTGTGTTTGCGGAGCCGGGTCCGAAAACGGTAACCACTTCTGGAATGGAAGCATCATTTGCTTCATCAGCAAATCTCCCCGCGTGCCAGCGCTACTTCACGCACTGCATTCACAAACACTTCAGCCCTATGCGCATAATTACGGAACATATCGAGACTTGCGCAAGCAGGTGACAATAAAACAATATCGCCACTTCGGGCATCATTCGCTGCTGCCTGCACCGCGGATTCCAGATCAGCAAAATCATCACATTCGACATGTGTCGCCGCCAACACATGACGAATGTCTTCTTTCGCTTTTCCTATCAGAAATACTTTTCTCGCGTAACGTTCTATAGCGTCTGCTAAAGGAGAGAAATCTTGCCCTTTACCTTCGCCGCCAGCAATAAGCAATATGCGCTTTTCTGGTGAATCTGATTGTTGCCCTAATCCTTTTAACGCGGCAACGGTTGCGCCGACATTCGTACCTTTACTGTCATCGATATAATCAACTTCAGCAATCGTGCTAATCAGTTCGACCCGATGTGGCTCACCTTTATATTCGCGCAGACCGTGCAATAAAGGGGCAAACGCCAGCCCGATGCCGCGGCACAAGGCTAGTGCTGCCAATGCATTTGCGGCATTGTGTTGTCCACGGATTTGTAGTGCATCAGTCGGCATTAAGCGGGTGATGATGCATGGAATTTCTTCCGCTTCTTTTTTCTTACGACGACCAGTGACGACCGGTGCATCTTCGGCGGGTGTCGCCGTTACCAACCACCCCATACCGTGTTCATTCAGCAACCCCAGATCGCCGATATGTTCTGGTTCATTCAGGCCGAAAGTAACAACCGAAGACTGCGGTTTCGCCATGGCCATTACCAATGCATCGTCACGATTCAATACCTGGATAGTTTGATCGCCAAAGATGCGGGCTTTATCAGAACAATAAGCGGCAACGCTGCCATGCCAATCCAGATGATCCTGAGTAATATTGAGAACGGTAGCGACATCAGATTGCAAACTAAAGCAACTATGCAATTGAAAACTGGATAGTTCTAAAACCCATACCTGAGGCAAACTATCTTTATCCAGGTCTTCACGTAGAACGTCTAACACTGCCGGACTGATATTGCCAGCAATGCGCGTGCGCAATCCGGCGCGTTCACATAATAATCCAACCAGACTGGTCACCGTTGTTTTGCCATTCGTTCCTGTGATCGCAATCACTTTAGGCTGGTAGGCACGTTCCTCTTTTAAGGCCGCTAATGCTTGTGCGAAGAGTTCAATTTCACCCCAGACCGGGATATTTTTTTCTGCTGCCGCCACAGTGATTTCTTTCAACTCACCAGATGGTGACAGGCCGGGACTGACTGCAACGAAGTCGATATCAGTCAATAATTCAGCAGTAAATTCGCCGGCAACAAAGCTAATCTGTTCGTTTAAAGCCATCAATGCCGGAAGTCTGTCCGGGGCTTCGCGTGTATCAGCAACACGCAGGTTCGCGCCGGCGCGTAACAACCAGTGCGCCATTGCCAGGCCTGATTCACCGAGGCCTAAAACTAACACGTGTTTTCCAGAAAAATTCATATGCCGCAGTTCAAAAATCAAATCAACAATCTAACAACAAAATCAACGCAGTTTTAGTGACGCCAAACCAACTAAGACCAACAACATCGTAATGATCCAGAAACGCACAACCACTTGCGTTTCTTTCCAACCTTTTTTCTCAAAATGATGGTGCAAAGGTGCCATTAAAAATAAGCGACGACCTTCCCCAAAACGCTTTTTCGTCAACTTAAAATAGGTCACTTGCAGAATGATAGAAACCGTCTCTGCAACAAAAATACCGCCCATAATGAACAACACGATTTCCTGGCGAATAATCACGGCGACCGTACCCAGCGCACCGCCCAAAGCTAACGCACCAACGTCCCCCATAAACACCTGAGCCGGATGCGCGTTAAACCATAAAAATGCCAATCCCGCGCCAGCAATTGCACCGCAGAAAATCAATAATTCACCTGCGCCAGGAATATGAGGAATTAACAAATATTTAGCGTAGACCACATTACCTGTCAGATACGCAAAGATCCCCAATGCAGAACCGACCATAATGATAGGCATAATCGCCAGACCATCTAAGCCATCGGTAAAGTTCACCGCGTTACTGGTACCAACAATGACGCAATAGGTCAGTGCGATAAAGCCCCAGACGCCAAGCGGATAGCTGATGGTTTTGAAAAACGGTACGATCAGATCAGCCTTCGGTGGTAAATCCATACTGAAGCCAGACTGAACCCATGCAAACATCAAATCAAGGATTTTTGAATTACTTGGTGCAGACACTGAAAACGCTAAATAAAATGCAGCAATCAAACCGATGATGGATTGCCACATATATTTTTCTCTGGAACGCATACCCTCTGGGTCTTTATTCACAACCTTGCGATAGTCGTCGACCCAACCGATCGCACCGTAACCAAAGGTCACGATCATGACGATCCAGATAAAACGATTGCTCAGATCACCCCATAACAAAGTCGAAATAGCAATAGAAATCAGAATCAGCGCACCGCCCATGGTTGGCGTTCCGGATTTAACCAAATGCGTTTCCATGCCATAAGCGCGCACAGCTTGTCCCACTTTCATGCGAGTCAGCATACGGATCACCGCTGGACCGGCAAAAATGCCTATCGCCAATGCGGTCATGGTGGCGAATACTGCGCGAAACGTAATAAAACCGAAGACGCGCAGCAACCCCAGATCCTGTTTAAAAAATTCTGCTAACCAGAGCAACATGCTAATGAGTTCCTATTGTTTTTTGTTGTGAAGAAATATCTGTACCGTTTAGTAAATGAGCAACCACTCGCTCCATTTTCATAAAACGCGAACCTTTAATCAGTACTTTGCTATCTTTGTTCACGCGGGCATCCAGGGCAGACAACAATTGCTGAATATCCCTAAAATATTGGGCCGCATGACCAAAACCGGCGGCACTGTGTTGCACCTGATCACCGAGAAGGAATAAGGCCGAAATGCCGCAGGCACGTGCGTACTCGCCAATTTCATGATGAAATTGTGCACCGTTATCACCGACCTCCCCCATATCGCCCAGCACGAGCAAGGTATCTCCGCCCAATTGCTTTAAGACATCAATAGCAGCACGGACAGAATCTGGATTAGCGTTGTAAGTATCATCAATCACGGTCGCGCCGCAGTTCGCATGTTTGCGTTGCAGACGGCCTGAGACGGGATGGAAATTTTCTAAACCACGAACGATAACGTCGTCGCTGATGCCAATCGCGTGGCAACACGCCGCCGCCGCCAACGCATTTAATACGTTGTGCTCACCTGCTGCTTGCAAATGAATCTTGGATATTTTTCCGGCAATCATGATTGCAATTTCGCTGCCAAACGCGGACGTCGTGTATGTGCCGGCGATATCGGCCTCTCGATGTAAGCCGAAACTGAGCACCTTGCGTTGCCCTTGTTCTTGCGCGTACCCACTCCACAGTGAACTGTACTCATCATTGTGTGGAAATACGGCGACACCATTGTCTGGCAAAGCCTTGATCGCGCTACCATTTTCTTCTGCAACCGCGCGCACGGATTGCATAAATTCCTGATGCTCACGCTGAGCGTTATTCACAAGCACGACCGTTGGCAAAGCAACTGAAGCCAGCAAGGCGATTTCGCCAGGATGGTTCATGCCCATTTCTATGACCGCTGCCTGGTGTTCGCCATTTAATTCCAACACCGTCAGCGGCACACCAATTTCGTTATTCAGATTACCCTTGGTAGACAATCTTTGGTCTGCACCAAATGCTGCCGCTAAAATAGCCGCGATCATTTCTTTGACAGTGGTTTTACCATTGCTACCCGTAACACCAATCACAGGTATGGCAAATTGCTTACGCCAAAATCTACCCACCTCAGCCAATGCCATCTTGGTGTCAGGAACGACCAATGCTGGCAACTGAAAATCTACCGGCAATTGCTCAGCAATAACAGCGACCGCACCAGTTTGCGCCACTTGCGGTAAAAAATCATGGGCATCAAAATTTTCACCGCGCAACGCAACAAAAACGTCTCCCGCTTTGAGTTGACGACTATCGGTCGACAAACCAATAACCTCCGCGTCTGCAGTCATACGTGCTGAGCTGAGTTCCGGGGCTAATTGTTGCAAACTCAATTTCATCAGCTACCTCTCTTACTATTGCCACTAGTGGCAACGGTAGCTAGCGCAAGCGCTGCATGTTCTTCATCAGAAAAAGGCCATTTCTTACCCAAAATATCCTGATAAGTTTCATGACCTTTTCCAGCCAATAAAACAACATCCTGATGGGAGGCATGTTTAATCGCGTACAAAATGGCGTTAGCGCGATCTTCCACCACATGTGCCTGTGTGCTCATACCAGCAACGATATCCTGAATAATCCTGGTCGGATTTTCACTACGTGGATTATCACTTGTCACGACAACATGATCGGCATTTTCAGCAATTTTGCCCATTTGTGGACGCTTGCCAGGATCCCTGTCACCACCGCAACCAAAGACGCACCAGAGTTTTCCATGGCGTTCATTGGCAACCTGTCTCAGCGCAGCTAATGTCTTTTCGAGTGCATCCGGTGTGTGTGCATAATCAATCACGACCATCACGTGGCCTGCAGTACCTAACAATTGCATCCGCCCCGGAACAGGGCTCAATTTTTCTATCGTTGCAAGCACTTTCGCAAAGGGCAATCCCTTGGTCAACAGCACCGCCATGACGCCCAAAATATTGCTGACATTAAATTGACCGATCAACTGCGTCTTCACCAGGCCCGAGCCAAATGGTGAGTCCAGATGAAAACTAGTACCGGTGTGTGAAGTTTTAAGGTGAGATGCTGAAAGTAAAGCAACGCCATCGTATTCAGTTTTATTGAGGCTATAGGCAACAATATTCAACGCTGATGATTTATTTCTCAAATCATGAATCAGTTGTTCACCAAACGGATCATCAAGATTAATGACCGCATGCTTCAACCCTGGCCAATCGAACAACGCACGTTTTGCCGCACCATAATTCTCCATAGTGCCGTGGTAATCGAGGTGATCACGTGTCAGGTTAGTCAGCATTGCGACATCAATATGTAATCCATGCAATCTACCCTGGACCAAACCTATTGAAGATGCTTCGATCGCCAACGCTTGAGCGCCGTCATCCCGCATCGCTGCCAGGCCACGCTGCAAACTGATCGCATCAGGCGTAGTAAAGCCGGTTTCCGTCAAATTATCCAGCTGTCCGTTTTTGAACACACCAACGCCAAGGGTTCCGACGACGGCACTGTCACATTTATTGAGTGACAGTGACTTTGCCAGCCATTGTGTACACGAGGTTTTGCCATTCGTCCCGGTGACTGCGATGCTATACATCTCGCCATCTGGTACCTGATACCATTTATTGGCGACGTAGCCAAGTTGATCCTGTAAATCGCTCACCGCCAGATGTGGCGTATCGAGAGATTCATCCCATATATAATCGTTAGCTTCATATACAACAGCGATCGCACCTTTGGCGATGGCATCGCGGATATATTGTCGGCCATCTCCCTCATGCGTACGCACAGCAAAAAATACGTCACCATTCTGTAAAGTTCGCGTATTTGAGCTTAATTGCGCAGCAGGAGCAATTTGTTTTAGCCAGTTAATCATATCAGTCGTTAATAAATTATTCGTTGTCATTACATACTCTCCTGAACACCATTATCAGGAACGATGGTTGTAATAGACGAATCCGGTGGTACGTTCATCGAACGCAACACATTCGCAGTAATCGCGGAAAACACTGGCGCAGCAACAGTACCACCGTAATAACCGCCAACGGAAGGTTCATCAATCATCACGGCAACAATCACGCGTGGGTTTGATACAGGTGCAAAGCCAACAAAATCACCGACGTATTTATTAACGTAACGTCCACCTTCAATTTTATGCGCCGTTCCGGTTTTACCAGCCACGCGATACCCCGCAACGCGCGCCTGCGTTGCAGTGCCACCAGGCTGCGTAACTGACTCCATCATGCTACGCATTTCCATCACTGTTTTTTGCGAAATAATGCGCTGACCTTTCGGCGCTTCTGTTGATTTTTGAAAGGTCAAAGGAATCATGTCGCCATTGCGTGCAAAAATCATGTATGCGCGGGCAATTTGTATCAGAGAAACGGAGATACCATGACCGTAGCTCATGGTCGCCTGCTCAATCGGACGCCATTTTTTATAGTTGTGCAAACGACCTGCGACGGCACCGGGAAAACCAAACTTTGGCTGCTGACCAAAACCGACGCTGGTGAACATTTCCCACATTTCTTGGGGCTGCATTTGAAAAGATATTTTTGCAGTACCAATATTTGAGGACTTTTGAATAACTTGTGCAACAGTCAGCGCATCCATTTTATGGGCATCATGAATCGTCGCCGTACCGATGGTCATGCGACCCGGTGCAGTCTGAAATACAGTATCGGGCGTGACCCGTCCTTTATCCAATGCGAGCGCAATGGTAAAGGGCTTCATTGTCGATCCTGGCTCAAAGGTATCGGTCAATACGCGGTTACGCAATTGTGCGCCAGTCAGAACTGAACGGTCATTAGGATTGTAGGCAGGTAAATTAACCAATGCCAGCACTTCGCCCGTTTGCACATCCAGTACAACTGCAGCACCTGCTTTTGCTTTATGTTTTTCAACTGCCTCTTTGAGATGAGTAAATGCGATATATTGAATTTTGCTGTCGATCGACAAATTCAGTTCGTGCCCATCATGAGGATCCCGCACTGCACGAATATCTTCAACGATATGTCCCAGACGATCTTTAATTACACGGCGGCTTCCCAACTTGCCAGCGAGTTCTTTTTCAGATGCCAACTCAATACCCTCTTGTCCCACGTCCTCCACATTGGTAAAACCGACAACGTGTGCCGTGATTTCGCCTTCGGGATAAAAGCGTTTGTATTCTTTGCGAGTATCGATACCAGGTATCGCCAAGGCTTGAATTTTTTCGGAAACATCTTGCTCAACCTGACGTTTCAGGTACACGAATTGACGGTCTGAATCGAGTTTTTTACGCAATTCTGCTTCTGTCATTTCTAACAATTGTGCCAATTGCCGGATTTTTTCCGGTGGTGCACTTAACACGTCTTCAGGAATTGCCCAGATCGCTTTGACCGGAACCGACGATGCCAGCACCTCACCATTCCGGTCAGTAATTTTGCCACGGGTCGCAGGCAACTCCAGGGTACGGGCATAGCGACTCGCACCTTGCTTTTGCAAAAATTCTGTGGTGATACCTTGCAACCACAGCGCGCGTACAATCAATGCAAGAAACGCACCAAACAACAGGAATAACACCAGACGGGAACGCCAGGTCGGCAGCTTTACATCTAACACGGGGTTAGATGAAAATGACACGCCACGCGAAGCAGCATTGCGCGAGCTATTCCCAACGCGACTCATTTAATATCCTCCGCCTTCAGATATTGGGTACGCTCAGGCGTCACCACCACCATATTCAGATCGCGGGTCGCAGTTTCTTCAATGCGCGCATGTTTGCCATACGTCGACTGATCGAGTTTTAACTGAGTCCATTGCAGTTCATATTGCTTACTCAGGCTTTGTTCGCTCTCAAGCTCAATAAATAAGTGTCTGGCCTGATACTGCGCGTTAATCAAAGACAAGGCGCAAGCGATCAATATCATCGCTAGAATAATATTGATCCGGTTGATCATTTCCCGCCCTCCGGCAAGCGTTCAGCGACCCTGAGGATTGCAGAACGGGATCTTGGATTCTCACTGACTTCGGTTTCAGATGGCTTAATGCGATTCAGCAAACGCATTTGAGGTTGCGGTAAATCCAGATGCCGAATAGGCAAACGACGGTCTGGCTGCTCCACTTTCACTTTGGAAGCAAAGAACTGTTTGACGATGCGATCTTCCAATGAATGGAAGCTGATGACAGACATACGGGCGAAAGGAGCCAAAGCAGAAAATGCGGCATCCAGACCTACTTCGAGATCTTCAAGCTCCTTATTGACGAAAATCCGTATAGCCTGAAAGGTGCGAGTTGCCGGGTCCTTGCCCTTCTCGCGAGTTTTGACGGCGTGTGCGACGAGTTCTGCAAGCTGTCGGGTTCCAGTAATGGCGTCCGTCTGCCGGCGAGCAACAATCGCCTTTGCAATCTGAAAAGCAAACCGTTCTTCCCCATAATTTTTTATAACCTCCCTGATTTTTTCTTCATCTTCGCTCGCGAGCCAATCAGCCGCAGAGATGCCGCGCGTGGTATCCATACGCATGTCTAATGGACCATCTGCGCGAAAACTAAAGCCGCGAGTTGCATCATCTACTTGCGGTGATGAAATACCTAAATCCATCAAAATACCGTCAACGTGCGTCACGCCGAGCGCCGCTAAAGCCTCCGTCATCGTCGCAAAGCTATCGTGAACGATATGAAAACGCGGATCATTAATTTCACTCGCACTCGCAATCGCCTGTGTATCTTTATCAAAAGCAATAAGTCGGCCGTTAGGACCTAAATGCTGCAAGATCAGGCGACTATGGCCGCCACGTCCAAAAGTGCCGTCAATATATACGCCATTGGCACGCTCACCCGCTATGGCAAGTGCTTCCACCGCCTCATTCAAAAGCACGGTCTTGTGAGTAAATTCTGTCGCTGCTTGGTTCGTCATTTCTCGCGATCAGAAAGAAAAATTGTTTAACACATCGGGGGCGCCAGCTGCCTTGGCATTGGCTTCATTCTCAGCCAGCCGGCCAGCATCCCAAATCTCAAAGTGGCTGCCCATACCAAGTAGCATGATGTCGCGCTCAATTCCTACAGCATTGCGTAATTCTGGCGCCAGCAAAATACGTCCGGCACTGTCGAGTTCGACGTCGAAGGCATTACCGAGAAAGATACGTTTCCAGTCGCGTGCCTGTATTGGCCATGCTGCGATCTGTTCACGATGTGATTCCCATGTAGGGCGAGGGAACAAGAGCAAGCATCCGTCAGGATGACGGGTCACGGTAACGCGCCCTCCAAACTGTTCGGTCAGGGCATCACGATAACGGGCAGGAATAGACATTCTGCCTTTCGCATCGAGATTGAGTGCGGATGGACCCTGAAACACGCTTGTACCTTTAACCTGGACTTTGATTGAATTAAGAAGTCTTGTGAAGATAACCGAAAAATGGGGATTTATCCCACAAAATTACACTTTTTCACACTGTTTCCCACTTTAGAGGATGACTTGATCATGGTCAAGTAAAATTACACGTCTATTTTTGAATTTCTTTAATGAAGTCAATGACTTAGCGCAACTATCCCGAAACCACATTTCGGAAAAAGTCCAATAAATGAATGACTTACGAAATATTTTGAAAGTGGCTTATCACGTACAGACATGTACGTGATAAGAATTTCAGCGCAGGAAAGGTGGAAAATAGTAGAAATTACCGGATCATACAAACAAGATGCCAGCACTTACATCCTTAACAAACCCTGAATATAAGTGCGGAGACATTGCGGTTATCGATAGCTCAGACTGGTCATGAAACACGTTCGACCATGACCTGCTTTTGAAGTAAGGATGCAAATTCCTTGGCTGATATTGCCTTACTGAAGTAAAAACCTTGATACTCATCGCATTGAAACTCTCGCAAAGTACTGAGTTGTGTCGGTGCATCGACCCCCTCAGCAATGACTTTCAGACCCAAAGTATGGGCCATCACGACAATCGCGCGAACGATCGCGGTGTCATTCGGGTCATGAGGTATATCTTTAATGAAGGATCGATCGACTTTGACACTATCGACGGGGAAGCGCTTCAGATAGGCCAGCGACGAGTAACCAGTACCAAAATCATCAATCGAGAGCGTGAACCCAGCTTCCTTGAAGCCATCCATCAACACAATTGCCTGCTCGCGATTGTGCATCACCATCCCTTCAGTAATTTCAAATTCAATCGCGTTAGAAGGGACACGCCAAAAATCGATAACGCTTTTCACTTCTTCTAAAAGTTGATGATCATTAAACTGCGACCCGGACAGATTAATCGCGATCCGGCCAAAACGACCGTCCAATTGCCTGAAATTTAATACATCACGGCATGCCACATCCAGTACCAACATACCCAAACGCGGAATCAGACCCGCTTCTTCAGCGAGCATGATAAAGTCATTCGGGTACAAAAGACCTCGCTCAGGATGGTTCCAGCGCACCAGCGCTTCAGCACCAACAATCAACCCGGTATCCACCGACACTTTAGGCTGGTAATAAACGACAAACTCGCGCCGCTCCAGTGCTTTACGCAGACGTGCTTCAAATGCCAGCCGCTCTACCGTATGGGTGTTCATTTCTGACGCGTAAAACTGGAAGTTGTCCTTCCCTTTGTTTTTCGCGCGATACATGGCGATGTCAGCATTTTTTAATAAGGTCTGCGCATCCCTGCCATCGGTCGGGAAAGTCGCAATACCAATACTGGCGCTGAGCTGGCATTCCTGGCCGTAAATTTCAAAGGGCTGCGAGGCTTCAAATAGCAATTTATCAGCGATATCACCAAGGTCACGTGGCTCATTAAACTGGTCTATCAACAAGATGAATTCGTCACCACCTACCCTCGCAACGATATCTGACTCGCGCAAGGTCTTGCGGAATCGTTGTGCCACACTGCGCAAAACTTTATCGCCTTCATCATGACCAAACGTGTCATTGATGTTTTTAAAACGATCCAGATCAAGGAACAGAACTGCCAACCGCGTACGATTGCGCTCCGCCAACGACAGTGCTTTAGCTAAATGTTGATTGTACAAAAATCGATTCGGCAAGCCGGTCAGCTCGTCATAATGCGCGAGTTGCAGAATTTTCTTTTCTGAACGTCTGCCCTCAATAGCAATCGTCGCAATCTCGATCATGATTCCGATGAGACTCATGTCGTCTTCGTTCATGCAAGGAACATCGGGGAACAATAAGGTAAAGCTACCAAGAACCTGGCCGTGTTTATCCATCAAAGGCCAGGCCATGCTGGATGCGAAAGCCGACAACTCCTCGAGTCCATTCACAAACTGCATGCATGGCGCTTGCTGCAATTGCTCAATCTGCACAGGGCAAGCAACCAGCACCGCATCACTCCAGATGCCATTACCGTGCGTGACAGGCATTTCATTCAATTGTTTGAGCAATATGTCGGGAAATTCTTGCCCGATACCTTGCGCAAAAGTTCTTTGATCGTCCGCCAAGAGTTGTATGCCGACGCACCATGAAGGTCTTAATTCATGTACAAAATCGCACACTGCATTCAAAATAAATAGAGGATCTTCGTTGGCACCGATGAGTTGCAGAAGACGGTTTTGTCCTTCAATTAATCGCTCAGTATATTTTCGGCTGTTGATATGCCACTCAAAACATTGCGGCACCCCCGCGAACGCCTGATCAATTAAATAAATGATTAATTTTTCTTTATCCGACTCATTCAAGCCAACAA
>Ga0364893_10242_pt1 | contig 30842 bp, 35 predicted proteins | sample ExccelJu500001D3_FD_206943 | JGI IMG/M metagenome (GOLD analysis project Ga0364893, IMG submission 206943) | Enriched cells from Trout Bog Lake Hypolimnion, Wisconsin, USA - BchlTB.July16.5000.01.D3 | ecosystem: Environmental > Aquatic > Freshwater > Lake > Hypolimnion/Profundal zone | place: USA...
CGGAGATTTTCTAAAAGCAGGATTTGACCGGGGGCTAATTGAGAGGACATCTTTTCTACTTTGGGTCCAATGCAATCAGGCGCCATCTGCACGGGTTTGTTTAGCAGCTCAGATAATCTCTTTGCGCAAGGGGCGAGAGAGAATTCGCTATTTGGTTTCCCATCGGGCCTTCCCAAATGGCTCATCAAGATGAGCGAAGCTCCCTGTTTCAGTATGTATTCTATCGAGGGAATCGACGCTCGAATGCGCGAATCGTCGCTGATCGTCCCATTTTCTAGAGGGACGTTGAAATCAACGCGCATGAGGACCCGTTTTCCTTGCAAAGAGAGATCTTTCAGGGCGAGCTTACGCATGATCTCGATCCTAAATGAAGAGAGAGATTAAAGGCTAGAGAAGGGGTTGGAAGATTGTTCGAATCCTCCCCCTTTTTTTCGATTGCGCAGTTCGGAGCGGATGGAAAAGAGAAGGTCTTGGTCAAAATCTTTTCGCTCTGCCCAGAGAAGGTATTCGATCGGAATTTCATCGAATTTTCTTCCCTTGTGTTTGCCAAGGGGCATCGTTTTCAATTTGATCGGCTTTTCGAGCGCTTTGAAAATCTGCTCTGTGGTCGAATAGGGTTTGGCGAGGTATTTGAAGACTTCGATATTTACGATGACGTCGCTCATTGCTCGATGAACTCCTTGCGCTTCAATGTTGAAGTGTTGGCGCAGGCGATCGAGCGAATTGATGGGGCTTTCTCCATAGAGACGCGCCATACGGAGGGTGTCGATAATGGGCTGCTGTTCAATTTTAGTGGGGATCTGGCTTCGCCTTGCCTCCGCAGCGAGAAGAGCGATATCGAATCCAATCCCATGTCCTACGAGAACGTGGCCGTCGATCATTTTTAAAAGATCGGGAAGAATTTGGGCAGCTTTGGGTTTGCCCTTCAGCATCTCTTTTGAAATATTGTGGATATCTTGAGAGACCTGGGGAATGTCGCACTCTGGATCGACAAGCGATTCGAATTTTTGCAAAATATCAGCAAAGGTAAAGCGGACGGCTGCCACTTCGATCAGACGATCTTTTTCAGGATCGAGGCCTGTCGATTCACAATCGAGACAGACGAAGATATCTTGATGAGTCAATCCCATAAAATTTGTCCGATCTTTTTTTCCAGCAGGTAGCGGGCACTGTCGTCCTTAGTAGAGTAGAGGATTGCCCCAGGATGTTTTTTCAAAAATGCCATTTTCTCAGAGCTGGAGAGTTTATCAGTTTTTGTAAAAATCAACAAAAGGGGAATTTTCTTGTGAGACGACCACTCCATTAAGGAGAGATCCTCTTGGCTGAAATCGCGGCGGCAATCGACTAAGAGCAGGATCAGTTTGAGCGAGGGGCGGTGATTGACATAAGCGTCGATCGCCTCCGACCATTTTTCCATTTCTTCTAAAGGCGCCTTTGCAAAGCCATAGCCGGGCAGGTCGACGAGGATGAATTTCTCTTCGACGAGAAAGAAATTGAGCAGTTGGGTCTTGCCAGGAGTAGCCGATGTTTTGGCGAGTTTCTTCTGGTTGAGGAGATGGTTGATGAGGCTCGATTTGCCGACGTTTGAGCGTCCCGCTAGAGCCATTTCGGGAAGGATATTCCCCCTTGGATCTTTGAGCGTTGGAAACTCCGTGAGAGTCGAGAGGAGAAAGCGCGCTTTCATGATCTTATACCGCCATCGGCCTGAAACTTTGAATTGGGACTGGCTGCGACTTCGCCCAATCGACCCTCCTCGTCACCCTTCCCGCTAGGGGAAGGGACTCCTCGGTCGGAACGCTTCGCTTCGATTGGGCCTTGTCTCGCAGAGTCCAAGTTCAAAGTTTCAGGCCGATGGCGGTATACCGTCGCTAGGCGTCCATTCTTTTCATAGCCAAAATGGATGTGAATGGTCTCTGGAGGAAGGAGATCTGCAATTCGGTCGGGCCATTCGATGGCGCAGATGCCCCCTTTGGAAAAATATTCTTCAAATCCAAGATTTGTAAAGTCGGAGCTCGTCTTCAGTCGATAGAGATCGAAGTGATAGAGGTTGTCATAGGCGTTTAGCAAGATGAACGTAGGACTCTGGATGGGCTCTTGGACCCTTAAGCCGAGGGCAAGCCCCTGGACAAAGGTCGTTTTGCCGGCCCCCAAATCGCCAGAAAGGGCGAGGATTGTATTCGCAGGGAGGAGCGATCCCATTTTGCGCCCAAAGGCAATGGTCTCTTCTGCAGAAGCAAGGCAATGCGTAGTTAAGGAGTGCACTGTGAAGATTCTTCTGTCGTCTTTCGGGTTCTTTTGAGCCGATTTTTGGTTTTCTTGGTTGGGGCAATATCGACAACAGTATATTACCCCAACCAAGAAAACCAAAAATCGGCCAAAATAATCCCGGAAGGCGACGAAGCAATCTTTACAGCGCACTCCCTAGTCCGACTCTACCCATTTTTCAAGATACGGCTCGAATTCGGAGTGCTGGGAAAGCACTTCGACAAATTGCGCTACTTTATCTTCCGTCAATAGCTTTTGGATGAACTCGAGGAAGTGTTCTTCGAGTTGGAAGCGGTTTTGGTTTTGCACTTCGAGAAGAGTCAAAACTTTTGTATGATTTTTTTTGAAATCTTCAATGACAGAGGCTTTGCTGTTAAACAGTTTGCCGGTGATTGCCGATGAAAAGACGACCTTTTTCATCGAAGCTTTTCGCTCGCTGATGTAGTTTTTGATCACTTCAGGGTCTTCTGATACAAAAAATCTTTTTACAGGGAGGCCGCCGACTCGTTCTTTGTTTTCTGGGCATTTGGCTACCCAGTCGTAGATCGCGTCTTGAGGATTTGGGCAGGTATTGTCGCCAAAAACTTTGCCGGTGAAGGGGCAAATATAGATTTTTTTTGTATTTTCATTGACGCTTTGCTGGCCGAATTGGATGGTGATTTCTGTTTCGCGCCAGAGTTTGCCAGTGGCCTCTAAGCGCTGAATGAGGTCGTCCATGCTCTGGTAGATCGTCTTGTCGCGTGGGAACAGGACGGGGTGCAGCCGATATTTCTCCTCGACGAAGGCGAGATAGACGGTCGCTAAATCGGCGCTGCGGTTCTTTTTTAAAAACTTCAATAGCTCGTTTTTTTGTTCCGCAGTAATACTGAGAGTTTTGGTCATGGGGGTATCCTTGAAAATCTTGAGAGACAAAGTTACAATAAAGGCCGATTATCAGCAAGGAAATGGTGAGAGGTCTGCATATCTAAAAGGGTTTTAAGGCATCGGTCTTGATTTTCGGATATGCGCGTGCTATATTGCTCCCAAAAAAATTCCTAACAAGGGTAAAGGCGATGAGTCAGCAACTGCTAGAAAATCCCGTAAAACAGCTTGGATCTCTTGTCCGAGAGGCTCAAAAATCTCTGCAGATCGAGAATATCCCTGTAAAGGGGTACGAGAAAGTCCTCAAGGTGACGGACAAGAAGGCTGGGCTGACTGCCATTATCGCCATCCATAGCACAACGCTCGGGCCTGCCCTGGGAGGGACGAGGATTCAGCCTTATGCGACTTTCGATGCGGCTTTAGAGGATGCTCTCCGGCTTTCCAAGGGAATGACCTACAAGGCGGCAGTTGCCGAGGTGGGATTTGGAGGCGGCAAGAGCGTAATCATCGCAAATCCCAAGACGGAAAAGACCCCTGAAATGCTCCTTGCCTTTGGGCTTGCCGTCGAAAAGCTCGGCGGAACCTATATTTGCGCAGAGGATATGGGCTGCACGACGGAAGATGTAAAGATCATTCGAAAAACGACCAAGTATGTGGTTGGGTTGGCCGATGTGAAAAGCAGCGGCGATCCAGGCCCATTCACCGCTTGGGGCACTTTCCGAGGGATCCAATCCGTTGTAAAGCGGCTTTACATGACCGATTCTCTAGAGGGGAAAAAGGTCGCAGTCCAGGGATTGGGCAATGTAGGCAAGTGTTTGATCGACTCTCTTTTTTGGGCAGGCGCAGATTTGATTATTTCCGATACCGACCCGGCCAAATTGCAAATGTATGCTGCGAAATATAGAGCTAAAGCGGTTCACCCTAGCCAAATCTTGAAAACCGAATGCGACGTATTGGCTCCTTGCGCGGCTGGCGGCATCATCAATGACCAAACGGTTGGAGAGTTTCGTTGCAAGGCCATCGCCGGCTCTGCGAATAACCAATTGCTCCGCGATGCCCACGCCATTGCATTGAGAGATCGAGGGATTCTCTATGCTCCGGACTTTGTGATCAATGCAGGCGGTCTTTTGAATGTTGCGGAAGAGCTAGAGGATGCCGGTTATAACCCAGTAGTTCCTCGCTATAAGACGCACCACATCTATGACGTGCTTCTCGCCATCTATGAAATCGCAGAGAAGAATAAAGAATCGACTCATGCTGCAGCCTTCTCTTTGGCTGAGTACCGGATGAAGTATGGGATTGGCAAAAGAGTCATTCCCCCAACGTTCCATCATAGCGCAGAACCCTAGATGGAAACACTTTTAGCGACCCTCCGCAAAGAGGTCACCGATGCCATCTCTCGAGCCTTTGGAGACTCCTTGCCCGCCGAGCAGGCGATCGCCGACATGGCCCCTTGCGCGTCGGAGGAGTTTGGCCACTATCAATGCAATAGCGCCCTTCGTCTCTCCAAGCAACTGAAGTCAAATCCCCGAGCCGTTGCACAAAAAATCATCGATCATTTCCAATCGAAAATTTGCTCGAAAATCGAGATCGCAGGCCCTGGTTTTATCAACTTCACTTTCTCTGACTCTTTTCTCTCAAAGCAGCTGCAGCAGCAACTCAAGGATCGGCTTCTAGGAGCTTACCCTCCGTCTAAAAGGCAAAAAGTAGTCGTAGAATTTTCCTCGCCGAATATTGCAAAAGAGCTGCATGTCGGCCACATTCGATCGACGATTATCGGCGAATGTTTAGCGCGCCTTTTTGAATTTTTGGGACAAGATGTTTTACGCTTGAATCACATCGGTGACTGGGGCACGCAGTTTGGAATGGTGATCACTTACATGAGGGATCACTGTCCTGCTGTCCTAAAAGGGAAAGAATCTACCGATCTTGAATCCTTGATGAAGTGGTATAGAGCTGCCAAAAAACGCTTCGACGAGGATCCCGATTTTAAAATCAGAGCGCAGAAAGAGGTCGTCGCTTTACAAGCAGGCAATCCAGAGACGATGCATGCCTGGAAGATCATCTGCGATGTTTCCCGCAAGGGCTTTCAAGAGATTTATGATCTTTTACAAGTGCGGCTTATCGAGCGAGGCGAATCGTTTTACAATCCCCATCTGAAAGAGGTCGTCGACGAGCTGGACCGGAAAGGCTTGGTGACTATTTCCGATGGAGCGAAGTGTATTTATCTAGAGGGTTTTCAAAATCGCGAAGGAGAGCCCCTTCCCCTCATGATCCAAAAATCAGACGGCGGCTACAATTACGATACGACCGATTTGGCAGCTCTTCGCCATCGCATTCGGGTGGAAAAGGCAGATCGGATTATCTATGTGGTCGATGCGGGCCAATCGCTCCACTTCCAAATGGTCTTTGCCGCAGCTGAAAAGGCTGGATGGTTAGACCCTTCTAAAGTGCAAGTGGATCACGTGAGTTTTGGCCTGGTGTTGGGAGCTGATGGCAAGAAGTTTAAAACTCGTTCCGGCGATACGGAAAAGCTGATTGATCTACTCACTGAAGCTGTGGAAAAGGCGCGCGAAATCGTCACCCAACGGCTCCCCGATGCCCCCAAAAATGAGGTAGAACACCTCGCCCATGTCCTTGGCATCGGCGCAGTCAAATACGCCGACCTCTCCTCTCTTCGCACGAAAGACTACGTATTTAGCTATGATCGGATGCTCCGTTTCGAAGGGAATACAGCCGTCTTTCTTCTCTATGCTTACGTGCGAATCAATGGAATTAAGCGAAAAACCCAAGCGGATATCGAGCAGGTCATGGCGCACCATGCCATCGCCCTGCAGCATCCTTCGGAGGTTTCTTTGGGGCTTCACCTACGTAGATTCCCAGAGATCCTCGAGATCATGGCGAGAGATCTTCTGCCGAACCGCCTCACAGATTATCTGTATGAATTAGCTGAGAAATTCAACGCCTTTTTCCGCGATTGCCGCGTCGAGGGAAGTCCAGAAGAGGCCAGCAGGCTCATTCTCTGCGAATTGACAGCTCGTGTCTTAAAGCAGGGGTTAGCTATTTTGGGCTTGCAGACCGTTGACAGGATGTAATTTCTGAAGTTCAACACCGTCGTAGGTCGCCTTCGGAATCACCATCGGGCTATTTCTAGCGAAGGGGTAGAACCAATCTAAGATCAATGGAATCAAGTTGGTGCCTACCATAGCGCTATCTCGAATGAGGGCTGCTGTGGGGGATTCTAGTTCGGGGATGGTGGTCCCAATCGATTCGCATACGAAAGCGGTTGTGCTGAGCGCAAAGGCGGCTAAATTCATCACTCTTTGTGCTAAACGCACCAGCTGAATATTGTTCCAGCGCTTGATTTTGCCTTTTGCCACCTCTAGCTGTTCTACTGTTTTGGTGCGTAAGTTGCTTTGCTCAGTTGCGTCTTTTTCCCCTCTCATTTGCCGATATAGGCCGAGGAATTTGAATGTTTCCATTGCGGCTTCTACGCCCATTTGGGGAGAAAGCTCCTCAAATTTCCTGCTGAGATAGTTATAAACACAAGCTTTTTCACTAGCTATTGCTTCAGAGTTCAGAGCGTCCTCTACATTTTTTGCCAAAGCAGCGTTAGCCCCTTCTTGTAAGCCACTTCTTATTAGATCTGCTAACTCTTTTCCCGTCTTGTCTTTGTACTTTTCAGAAAGCTCATTTAGTTTTGCGATGAGTTTTTGTTGGGCTTCGGCAAAGCGTTGATCCTCTTTTAAGATCGCTTTCGCATTGGCAATGATTTCTTCATGTGTTTGCGCGTTTTTATCAACACTGGATTGGTCCAATCCCAGGTCATTTATTAATTGATCCAATTCCTTTGTCTGGTCTGTCGTGGGATCTTTTCCTTTAATTTCCGTATGTAATATTTTCATACCGGGGGCTGCGCCAGTTATGTTTCTGCCAACGTTCTTGAGCACTTGGTAGAACATGGGTATGTTAACGATAAAGAAGAGTAGAGGCAGAATAAAAGGATTGGCTAATAGGAAAGCAGAGGCAGCGCCAAAGGCTGTGTTCTTTGCCAATAAAGCCCCGATGGAAGCAATCATCATGACTAGCCCAATAAGGAAATACCCGACAAAATTGTAAAACTGTATCCGGGCGCCTGCCATATTTCCGTTTTTAAGCTCCTGAAAACCCTGCTTCAGGAAAACCATTGCGCCAAGCATTTCGATCCCGCCTGCCACGATTCCACAGATGGAAGAGGTGAGAACGATAGCTGAAATCTCTTTGAGGGCAGGGTGGAATGCTTGGGCGCCTGAGAACCCCAAATATCCCATGGAAAAAGCATTGCCGCCTACGAAAATGACTTCGAGTGCGTCCCATCTTTTCTCTAATCTCGTTTCCTTGTTTTTCTCTTTTTTGAGGACGATTTCCCCCATGAGTTCTGAGGCTTTTATATCTGCCGGATTTACGGCTGTTTTAGAGTCAGCATGGAACGGAACAACCGAGGAGGTTGGGAGGGCGCCTGGCGAAGAACTGATATTACTAGTTGCAGCTGACATAAATTATCTCAGTTTTTAATTATACAATTGTAACAAAACTAATGATAATTGTCAATAAAAATATTAACCTTATAATGCTTTGGATTTTAGTCTTAATTGGTTGATTTAGAGAGACTTGCGTCTAGATTTTGATGGAAGTAGGGGAGCAGCTGGGGGGCGGCCTCGGCCAGCCATTCCTGGATAGGGTCGGTGGAGTCCCGGATTGACTTCTGAAAGGCGATATCCCCTTGCAGCCCTTCCATGCGGAAGAAGCTCCCTATATCGATTTGGAAGGCCCTTTGGCCGTCATAGCCATAGTTGCGGAGGAAGGAGCGGTCCCTGTTTAGAACCCTCTTTTGGGCTCTTTCGGCGATGGTGGTTAGAAGGGCATCGAGAATCTGTTTGGCCTGGACCTCATCTTTTTCAAGGGCGGCTAAGAACTGCTGGGTCAGGAGGGGGTGCTTATATTGCAGGATAAAGGAGACTTCTTCGAGGTTTAAGCGGTGGGGGTAGCCGAGGGCGTCGACGAGGGTGAGTTTTTGCCCCTTAGGCTCGCTAGTGCCCAGATGAAGGGTCAAAATTCCTGTCTGGGTCTTTAGGTCTTTAAATGCGATCCGAAAACTCTCTAAAAGATCCTGTTTTCGCTTCAGCTGCATTGTTTGGAACCATTTGCGATAGGAATGTACAGGTAGGGCGCGGACCCAAAAAGGGGTATGGTAGATGTCGGTGCGGGGCAATTTGAGGACGTATTTGTCATCTTCGCTGACAAAGGCAAAGCACTGCCGGCCCCGGCCGAGGTAGTAGAAATTTTGGGACAGAATTTGAGTGAATTCCTCATCAATAACGGTAGGCTCCGTTATCTCAGGGCGGTAGAGCCTTCTATCGCTAAATCCATCCCTTAAATAATAAAGCGACTTCCCGACTCCTAGGCAAAATGCAATCAGCACTAGAAGGATGGAAAATTTTCGCATGGTTATTATCTACGGAAGGGTACTTCTTCAATGGTTTCGGTGCGGATGAGGAGGCGCGCATCGATTTGCGCTGGTTTGAGATAGGCGGAGAGCACTTCGTGAAATTTTTCAGAAGAACAATGGTCGCCGCAAGTAAACAGGTCGACAAAACAAGATCCATGTTCCGGATAGGTGTGGATACTCGCATGGCTTTCCGACAGTGTATAGACGATCGTCAGGCCATTTGGAGGGAAGATGTAGGGTGTTTTGTTGAGAATCGTTGCCCCTGATGCAACAACTGCGCGGTCCATGGCGTCAATCAGGCTATCGACATCGGTCATAGCGCTTGCGTCGCAAGATAAATAACTACCTAAAAAATGCCTCCCTGCAAACCGATATTCTTCACTACACAAAAGGGTGCCACAAAACAAAGCTAGACTTAAAAAAACGCGACTCATTGGATTCCACCTAAGATAAAACAAAAAAAGACGATTGTAACTGAACGTCCTATTAAAAATACATTGAAATTAGATTCCAATCCAGATACGTTTCGGAATAGGCAACAACTTTTCTACAGAGGACCCAGATGAAGAAAAATCAATTCATTCAATTATTTGCCATTGCGGCTGTTTCTGGATTTTGTATTTCTGGAAATCAGGTTCGCCAAGACAATGCAGAAGCGGCCAAATCTACAAAGGCTGCTGAGGAATCACAGGCTGCGGAAGTTTCTGGTCAATCATGCACTCACAAGGCGCACCGACAGAGCATTAAAGTGAGAAGCGCTGCGCGCAAAGTGGTTGAAGGAAGCAGCAACACTTCTTCTAATTCGGAGTGCAAAAGCGCTGCGCGTAAAGCAATGGAAGCTGAAGCGGGCTAGATCTTTTTAAGCCGTCGTTTTTAAAGCGGCGGCTTTTCTTTCGGTTCGGGAATTGTAAAAGTCTCGGACAGAGTTTCCGGTTTTTTCTTCAGAAGATAAGTCAAAGTTCCCCCAATCACAATTAAGACAGTTCCAATGACCGATTGGATCGTGGGAGAGATCCCAAAGATCAGCCAGCTGCTGATGGCTGCATAGATGACTGTTGAGTAGCCGAGGGGCGAAAGATAAGATGCGGTTCCATACCGGTAAGCAACTGTGAGGAGCATTTGCGCGATGACGGTTGCCAGTCCAATGCCAATCACCTTCGGCCATTGCGATCCTTCAGGGTGCACCCAATAAATTCCGGCGAAAGGAGCGGTTAGGATTGCGCTGACGAGAAAGTAGTAAAACAGCGTTCGCGTCATCGGCTCTCGTTTCAAGTTGACGATGCGCAAAGCCACAAATGCCACAGCCGATGCAATCCCTGCGCAAAGTCCGAAAACAAATCCTTCCTCAAAAATTCTCGTGCTTGGATTTAAGATCACTGCGACGCCGATAAAGCCGATGATGATCGACCACCAAACATGCAGATCGATTTTTTCCTTCATCCAAATCCACCAGATAAAAGGGACGAAGAAAGGGGCGCTGTAATTGAGTGTGGTCGCGTCGGTTAAATTGAGATAACTAATGGCGATGAAATAAAGGTAATAGCTCGCAACTCCTGCAATATCGCGGAGCAGGTGAAGCGGAAATACAGAGGTCTTTAGTCGTTGGAACCCCTTGCGTAAGGCAAGCGGTGAGATGCAAACGAGGCTAATGCAATTTTGGATGAAGATAATCTGAATCGTCGGAAGATGGCCCTGAAGGCTCCACACCAACGAACTTGCAGTGATAAAAAAGATGTATGCAATGAGAGCAATGGATATTCCGAAAGTGAGGCGGGGTGGAATTTGTTCGTGACGCATCGATTTTTATATTAACTGAATTCTGAATTTGTTAGATAGAGATGGTAGGCTGTTTGTTAAATGAGCAGTTGAGAGGTTTTGGACGAGGTTGTATGGAATTCGATAAAGAAAAACTCCAATGGCTTGAATTTGATCTGTTGGAGCCTTATCCGCACATTGTCCACGGCGTATTTTTACGCCATGGAGGAGTGAGCGATGGCGCGCATGCAGCCCTAAACCTCAGCACATCTGTCGGCGATCTGCCCGATCAAGTTAAGACGAATCGGGAACTTTTGCGCAAAGCGCTCCAAGTGCCTCGTGTGATTTTCCCGAACCAAACACATGGGATGAATGTCGAGCGGGTCACAGCGAAAAACGCAGATAAAACGGCTCAAGCGGATGCGATTTTCACAACAGAGAAAAATATCGCCCTCGGCGTTACGCATGCCGATTGCCAAGCGGCTATTTTCTATGATCCGGTGCACGAAGCGGTTGGCGTTGTGCACGCCGGCTGGAGAGGCCTTGTGCAAAATATCTATGCGCGCACCCTAGAGGCAATGCAGCGAGATATTGGCACTCAGTCGCAAAATTTAATCGTCTGCATCTCCCCCTCTTTGGGTCCCGATCATTCAGAATTTAAAAATTACAAGCAGGAATTTCCCCAAGATTTCTGGAGTTTTCAGGTGAAGCCCAATTACTTCAACCTTTGGGAAATCGGCAGAAAGCAGCTCTTGAATCTTGGTATTTTGGACAAAAATATCGAAATCACCGAAATCTGCACGCACTGCAACCCAAAAGATTATTTTTCTCACAGAAGAGAAAAAGACACGGGCCGCCACGGAACAGTCGTTGCATTGAAAGGGTAATTTCCTAGAAAATACCTGTATGCAGGTAATCGATCTCAAACTCCGGGGACTAAAACTCATCCTCCCCCGCATTTTCCATGACGAAAGGGGCTTTTTTCTCGAAAGCCATAACCAAACTCGCTACGCTGAAAACGGCGTTGGCGTTTCATTCGTCCAGGATAACATCTCATTTTCCCGCAAAGGGATCATTCGAGCCCTCCACTATCAATCCCACCCAGGGCAGGCGAAACTCATCAGCTGTCTACAGGGGAAAATTTGGGATGTGGTGGTGGATATCCGCCCCGATTCCCCCACCTTCATGCAGTGGGAATCTGTCGAACTCGACGATCAGCTGAGAGCGCAGCTCTTGATCCCCGTGGGCTTTGCCCATGGGTTTTGCGCCCTGAGCGAGGCCCTCGTGCAATACAAAGTAAGTACTCCCTATAACCCAAAAACGGAAATGTCCATTCGCTGGAATGATCCCGATCTGGCGATTCGCTGGCCCATTGACCAGCCCATTTTGTCTGAAAGAGATCAGATCAGCCCATTTTTCAAAGAGGTTTTTCATGCTATGGATCACAGGGGCTAACGGCCTTTTAGGTGCGGCTCTTACTGCTAAGTGTAAAGCTGCTTTACAATCGGGACATGAGGTGGATATCGGCGATCTGGCATTGGTTCGCCGCTTTGTGAAACTCCATCCCGGCATTACCCATATCGTGAACTGCGCCGCCTTTTCCATGGTAGATGCAGCGGAGATTTCTCGTGAAGAGGCGTGGCGGGCCAATGCCATTGGGCCAGAAAATCTTGGGATTGTGGCTCGGGAGATAGGTGCGAAGTATACTCACATTTCTACTGACTATGTCTTTCCCGGCAATGTGGCTCGCCCTTTGACAGAGAGCGATCCGGTGGGGCCTTGCAACTACTATGGGGAGACAAAGCTGGAGGGAGAAGTGCGGGCGTTGGCCCTTTCTGCTTGTGTCATTCGGACATCGTGGATCTTCGGCAATGGGGGGAAGAATTTCGTCGCAAAGATGCTTCGCATGCTCCAGACAGAAAAAGAGATTCGTTTGACGGATGATCAGTGGGGACGGGCCACTTATGCACCCGACTTGGCTGGAGCCATTTTGCAAATGCTCCCCTTTTCAGGTCTTTACCAGTACGCCAATAGCGGCGTTGTCAGCCGGTATGAGTTTGGTATGGCTATGCGCGAAGAGGCTCTCCTTTTGGGTTATGAAGTAGTGACTGAGTCGATGATCCCGGTTTCTGCGGCCACTTTTCCATCAATGTGCAAACGCCCTGTCTATTCCGCTTTTGATACAACGAAAATTGAAAAACACCTAAGCATCCGCCCTTGGCGAGAGGCGTTGAGAGAATTTTTATGCGCACAAATGCCCGTTTGCTCGTAACCGGAGGAGCTGGTTTCATCGGCTCCGCGTTCATCCGCTATTTGCTCCGACTGCCCGATTTTCATGGCCGTATTCTCAATTATGATCTTCTCACTTATGCGGCGAGTTTGGAGTTTTTGAATGGATTTCATGAGCATCCGAGATATCGCTTTGTCCAGGGAGATATTCTCAATCAGCCCCTTGTGGAAAAGCTGATCGAAGAGGGAGAAATCGATACAATTGTCCATTTCGCTGCAGAAACCCACGTCGATCGAAGCATCGCGTCTGCGAAGCCTTTTGTGGAGACAAATGTCTTGGGGACGTTGTCTTTGCTGGAGGCTGTCCGCAAATTTCCCCACGTCCATTTCCATCATATTTCTACCGATGAGGTTTACGGCTCCTTGGGAGAGAGCGGAACTTTCAATGAACGCTCCCCTTATCGCCCCAATTCGCCTTATTCGGCGTCGAAGGCAGCTTCTGATCACTTGGTGCGCGCTTTTGGGCACACTTATGGAATTTCAACGACCATTTCTCACTGCAGCAATAATTATGGGCCCTGTCAGCATGCGGAAAAATTCATCCCGCTAATGATTCTCAATTGCCTAAAACGAAAACCGCTTCCCGTCTACGGCCGCGGCGCGAATATGCGCGATTGGCTTTACGTCGATGATCATGCAGAAGCCGTTTGGCGGATTTTACAGCGAGGAAAAAAGGGACAGACGTATGACATCGGCGGGAAGACAGAGTTGACGAATTTGGAGCTACTTCATGTATTGATCGATTTGATTCAGGCGCAAAAACCTGGCGATTATCGGTCTCTCATTCGCTTTGTGCAAGATCGGCCCGGCCATGATTTCCGCTATGCAATCGACTGCTCAAAAATGGAAAAAGAGCTGGGATGGCAGCCTACCACTTCGTTAAAAGAGGGGTTGACCCGGACAGTCCGTTGGTATATGAGCCCCAAATAAGCACGAAATAAGGGGCGAAGAGATAAAATGGGTAAGCGGATAGATCCTCGTGATCGAATGTTAAATTTTCCCTCAAAGGAAAAGCTCTCTTTAGACCTTGAAAGTGTAGCAGCTTTGCGCGGCTTGCCAGCTGATTTAAAGAAGAAGATTATCGAACTGACATCCGAACATTTTGCGAAAACGGAACGGCCTATGAGGGACGTTACTCAATGGGTGTGGACGATCGTATCGATAGCCGCCCGCAATGTTCCCGTGGAGGGGACGGATACAAAAAGTGATATCCACGACGACATAATAGCCGTCTTTCAAAAGTATGGCCCTAAGGGAACGAGGCCAGACTAAAGCGTTTCAGTGTCTTTTGAAGTACTGGATCGCCCGTTCGTGCTGTTGGGCGGCGGCGCGAGAGCGGAAAGTGCCTAGATTGCGTCTCTTGCCCGTCTTGGGATTTTTCTTCCTGGAGTAGAGGCGGTATTGGCCTGAGCTCAGTTTTCGGATCATAGGCTCCTCTTAGTAAAATTTTGAAGGTCCTGGGAAGGGGTGGAAGAACCCCAGGTTTTGGATCAGCCGGTCGGCCGCTTTTTGGACGTCGGGAGTGATTTTATGCCAAGGATCATAGTCGTATTGGAACTGGACTTGTTCCGCAAAGATAAGCACATCTTGTTGAATCTGTTCATCTAAGAACAGGGCTCGAGCCTTCAGATCATCGATCAAACGGTCCGCTTTTGAACGAATCCCGGTATGGAGGTAATGGATTATTTGGACAATATCATCCAGCATCTTGAGTTTAGATCGAATTGGAAGCTCGTGAGAAATGTGCTTAGACATAACTAAGTCCTTTGAGTTAATTATATGTTTTATTTTCTTAATAAACAATTGCTTGTGTCTAATTTGTTGACGCTGAAAGGCTGGGTGAAGTAAAATTCCCTCAATTCATATGACTACAGAATATAAATATGGGTTCGTCACGCCGATCGAATCCGAAGTTTTCCCTAAGGGCTTAAGCGAAGAGACGATCCGAGCGATTTCTGCGAAGAAGGGAGAGCCTGCCTTTATGTTGAAGTTCAGGCTCAAGGCTTTCCGCAAATGGGAGCAGATGCAGGAGCCGAGCTGGCCCAACGTCAAGTACCCCCCGATCAATTATCAAGAAATTTCTTATTATTCCGAGCCCAAGAGCAAACCGAGGCTTGAGAGTCTGGACGAGGTCGATCCTGAGATTTTGAAGACTTTTGAGCGATTGGGCATCCCGTTGGATGAACAAAAGCGGCTGACCAATGTGGCTGTCGATGTGATTTTTGATTCAGTCTCTTTGGGGACGACCTTTCAGAAGAAGTTAGTCGAAGCGGGCGTCGTTCTTTGTTCGATTTCAGAAGCTGTGCATCGATATCCGGACCTAGTCGAAGAATATTTGGGCAGCGTAGTGCCGATTGGCGATAACTTCTTTGCCGCATTGAATTCAGCGGTCTTTTCGGATGGCTCTTTTGTCTATGTTCCGAAAGGAGTTCGCTGCCCGATTGAACTATCGACTTATTTTAGAATTAATGAAAAAGAGACGGGCCAGTTTGAGCGGACATTAATCATCGCTGAAGAGGGCTCTTATGTGAGCTATCTCGAGGGGTGCACTGCTCCCGCATTCGATACAAATCAATTGCATGCAGCGGTTGTCGAACTGGTTGCAAAGAAGAGCTCTGAGATCAAGTACTCAACTGTGCAAAATTGGTATGCGGGCGATCCGAAGACGGGCAAAGGCGGCATTTACAATTTCGTGACGAAGCGCGCTCTGGCGTTGGATGATGCAAAGGTTTCTTGGACGCAAGTAGAGGTAGGCGCTGCGATCACCTGGAAATATCCGAGCTGCATTTTGCGGGGAGATCGATCTGTCGGCGAGTTTTACTCGGTCGCTTTGACGAATGGAAAGATGCAAGCCGATACAGGCACGAAAATGATCCACGTCGGCAAAGACACGAAGTCGACGATCATTTCAAAAGGGATTTCGGCGGATGAATCGCATAACAGCTATCGCGGCCTTGTGAAAGTATTGCCGAAAGCTGTAGGCGCTAGAAATTACACGCAGTGCGACTCGATGCTCGTCGGCAATCGGTGCTCGGCTAATACATTTCCTTATATTGAAGCGGCGAATAGTTCGGCGCAGATCGAGCACGAAGCATCGACTTCAAAAATGAACGAAGAACAACTTTTTTATTTACAAAGCAGAGGCATCGCCAGAGAAGACGCGATCAATTTAATCGTCAATGGCTTTTGCAAGGACGTAATCAAAGAACTGCCGCTTGAGTTTGCTCAGGAAGCGCAAAAGCTTTTGGCATTAAAACTAGAACATTCAGTGGGATAACATGATTCAGATAGAAGATCTTTATGCGAGCATAGACGGCAAGGCAATCCTGAAGGGGTTGAACCTCGTCATAGGCAAAGGGGAGGTCCATGCTGTAATGGGGCCAAACGGCGCCGGAAAGTCGACTCTTGCAAAGATTTTAGCAGGGCACCCCGCCTATGAAGTGACGAGCGGCGCAGTGTGGTTCAAAGGACAAAATTTGCTTGAAATGGATCCTGAAGAGCGAGCAAGGCTCGGCCTTTTCATGAGCTTCCAATATCCGCTGGAGATCGCAGGCGTCACAAACCGCCAATTTTTAGAAGCTGCGATGAAAGCGCAAGGGAAAACGGGACAAATTGATGCGAAGATGGCCGAACTGGAAATCGCCCCCGAATTTTTAGAGCGCAATATCAACGAAGGGTTTTCAGGCGGCGAAAAGAAGCGAAATGAAATTTTACAAATGGCTCTTTTCGATCCTGATTTAGCCGTATTGGATGAGACCGATTCAGGACTTGATATCGATGCGATCCGCATTGTCGCCAAAGGCGTCAACGCGATGCGAAGAGACGACAACGCCCTGTTGATCATCACCCACTATCAAAGACTTTTAGACTACATTAAGCCCGACTTCGTACACGTTTTGGCCGATGGGAAAATTGTCCGGACAGGCGGAGCGGAGCTCGCATTAGAATTGGAAGAGAAGGGATATGCTTGATACCTATTGGGCAGATCTGCTCGATCCCAAAGATCCCTTGATGAGTTCTCGTCAAAAAGGGTGGGATCTCTTTGAGAAAATCGGAGAGCCCCTTCCCAGACAAGAGGCCTTCCAATATCTCTCGAAGGCTCCAGTATTTCCTGAGCCAGCCGAGCGCCCAATGTTCAAGATGGCGCCGAGAGCTGGTTTGACATTTGTCGATGGTTTTTTTGAAGAGTCTCTTTCGCAAGTTCCAAAACCTTTAGTGTGCTCTAGTTTGAGTGGAGCCATGCTCTCCTATGGGCTGTTTTTGCAAAGCCGGATGACTCGCTTGCTGAAAGAAGAGACAGATCCGATGGCCGCTCTCAATGGAGCTTTTCAGGGACAAGGCGCTTTTCTCTATCTGCCGCCTAAATGTAAAGCAGCTTTACATGTGACTCAGATTTTTACCGGCAGCGGGTTTTGCAGCCCACGGTTGCACATTTATTTGGGCAGAGGCGCAGAACTGCATTTGACGCAAAAATCAGAGGGGAAAGCTTCCCTTTGCAATAGCTTAATCGACTTTGTGTTGGATGAAGGAGCAAAGCTCACTTTCCTCGATGATGCAAGCGGTGATTTCCAGGCGATCCGAGCGACGCTGAAGCGAGATAGCAAATGCAAGGCCGTATTGCTCGGCGCTAATACGCGCAGCTCCATCAGAGCGCAGCTCGCTGAAGAAAATAGCGAAGTGGAAGTGTTTGGCCTCGCCCGTTTGGATGGCGAGATGGAATCTCATGTGCATGCTCTAGTCGAGCACATAGCGCCACATACCCGTTCGCGCCAACATTTCAAGAGCGTTTTGAAGGGAAAGAGCCGCTTTTCTTTCGAAGGGAAGATTTTTGTAAAACCAGCGGCGCAGAAAACAGAGGCCTACCAGCTCAACAATACCCTTGTTTTGAGCGATGAAGCGGCCAGTTACGCCAAGCCCAATTTGGAAATTTTTGCAGATGATGTAAAAGCTTCCCATGGAGCTACTACGGGTCAGCTCGATGAAGAGGCGCTCTTTTATTTCCGCTCCCGCGGCCTTGATCTGCAGCAGGCAAAACAGTGGCTCATCGAAGGGTTTTGCAAGGAGATTTTAGATCATGCGCGATGAATTTCCGATCTTTAACGAACACCCCGATCTCATTTATCTAGATAGCGCAGCGACCAGTCACAAACCCGCTTGCGTCATCGATGCAATTACAAAGGCGTATGGGAAAGAATATGGGACCGTGCATCGCGCTCTGTATCGCGCATCAGTCAAAGCAACGGAAAGCTACAATGAGACGCGCGAGACGGCTTGCCGCTTTCTGAACGCCGCTTCTTCTCAAGAGATCATCTTCACTCGAGGAACGACGGATGCAATCAACTTGGTCGCCCAGAGTTATGGGAGAACTTTTTTAAAAGCGGGAGATGAGATCCTCATTTCTGAAATGGAGCACCACTCCAATATCGTCCCTTGGCAAATGGTTGCCGAGCAGACAGGCGCTATTTTGCGTTGGATTCCGATGGATGATCGAGGCGTGCTGCAGTGGAAAGGATTGATTTCCCCTCGGACAAAACTCATTGCTCTGGCTCACATTTCGAACGTGACGGGGACGATCAATCCGATTCGGGAGATTGCAGCGAAGAAGAGCGCAGGCAGCTCCCCATTTGAAAATCGATGTGCAAGCGCTCGGCTGCGACTTTTACGCCTTTTCCGGACACAAATGCTATGGACCGACAGGTATTGGCATTTTGTATGGAAGAAGCGAGCTGCTTGAAAAAATGCCCCCGATCCAAGGCGGCGGCGATATGATCGAAGAGGTCTATTTAGAAAAGACCACCTATCAAAAGCCCCCTCTTCGTTTTGAGGCGGGAACGCCCTCAATCGCCTCGGTGATCGCTTTGAAAACAGCGCTTGAGTTCATTGAAAACAATCGAGAGCCAGATGTTTTGGTCGGTTATGCCATGAGGCGTCTGAGCGCAATTGAAGGGCTGAGGATCATTGGCACGGCGCCTCAAAAGGGGCCGATCATTACGTTTCATGTCGAAGGGATCCATCCAATGGATTTAGCGACGCTTCTCGATTTGAAAAATATCGCCATTCGCTCCGGCCACCTCTGCGCGCAGCCTTTACTCCGCAAGTTTGGCCTTACAGCTGCGGCGAGATGCTCTTTCGGCATTTATAATACGATGCAAGATGTCGATGTATTTGTGGATACGCTCACTCAGATCGTGAACACCCTTGGGAATCGTCTAGGAATAAGGTGAACTATTTACGGGCCTTAGGGTGGTTCAGGTTTAGACGATCGCGACGAAGCCTGTATTGCCGCAATACAGGCGAGGAGCGATCGTCTAAAGATGGGCCGCCATAAATGGCCTGTAAATGGGGCAACTTATTTTTAGACGGTTCCCTAGAAGCCATTCGGCGGCTCTTCCAGCAACAAGATAGAATTGAGAGCGGCGAGGATGCCCGCTTCATCTAAGACGTCGGTATCTACCGCGCGCGCTTTGATGGAAGCGTAGATGGGCTCCCTTTCGTGAACCATTTGCAGAAATGAAGCAGTTGGATCCCCTTTTTCTATGAAGGAGGGGAGTTCATCTTTAAAGATTCTCTGTTTCAGCTTGTGAGGCGAGGCTTTCAGAAAGACAAGGGCGCCGATCTTTTCTAAGATGGCGACATTTTCAGGATCTAACACAAGCCCGCCGCCTGTGGCGATGATCGCATTTTTTAGATTTTTGAGAAGAGGAAGCGTTTCTTTTTCTAGCTTGCGAAAACCCTCTTCTTGGAGCTCTCGGTAGATTTCTCGAATGTTCCGTTTTTTTCCAGTTTGTTTGGTGTAAAGTTCTACGACAAGATCATCAGTGTCGATGAAGGGACGATGCATTTTGAGGGCGAGTAACTTGCCGAAGTGCGTTTTCCCAGAGCCTTTGAAACCAAAGAGAATTAAGTTCATGTAGCTCCTTTGAAGGATTGCATTCCCTGGATGATTTGATTGATCCCCTTCATCCAGTCGATCGATTCTTGTCCCATCACTTTAATGATCAGCGCCCAGGCTGCTGTCATGAGGGCAATGCCGACCCACGACTTCAGGGAGATGCCGAGAAAGACGATCTGTACCTGAGGGGCGAGGCGGTTGGCGATGCCGAGGAACATGTCGGTGAGCAGGATGCCGATGAGGCCCGGCGATGAGAGCTGGATAGCTAGCGTCATCATCTTTTGAAAGAGACCAAAGACCATTTTGAAGAAAGGGGTGTCTAGTGCAAAGAGAGAAGGATTGATGAAGCCGTCGACCGGGATGATCTGATAGGAGGTGGCCACGCCATCGAGGAATAGGAAGGGGCCGTTGAGGGAGAAAAAGATCGCGATGAGCACGTAGTTGTAGAGGATGCCGATGGGGCCTGTCTGCGTTTGGGTGACGGGATCGTTCACCTGTAGGGAGGAAGAGCCTCTTTGGTGGTCGATGAGGCTTCCCGCCATTTGGGCGATGTAAAAAGGGGCGGAGCAAAGAAAGCCGAGGACGATGCCGATGATCAGTTCTTTGAGTAGATAACCGATAAATAGGGCGCTCAAGGGGATATTTGCGTGCACAAGCATGATGTTTTGAGGAAGAAAAATCGCAACCAACGAGATGCTGAACATCATTCGGATCACTCTCGGCACGGTTTTCGCTCCGAAGAAAGGGGCCTGAACCACAATGGGGACGACACGGGCAAGGGTGAGGAAGAATAGAGAGAGGAGGGTCGTTGGATCGAAGTTGGGAAGGGAGAGGAGCAGCGATGTGTAGTTATCTGTCGCTGTATCCATTAGACGCCCGCGCGGGCAATCGCATTAAAGATCGTATTTGTGTACTGAAGGACTGTTGCCCCTAACCAGCCTCCTAGTAGGATGATCGTGAATACGACGGCAAAGAGTTTCACTGTGAAAGAAAGAGTTTGCTCCTGGATCTGGGTCGCCGCTTGGAAAATCGCCACGATAAGCCCCAGGATCGTGCTAATGATAATCGGAGGGCCCGAGAGAATCAGGATCAAGATGAGCGCTTGGTAAGAAAGGGCGTAGATTTCATTGGCAAACATGTTTTACCTAAACGACATGGCTAAACCTTGAATCAAAACAGTCCATCCATCGACCATTACGAGGAGGAGGAGTTTGATCGGCAAAGCGATTGTGAGAGGAGAAAGCATCATCATACCCATCGCAAGCAAGATGTTCGAAACAACCAAGTCGATGACGAAAAAGGGAAGATAGATGAGAACTCCAATTTCAAAAGCCACCTTCAGCTGGCTCGTAATGAATGAAGGAATCAAGACGACGAAGTCGGTCGCCTTGAGAGAGGCCTTATAGGGCTCGGGAAAGATTTTCGTGCCGAGAGCATAGAAGCTTTGCATGTGTTTTGCAGAGGTATTGCGCTGCAAAAAGCCGCGGAGGGGCTCTTTTGCCTTATCGACGACATTGACGACGAAGAGAGCCGATTGGTCGGAGAGGATTTCGGTCGGCGGACGGGTATTGATGACCTCTTCAGCCGCTTGATACATCAAAAGACCTGTTGGGAACATCACGTAAAGAGTGATGAGCAGGGCAATCCCGTTGAGCACCTGGTTGGGAGGGGTTTGCTGCGTGCCGAGGGCGCTTCGGAGTAGAGAAAGGACGACCACGATCTTTAGGAAGGAGGTAAGCATCATGATGGCAAAGGGAAGCAGCGAAAGGCCTGCCAAGATGGCGAGCTTAGTCACCATGGAAGGGTTGGCAGAAGCTGCCTGTTCGGTGAGAGCGCGTGCAGGGGCGTTTTGCGCCACTAGCTGGGTGGAGAAGAGGATGAGAAGAAGGCAGAGAATCCATTTCATACACAAACAACCCCGGAAACCGATTTTTGACGGCGTCGCCGGCCGCTGAATTTGGGACCCGTCTGCATCGCTCAACTTATTCAAGTTGAGCTGCTTCGACGTCGGCTGCGCCTGGCCCAAATTCAGGGCGGGCTCCTTGTCAAATTTCCGGTTTTCGAAGTTGTTTGTGTATGACATAATTATTTTTTCATAAAAGCTTCAAAAGCGGATTCGAGAGCGCGCCATTGGTTTTCGAGCTGTGCATTGATAATACCCACTTCTGTCTCAATCATGCAACCCCCAGGTTCAATATCATTTCTTTCCTGGATCGAAAGGCTCTCCAAATGTTCGAAAATCTTTTTGATGCGGCTTTTGTGATCTTCGAGCATTTGCAGATCGGCTTTGTTGACGTAGATGACGATTTTGCGGTGTTGGGTGACCGGTTTTAGCGAGGTGAGGACGATATCGACAATTCGGTCTGGATGGAGTTTTAACTCTTCGCCGACGAGTTTTCTCGCAGCTTTTAAGGCGAGCGGCAAGATGTTTTTCTGAACCTCTTTGCGCAAAACCTCTAGCTCTGCATTGAGAGCTATGATGTGTTTGTTTAGAGAGATAAGCCCCTCTTGAAACCCTTCTTGGAAGGCGAGTTCTTTGGTCGTCTCAGCCTCTACAGCGGTTTCTTGTTTGAAAGCGAGCGCTTCCGCTCGGACTGTATCGAGGATTTCACTCGCAGACGCGAGCGTGCTGAACTCTTTCGCCGGGACGATTTTTTCTCCTGGGGCGATCTGCACCTCGGCACCGGAAATAAGGGAAAAGAATTTTGTCATAATAGCTCTTCAATTTGCCGCAGCACCTTATCGCGCATTGAGTGGGGAGATTCTTTGGCGCATAGTTTAAAAAGGGCGTTTCCCCGTCCGATATCCAGCTGGTGGCAAATATGCCAGAGGAAATCGGGATTTTGTCCTGAAAGGGCTACTGCAAAGCGGGCCAAGCCTCGGCGATGCATCAGCGCCCTGAGCGATTCTTCAGATCCATCCCATCTCTCTAGACCGAGACGGCCTAAGGTAAAAGGATCTTTATGAGCGCTCGCAGCTTTCAGAAATTTCTTCTCCTCGTCTGATAGGAAACTGTAGATTTTCTTTAAGATTTTTGTCTCTACAATTTGCCGAAGTTCTTCCGCGAGGTCGTGCAAGGAGAGAAAATCGATCAGACGGACGAGTTCTTTTTTGGAGAGGCTAAGCAATCCTCGCAGTGGGCCTCGAGGCAGGTATTCAGCAGCTAATGGGGGATGTTTTTGATCGATCAAGCTATCTAACAACACCTGGCGCAAGTAATTTCTAGCTGATTCAGAAATCTCTTCCTCTTTGGCAGAGATTTTTAATGTTTTGGCCAAACTTTTCGCTGCGAAGGGGTTGAGCGAGGATAAAAACAACTCTTGCTCTTCTTCCGGATAGGTTTTCAGCGTGGGCAAGAACCAAGACCAGTGCACTTTGTCTAAGATTTCACCGGGCTGGAATCGATCGGGATTGATCTCTACATCCAAAGAGGGAATTTTCTCTAATCGGAGCCGCTCTTTTTCTGATAAAAACCGCTCGAGCGCCTTTTTTTTTTCAGGCGGGCATCGGTCCAAAAAAGCCTTGAGCACGATTTCGCTCTGGGTTTTCAAATCTTAAGGCCCCGGTGGAGGGATCTCAGTGGAAGATCCTGTTTCTTTTCCTTTAAGCTTCATCAGCGGATAGAACTTAAACACGAGCCAACCAGCAAGTCCTGCAAAGCCCATCATGAGAATAATAAAGAGGAAAAAGAGGAAGCGGAAGCGAGCGAGCGAGCTCTTCGTCAAGATGATGCCCCAGATGCTCACATAAGTTTGCTGTAGCGATTTGGGTCCGATCATTTGCCCTTCGGGCTGTAAATTGATATCGGCGATCCGCGAGCGGTCTGAAATCACTGACACATCGTCAAAATTCAACCCGTTGACACTCCCCGCAAGGAGGCGTTTGATCTTGATTTCCATGTGGCTGTTCGGATCTTCCATGACGCCTTGGTGTTTTACATAGACAGCGGCGGTAATTTTAGCGGGAGCTGCGCCAGGAGTCACAACGGCCTCAGTGGGAGGAAAGGAGATCTGCACATCGGCATCGAGGACGCCATCGATTTTGCAAATGGTGTTTTTCAACTCTTCTGCAAGGCCCGCTTGGTAGCGGATCGTCTCTTCTCTGTCTGTGGAAACAAGTCCTCCTCCTGCGAAAAGTTTGAGGAGATTCGTCCCTTGTCTACGGGGCAGGCCATAGCGGTTGAGAAGAGCCATCGCTTCCGTCATCTGATGTTTATCGACGGAAATATTGTACATGTCAGAGGGGGTATTGCTGCCCATTGAAGAGGAAGGAGCTGCCACTTTTTGCGCGGAGATTCCCTTTGAGGCGAGGAAGACGACAATCTCGTTTGCATCGCGCTCTTCAACGTTATTAACAATCGATTCATTTCCTGCGCATCCGGCAAGAAAAAGCAAAGAAAAGAATTTAAAAAGTGATTTTCTCATAAGTGTTCGCACCCTGACTTAGTTATAACACTAGAGCTCTTCCTTTTTCAAGATGAGTTCTTGGAGAGCCAGTTGGGGCAGTTGCCGAATTTCCCGCGGAAATAATCGATGACACCCATGCATCCCGCTCTGTCGCGGCGCAAATTTTTCCGATGGGATGACCCAAAACCAAAGAGTGATTTCCAAAGATAATGGCGAGCCATTTTCCAAACTTCGGGGACGATGAGTTTTCGGTAAAGTTTGTTTTTTTCTTCGAGGCTACAGTTGCGCTCAATCCAAAGAAGACGGCTTCTCCACCAAAAATAGTGCATGTGCGGCTTGCCTCCGGTGAATGAGGAGGAGACTTTGTGCCAGATTTTCGCCTCTGGCGCTGTCCACACCTCAAAGCCGGCTTTTTTCGCTCGATAGCAGTAGTCGCTCTCTTCCCAAAAAAGGAAAAAGCGGGGTTCCAGCAGGCCGATTGTCGCCGGCACGGATCGATGCATGAAAAATGCCGCCCCGCAGACATAGTCAGCGGGCTGCATGGCGAAGTGGGGATGATCGGGTTTCCCAGAGTCGGGGGAGATGAATTCCCCTTTTTGCCCATCCCACAGTCCGCCGAGGTGATCGATCACCGCCGGGTCGCGGTAGCGGAGGATTTTTGCTCCGAGGATCTTTGCTTTCGGCTGTTCGCGCGAAGCGGCGAGAAAAGCGGTGAGGAGGGAAGGATCCACGGTGGTGTCGTTATTGAGGAGGAGGATCCACTCAGCGTGGTGGGCAAGCGCCCATTCGATCCCGACGTTATTGCCGCCGGCAAATCCGAGATTCGCCTTTGTTTCCAAGATTGGAATATGCGGATAGGCAGAGCGGATGGCAGAGATGGAGTCATCGGTTGAGCCATTGTCGACAATGAGAGGTTGAAAATGGGGATAATCGATCTTTTGGAGCGATGCGAGACACTCTAGCGTGTCTTTTTTGCCATTCCAATTGAGGAGGATGATAAAGATTTTAGGCAACTGTTTGGACATAGGCTTGCCAGGCTGCCTCTCGATAGATGCGAGCCTGTTCTCCTGGGTTGGCAGCATGTGTAATGCCACGGCCAACGATGATGATATCACTGTGGTTTTTTATCAAGATTTCATCGACTGTCCGGTAACGCTGGCCAAGAGAATCTTTGCCGCTTGCCAGCTGCACGCCAGGAGTGAAGTGGATTATCCCAGGTTGGTCGCTTAATTTCCTTAAGGAGATAAATCCCATCACGGTCTCAGGATGCGCCTCGGCCATGGCCACCACACTGCGGGTGTAGGCGCCTTTGGCGAGCGTCCCTGCGGAACTCATTTCCGCTAGCAGGAGAAGATTGGATCCCTTGAGCCCTTCGATGATGCCGGGGCCAGCAATAGGATGGGCGTTGATGATATCGGCCCAATCGGCAATGCGGTAAATGCCGCCTCGGTATTGCAGAGAAACAGTTTGTCCGATGTCGGCGAATTTCCGATCCTCAAAGATGAGGAAGTGATGCTTTTTGGCTATAGCTTGGAGCTGAGTGCCAAAATCGGGGGTGAAATCTTGGAGAATATCGACGTGGGTTTTCAAGACGGCGATGTGGGGTCCAAGAAGGTCGGCCATTTGCAGGAGCTGATTTTGCCCCGTTACATCGAGCGCGACCGAAAGATTGGTCTTCTTATCTTCCATGAGCTTGAAGAGTCTTTGAGCCATATGGTGGCGCGTGAGATTGGCTCTTTTTAAAAATGAAAGGCGTTCCAGTCTGGGCGCAGCCGTTTTAGACATAGGTTTGGTTTCTCCGGATGAAAGCGAAGACTGAATCAGCCATTTCCTGATTGACTTTGCCCTCTTGTAAAAGCTCTTGAATGATCGTCGTGATAGTGCAAATGGAGTGGATGCGGAACCCCTTGCTCTCGACAAACTGTTTGCCCCCTTGTTCTCGATCGACAAGGACGACTATATCGGTGACGGCAAGCCCCACCTCTTGTAGAGGGACGATCGTCTCAAAGATACTTTGGCCGGAAGTGATCACATCTTCGATGAGCAGACACTTTTGATCAGGTAAAAAAATTCCTTCAACCTGTTTGCCGGTTCCATAGGCCTTTTTCTCCTTGCGGCACAAGACCATCGGAATGTTGTGCTGAATAGAAATCGCCGTGGCAAAGGGAAGCGCGGTATAGGGCACCCCGCAGACGAGATCGATGGGGTTTTTCCTCACCTTGTCATACATGGCCTCTGCGATGCCGACGAGAAGTTTTGGATTGCTGATCGTAAGTCTTAAATCGATGTAGAAGGGCGAGACCACGCCGCTTTTCAACGTGAACTGGCCGAATTTGACGGCGCCCAACTCAAAGAGTTTATGAATGAGAGAGGAGATGTGCATGATACCTCGAGGCTAAATAGGGGTCCCACATCATGCCCGTTGCGCTCATGGCAATGTTGGCTCCCGCTTGGATAAATTCATCAAAATGCTCCGATTCCATAATCCCGCCGCAACCGAGAAGAACCAAATCGAGCCGCTCTTTTTGGATGATGTGGGCCGATTCCCGAATGAAGGAAAGAGCAGCAGGGCGGATGGCAGCGCCGCAAGTGCCGCTCGTCGTTCTTTGCTCATCGAGTGGTGGATGGACTGGCATGCTCACTGAATTAATGCCGCAAATTCCCTTCGCTCCGCCGCGCGCTGCGGCTACGAAGACGCTCTTCATTAAAGCTACATTCGGGAAAGTCCCCACTTTGAGAAGAAGAGGGATTGGATGGATAGCCTTTGCAATGAGTCTGGTATATTCCTGGACAGTTTCTGGATTCATGTAGAGGATCCCATCCGCCTTGTCTACATTCGGACAAGAGAAATTCGCTTCGATGATTTTCGCTCCCCCCTCTTTGGCCAGAAGAGCGGCTCTCACAAAATCTTCGCCGAAACTGACGCCGAGATTTGGAGTTCCCACTACGGAGACGATCATCACCTGCCCTCGAGAAAGAGAACGGTTGGCCCGCTCAATATCTTGCAGGAGGAAATCGGGGGATTTCGACGGCATTCCAAAGGAATTTGTGATCGTCAGCTCAGAAAGCCGTTTTGGATCTTCGATGCGACGGCCCTTTGCATCGAGAAAAGCGACATTGGGCAGCTTGTGGGAAGGATACGCTTGGCTGCGGATCGTCTTGTATGTCGGAACATCAAATCCTAGTTTGCTCGCGAGCGCAATCCAGCTAGAGGTGAGAAGAGGCCCCGCAGGGACTCCTATGGGAGAATTGATCGAGTGGCCTAAAAAATCGAATGGTTTTTGCGCCGGCGGACGAGCTGGAAATTTCCCTTTGAAGAGAGGCCCTTCGGCTGCGTTTTCGGCGTATGTTTTATTGATATCGTAGATAGGAGGACATTCAGGATCCCACTTAGGCGGCATATATTGAACTCCACTTTGAGCATGAGTATGAGTAACGCTATGATTTGTTCCAAAGGGATTTTTTCTCTTGTAATCCAGGCCTTACTTATGTAGAGACTAAATCATGAGCAGCGTTCCTTCCGACCCCAATTACCATGGCCTCCCGCCGGCCGGCCGCGGCCACTCTCCAAGCCGTTCCCCGAGTCCTAAAGACCGCGCTATTTCGGGTGTAGCCAATCGGATTCTCCGGGAATCGGGATTGTTCAAGCAGATGCAAAGAGCATTATCCGATAAATCAGAACCGCCCAGTCTTGAAATGTTGAATCGTCTAACCGATGAAGCGATGCGGGGGGAAGAGAGAGAACAACCTTCGCAATCTTTAGATGATCCACAAATAGATCAGCAAAGAGAAGAAGCCTCCGTAAAACAGATACTCGCACTTCGGGAACAGATCAGTAAGAATCTTCAAAAAGTTGTCGAGGACTGTGGCATAAAGGATTCCAGAGTCCCGGAGCTGATCAAGAACATCCTTGCAGATAGTCCGGCCTTTGATATGGCAAAACTGGATTTGCAAGCTGTTGCCATAACAGCTATTGTGGCGAAATATATAGATTCCCCACAGCTACTAGCGCTAGCCAAAGAAAAATTGATAAAAGAGTGGCGAAATCAGGCGCAAAGCAATGAGGCGCAAAGCAATGCTGAAATCTTCGGCCTGTGCAAAATCCTAACGCACATTTTCGCCACGGATTTACCTTTCCAAAAAGAGTTGAGCGACTTCCTTTTGGGTCCAGTCCGAAAAAGGCAGGTTCCCGCGCCGGATCTGCCCTCCTGGTTGCAAAAGCTGCATGACGAGGGTATTGATCTCATTCACATATCCCCACCAATAGACTCGACGTTGCCGCAATGGCAAACCATATTAGGTAAATACAGTCGATCTTGGCAAAGTATACATCTTGAGAATAGGGACGATCTCGGTCTGTGGCTTAAAGCGCTGATCCAAAGCAATCCCACAGCCCTCCGGCGTCTTGATCTAAGCATGTGCGACGAACTCACAGATGCCGCAGTCAAAGACATCGCCACCCACCTCAAAGCCCTCCAGTATCTTTATCTAGGTGGATGCCGCCGACTCACAAATGCCGCAATCAAAGATATCGCCACCCATCTCAAGGCCCTCCAGCATCTTGATCTAAGCGGGTGTGACAAACTCACAGATGCCGCAGTCAAAGACATCGCCACCAACCTCACAGCCCTCCGGCGCCTTGATCTACACGGGTGCCGCCGACTCACAGATGCCGCAGTCAAAGACATCGCCACCAACCTCACAGCCCTCCTGTATCTTGATCTAGGCTGGTGCACCCAACTCACAGATGCCGCAATCAAAGATATCGCCACCCATCTCAAGGCCCTCCAGTATCTTGATCTAAGCTTGTGCTACCGACTCACAGATGCCGCAATCAAAGACATCGCCGCCCACCTCAAGGCCCTCCAGCATCTTAATCTACGCTGGTGCGACCAACTCACACATGCCGCAGTCAAAGACATCGTCACCCACCTCACAGCCCTCCAGTATCTTAATCTAAGCGGGTGCGACAAACTCACAGATGCAGAGGTAAAGCCCCTCTGGGATCGTGGAATTACAGTGGTGCGACAAACTGACAGTGACAGATGCCGCAGTCAAAAATATCCTCTCACACCTCGCAGCCCTCCAGCATCTTGATCTAAGCGGGTGCAACCAAATCACAGATGCAGAGGTAGAGCCCCTCTGGGATCGTGGAATTACAGTGATTAGATAAAGGGCAAGATAGTCAGGGTTCGCTTTTATCTAACGAGATAGCCGTTTCTGTGGTGGGCGCTGCTCAAGTGCCAGCGGGGACGAAAAAATCAGATGGATCGTAAACTCGCCCCTTGAGGATTGTGTAGCAGGGCCACCCTCGCAGGGTCATACCGGCGTAGGGAGACCACTTCGCTTTTGTTTGTAGCTGTTTGTCATCGATGGTTCGGCTTTGATTCAAATCGACGAGAACGACGTCGTGATTGGGCTTGCAACGGAAAATCTCTTGAGGGCGCGTGTGGGTGAATCGAACGATTTGCTCCAGGGAGATTTTTTTCTCATTGTAGGCGTTGAGAAGAAGCGCCAGATAGAGCTCGATCGAGGGAAATCCAGAAGGGGCCGATCCGTAGGCGCGTCTTTTCTCCTCGAGCAGGTGGGGCGCGTGATCTGTGCCGATGGTATCGATGGTTCCATCGTGGATCGCTTCCCAAAGCGCCTCGGTATGATCTCTAAGAGGTGGATTGACGAGCGCGCACGTATCGAGATGCTGATAGGCGTCTGTCGTCAGGAATAAGTGGTGCGGCGTCGCCTCCGCATAGACGGGAAGGCGGCTTTTCTTCGCCTGCCGGATGAGATCGAGCTCTGGCTTTGTGCTGACGTGGGCGATGTAGAGGCGGGTCTTGTATTTGGCAGTTAGTTCGATCACTTGGTGCACCGCTCGAGCCGCTACTTCAGGAGTGCGGATGATGGAGTGTAAAGCGGCTTTACATTGGCCGGATGAGAGGATCTCTTTTTTCCGCCGCTCAATCATTTCTTCATCTTCGGCATGGACAGCGATGAGGACGTCATTTTCCGCCGCGATCCGAAAGGCTTTGTCGAGAGCGGCCGGATCGGTCATGAGGAGATCTCCGGTAGAAGATCCCATGTAAATTTTGAGGCCGACGATTTGATGTTTTGTCTTCGGAACTTCATCGAGATGGTTTTGATCGGCTCCCAGATAAAGGCCATAGTGGAGGGGAATCTGAGCTTTTTTCAGCTGCTCGTCGATGAGCTGTTTTTTTTCTTTCAGCCGCTGAGCTGTGATACAGGAAGGAGTGTTATTGGGCATGTCGAAGACGGTGGTGACGCCCCCTGCGATCGCTGCGCGCGAGGCTGTCTCCCAGTTCTCTTTATGCTCGGCGCCTGGAGTGCGGAAGTGGACATGTGGATCGATGAGCGCAGGGAGAAGTGTGAGATTCGTCCCGTCGATGACGCGGGTCTCTTCGCTTGCGATTTTGTGGGTGATCCGGCGTCCCTGGATCGTTTGTACGTTGCGGATTTCAATCACAGAATGACTTTCTCGTGCATTTGGTCGCGGGAGAAGACTTTTTCACAGTGCTTGCAGCGGAGCAGCACGTGGCTGTTATTTTCCTCTACGATGAAAAGAGTGGAAACCTTTTGCGAATTAGTGATGCATCGGACATTGCTGCAAGCGAGAACTAGGGCAATCGCCTCTGGCATTTGCACTTTGAATTTCTTGGCCACTGCATAATTTTTAATTACATTGACTGTGGCGTCGGGAGCAAAGACCGCAATTTGGGAGCTCTGTGTTTCGGAGAGGAAGACATTTTCAATTTTGATGATGTCTTTAAGCCCCTTAGAGCCGCTTTTTAGATTGAGTCCAACCGTTACTCGGTTCTCGTTGGCGGTGAGGCGGAGGATTTTGATGATCTTTAACGCAGCGCCCGCAGAGATG
>Ga0364893_10255_pt1 | contig 29934 bp, 26 predicted proteins | sample ExccelJu500001D3_FD_206943 | JGI IMG/M metagenome (GOLD analysis project Ga0364893, IMG submission 206943) | Enriched cells from Trout Bog Lake Hypolimnion, Wisconsin, USA - BchlTB.July16.5000.01.D3 | ecosystem: Environmental > Aquatic > Freshwater > Lake > Hypolimnion/Profundal zone | place: USA...
GTAATGCATGCTTGTGATGAAGTTGATCTACTAAAACAAAATGATCCAACTTTTACACGTGATATTAGTTTTTTGATTCAGGTTATTAGAGATTAGAAAATCATATTTATTTAACAAAAATTGATTAAAATCTTTAACCAAAGAAGTTGTGAAGTTAAGGATAGGCTGTGGATAAAATTAGTACAAGTACGTGATTTAGATAAATTTAAAATTTTATTAACAATTCATCAACAGCAGATTATGTCATTACGCAGATGGAAATAATCCCATTAACCTACTGATCTAATTGTAGAATAATCGGTTATCCACAAAAAAAACGTTATTATTATTGTTATTATTTATATATATATTATTTAGGTTATAAAACATGAATATACAAATCAACCGCGATATATTACTAAAACCGCTAACATCGGTTGCAAGTATTGTAGAAAAAAGACATACATTGCCTATACTCTCTAACTTACTGTTAGAGTCTAAACATAATAAAATGACGCTGACAGCAACAGATTTGGAAATGCAAATTTCTTTATCTATAGATAGTGCAGCGGGTGGGGATTTTTCTACTACAATAGCCGCAAAAAAATTATTAGATATTTGCAGATCTTTGCCAGATGGTTCGGAAATCAATATGGCTACTAATGAGAGTCGCGTTAATTTAAAATCGGGTAAAAGCAGATTTAATCTACAAACATTGCCGGCAGCAGATTACCCAGTTATATCGAAAGCACAAGGTTTAAGTACGTTAGTAGTAATAGCTCAACGTCAACTTAAAGAATTGTTAAAACAAGTTGAGTTTGCTATGGCGCAACAAGATATTCGTTACTATTTAAATGGTCTTCTGTTTGAAGTAACGGCTAATCGTTTAAATATTGTCGGTACAGATGGTCATAGACTAAGTTTTACTTCAACCGAGTTAAAACAAAATTATGACAAACAAGAAATAATCCTCCCACGTAAGACGGTAATTGAACTTGTTAAATTACTAGATGACAGTGATGAAGATGTCCAAATAGAGCTTTCTAGTAGTCAGGTAAACTTTAGTTTTTCCAATATCAAGCTTATTTCTAAAGTCATTGATGGTAAGTTTCCTGATTACAATCGAGTGATTCCTTCAGGACATAAAAATACATTCACAATAGAACGATTAGATGTTTTATTGGCGATGCAACGCGCTTCTATTTTATCAAACGAAAAATATCGCGGCATCCGCATGGTATTGAGTAATAATAATTTGAAATTAATTAGTACTAATAGTGATCAAGAAGAGGCGGAAGAAGAGTTAGAAATTAATTACAGTGGCGAGAAGTTAGATATAGGCTTTAACGTAACATATTTAATAGATGTTCTTAATAACACCAATAGTGAAATGGTAGTATTTTCGTTCGCAGATGCAAATAGTAGTTGTTTATTGACAGTTCCTAATAATCTTAATTATAAATATGTTGTAATGCCAATGCGTATATAAGAATTGTTTATAATGTGGAAATATATATGTTTCACGTGAAACATATATAGCACTAGACAGCAAAGTAAAAAATTAATATAACTTAGAAAAGACTAATGGCATGGCTGATAAAAAACCAGTAACACCCGATTACGATTCATCTAGTATTAAAATACTGGAGGGTTTAGATGCGGTACGTAAGCGGCCAGGTATGTATATCGGCGATACCTCTGATGGATCAGGTTTACATCATATGGTGTTTGAGGTGTTGGATAATGCTATTGATGAAGCTTTGGCGGGCCATTGTAATGAAATTAAGGTTATTATTCATTTAGATAACAGTATTAGTGTCACGGATAATGGGCGCGGCATTCCAACTGATATTAAATATGATGATATAAAGACCATAAAACGCTCGGCAGCTGAAATTGTCATGACCGAACTCCATGCAGGCGGAAAGTTTGACCAAAATTCATACAAAGTTTCAGGTGGTTTACATGGTGTAGGGGTTTCAGTTGTGAATGCCTTATCAGATTGGTTGCGCTTGAAAATTTGCCGTAATAGCGAAGTTCATCAAATGGAGTTTAGAAGAGGTGTACCGGTTGCACCGCTTGCATTGACTGGAAAAACAGAACGTCGCGGTACCGAAGTGCATTTTTTAGCGTCAGTCGAAACATTTTTATTAGTTGAGTACCATTTTGAAATTTTAGCCAAAAGAATACGTGAGCTGTCATTTTTAAATAATGGAGTAAAAATTGAATTAATAGATCAGAGAAGTGGTAAGAGTGAAAACTTTGCCTACTCCGGTGGCGTACGCGGTTTCGTAGAATATATGAATCGAACGAAGACGGTGCTCCATCCAAAACCATTTTATGCTATAGGAGAAAAAGATGGCATGACAGTTGAAGTGGCCATGCAGTGGAATGACTCTTATAGCGAGACTGTACAGTGCTTTACTAACAACATACCACAACGCGATGGTGGTTCTCATCTAACTGGTTTGCGAACAGCAATGACACGAACGTTAAATAACTATATTGAACAAAATGATTACGCTAAAAAAGCGAAAGTTGAAACTACTGGTGATGATATGCGAGAAGGCATTACCTGTGTATTGTCAGTAAAAGTGCCCGAGCCAAAATTCTCATCACAAACCAAAGATAAGTTGGTTTCAAGTGAAGTGCAGCCCGTCGTGTCAGAAGTGGTATCTGCTAAATTGGCGGAATATCTTTTAGAAAATCCTATTGATGCAAAAATTATTATAGGAAAAATTGTTGAAGCAGCACGCGCTCGAGAGGCTGCGCGTAAAGCTCGCGATATAACGCGTCGTAAAGGTGTTATGGATACGATGGGCTTACCAGGCAAGTTAGCGGATTGCCAGGAACGTGATCCAGCAAAATGTGAAATTTATCTAGTAGAGGGTGACTCGGCAGGAGGCTCAGCTAAACAAGGTCGAGATCGTAAATTTCAAGCCATTTTGCCGTTAAAGGGTAAAATCTTAAACGTTGAGAAAGCGCGTTTTGATAAATTGATCGGTTCACAAGAAATTGCGACATTAATTACTGCACTGGGCACAAGCATCGGCAAAGCCGATTTTAATGCAGAAAAATTACGGTATCACCGTATCATCATCATGACCGACGCAGACGTAGATGGTGCGCATATTCGAACCTTGCTTCTTACTTTCTTCTATCGACAAATGACTGAGTTAGTTGAGCGTGGCCACATTTATATTGCGCAACCACCACTGTACAAAGTAAAGCAAGGTAAAGACGAACGGTATTTAAAAGATCAGCAAGAGTTAGATCAATACCTTCTTCAATCAGCCCTCAAAGGCGCTGAGTTATTAACGAAAAATGAGGGTACCGTTATTTCAGGGGCACCTTTAGCTGAAATTGCAAAACAAATGGTGGTAACGGAAGCGGTTATTCGCCGTATTGCAGCACTCTATGATGAAAGCGTATTACGCGCCATTCAAGATTTGGGTAACTTAAGTTTAGCAACAAAAGAAAGTACAGAAACAGCTGCTGAAAAATTACGTCCAATATTAGGTGCTATAGGTTCAGAAGTTATTGTGGGTTTTGACCAAGAAGCGGGGACTTACAGATTAGAAGTAAACAAATACGTGCATGGAAATTTGCAGTGCTGTGTGATTAATGCTGAATTCTTAGGTTCCGGAGACTACCGGCAAATTAGCAAAATGTCAGTAATGCTTCAAGGTTTGATCGGAGAGGGTGCGTTAATTAAACGAGCAGAAAAAGCAGAAGCGGTTTCTAGTTTCAAACAAGCGCTTGATTGGCTACTTGAAGAAGCAAGACATAACTTAAACATTCAGCGCTATAAAGGCTTAGGTGAGATGAATCCATCGCAGTTATGGGAAACTACTATGGATCCAAAGGTGCGTCGTTTGCTTAAGGTACAGATTGACGATGCTATTGCAGCCGATGAAATTTTTACTACGTTGATGGGGGACAATGTTGAACCAAGGCGCGCCTTTATTGAAAGCAATGCTTTAGGAGCAAGTAATTTAGATATTTAATGTTGTTGATAGAATGAAGAGTCCACACACAGTCTAGATTTTTCTCAAAATCTAAGACTTTAAAAAAATAAATGAGCCCTTTAAGGGCTTTTTTATTGCCTAAATTTATGATTGTATGGTAACTAGCATAGAGTTAATGTTGGAGATTGAAATTAGTAATTACTTACCAGTATGAACAAAAGCAAACAATTTTTGTTAGGCTGCACTAGGCATACCTATCTTCCAGCTTAACGGTAACTCAAAGCCATCAGCGAATGGACCTTTCTAATAATCTCTTTAATCAGTAAAAGTATATTTTAGGCTGTTTTACTTCATTAAGAGCCAAAGAATGGTTAAAAATATGAACTTTGAAAGGGTATATGAATAGTATTGGCCGAGAATGTCTTTTAAATTAGTGACTTGGTAAAGTAGGTACTTGTGTTGATTAAGGCCGATGGTTTGGAAACATCTGCTAATAACGATTATATTTTTCAATAACCTAAAAGTGGAGCACCAAAAACACCATAGTATTGGTTGCCCCCCGCGCTTTGTTGAGTACAACCCGTTGTTAGGGTACCAGAAAAGTTGTGGCCGGGAGTGCTTGTGCCGGTAACGGTAAAACAAGCAAAGCCAATCACTTTATAACTATTACCTGAAGTAAGTCCAGTTCCAACTTTAGTTTCCCCCCAATACCCTCCCTCTTGATTGCCTGTTGAAGCGTTATCAGATGCAACTACGGCTACGGCAACGGGGTTACATGGATTGGAGCTGGCGTTATAACAACCGGCAATTGTATTAATGACAGCTTGGGCAGTGCCAGTAAATGAGGGGACTGTATCACCAATATTTACGGCGGTAATACTACTTTGCACCATGCCTTTCAAAGTATTTGCATCATTGCCTGATTGATTCAAAGGACTCAATAAAGCATCAGCGCCGGAAGTGCAGCTGGAAGTAGAGGCACCCCCACGCTCCTGAATAATAATGTTCGTACCAACAATGGGTGAGTTCGTCGTACTATTCCAAGCATCTTTCAAGGCGCAATCGGCCATCATGAACGGCATCGAGTTACCTGTAAGGCTAGAAGGTATGCTGACTACAGACGTCCCCTTTGCACTAATTGATGAAGTGGTAGTGCCAAAGATTGAAGCAAAGAATAAGGGGACAGTATTGGTCATCTGAACATAAACAGCAGGAGTTGCATAGGGGCCTTTTGGGCTTAATTTATCCCATGTAGTTACGGAAACAGTTGGGGATGTACCCGCGCAACTGGAGCTCGTTAGGTTTGGAAAACCGTTTAATTTTAAGTTGTTACAGACCGCCGATTGTGCATCGCTGACAAAGGTTGCGCCATTGAGATTTGGGTAATTAGTGTAAACATTTGCCCCTCCAGCGTTCAAATCAAGCTGAAGTTTTATAGCGCCCGCCAATGCAGCGGCATCCACAGCATTTTGAAGCTCGTTTTTCTTAAGATTAAGGAATCCAACATCTACAGCAAGAGCTGCAAAGCCGCAGAGCATCAATAATGCAAATACGGCGATGATGAGAATATTTCCATGCTGATGATTTGGTAAGTTATTCATGGGGCTTTTGTAGCTCCACTTAAAAAACTAAACAAACTTTGATATACTTCATTCAGTGAAGTTTTTGCCGTAACTTGTCCAATAACAAGCTCAGTCTGTATATCTTCCCGTAACTCAAAAGGAGCTATTATTTCTCCGTAATAAAAAGAACTTTTTTACAATCAACATTAACTTTGTATACATTTATACGCTCAGAAAAAGTTATAAAATTGTTTTATATCAATAAAATGACAAAAATATCACGTAAATATCTGATTAGGCTATTAAGTTCCTGTGTTGAGTAACGGCGCTGATGTAATGTTTATTTTTGAGTGTGCCCATAGTAATTATTAAGCAAGGGCATTGAGTAATCCATGAATGACTTCGATCTATTCTAGTGTTCAAATCTGTTATCAGACATCTTTGAAGAATTTGTATTGATATAAAGTTGTAGCGTATTAATTGTCGAATGATTATCAAGGTGAGTTTTTAGAGATTATTCTAAATATGCACCAAAATAAAATTTTTTAAAGGTATAAGCCCCATTTTGAATAACGGAAAATAATCTGTTAATTTGTAATTAAGTAGATATAGCAAATAGTGAGATAATACTTTTATGAAGACAATATTTAACAATAAGCAAACGCCCATCTATTATTGGGCGATGATTTTTTCACTTGTAGCCATTTTTGGTTTCGCTTACGTGAAGTGGATTCCCTATTATGCTAAGGCCTTTCTCGCTTATAGCCAGCACTCAATAGGGGATTCTATTATTTATGGGAAAGCTACCTCTGCACCACCCCCTTCATGGAACGCGGCAGTGGACTACGCCTTTGCATACGGTAAGTCGATCTGGAAAGCTATGATTCTGGGTCTTGTGCTAGGTTCAGGAATTAAGGTGCTAATTCCATCTCGTTGGGTGAGTGCGATGCTTGGTCGACTAGGCTTAAAAAGCGTTATGCTAGGGGGACTTTTTGCAATTCCTTGCATGATGTGTACTTGTTGTGCCGCGCCAGTGGCTTCAGGCATGCGACAAAGCCGCGCATCAATTGGCAGTGTGGTGTCCTGGTGGCTTTCTAATCCTTTGCTGAACCCTGCTACATTGGTGTTCATGGGGTTCGTATTAGGTTGGGGCTGGGCTTTATTCAGGATTGTTTTTGGTATTACTATGGTACTTGGGATAGCTTACCTGGCAGAGCGGTATGCTGACCCAAGTGAAGATAATATATTCAGTCAGAGTTTAGCTTCCGAGCCTGAAGTTTTAACGGATAGTCTTTTAGTGCAATGGGTAAGTGAATTCATGAAACTTGCAATTAGGCTCTTGCCTGAGTACCTCTTGCTCGTTTTGCTGCTGGGGGCTGCAAGAGCCTGGTTATTTCCAGTATTTGGTGTGAATGAAAGCATGATCTGGATTTTCGCGATGGCACTCTCTGGTATGCTTTTTGTTATCCCAACAGCGGGGGAAGTGCCTATTGTGCAAGCCATGTTTGCATTGGGTATAAGTGTTGGGCCCGCTGCAGCGCTTATTATGACATTGCCGGCAGTCAGTTTGCCTTCTTTGGCAATGCTTGGTAAAGTTTTTAGTTTGAAAACACGACTCGTTATCGCCATTGGTGTTGTACTTTCTGGAATTATCGCCGGACTAATTGCTACACTCATTTTTTAAGGTGAAAGAGCCTTTACCCTTTACAATGCAAACCTCGGTATATGGGTACTTATAAACTCATTGATGTATCACAAGCATTCAACACTTTTGACGACATCTTAGATGTTCGTTCACCAGCTGAATATGCGGATGACCATATTCCAAATGCAATAAGTGTTCCTGTTCTTAACGATGAGGAGCGAGTCCGAATTGGCACCTTGTATAAGCTAGTATCCCCATTCGAAGCAAAAAAATTAGGCGCCGCATTGATTGCACATAATATTGCGCGTCATCTGGAAAAACAATTTAGTGACAAGCCAAAATCTTGGCGACCGTTAGTATATTGTTGGCGAGGCGGTATGCGAAGCGGTGCGATGGCCCACATTCTGGGGCAAGTTGGTTGGAATACAGCACAACTGGAAGGGGGTTACAAATGCTATCGGCGTCATGTAATAAAGTGTTTGGAGGAACTACCCAACCAATTTAACTTTTGTATTATCAGTGGTGGTACCGGTTCTGGGAAAAGTCATTTATTGCATGCTTTAGCTAAACAAGGGGCGCAGGTTCTGGATCTAGAAGGACTAGCGCAACACCGTGGATCATTGCTAGGTAAATTGCCAGATCAACAACAGCCATCTCAAAAAACATTTGAAACTAGGCTTTGGGATGCGCTACGTACATTCACCCCTCGTCGCCCTGTGTATATTGAAGCGGAAAGCCGCAAAGTTGGTATTTTAAGTTTGCCAAATGAGTTGATTGAGCGCATGCATTCATCACCTATTATGCGCGTTGAAGTACCACAGGCTGCCCGTATAAAATTATTAATGGAAGACTACGTGCATTTTCTGCACAACCCCTCTATGTTAATTGAACGTTTATCATGGCTTGTAGAAACGCACGGCCGGGAAGTAATAGGTCACTGGTGTGAGATGGCGCGCCAAGCCGAATGGGAATTGTTAGTGAGTGAGTTACTCGCGCAACACTATGACCCGGCCTATAAGCGCTCTTCTGGCATTGGTTTCAAGCCATCGAACGAAGTCAAAGTATTAAAACTAAACTCGTTGGACGATGAGATTTTGCGCAGTGTAGCTGAAGATTTAATTCGCGATGAAAGATAAAAAATGACTAAAATTCGTCTTACAGAGTATTCCCATGGTGGTGGATGTGGTTGCAAGATTTCACCCGCCGTCCTTTCTCAGATATTATCGGGGTTACCTCAAGCTGGTTTCTTTCCTGATTTACTGGTTGGACTAGAATCAAGCGATGATGCTGCTGTTTATCGCTTAAATGATACTCAGGCAGTCATTGCTACGACTGATTTCTTTATGCCCATCGTCGACGATGCTTACGATTTTGGTCGCATTGCTGCCACAAATGCGCTGTCAGATATTTATGCTATGGGTGGACAGCCGATTTTAGCACTGGCGGTGGTCGGCATGCCGATTGACAAACTTCCACTAGAAACCATCCAGCAAATATTGGCAGGTGGAGCCGCGGTTTGCAAAGCTGCGGGAATACCGATTGCCGGAGGACACTCTATAGATTCGCCAGAGCCTATCTATGGTCTAGTCGCTATAGGTATCGTGCACCCTGACAAGGTGAAACGTAATGACAAAGCTCAGGTTGGTGATGTGCTTATTCTAGGAAAACCACTAGGTGTTGGTGTATTGAGTGCAGCCTTAAAAAAAGGCGCGCTGACTGCAGAGGGCTACGAGCGCATGATTGAGGTAACAACACAACTTAATCATACTGGTACTGCGCTATCAAACATGACTGGCGTTCATGCCATGACCGATGTCACTGGATTTGCATTGCTCGGCCACCTGCTTGAAATTTGTCGTGGTTCTCAACTTGAGGCGAAAATTGAGTTTAATCGTATTCCCTTCATAGACATTGCTTTGCAATTAGCTCAAGCTGGCTATGCTACGGGTGCGGCAGACCGCAATTGGATCAGTTATGCTGAGTCAGTGGTTATGGAAGAGGGCATCACGGAATGGCAGCAAAAATTACTCTGCGACCCGCAAACTAGCGGTGGATTGCTCGTCAGTTGCTCAGCAAGCATTGCAGATGTGGTATTAGAGGCTTTTCAGGAAGATGGTTTTAATAGCGCTGCTATCATCGGCTGGATGAATAAAGGGAAAGCGCAAGTAACGGTGTGTGATGGCGCTAACTCCTAGAAGTAAGCGCTCCCAATAGAATTAACTGCTGCTGTTGATAAGCAGTTAAAAAAGAGTGTTTCCTTAACAGTTTTTTGCAGTATTAATTAAGTTTGGACGCATGTCTGTAATGGGTGATGATAATTTGTAACTGAACTGACACTCGACTATCGGTAGGAAGCTCAGAATCTCAAAAACTGCTTTAGATTATCAGATAGCTAGACTGTTGGCTCACTTTCCCACGCTTAGTCGCATGAATTTTAAATTTAACGACATTAAAATAAAGTAGAAAAAAAATTTTCAAGAATGACTAAGAACTTGGCTATATAAAAAATAGAGCATCTAAAAGATGAGCAGCAATTTGAGAGCCCTATGTTTTGTAAAAAATCATATCTGAAGCTGAAGTCTATAAATAAAAATCATGTTTTAACCAAAATATCACATAACTTTCATTATTCTGTTTAATTTCATCTCCAAAATTACTCTATATGAGTGCATGGTATTTTTATTTTCTTTTGGAAACATTGACGCCTAAAGTGCCTTTAAAAGACATCACTCATCCTCTAAAAGTTAATCAATTTTGGTAATCTCGTGAAAATACGAATCGCTGTTGCAGGAATTGGTTACGTTGGCCTTTCAAATGCCATCCTGCTTGCTCAGCATCATAAAGTGATTCTCACTGACATTCTTCCTGAAAGAGTGAATGCGATCAATCATAAATTGTCCCCAATTCCTGATGTTGATATAGAAGATTATCTACAAAATAAGTCACTTAAACTAACTGCCACTTTAGACGTACGTAAAGCTTATAAGAAGGCGGATTACGTAATTATTGCAACGCCAACTGATTATGATCCAGAAACTGGTCATTTCAATACGGATTCTGTTGAGCGAGTAATAAAGGACGTATTAGCAGTCAACTTAAAAGCAGTAATTGTCATTAAGTCAACATTACCCGTTGGATTCACCAACAAACTTAAGACTAAATTTAAAACCGATAACATTATATTTTCACCAGAATTTTTGCGTGAGGGTAAGGCGCTTTACGATAACCTTTATCCATCTCGTATTATTATTGGCGAACAATCAAAGCGTGCAGCACTTTTTGCAAACTTACTAAAACAGGGCGCTATAAAAATAGATATACCTACGCTTTTCACAGATGCAACGGAAGCAGAAGCAATCAAGCTCTTTGCAAATACTTACTTGGCAATGCGTGTAGCCTATTTTAACGAATTAGATACCTATGCTTCGACCCATAGTTTAGACACTCGTCAAATTATAGACGGCGTGTGCTTTGACCCACGCATTGGAGGACATTACAACAATCCCTCATTTGGTTATGGTGGATACTGCCTGCCAAAAGATACAAGACAACTACTAGCTAACTATCAGAATGTGCCGCAAAATTTAATCCATGCAATTGTTGAATCGAACATAACTCGCAAGGACTTTATTGCAGACGAAATAATCCGATTGGAGCCGAAGGTAGTTGGGATATATCGATTAATTATGAAGACTGGATCAGACAACTTTAGAGCATCTTCCATCCAGGGTATTATGAAACGTATTAAAGCAAAAGGGATTGAAGTGATTGTGTATGAGCCAATGCTTTCAGATGGTGAGTTTTTTCACTCTCCAGTTACGAATGATTTAAAGAAGTTTAAGCTAGATGCCGATCTCATTGTTGCTAACAGAATGATGCCCGAACTTACTGACATAAGTCATAAAGTTTATACGCGCGATTTATTTGGCCATGACGCTTAGTTTAAATGGTTAGTTAAAAAGAGTTCAAGTTAAGAGCCTATTTATTCATTACAGTTTTTTAGGATATTGTTTATGACAAGAAGCAATGAAATGTCTTTTGAAATGTTTACAAGTCAATTGCCACCTTTAAATGTGACTTTGGTAACAGAGACCTTTAGTCCAGAAGTGAATGGCGTTGCTATGACGCTGGGTAAGTTAGTACAAGGCTTAGTTAATCGAGGACATTGCGTTCAAGTCGTCCGCCCAAGACAGTCCGTTTATGATAATCCAAGCAGACAAGCAGGAATTGAAGAGTGTTTAGTCTCAGGGATTGCCATTCCTCTTTATAAGGAACTCCGATTCGGCTGGCCAGCACAGCGTTATCTTAAGAGCTTATGGACAAAAAAGCGACCCGATGTCGTTCACGTAGCGACCGAAGGACCATTGGGTTGGTCAGCTATTATGACGGCTCGTAAGCTTGGAATTCCGATTATTAGTTCATACCATACCAATTTTCAGAACTACTCAAGTCACTATGGCTTGGGTTGGTTAAAAAAATCAATTTCAACCTACCTTAGACAATTCCATAACCTGACTATGGCAACATTAGTGCCAACGCGTGCGTTAGCTGAAAGCTTACAAAATAGTGGATTTCATCATGTATCGGTTATGTCACGTGGAGTGGACGTAATTAAATTTAACCCTAATAAAAGGTCGACCACTCTTCGTGAGAGTTGGGGGGCTAATAATCAAGACCTTGTCCTACTTTATGTAGGTCGACTGGCTAAAGAAAAAAACATTTATCAAGTATTGGAAAGTTTTTTTGAAATAAGAAAAAATTATCCTTCAACAAAAATGGTATTTGTTGGTGATGGACCACTTCGAAAAACCTTGCAAAGGTTATGCCCACAGGCCATTTTTTCTGGCACTCAAATTGGAGAAGATTTAGCGACCTATTATGCTTCAGGTGACATTTTCTTATTTCCAAGCCTGACGGAAACTTTTGGGAATGTTGTTCCTGAGGCGATGGCGAGTGGTCTTTGTGTTGTTTCCTATGCTTACGCAGCAGCAGAAAATCTCATTGACCATGATGAGAACGGTGTACTTGTTGCTTTGGATCAACCATCATCATTTGTTGAGTCGGTTTTAGCATTGGCACGTAACAGAACCAAGCTAAATGCCATCCGAGAAATTGTAGCGTTAAGTGTTGCACATTTAGACTGGGACGAAGTTTGTGATCGTTTTGAGTATGCAATTCTCGCCGCGGCCAATGGTAATCAGAACAATTTTAAATCGGCAATTCACAGACTAAATATAGCTCAACATTTTAAAAAACCATCACGGAACATTATTAAAAATAGTCTATCTTTTAGATCCAGAACGCTTTATTAAAGATTAATGTAATTAGTAGAGTAACGGGCCATGATTGTGTAAAAGATTTTGTAGAAATCAATATTTTATTATTAGGTTTATATCAATACAAATTTGCTCGTTTCTTTCAAGTATGACAGCTGGTATATTAGTGCTTGCATCATTAGGCTGACTTTCAAAGGTAAGTTACTTGCATTGTTGAGTTTCCTCTTATTTAAACCTATGTGCCTCAATTCGAAGATATAAAACTATATGTGGTTAACAAGTGCAATAAGCAAACCATTTAAGTCATTATTTTTTCAGATTTCTTTATTACAAATATGTCTTTCAGTAAGTAAATATTGGGCTTAGAGAGTAGTAAGTGCACACATTAGATTGGCTTGCTCTTGATTACCCAAATGCAAATGATTTATTGTAATTCCATCGTCACCGAATGTAAGTATAGCTACTTCAAAGACGATATTATAATTACCTTTGTTAATACGAGATAATGACACTTTTGGATATGAGTAAAAGATTATCTGTTTAAATTGAGGGTTACATGCTTAGTATTGATTATGATGATTTACGCAATGCGTTCGAGTTTGTTAGTGCAGGGCCTCCGCGTGAGCATCATGCCTATATAAGTTTAGTATCTGGTGCAATCTATTGGTTATCTTCTAGTCAAGATCTAGAAGAAGATGTGCCAGATAATGTAGAAGATTCAAAATTCTACCTTGAGGTGCCGCATAAGAACGAACTGCAACTTGGCCAGAAAATGGCATTAGCATTTATTAAAGAAGCGCTTCCAGATGACTACAACACGGTAGCTAACTTCTTCCGTAAGCCAAGTGCATACCGAAGGTTAAAAGAATTGTTACAAGCGCAGGGGTTATTGGAACAGTGGTTTTCTTTTGAGGCAAATGCCTGCAATGAAGCATTACTAGAATGGTGCGAAGATTACAAAATTGTTCTTACTAACACACCAGCTAGTTAGGTGACATCTTATAAACTTTGTAACTATGCACATTATATATAAAGTTAAAAATGTACGACACCGCATAGATGAACTAATCACTTTAATTCATAAAAATTTAGACTTAATTTGTAACAATATAAAATCATATTGATAGATAGTATTATCTTGTTATAATTTTTGGATAAGCTGAGCCTATTAAGCTTTAATAAATAATCTTATCCAACAGCTGAGGAGTGGTTTGAATGACCCTAAATGAATTACGTTTTGTAGTCGCCGTTTCGAAAGCGCGTAATTTTAGGCGAGCTGCAGAAAAATGCTTTGTCAGCCAGCCAGCGTTAAGCTTGGCAATCCAAAAATTGGAAGAAGATTTAGGTGTTTTAATATTTGAACGAAGTCGTACCGATGTTAGCCCAACGCCAATTGGGGAGCAAATTATAGTGCAAGCCATACTTACGCTTGAAGAAGCTAGTCGCATTCGCGATATTGCAAAGCAGGGTAACGACCAACTTGCTGGACCATTTAGACTAGGATTAATCTACTCTGTTGGACCTTATTTATTGCCTGAAATTATTCCAATTTTGCGCATAAGTGCTCCCGAAATGCCACTTGATATAGAAGAAAATTTAACTGCGCAATTAGAAGTCCAACTTAAGGCAGGAGTAATTGATGCTGCTGTTGTTGCTTTACCATTTAATGTGGCCGGAATAAAAACCTTACCTTTGTATGATGAAAAATATGTTGTTATGGTGCCAGTTAACCATCCTTGGGGAGTGAGAAAATCAATTAAAGCACATGAGTTGGTCGATGAAAATGTGCTGCTACTAAATAGTGGCCATTGTTACAGCCATTCGGTATTGCAGGCTTGTCCAGATTTATCCCGTAAAGGGCAAGTGCTTCAGGGGAATTCCTTGGAGACTATTCGTAGCATGGTCGCTTCCAATTTGGGAATCACGGTGTTGCCATGTAGTGCAGCAACAGAGCGATATATCAATCCACTCGTTAAAGTTATTCCTTTTGAGCAACCTGTTCCGGTGCGGAGAATTGCTTTAGCTTGGCGTAAAAGTTATGCGAGAGAGCAGGCAATAGAATGCATCGCTAAATCTGTAAAAGCAATAAAATCGGAAAGTTTAGACTTACTAAAATAGCAAAAACATTTTTAAATTAAAGCTTGATCAGTATCTTATTATTTATTTCATACGTTGTAATATAAAATAAAAATGCATCTATAAAAAGTGACTAAATAATCATCATGATTTTATTTAGGCTTAATAAGTAAGGAACACCCGATATCCTGCAACATTAAAGCCAGTGATCTTTATCGGAATATTGACCTTAATTTCCGCTTTTGATGCCATTCCATTAATAATATTGCTATGGTCATTTAGATATTCATTTGGCTTAAATAATCGGCGCAGTCTAGGCTTATCATCGATGTCGGTAAGGGTGAGTTCAATATTTGGATAAGCTTGGCTAAAATTAGCTTGATTGATTATCGTGCTAGATACATGCATTAAGCCTATATAAATCGGATCTTCCTTGATATCAGAGTCATCGATGACAATTGATTCAATCTTTTTTGGTAAGGCTATTTGGCACGAGAGCATTGTGCATATTTGCTCTAAGTAAGGCTTGGTGTTCGGATAATAGATGACTAATTGATTACGTAAAAAGAATATGCATTGAAAGAAGAAGCAAGCTAGTAAAAGGATGGCATATAGATTGATTCGACTTCGCTTATTAGACGATAAGTTTTTCACGTGATGCGGTTTGGTATCTTCAGCTTCATTTAACTTAGTACTGTTAGCAACGTTTTCAACGGCTGCAGGTTCAGAGGTAAGAGAAGTGTCTTCAATGTGACTCACTATTCCAGTAGATAAATCTAGTCTATGAACGTTACCATCAAAAACATGCAGGCAATGCCCACAACGCACTTGACCTTGGTGCTTGCCGAGTTGCTCTTCACTAACAAAATATTGAGTTTGACAGTTAGGACAAAACGTTATGGAACGCATTTTCTTGTGCCGGTTAGCAACACCCAAGATTCCATATATTGAGCGGGTTCCATAGTAAACCATTCAGAATAAATAGCAGTAACAGCTGACTCTTGTTCACGCAATATGCCAGAAAGTGCAACTTTTCCACCAGCTCTACACGCACTAGCCAGAACTGGTGCAAGTACACTTAATGCGCTGGACAAAATGTTAGCCACAATGATATCAAATGGGTGTAGTTCAAATTGTGATGCATGATGAAAATTTGCTTGCACAGCATTTTGTTCAGCGTTGAAATTGCTAGCAATTATAGCTTGTGAATCAATATCAACACCAATGACCATCGCAGCGCCAAGTTTTTTGGCAGCAATGGCTAAAATGCCTGAGCCACATCCATAATCGAGTAAAGTATCTTGATTACCCACCACTTCACTTAGCCATGCTAGGCATAAGTGTGTGGTTGGGTGGCTCCCTGTCCCAAAAGCTAAACCTGGATCAAGAATAATATTGATTGCATCTACATTAGGAATGGTATGCCATGTTGGCACTATCCATAAATTGTCGGTAATGCGGAGGGGTTCAAATTGGGCTTGAGTAGCACGAACCCAATCTTGCTCATGAATAATCTCAGTACTAAATTGAAGGGAGCTAAGGCCAGTTTCTTGGTGTAAATCTTGCATAATTTGATCGATATCGACACCCTCATCAAACAATGCACTCACCAAATTTTGTTGCCAAATTCCCGGTGGCGGATCGCCGGGCTCACCAAAGATGGGTTGCTCGTCAAGTGTCTCGGCATTTGCATCTTCAATAATTGCTGATAGAGCACCTAACCCCATTAAGGTATCGCTAACTAGATCAGCGGTATTATCTTGTGCTTCTATTTTTAGTGAGACCCAGGCCATACCAACCTACTTATTTATTATAAATACCGAGTTTTTGCTCTAGGTAATGAATGCTAGTACCACCCAAGTGAAACGCTGCATCTGCCATTAAATCAGCATGAAGTGGGACATTGGTGCTGATACCATCGATCATCATTTCAGACAAAGCAATACGCATCCGTGCAATAGCTTGAGCACGTGTATCGCCATAAGTAATCAACTTACCAATCATAGAGTCATAATGTGGCGGTACTGTGTAGCCAGCATAAGCATGAGTATCTATACGAACACCAGGACCACCAGGCATATGGAATGTATTAATCTTGCCTGGAGATGGAACAAAGTTATAGGCATCTTCAGCATTGATACGGCACTCAATAGCATGCCCTTTAAGGATGATATCTTTTTGGCGGAATTTGAGCTTTTCACCAGCGGCAACAAAAATTTGTTGTTGAACTAGGTCAATTCCGGTAATCATTTCAGTCACCGTATGTTCAACTTGCAAACGCGTATTCATTTCAATGAAATAAAACTCGTTATTTTCGTATAAAAACTCAAAGGTACCTGCACCACGATACTTGATTTTACGGCAAGCTTCTGCACAACGCTCTCCAATTTTATCGCGCAATCTTGGGTTTAATAATGGAGCTGGTGCTTCTTCAATTATTTTTTGATGACGACGTTGCATAGAACAATCACGCTCACCTAAGAACACAGCATTTCCGTGTTGATCAGCCAGAACTTGAATTTCAATATGACGTGGTTTTTCTAGATACTTCTCCATATAAACCACTGGATTACCAAACGCAGCTTGAGCTTCAGCTTTAGTCATGGTGACAGAAGTTAATAAAGCAGCCTCTGTATGTACAACGCGCATACCACGCCCACCACCACCACCAGCCGCTTTAATAATGACTGGGTAACCAACTTGTTTGGCTATTTTAATGATTTCAGCAGAGTCATCTGGCAGCGCGCCCTCTGATCCTGGCACGCAAGGCACCCCTGCCTTACGCATTGCATCTTTTGCTGAAACTTTATCGCCCATTAAGCGGATGGTTTCTGCACGCGGACCAATAAACACAAAGCCACTTTGCTCTACACGTTCTGCAAAATCAGCATTCTCAGACAAGAAACCATAACCAGGATGTATTGCTTGCGCATCAGTCACTTCAGCTGCGCTAATAACAGCCGGCACATTTAAGTAACTTTGGCTGGAGGGGGCTGGCCCAATACATACGGATTCATCAGCTAACTTTACATATTTAGCTTCACGGTCAGCTTCAGAATGCACTGCCACTGTTCTGATACCAAGTTCGCGACATGCACGTTGAACACGCAAGGCGATTTCACCACGGTTGGCGATTAAGATTTTGTCAAACATAGCCATGTAATTAAAATCCTGTAATTAAGCAATAATGAATAGTGGTTCGCCGTACTCAACTGCTTGGCCGTTGTCCACTAATATTTTTTTAACTACACCGGCTTTGTCTGACTCAATTTCATTGAGTAGTTTCATTGCTTCAATAATGCATAGAGTGTCTCCCACAGCGACCGTATCACCTACTTCAACAAATGATTTTGAATCTGGAGATGGTGAGCGATAAAAGGTACCTACCATAGGTGATTTAACTGGATGGCCTTCTTCGACAGCAGGAGCTAAAGTTTCGGCTGGTGCAAGCACTTGTGGCGCAGTTGCATATTGCATAGGGGCAAACTGAGGCGCTTGCATATTTGCTGTGAAATTTCGACTAATTCGAACTTTTTCTCCGTCCTCAGTGAGCTCAAGTTCAGAGATGCCTGATGCTTCAACCAGATCAATTAACTTTTTAAGTTTGCGTAAGTCCATAGTAACCTCTAAAAATCTTGTAAAAAAATTGTTTTGAATTAATTATTGTGACTAGCTAAGACGAAATTTTTCGATGGCATAATCAAGTGCCATGTTGTAACCATGTGCACCTAAGCCGCTTATTACACCAACAGCAATGTCAGTAAAATAAGAATGATGGCGAAATGCCTCTCGCGCATGAACATTTGATAAATGAACCTCGATAAAGGGTACTTTAATTGCACTTAATGCATCACGCATGGCTACGGAGGTATGTGTAAACGCAGCAGGATTAATAATAATGAAATCTAATTTTGTGGTCGCAAAATTTTGTATTTTGCTCACAAGTTCGGCTTCTGAATTACTCTGAAAACATTCCAATGAAATATGAGCTGACGTTGCTTTCTCAGTAAGAGACTTGTTGATGTCATCTAAGGTTAGATTGCCGTAGTGCTCAGGTTCTCGTAATCCCAATAAATTGAGGTTAGGCCCATGTAATACTAAAATAGACTTAGTCGGCATGCCAAAGGACTTTTTTGAACGATTTGTTGCGTAAATTAAAGTAGCACATAAGCACAATTTTGACGAAGTTATGTAGTTTTGTCCAGCTACATTAGTGAAATTAAACGAAATTAGGCTGCATTGTTTATTTAAGTGATTGATATCATTCGTTTAAGACAATATCTATTATTGTGGCAATAATGGCAATAAAGTATGCTCTAAAATAGGTTTGTTAATCCGACCAAAGAATGATTGAATGACCTTGCCACTAGAATCTATAATGACTGTGTAGGGGAGAACTCCTTTGTCATTCCCCAGTTTGATGCCTAATGCCATGCCAGAATTTTCATCGACAACTATGGGATAGTTAATAGGGGTGGCTTTCACGAACTCTTTAACAGAGTCAATTTCATCAACGGCTATACCCACTACCGTGACATTTTTTTGAAGGTACTTTACCTGAAGTTGAGAAAGTTCAGGTATTTCTTCACGACAAGGTGGGCACCAAGTAGCCCAGAAATTAAGTACAATAATTTTACCTTTGTATTTAATTAGCGCTTGATTTACACCATTTTCATTCGGCATTTTTGCCGAAAAAAAAGCAGCTGAATTAAGCTTGGCTAAATGAGTGTTCTTGCCATTATTGATATTAGCAGGATTTAAGAAGTAATAAAAAATACCTAAACCCAAGCATAACATTAGTGCTAGATAGGCGATATTGGGGAGTATTTTTTTTAGCATTTGATAGATGTCAATCCGTTAGGAGGTGCAATACAACTATCTCGCTTTGACAGCGTGGCATGGAACTGATTCGCATCTTCAAAGCCAACAGTTTTAAGTGTAGTCAACTCTTGCCCTTCGCCATTAAAAAATATAATCCCAGGTGGACCATATAAGCCAAAGTGTTTTAAGAGCGACTTATCTTCCTCTAAGTTTGCTGTGACATCAACTTGCAGCAATACAGTACTTTTAAGCATATCTTGAATTTTTTGATCGCTAAATGTCAATTTGTCTAATTCTTGACAAGCTACGCACCAATCAGCATAAAAATCGAGCATGACCGGCTTGCCTTTAATTGATGCCAATTTCTTCTCCAAATCGGTAATACTTGTAATACGGTTAAAAGCAAGTGTGGGAGAGCTTGTTGACTTAATGTTAGAGCTATTGGCAATGTTAAGTCCACTTAACGGTTGAAATACAGACTTAGCACCAGATAGAGCACCAATAAGAACTGCGATACCTAATAACAATATAAGGACAGCAATACCTTTGCCTAGTTTCATCTTGTAACTAGCATGGGACGGTAAGTTGTCGAGAGCGCTAAAATATACCGCTGTAATAATCATCAGCGCTGCCCACAATGCAAGCGCTATGTTATTTGGTATCACAGAGGAAAATATCCAGATGGCCATAGCAAGCATTAAGATACCAAAAAAGTTACGTACAGTGTTCATCCAGTCGCCAGTCTTGGGTAACAAGCGTCCGGCTGAGGCGCCAATCAATAATAATGGGACGCCCATGCCAATAGCAAGCGCAAACAAGCCTACGCCACCAAGAACGATATTATGCGTTTGACCGATGACAATTAAAGCACCAGACAAGGGCGCTGAGATACAAGGACTCACGATTAATGCAGATATTGCGCCCATAATAAACACACCTAAAAACTGGCCACCTTTTAACTTATTGCTAGCCTGCAACATTTTGGTCTCAAAGTTAGACGGTAACTTTAGTTCGTAGAGATTGAACATGGATAATGCCAATATTACAAACAATAGGGCTGTTGTTGAAAGCACCCATGGGTTTTGCAATGATTGACTGATTAAGTCGCCCGATAATGCGGCAGCTATGCCTGCAACAGTATAAGTCGATGCCATCCCCAGCACGTAAGCCACCGATAAGCCAAACGTATGAAGTTTGGATTGCTGTTCTTGCTGGCGTTGGCTACCGACAATAATGCTTGATAAAATTGGGATCATCGGATAGTTACATGGGGTAAATGCAAGAAAAAGTCCTGCTACAAAAAAACCAACAATAATCAACCAAACATTACCAGTTTTTAATAGGCGCCCCGTGTCGCTATCTGACCATGATGTTGTCATTGGGGTGTTCGTATTAGTGGGTGTGATCAAGTTAGGATTGAGCGTAAAAATCTTTTTGATTGGTGCGTAGCATAAGCCTTTCTCGCTACAACCTTGGTATGTCGCTTTAATCGTTAATAGTTCCGTTGTAGGCACCACTAGTTTAATATTTCCCTTGAAGTTGTGGTGATATACTTCTTGCTTACCGAAAGTCTTATCCTCTTTCATTTCTCCGCTGGGTAGGAGCACAGTCATAATTTCTGCCCCGCGAGTATTTGAAGGAGAAGTAACTTCAAATTTAATCCTCTCACGGTACAAATAGTAGGTTGGGGCTATGCTGAAGTTAGCCTCAATATTTTGCGTATCTGATAATATTAAATTAAGTTTGAAAGCAAGATCAGGCGATAAAAACATGTTGGCGCTATTATCTGCAACAAATAGGTTAAGAGCACCCTTGTTGCCTTCAATAGCATAAGTACTAACAAAAAAGAACATCGTAAGTACAAAACTAATTATTTGCAGATTTTTTTTCACATTTATGATCACTTAATTTAAAAACGATACGCCTTACAATTTTTGTCAGTAAGACTATATATGATTGTAAAGACTTGTAATTATAGAATACAGGTGTCATTAACTTGGAAACTAATTAGTAATATAGGTTCATAGAATTGGAGAAAAGTAGTGCGTTTATTTCTTTTACTGGCGATATTGGCTTTTCCTATTGCTGAAATTTGGATTTTAGTTATTTTAATGCATCAATATGGCTGGTTGGTAGTGCTTTACCTTTTGGTAGTTGCGTTGTTAGGATTCCAGTTAATACGAGAAGAAAAAATATCACTTTCCCTACACTTGAAGCAATCCTTAACACAAGGGGTTAATCCGCTTAAGCTTATATTTGGCAGCGCACGGAATATTATTGCTGGAATATTGCTAATTATCCCAGGTGTGCTTACTGATATCATTGCTGTGATCTTATTGTTAATTCGTATACCTAAAGACAAGCAAGAAACGTCTACCTATCAAACCCGGGCCGCGGCAAATGACGATGTAATTGAAGGCGAATTTCATCGAGAAGATTAATTCGTCCTAAATAGAGATACCTAAACGCGAAAATCGTAAATTAGAGAATTAAACACATGACTTTTGAAATTACTATTTATCCGAGTGGTGACCATTTTATCTCGCGGCCCAGTGAAACTTTACTAGAGTCTGCATTGGCTTCTGGCATTAATATTCCTTATGGATGCCGTAATGGTACTTGCGGTAGTTGTAAGGGCAGCGTTTTGAGCGGAACGGTAGATTATGGAGATTATGCTACTGGAGCTTTAACTGAAGCTGAGAAGGCATCTGGTAAGGCATTATTTTGTTGTGCGAGGCCTCTCAGTGACTTATCTTTGGAGTGCCGAACAATCAATACTGATTTGATTCCTCCACGTATTATTCCTGCGCGTGTAGAAGCCAAGCGGTTAGTTGCACCTGATGTGATGGTTATGTTTTTAAAGTTACCCAGTAACGAGCATTTGAAATTTAAGGCTGGGCAATATATAGAATTTTTACTTAAAGATGGTAAACGGCGCGCCTTTTCACTAGCCAACGCACCCCATATTGATAACATGCTTGAACTCCATTTACGCTTAATCCCTGGGGGTCAATTTACAGAGTATGTTTTTAATGAAATGCCAGATAAAGCTATTATGCGGATTGAAGCCCCTCTAGGCAGTTTCTACTTACATGAAGATTCTGATAAGCCTATCATCATGGTTGCTGGCGGAACTGGGTTTGCGCCTATCAAAGGTATTGTTGAATATATGATTCACAATAAGATAGATCGTAAAGTCACCCTGTATTGGGGAGTACGTGCGCGACAAGATTTATATATGGCAGATTTGGCGGAGTCTTGGGCTTTAGAATATGCCAACATTCAATTTATTCCAGTTTTGTCGGAAGATTTGTCAGAAGATCAATGGTGTGGAAGAAGAGGTTTGGTGCATGAAGCAGTATTAGATGACTTTACGCAATCTAATCTAAATGCCTATGAAGTCTATTGTTGTGGGGCGCCAGCTATGGTTGAGGTGGCGAAAACCAGTTTTATTCAGCACGGATTGCCTGAAGATGCTTTTTTTGCCGATGTTTTTAGCTTTGCCAACCCAGCAATCATGCAAAGTCTTTGAGCCCATATCCGCAGAATTACTACTAAATACAGGTGAGTCTTTATGGCAATAACGACCGCTTTAAGCAGTTGATCATGGCTTCGTCACCTGATGCTGATGCTATATTCACTTGTAAACCAACCAAGCGAGCTTCTTCTGCAATACGTGCATGATTGACGCAAATTTTTATATTACGTATCCAATCATCGCGGCCCTGATTTGTCATGTTTAGTAAATGACGCATCGCCTCTGAGCTGGTGACTACAATGGCATGGCATTTCTGATTCAGCCAAAGTTTTTTTAATGACATACAGTCGTTTTGTGGATTGATTCTTTGATAGCATTCTGCGAAAGACACCTTTGCACCACGCGCTATTAGTGTTTCAGCTAACAGCTCACGCCCACCTTTTCCGCGAACAATAACAATGCGCTGATCTTTTACTGTGTGCATTTGAGGAAGTGCTAGCAACGCTTCACTATCAAAACGCACATCAGGAATTAATACATGCTGTATGCCATAACTAGAAAGGTGTTGTGCAGTTTGAGGGCCTATAGCGGCAAACTTTAGATGTGCAGGCAGTTTTTTGTATTGATTGATTATTTGGGGCATGCCGCTGTCAACAGCATTGCTACTGATAAAAATTACCCACTCAGACATTCTAAGCTGTTTGATATTTTGTTCAAACTCAGTGTAGTCAGACAATGGGCTGATGGCTATGAGCGGAAATGATATGGCTTTACCGCCTTGTTGCTCAATTAATATGCTTAGGTTTTTAGCCTGATCTAGTGGTCGTGTGATGACGATACCAAAGCCATTAAGTAAAACGGACATCGTTATTAAGTCTATTGTAGATTACGAGTGATCTAACAAGGCTAAAATCTGATCGGCACCTTTAGCGCGTAGTTTTTGCGCTAAAGTTTTACCTAAAGCATCAGCAGCATGTTTACTGCCCATTGCAGTTTCAACCAACATTTTTGCACCATCAACGCTAGCAACAAAACCTCTAATGAGAATTTTGTCATCCTCACATACGGCATAGGCACCAAGTGGCACAGTGCAACTACCAGCTAACGCTCGGCTCATCGCTCGCTCCGCTTCAACGCATACTTGGGTATCGAGATGATTTAGAGGAGCCAGTAATGTAAGTAGATCGGTACGATGGCTGCAGATTTCTATTCCTAAAGCACCTTGACCCACCGCTGGAATACTATGCTCTAGTGAAATTTCGCTACGAATACGATTGCTAAGGCCTAGACGGATTAGACCGGCTGCAGCAAGAATAATGGCAGCATATTGTCCTTCGTCTAGCTTTCTTAAGCGAGTTTGTAAATTACCGCGTAATGATTCGATTTTTAAATTGGGTAAACGAGCTTGCAATTGACTTTGACGACGCAGACTTGAAGTGCCGACAATACTGCCTGCAGGTAATTCCTCTAATGATAAAAAGTCGTTCGAAATAAATGCATCTCTTGGATTTTCTCGTTCACCAGTAGCGACTAACATAAAGCCCTCAGGCAAATTCATTGGTACATCTTTCATGCTGTGGACAGCTAGGTCAGCACGACCATCGGCCAAAGCGTTTTCCAACTCTTTCACAAAGAGCCCTTTGCCACCGACTTTGGCTAATGGAGTATCCAAAATTTGGTCGCCTGTGGTGGTCATACCTAAAATTTCTACGGATGTTGCTGGGTAAAGTGTTTGTAACCTGTTTTGAATAAAGTGCGCTTGCCACATCGCTAACGCACTTTCACGTGAGGCAATGACCAGTTTTATTGGTCCCGTTGGCAATGGATTGGAAGTATGAGTTGAACTTTTCATCTAGAAGGGGTTGCTGATTATTTAGTTTTTTGATTTTACCACAAGCATACGTTGAGCTAAGCCTAAGGGAGGGTCTTCGCGTCCAGGTTTATTAATCTTCGTTAAGTATTTGTAAGATCTCGTTAAAATTTCACATGTTACGCAAGTCATTTGACTATCCCATGACAGATTTTGCAGGTGTAGCTTTGGTTTTTTGCATTATACTAATCATAAAAATTGTTGTTTAGCAATTATTTAAATGAAAGTGACATAAGTGAACGAAATAAAAAAACATAGCCCCGCGCAAAGCGCACTTAACAACAAAGGTGCTAGTTGGTCGGGCAGATTTAATGAGCCAGTTGCGTTGCTGGTTAAAAAGTACACGGCTTCCATTAGCTTTGATCAACGTTTAGCAGTCTTTGATATTCAGGGCTCGGTTGCACATGCACAAATGTTGGGTGCACAAAAAATTATTAGTTTGGAGGATGTGCAATCTATTGAACAAGGGTTAGCAGAAATTTTGCATGAGATAGAAGCTGGCAAATTCGAATGGTTGCTGGATCTAGAGGACGTGCATTTAAATATTGAAAAACGGCTTACCGATAAAATTGGCGATGCAGGTAAGCGCTTACATACAGGCAGAAGCCGTAATGATCAAGTGGCTACTGATGTGCGATTATGGCTTCGTGCCGTGACTGACCAAATGCTGGATGGTTTGTATAAGTTGCAATTAAGTTTATTAGATTTAGCAGAAAACCACTTTGATACAGTAATGCCAGGCTTTACGCATTTACAAGTAGCGCAACCAGTAACATTTGGTCATCATTTAATGGCTTATGTCGAAATGCTAAAACGCGATGCTGAGCGTTTTGTTGATGCGCGTCGAAGAATTAACCGTTTGCCTTTAGGTGCGAGTGCGTTGGCAGGAACGAGTTATCCGATAGACCGTGAAATGGTAGCTGAAGCCTTGGGTTTTGATGGAGTATGTGAAAACTCTCTAGATGCAGTTTCTGATCGAGACTTTGCTATTGAATTCACCTTTGCTGCTTCGTTAGTAATGATGCATTTATCACGCTTGTCTGAAGAATTGATTTTGTGGAGTTCCCCGAGATTTGCTTTTATAGATATTGCCGATCGATTTTGCACTGGTTCATCAATTATGCCGCAAAAAAAGAATCCAGATGTGCCTGAATTAGTGCGCGGAAAAACGGGTCGTATCTATGGAAATTTAACGGCACTATTGACATTGATGAAAGGACAACCCTTAGCTTACAACAAGGATAATCAAGAAGATAAAGAACCATTATTTGATACGGCAGATACATTGTTGATGACGTTAGAAATTTACGCCGACATGATGCAAGGTATCACAGTAAATAAGGAAAATATGCGACAAGCTGCCAGTGAGGGCTTTGCAACGGCTACAGACCTTGCAGACTATTTAGCTAAAAAAGGTATGCCATTTAGAGATGCACATGAAGTTGTAGCTAAAGCCGTACGTTATGCTGTGGATAAGAAAGTCGAGCTTAGCGATTTGCCTATAGCCACACTTCAGCACTTTGCACCCAGTATTGCTAATGATGTTTATGCAGTTTTAACTCTGGAAGGTTCATTGCATGGGCGAGACCATGTTGGTGGCACAGCACCATCGCAGGTAAAGGCTGCCATTGTTAAAGCAAGAGATACGATTAAACAGGCTCATACTGAACAAGCACCTTAGGCGTTCATATGTTAATAAACTGTTGTTCCCTTTAGAATCTAGTCAATCGGAATCTTTGGATGTGATTGAAGTTACTTGTTATTTAGATAAGTAAAGACAATAATTATACTTATGAATATTAAAACGTCTCTCACATATATTAAGTTTTTACACTTAACGCAAGCCGTTCATGATCTCCCGCATTACCCTTTATTAGACCCTTTAGAGGAAAGACTGTTGAATTACTTTGCCTCTGCTTGGTACGCTGGGAAGAAACTGACGGTATTGGAAACGATGCATGCATCCTCAGATATTTCTCCAAGTACGGTGCATAGACGTTTAAAGACACTACGTAAAAAAGGATTAATTGCTTTAGATGTCGACCAAATTGACAACCGGATTAAATATATTGTACAAACAGAGTTAACCACGAGTTATTTTGCCCATTTAGGACAGTGTTTAGTTAACGCTGTAAAGGATAAGGATTAAGTGAGTCTCGAAATAATTCCGACAATATCGGAAATCAAAACCTTTGTTATCCAAGTAATTTTAGTGGCCTTGGTTTGGGTGTTGTTCTATCAAATAAGTTTGTTGTTATTTTCCTTTTTAAAATAGGGTATCCGTAATACGTAGTTGTATTTGATCAAATCTCGTCTTTTTCAATTAAATCGGCCAAGGTTGCAATATCGATGCCGAGGTTAACGTAGTTATCCGTATCGTTAGGCAAACCATACATCGCAAAAACATCTTCAGGCAATCCATTGCCATGTTGTTGTCGCTCAAATTTGGGTTTAATGAGTTCCTTTTTAATGGCACCTTCTGCAAATAGCATTTTTGCTCTTAAAACATCAAAACTGTAACCCCTGCCATTTCGATTGGCTACACGGATGAGGTTATTTAGGCTTTCCGTATAGGCATTGGTAATTCTATGTTCAAAGTAATTAAGAATGTATGGCTGCCAGTTCCGCCATGCCTTTATCAGCGGGGCAAAAGCGTCTCGCATATTAGGTGGAACAGACAGTTCCCACAATTGGTATCGATCTAGTGCCTCGTATTTATCTGATGAGTCATAAATTTCGTAAAAAGACTCCTTCAAGCTGTAGCCCAAGGCTAACTCTGGAAAGTTTTCGATCCATTCGTTTAGTTTCAGCCGATCCTCGCTGGAGAGCTCCCAGGGGCGCTTAAGTAATATAAATCGGTCATGCATTAGCCGTCTTCTGGCTGGCGCAGATAAACTCCCTCTATGTGCCTTGCGTACAATCTCAAGAGCCACACTAGCCATGCGGACGACGTGAAATTTATCAATGACAATGACTGCGCTTGGTATGACTTGTTGTACTGCATCTTTGTATGGCTCCCACATGTCCATCGCGACACATTTAATTTTCTCTTTACTAGGCAGGGATGACAAGTATTGAATGACGGTCACTTTATTGCGGTTGACCAGAAGCTCTACGATGGTGTTGCTTTCTATATTGGTGATTACGCCTCTAGGCTTCTTAATGATGTGAATCTCATCAATGCCCATGTAGGACGGAGTATCAAACTTGATTCGATTCTCAAGCTTTTTAACGTAATCTTTAAATATAAGCCGAACAGTTCCCTCAGTAATTCCGACTTCATCGGCTATAGATGAGAATGTCCTCTTAATGGAAGATTTCCCAATCCAAGCGATGAGACGGTCTGTCATGTGGCGCTTCTCATCCACTCCGAGCAGCCGCTCAAAGAACGTCTTGCCACAAGATTTACAGCGATAGCGTTTCGTATCAACATATATGCCCACACGCTTGGCGTGCATGGGTAAGTCTTTGATTAATTGCTCACGTTTTCCAAAGCGGTAAATATCATTACTTTGGCAATTTATACACAACTTAACTTCCACCCCAGTAACCGCCATCAAATGGTAATCATGCTCATTTTCTGTAAAAGCAGAAACGACAAATGGCTTAAGGTTCAGCATTATTAAATCCTGTTGCTATATGGTAATTCCTTAATATATTTTTCCATATAATTTATATCGGGATTTCCATCTTGATTCGCCGGCAATTTTACTAAATGCGCCTTAAGATTTTTCTGCCGATATTGCCTGCCATATTGATACCTATATTTTTCTTGTTCAATTACCGTAGATATAAATAACATTGCGAAACGACTCATCAGTTTTTTTGAGCTGAGTGCAATAACATTATCATCACAGCAGAATTTATTTATGTGGGCGTATGAATTGCAAAACATATCAATTGTTATGGCGCTCTGAAATATTTCTTGATCCTCGTTTGAAATAAATTCTTTTACCCCTGCATTGCCCTCACCAGCAGTCACAAGAGGAATTCCACCTTCAATCCTATCTTCCTGCGTAAGACGAGTGCCTCGCTTAAAGTTAAAAATGTCGGTAAGATTAAAATCGACCCATGAAGACGTGTCTATCGAAAGAAGTCTTTTTTTGGATTCCACATAGTTTTCAATTAAATCTGTCTGGCCATTTGCCACCAAATAGCCAAGATGAGTTCTTATTTTTTTCTCAAAGATGGAGTCGTTCAATTTTCGATAGTCAGTTGTCATATATGCCTCTGCCAACCATTCATCTTTAAACGAAATCGTCTTTTTTGCAGAGATCCCTTCTAATACCTCTGAATCTCTATATAGCTTAAGCCATTGCCTCTTGATTTCCTCCCAGTTACCGGATGGGTCAACCCTGCCAATTTTTTTCCTTTTTATAAATCCATCATTTTTATAGTAGCCAAAGAATGTTTTTACATTGCTATCATGTTTTTTATGAGCATCCCACACCATTACACATACATTAGTTCCAGTAGGGTAAAAAATATCATTAGGCATAGAAAAAACTGCGCCTTCAGGGTGTGTTTTTGTAATAAGCGCTCTCTTGTTGCTTTAAATTTTGTTCCGATTGCGCAGGACATCGGAACAACAACAGCGGCCGTACCGCCATCACAAAGCATGGAAAGTAATTGCTCTACAAATTCCAGCTCTTCAGGGCCTTTTTTTAGTGAATATGGAGGGTTTAATAGTCCGATATTAAGTTTGTTATCGCTGGCCAGATGAAGCTGTTCAATAGTTTTTTCACTAAAACAGTCCCCATGAATTATGTTCGATTTACCATCTTTTCTGATAATCATGTTTGCAATTGATAAAACGTACAGGTCTTGGTCTAGTTCGACACCATAGAGTTGATTTTTTCTAATATTTTCAAGAGCTTTTTTATCTGCGGTTTGCTTAAACATATTGTTCATAGCGGACACAAGAAAGGACCCGCTTCCGCAGCAAATATCAACAACACGGCTTTTTACATCCATGTCAGTTAATTCGCACATGAACTCTGTTAAATGTTGTGGAGTTAAAACAATACCAAGCCCGCTACCATCACCACCGCTATATTTTACAAACTCGTGATAAAAAACACCCAGGGCATCAAGCGATGAGTCTGCATTATTCATCATTGGCTTAATTTTCATCTCCAATTGCTCGATATACCAAGTTATCGAGTTATCGGTGCCGACAGGAATATCTTTTAACTTTTCGTTTTGCCCAATGGATTTAAATGAGGCCTTAATATTGTCTTTTTTCGACTTTGAAATGTC
>Ga0364893_10263_pt1 | contig 29507 bp, 24 predicted proteins | sample ExccelJu500001D3_FD_206943 | JGI IMG/M metagenome (GOLD analysis project Ga0364893, IMG submission 206943) | Enriched cells from Trout Bog Lake Hypolimnion, Wisconsin, USA - BchlTB.July16.5000.01.D3 | ecosystem: Environmental > Aquatic > Freshwater > Lake > Hypolimnion/Profundal zone | place: USA...
CGATAACGGGCTCTAACTCTTGCAGAACTCCGAGAACATCCTTGTCCCCCAAGATCGCGACAACACCAAAGATTGATTCAAAATCAAATTCTTTAGCGAGCGTGGTGGCTAGTGCATGAGCTCCATGTGGATTATGCGCGGCATCGACGATCACCGTGGGATCGCGATAGAGAACTTCCAAACGTCCTGGGGAATCAACATTTGCAAATGCTTTACGAACTACCTCGTCGTCTAGCTTCACTCCAGCAAAGGCCTCTACCGCAGCAATTGCTACAGCAGCATTTGTCGATTGATGTGCGCCGTAAAGTGGAACAAAGATATCTTCGTATAAGCCAAAGATCCCATTCACTGAAATCAATTGACCGCCCACAGCGAGATCGCGCTTTGCGACAGAAAATTCGATGCCCTCGCGATAAGGAATCGCCGCTCTCTCAACCACTCTCGCCATGAGCACGGTTGCAACCTCTGGAGGTTGTGCTGCTAAAACAACGTGCGACTCGGGCTTGATGATTCCTGACTTAGTGAGTGCGATCTCCTCAAGGGTGTTTCCTAAATATTCTTGATGATCGAGTCCGATAGGAGTAATGACAGAGACCTGGCTCTGCACCACATTGGTCGCATCCCACTCGCCACCCATTCCTACTTCTATTACTCCGATATCAACCGGAAACTCTGCGAAGGCGACAAAGGCTAGTGCGGTCATCGCTTCAAAGAATGAGACCGGATGAGGTTGGCGGCTATCAATGAGATCTAGGTAGAGAGCGATGTCGTTATAAGTAGCGATCATGCCCTCATGTGGAATCGGCAAGCCATTGATTGAAATACGCTCCAAAAAGCTCTCTAAATGGGGGCTGGTGAAGCGACCCGTGCGGTATCCGAGCTCACGCATGAGCGAATCCACCATGCGTGAGGTGGTGGTCTTTCCGTTAGTTCCGCCAATATGAATCGTCGGATAAGAAAGCTGCGGACTACCCAAGGCATCGCAGAGCGCGACAATTCGATCCAATGAGCGCTCAATCTGTGACTCTGGCCAGCGCTTGAGGAGGGCTTGGTAGATCAGCTCTACCGCTTCTAGATCTTCAGGCGAGGTCATCGGAATTATTCTGCAGGTAGCGCAGCGAGTGCTGCCGTGATGCGAGTGATCTCACTCGTTGTAACTTCGAGACGTTCGCGAATCTCAGTTACCACTTCGAGAGGAGCCTTAGCCATGAAGCCTTCATTCTCCAACTTCACTTTGGCGGTAGCCAAATCTTTCTGCGCGGTTGCAAGATCTTTAGTTAGGCGAGCACGCTCGGCCTTGATATCGATTGCACCCGTAAGATCGAACTCCACCAGAACAGATCCAAGTTCAATCTTTGCGCTGTAAGGGCCATCTCCGCGATCGGCGCGAACAATAAATCGGATTGCATCTTCGTAATCAGCCAGCTCGCCGAGTCCAGTGAACTTTGCAACGATCTTTGCAGAAGTTTTAATTCCTTGATCATTTCGAAAACGTCGAATCTCGGTGATGATCTCTTGAATCTGCGCTACGGATTTCTTAGCGGAGTCACTGTTATGTGATGCGTGCGCCTTCGGCCAATCTGAAATAACTAGAGAGGCGTTACCCGTTAGGTTGCACCAGATCGCCTCAGTAATGAACGGCATCGCTGGATGGAGCAATCGCAACAAGTTATCCAACACATAACCAAGCACGCGAGCGGTCTGGGCAGAGTCGGAACCAGCAAATGTTGACTTGGTAAGTTCGAGATACCAATCGCAGAGATCATCCCAAGCAAAGTGATAGAGAATCTCCATCGCCTTTGCGAACTCAAATTTTTCTAAGAGCGCATCAACTTCAGTGATGGTCTCGTTGAGACGAACCAAGATCCATTGATCAATTACGTTGAGCGAATTAAATACAGGTAGTTCACCCTCTGTGTGTGCGCCATTGATAGTGGCAAATCGAGTCGCATTCCAAAGCTTGGTAGCAAAGTTACGCGAGCCGGCAATCCACTCTTCAGCGATTGCTTGGTCGGCGCCGGGATTTGCCATGCGTGCCAAGGTAAAGCGAAGGGCGTCTGAGCCGTACTTATCCATAAACTCAATCGGATCCACGCCGTTGCCGCGACTCTTCGACATCTTCTTGCCGAATTTGTCACGGACCAATCCGTGCAGCGCAATAGTGTCGAAGGGTTGAACGCCATCCATGGCGTAGAGCCCCATCATCATCATGCGGGCGACCCAGAAGAACAAAATGTCGTATCCAGTAACAAGGACCGAGGTTGGATAGAACTTCTTCAAATCAGCTGTCTCTTCGGGCCAGCCCATAGTCGAAAATGGCCAGAGTCCTGATGAGAACCAGGTATCTAGAACGTCAGGATCTTGCTCATAACCTGCTGGTGGTTCTTCGCCTGGACCGCAAACAACTACTTCGCCATCCGGACCGTAATAAACCGGGATGCGGTGACCCCACCAGAGTTGGCGAGAGATGCACCAGTCGTGCATTCCATCAACCCACTCGAAGTAACGAGGAGAGAGTTCCTCTGGTTCAATTTTTACTCGGCCATCACGAACTGCATCGCCGGCAGCCTTTGCAAGAGGACCAACTTTTACAAACCACTGCTTTGAGAGAAGTGGTTCGACAATTGTGTCGCAGCGACTGCAATGTCCAACTGAGTGAACGTATGGACGCACTTCTTTTACAACACGTCCTTGGCGCTTAAGCTCTTCAACGACCGCAACGCGAGCAGCGAAGCGATCCATTCCATCAAATTCAGTTCCAGAACCTTCCATGACTGCATGGATATTCATGATGATTGGCATTTCGATTCCATGGCGTGTAGCCATCTCGAAATCGTTTGGATCGTGTGCGCCGGTGACCTTTACTGCACCAGTTCCAAAATCTGGATCAACGAGTTCATCGGCAATGATAGGAATCCAACGGTTAGCAAGAGGTAGCAAAACCTTCTTGCCGATCATGTGGGCATAACGAGGATCATCTGGGTGAACTGCTACTGCACCATCACCGAGCATGGTCTCTGGACGAGTTGTTGCCACAGTAATTTGCAGATCATCATCACCATAGCGAACAGATACGAACTCTCCCGCAACATCAGAGTGTTCAACCTCAATGTCAGAGAGCGCGGTAAGGCAACGCGGACACCAGTTGATAATTCGTTCGGCGCGATAAATAAGACCATCGTCATAGAGACGTTTGAAAATTGTTCGCACTGCAAGCGAAAGACCGGGATCCATTGTGAAACGTTCGCGCGACCAGTCGACGCTGGCACCCAAGCGTTGAATCTGCTCCAGGATCAATCCACCTGACTCGTGCTTCCACTCCCAAACTTTTTCTACAAACTTTTCGCGACCTAGATCGTGACGTGACTGGCCTTGGGCGGCGAGCTGCTTCTCCACCAGATTTTGAGTAGCGATGCCGGCGTGGTCCATCCCGGGTAACCAGAGAGTCTCAAAACCCTTCATCCGCTTCATACGAATAAGGATGTCTTGGAGAGTCAGGTCGAGGGCGTGGCCGATGTGGAGAGATCCCGTGACATTTGGAGGAGGGATAACGATCGTAAAAGGTGGTTTCTCGGAGGTGGCATCAGCCTTGAAGTACTCGGCATCCAGCCACTTCTTGTAGAGCCCAGGCTCAATATCGGCTGGCGAGAAGCTCGCAGCAAGTTCTGGACGCTCGTTCATAAGGGCAGAGTCTAGATTAAGTTACGCGCTCTTCTCTTCAGTGCGCTTCTCGCCCTTTACCGAGCGCTTTGGCCCAGCACCCCGATTTACATAGGTTGGTGTGGATTCTTTGAGCACAACCTCGGGGGTTATAACGACTCTTTCTACTTCCTTGCGGGAAGGAACTTCGTACATAACGGTGAGCAAGGTCTCTTCCATGATGGCACGCAGACCGCGTGCTCCAGTACCGCGCTTGATCGCAAGATCAGCTACAACCCCGAGCGCCTCCGGTGTGAATTCGAGTTCAACTCCATCGATATCGAAGAGACGTTGGTACTGCTTGATCAACGCATTCTTTGGTTCGGTCAAGATCTGCATCAGCGCTGGACGATCGAGATTCTCAACGCTCGTCAAAATAGGCAGACGTCCGATGAACTCCGGAATCATTCCAAACTTGAGCAGATCCTCTGGCATTACCTCACCAAAGATATCGATCTTGTCGATCTCGGATTGGGTCTGCAGCGTTGCATTGAATCCAACGCCAGCCTTGCCTTTACGTCCTTCAATGATCTTTTCTAGACCAGCGAATGCGCCACCAACGATAAAGAGAATATTGGTTGTATCGATCTGGAGAAATTCTTGATGTGGGTGCTTACGTCCGCCCTGAGGTGGAACTGATGCAGTAGTTCCTTCAAGAATCTTAAGAAGCGCTTGTTGCACACCTTCGCCCGATACATCGCGGGTAATAGAAGGGTTCTCGGATTTGCGGGCGACCTTATCGATCTCGTCGATGTAGATGATTCCAGTCTCTGCCTTCTTAACATCGAAGTCAGCGGCCTGAATGAGTTTGAGCAGAATGTTCTCAACATCTTCACCAACATAACCAGCCTCAGTGAGAGCGGTTGCATCAGCGATAGCAAAAGGAACATTGAGCATGCGCGCAAGAGTTTGCGCGAGAAGGGTCTTGCCACAACCGGTTGGTCCAAGAATCAAAATGTTGGATTTAGCGAGCTCTACTGAATCTTCGCGATTTCCGATCCCAGATTGAACACGCTTGTAGTGGTTGTACACGGCGACAGATAGAGATTTCTTGGCGCGATCTTGTCCAACAACATATTGATCGAGGAATGAATAAATCTCTTGTGGCTTTGGAACTTCAGTGAGTCCGAGTTGAGTGGTCTCGTTGAGCTCTTCGATGATGATTTCATTACAAAGATCGATGCACTCATCACAGATGTAAACACCTGGGCCAGCAATCAACTTCTTAACCTGCTTCTGGGTCTTGCCACAGAAGGAGCACTTAAGGAGATCGCCGGTTTCGCCAATACGCGTGGTCATGGATAAATCGTAAGAGGAAAAGCAAAAGGCTGGGTGGTTTTTTCCACCCAGCCTGTTCGCTTATAGGAGAATTGAGTTAGTGCTTGATCGCCTTACGGCTTGCTAGAACCTGATCGATGATTCCGTAGGCGACTGCCTCTTCGGCGGTCAGAATCTTGTCGCGCTCAATATCTTTCGATACCTCCTCGACAGTCTTCTTGGAATCCTTGGCGAGCATCTTCTCAAGAAGAGAACGCATACGCATGATCTCAGCAGCCTGGATCTCGATGTCGGAACCTTGGCCACCACCCTCGGAATATGGTTGGTGAATCAAGATACGAGCGTTCTCCAGCGCCATGCGCTTGCCCTTTGCGCCACCAGCCAGGAGTACTGCTGCAGCGGATGCAGCCTGACCCAAGCAGATGGTCATCACGTCAGGACGAACGAATTGCATCGTGTCATAGATCGCGGTCAACGCGGTGAATGATCCACCAGGTGAGTTGATGTACATCATGATGTCGCGGTCTGGATCCATTGACTCAAGAGTCAACAACTGAGCCATCACATCGTTTGCAACGGTGTCATCGATTGCCTGACCCACGAAGATGATCCGCTCTTCAAAGAGCTTTGTGTAGGGATCTAGGCGCTTATAACCATACGAAGTCTTCTCTTCGATAGTTGGAAGCACATAACGACTTGTAATTTCTTGTGCGCTATTGAACTCGTTCATCATGCTGTTCCACCACTTCCAGATACTTGGCCTGCAGAACGGACTACGTGATCGATAAGTCCATAGCTCTTTGCTTCTTCAGCATCAAACCAACGATCGCGATCAGAGTCTTCGGTGATCTTCTCAACGGTCTGACCTGAGTGGAAGGCAATAAGTTCTGCCATCTTGCGCTTCGTGTATTTCATCTGATCAGCTTGAATCTTGATCTCGGTTGCGGTTCCCCCGATGCCACCTAGAGGTTGGTGCATCAACACACGGGCATTTGGAAGCGCATAGCGCTTGCCAGGTGCTCCGGCTGTGAGGAGGAACTGGCCCATAGATGCAGCAAGACCCATGGTCACCGTTGCTACATCATTCTTGATGTATTGCATGGTGTCATAAATCGCCATACCTGCAGAGACCGAGCCTCCGGGTGAATTGATGTAAAGGTAAATGTCTTTCTCTTGATCTTCAGCGGCGAGAAGCAACATTTGAGCGGCAATGGCGTTGGCCATGTTGTCCTCAACTTGCCCCACCATGAAAATGATTCGTTCGCGAAGTAAGCGTTGGTAGACCTGATCGTCTAAGCCACCTGCAAACTGTGCCGCTGAACGCGCGGTGATTGGATCCACTATTCCTCCTGACAGCAACGCTGAAAGCCCAGCGATTACTCCTGTAATGACACTAACAATCTTTGGCGTCTAACGCTTCCCAATTTCGGCAACTTTATGCCTGGGGTTGTTCGCTCTTAGAGAAGTGTTATTCAGCCTCGTCAACTGGAGCGGCTGGTTGTGGACGTAAAGCTTCCAGATCCACAGCCTTGCCAGACTTGGTAACAACCTTGACTCGTCCCAAGACAGAGGCAAGCGCCTTAGCGCGAGCGACCTCAGAGACCATGGTGGCTACCTGACCATTCATCGTAACTTCTTGGATGAATTGCTCTGGTGTCATTCTGTAGCGCTGTGCTTGGCGTACTAAGTACTCAGTCAACTCACTTTCGTTAACTGAAACGCTCTCAGCTGCGACGATGGTGTCCAAAATGATTTCGTAGGTGAGCTGCTTGCTGGTCTGCTCAGTTACCTCGGCACGGTGAACCTCATCCTCTAAGCGATTTTCGCCTGAGAGATGGTTGTTAACTTCTTCTTCGATAAATGTTTGTGGCAATGGGAACTTGATTGTTTCGACAAGTGTCTCAACGAGTTGGTCGCGAGCCGCAGCGCCCTGCTCAAGGTGCTTGATTCGCTCAATACGCTTTTGAACATCTTCTTTAAGTTCGGCAAGAGTCTCGAACTCTGAAGCCAACTTCGCAAAGGCATCATCTAGCGGTGGAAGATCGCGATGCTTAACTGCCTTAACAGTTACATCAACTTCTCCTTGCTCACCTTCAGGAAGACCAACGAGAGCGGTTGAAAAACGCTTTCCCTCTCCCGCTGCTAAACCGATGAGTGCATCATCAAGTCCATCAACCATTGAGTTTGAGCCAACTTCGTAAGAAATATCGTTTGCGGTTCCGCCATCGAGAGGCTTTCCACCAGCAGATGCAACGAGATCGATTGTGACAAAGTCACCAGTCTCGACAGACTTCTCAACAGTTGTGAGAGTTCCGAAGCGAGCGCGAAGTGCATCTACTTGCTCATCAACCTCGGCATCGCCGACGACAACATCATCGACAGTTACTGTCATCTCAGAAAAATTAGGAAGGGTGATATCTGGACGGATATCTACTTCTACAGTGAAAGAAAACTTCTCTTTGTCGACCAACTCTGTGATGTCGACCTGAGGACGCCCAATTGCAGCGACTGCATGTTCCTTCTTGGCAGCGGTGTAAAAATCACCAAGTGAGAGATTGATCGCCTCATCAAGAATCGCAGCGCGACCAACGCGTTGCTCAACAAGTGCTGCAGGAACCTTGCCCTTGCGGAAGCCAGGCACAGTGATCTTCTCTGACATCGCCTTGCTAGCTTGAGCTAGATATGGGGCGAGTTCATCAAAAGTAACTTCAATGTTTAATTTCGAGCGAGTATCACTGAGTTTTTCTACGGCGCTTTTCACGAAGGCCCTTTCGACAGTTTGGTCTGATTTCTGGTCGGGGCGGGGAGATTCGAACTCCCGGTCTCCTGCTCCCAAAGCAGGCGCGCTAGCCACTACGCTACGCCCCGTCGGCGTAAGTGAGGAGTCTAAGGGTTGAAGTTCACAACTCCTAACCGGAGCCGATAGCCTTACCCCCTGTACGCAGGACCCCGAGGCGGGCGCCCCTAAAAGGCACCCTCCCCAACGGTCAAAATGCGGGTGTAGCTCAATGGTAGAGCCCCAGCCTTCCAAGCTGGCCATGCCGGTTCGATCCCGGTCACCCGCTCCAGTCTTCACACGATAGAACCGACTAGTTCATTGAAATACGAGCCCGTAAAAGTGATCCCGTCGGTCGACGTGTCCTCTAACGAGGAAATTGTGACTCCAAGTTGAAAAGAAGTTCCGGCGGAACTGGCATCCACGGTTGAAAGAACATCGATATTTGAATCAGATTCTCCCGCGGGAATGCGAAAGCTTGTCCCATCACTTATGAGGTAATGCGTTTGAATAGTTGGCGTTCCCCCAATTGCATAGACACTGATTTTTAGGGATGCAGAATCATTCAAAGGTCTGACCCCGTAAATCATCAAGTGAACAAAATATTCTTTTCCTGCAGAAAAAGTTCCGAAAGCACTTGAGGACACAGACGACCCAACTCCTCCTTGAAGCGTTTGTCCAAAAACAATTGCTCCGACTGAAACTTGAGAAGGTCCTGTTGCTCCAGTAGCTCCCGTCGCACCAGTTGCACCCGTTGCACCTTGAACGCCCTGTATTCCTTGGAGACCTTGAAGTCCCTGTGCGCCGCTACTTCCTGACAATCCCTGCAAACCTTGTGAACCTTGTGCGCCAGGAGATCCGGCAGGTCCGGTAGCACCAGTTGCGCCGGCTGGACCGACAGGACCCGCTGGACCAGTTGCGCCGGCATCGCCGGTTAAACCAATTGGACCCGTTGGTCCGGGAACTCCTTGGGGGCCAGTTTCACCTTGGGGTCCGGTCGGACCAGTTGGACCTTGAGGACCAGTTGCACCACCCGAACTTCCTTTTGCACCGCTTGCGCCAGCCGGTCCGCTTGCACCAGTTGCTCCAGTTTTTCCACCAGCGCCATTCGCACCTGCAGGTCCACGAAGTGAAACTGGTGCTGGCCAACGTCCATTTACCTTCGGTCCATAAAAATCTAATTTCAATGTGTCGATATAAAAATCACCATCAACACCAACTGCATTTGATGGAGCACCTTTGCCATTGCGAATTGTGTTAGCCGAGGTAGTTATTGAACGACCTGCCATATGAATCTTCTTGGAAGGAGTTGCAGCTTCAGAGGGAGTGGAGATTGAGGCAGTTACAACAAGTGCAGTAAGCGTCATGATTGAAATAGTTTTGGTTCTATCCAGTGATTTCATCGACTCCCCCTAACGGGGTCTAGGCGCCCACCGCTTGGACGCGTCCGTAAAGTGTAAGAATCCTGAGAGGTATTTGGAGGTCTCTTCGCTATGTTCATTTTTTGAGCGTGATGCGAAAATAACCCAGTAATTTCATACTGTTTATCCAATAAATACTCCCACGTTGCTCACAGCCCCATCGCCCACTTTTTTAAGTCTTGGCGAGTTATCTGCACTCATACGGATGTGAGGGCATCTGTAACGAACCGAATGAAGTGAAACTTCAATCGAAAGAGGGAGAAACGTGAATACACATAAGCCAATTCTTATTGCAGGTTTAATCGCTGCAATTTCGATGGGAAGCATCGGAGTCGCGGAAGCTTCTACAAAGAGCATTCATAGTGTTTCATCAACAAGAGGTCACAACGTTGACTCAACTACAACCACAACTACACCTACAACTCCTGCAGTCGATCCTGATGCAGCAGTTCTCGCCAAACTTGTAACTGCGGGAACAATTACACAGGCCCAATCAACTGCGATTCTCGCAGCGTTAGAAGCAGCACATGCTGCACGTCCATCAATCGGTGGTGGTGCTGGAGCTCCTGCTAACGGTGGTCCTGGACAAGGTGGATTTGGCCGCGGTGGATTTGGTGGACCACGTGGATTTAACTTGGGTGAAGATCTCACCGTCGTCACTTCAACACTTGGAATTACATCTGCTCAACTACAAACTGATCTCGCAGCCGGAAAGTCTCTTGCCACAATTGCTGGCAGCAAGACTTCAGCGCTGATCACTGCTCTTGTAGCCGCTGAGACAACTGAGATCAATGCCCGCGTTACCGCTGGAAAACTCACTCAGGCACAAGCAACTACCTTGATCTCAGGATTGAACGCTGCAGTGACCGCGGTGGTCAACGCAACTCCTGGCAAGGGATTTGGAGGACATGACGGTCAGGGTGGCCAAGGTATGGGAATCGGAGCACCTCTCGGTGGAACCAATCCAACCCCAACCCCAAGCAACTAAAAAGTAAATAATCTAGGGGACCTCAGCCAGAAATGGTTGGGGTCCCCTTTTTCTTTGAGAAGATACTGCCATGCGAATTCATATCGGCAGCGATCATGCGGGGTTGGACTTCAAGAATCGAATCGTGGCTCATCTCAGCGCACAAGGTCACGATGTCGTTGATCACGGTCCGCACACTCTTGATCCCCTAGATGACTACCCAGTCTTCTGTATTCCAGCTGCAATCGCGACAGCGGCAGAACCGGAGTCACTCGGAATTGTTCTTGGTGGATCTGGAAATGGTGAACAGATTGCAGCAAACAAAGTCAAAGGTATTCGCGCTGCTTTAGTGTGGAACGAGGCCACTGCTAAAGCTGCTCGAGAGCACAACGATGCAAATGTGATTGCCATTGGTGGTCGCATGCATACTGAGGAAGAGGCTCTTGCACTCGTTGATCTATTTATCGCAACACCATTTAGTCACGATCCTCGTCACGTGCGCAGAATCGGATTAATCACCAAATACGAAGAAGAAGGCTCTATTTAATTCTTGATTTTTAGTTCTTCTTGAAATACTTAAGGTCAGTTACAACGTGACCTTTACGAATACCTTGACCCTCGAACTTAGTTAATGGTCGCCATTCGAGACGTTCGATTTTTCCGCCATCGAAGAGTGGGCTTGCCGCAAAGATTTCCTCGATCCACTCTGCATAAGGAACCCAATCGGTTGCTATATGGATGTACCCGCCATCCTTCAACTTTGAGTGAATCAACTCTAGAAAATCTGGTTGCACAATTCTGCGTTTGAAATGGCGACGCTTCGGCCAGGGATCGGGGAAGTAAAGATGGAATGCGTCGAAGGATTTATCCGCAAAATGCTGGCGCAGAATAATGTGGGCATCTTCCGACATCAGCCGTAGATTTTTTAGACCTAACCGCTCAATGTGGCCGAGGAGCGCACCGACGCCTGGCTTATGGACTTCGACCCCAATGAATCCGATCTCTGGAAAGGTCTGGGCGATCAAGGCGGTTCCCTCGCCCATGCCGGTACCGATTTCCATAATCTGAGCTTGGCTTTCGGGGAAGAGCGCGGCTGGCTCTATCTGCCCCTCAAGTTCAATCCCGAAGGTGCTCCAAGATCGCTTGTATGCGTTCTCTTGCGCCAAGGTTTGCCGATCCCCACGAAGTTTGTAACTCCGATTATCCGGACGTTCGATCATCTTGTAGCCTCCTTCCTTGCACTTGACCCAAACTGGCGAAAGAACCAAATAAGAGCGTAAGCCTATTCACACCTGAGTCTGAGAGAGAAAAATGCCTGGAATAAATATTTCACGTTCTGAAGCACTCGAGCGTTCTACCTATCTCACCGTCGATAGTTACGACGTCTTTCTTGATGTCACCAACCCGGGCGAGACTTTTTTTGCCAGAAGTACAATCAAATTTAATTGCAGTAAGACAGGTTACGACACCTTCATCGACGCCGTTGCCAATCGAGTTATCTCGGCGACCCTCAATGGATCGCCAGTCGACACAAATGGTTTCGATGGCCAGACAATCTTTCTCAATAACTTGCAGACTGAAAACACCCTCATCATTGAAGTTGAAACTCCATACTCAAAGACAGGTGAAGGTCTACAAAAGTCTGTCGACCCAGTCGATAACGAGACTTACTTATACTCCCAGGGCGAGACCGCGCACATCCGAAAGATGTATCCCTGCTTTGATCAACCCAACCTCAAAGCTACCTTCACTCTCTCGGTATTAGCCCCTCAGCACTGGGAGGTTATCTCCAACAATCCAGTGGCAGAAGTCCGCCAAGATGGCGATGCCAAGTATTGGCGGTTCACCACTACCCCACGCATCTCCACCTACATCACTGCACTGGTTGCAGGTCCTTATCACCACGTTCATGATGATTATGTGGGCGAGAAGGTCGTTCCACTCGGAATCTATTGCCGTAAATCACTCGCAGAAAGTTTGGATCCAGAAGAGATCTTCCAAGTTACAAAGCAAGGTTTCGCCTATTTTGAACAGGTCTTTGGACTCGCCTACCCATTTGAAAAATACGATCAGGTCGCAGTACTTGATTTCAACTGGGGCGCGATGGAGAACGCAGGAGTCGTAACATTCCGCGAGACCTCACTCGTCTTTAGAAGTCGAGTGACAGAGAAGGCTCGCGAGCGCCGCGCTCACATCATCTTGCACGAGATGGCGCATATGTGGTTCGGAAATATGGTCACCATGTTCTGGTGGGACGACCTATGGCTCAATGAATCTTTTGCGGAGTGGTCTTCTTACTTGGCACTCGTCGAGGGCACTCGTTTCAAGAATGCCTGGACTAGCTTCATCTTGGATGGCAAGGGTTGGGCCTATAACGCCGATCAATTAATCACCACCCACCCGATAGCAATGCAGATGGATGACATCCAATCGGTTAACGCCAACTTCGATGGAAACTCCTACGCCAAGGGTTCTTCAGTGCTCAAGCAACTCAGTGCCTATGTTGGCCGCGACAATTTCATCAAGGGCCTGCGTCAGTACTTCAAGAAGTTTGCCTGGGGCAACACCCAGCTCTCTGACCTCCTAGGTGAGCTAAAAACCACTAGCGGACGTGATCTTGACGCATGGGCTGACACTTGGCTTAAGACCGCTGGCATCAACACCATGCGCCCACTCATTGAAGAATCAAATGGCGTTTACACCAAAGTTACGATCCAGCAGGATGCCCCGGCAGTTCCGGCAGGTTCAACCCAAGTGCGCCCACACCGCATCGCAATCGCTCTCTACGACCTCATCAGCGGACAGCTCGTTGCACGTAAGCGAACCGAAGTCGATGTCATGGGAGCACTCACCGAGTTGCCAGAGTTCGCCGGTGAGAGAGTCGCTGACTTCCTACTGATCAACGATGGCGATCTCGGATACACCAAGATCCGCTTTGACGAACGCTCTGTAAAAACTCTGACAGAGCATCTGGGCGATATCACCGATCCGATTGCGCGAGTACTTGCTTGGAAAGCGACATGGGATATGTGGCGCGATGCGGAGATTACAACTCACGACTTCACAGCTCTTACCTTGCATGGTGTTAAAACTGAGACGCTCCTTAGTTTGGTAACTGCGCTGACAGCGGAGTTAGTCACCTTGGTTGAAATTGGCTCAGATCCTTCGCGCCGCAACGATTTGCGGGCTCACGTTGCCTCTGAACTCTTACCCGCACTTCAATCTGCAGAACCTGGCAGCGATATCCAACTTCAATTGGCTCGCTGCTTTGCGGCGTTATCTAGTACGCCAGAGCAGATTGATTTCGTGCGCACCATGCTCAACGGTGGAGTCGCAGGACTCATCGTCGACAGAGATTTGAGTTGGTTCTTCATCATCGTCTTGGCAGAGAGAGGCGCAATCACTCGCGCCGAGCTCGACGCGGCTTTAGCTAAAGACCCAACCTTTACCGGCGAACTTAGCCACGCACAGGCAGTAGCGGCGCTCCCTGACCCTGTCATCAAGGCAGAGACCTGGACTGCATTGATCGGAGACGAAGTCTCAACTTCTAAGCGTGAAGCTCTTAGCGCAGGATTTATGCGCACTCGTCAGGTAGAACTCTTAGCGGCTTATGTTGATCCTTATTTTGATTCGCTACTCGGAATTTGGAATCGCGCTTCATATGAAATGGCGAGTTCAGCAGTTAAGAGCTTGTATCCACGTTTTGTTGTTGCGCAGTCAACTCTCGATAAGACAGATGCTTGGTTAAATGGAGCCGGTAAAGACGCCCATGAGACTTTGCGCAGATTGGTTTCTGAAGGACGCGACTCATTAGCGCGTACTTTGCGAATTCAAACTAAGGATCAGATCTAGTTAGTAACTAGGCAACTTGTTATAAGGGCAACCTGTGCCCCGGGAAATTATTTCTTCTTGGGGCGAGTTGCTAGCAAGACGACTGAAGCGATTCCCAGAAAGAGACCAACAGGCGTTACGAAGTAAAGCAAGAAGGTCTGGTACCACTTAAGCCCCGACCCTGGATCAGAGCCCGGCTCTTGGGTCGACATGGCTACGTGGCTAAGGATGTGGGCGATCATGGCGAAAGTGTATTAGACGCTCGGCGAAAGTTATGCCGAGGCGGCCGAGGCTTGCATCTGTTCTACGCCATAGGGCTGTAGGTATGAGAGCCAGCGCACATCAGGACGACCAGTACCAAGAATGCGCCAGGCTGCACCAACTGGTTCGCGAGGTACATGACGCAGGCGCCAACCGATCTCTTTAAGAGTGCGATCTGCCTTCTGATGGTTGCACTTGTGACAGGCCGAGACCACATTCTCCCAAGCATGTGCACCGCCACGACTACGTGGCATCACATGATCGATAGAGGTTGCCGGGGCTGAGCAGTAAACACACTTGCCGCCATCACGAGCAAAGATGGCGCGTCTGGAAAGTGGAACCGCATGGCGATAAGGAATTCGCACAAACTTATGTAGCTTGATAACGGCGGGCAGAACAACTTCACCACCGGAGTAATGCAAGATCGTTTCAGAATTTTCCACGGTGATAGCACGCTGATTTAAGACGAGGATTAAGGCTCGTCTTTCTGTAACGACACCTAGTGGCTCATAGGTGGCGTTCAGAACCAAAGTTTGTGGCACTGAACTTGCTCCCTAGAAAGCAGCGCGTGGCTCGCGCCGTTGGGGAAATCTTGCCCTACATCCCTGCGAAATGCTGGATATTTGCCATCTATTTTTACAAGTCGGGGTGAACTTTAAGTTACGGGGGCTGGTTAACCGCTTACTCGGGCTGATTGATCAGTGAGGCAGCAGCGAACTCCATGTAGGTCCAAAGCTTCTCTTTGAGTTCTGGGGCTACCTCGATCTCATCGACTGCAGATCTCATGCAGCGCAACCATGCATCGTGCTCTGCCTTGCCAATATGAAAGCCGGCATGGCGCATCCGCAACCGCGGATGCCCGCGGGTCTCTTGATAGGTGGTTGGCCCGCCCCAGTACTGCTCCAGGAAGAGCATCAGCCGCTCGGCCGCCTCACCCAGTCCAGTATCTGGATACATCGGTCTCAAAATTGGATCGACGGTCACCAAGGCGTAAAAGTGAGAGACCAGATTTTCGAAGGTCTGGTGCCCGCCTAAGGCCTCGTAGAGATCGTTCTCGCCCACGGTTACTTAGTACGAATCCAAATAGCGGTATCGGTCTCGAGCAGATCGCTCTGGACTGGATTGGATGAAAGCAGGATCTCCCCTGCCGGCACTGGAATCGCCTTTCCAAAGTTCACATAGCAAGCGAAACCTCCAGGGCGGTTAAATGCCAGAACATCCTTATCGGTATCGATCCACTCCATCGTTCCATCGCCAAGGCCTGGTTCACGATGACGAATATCAAGAGCGGCGCGATACAAGTTAAGAGTTGATTCAGGATCGCGCTCTTGAACTTCTACAGAGAGAGTTCCCCAATGCTTTGGTTGTGGCAACCAAGATTCGCTATCACCAAGTTTTGGATTGCCAGAAAATCCGTATGAGCCAGCCACATCTGCTTTCCAAGGAATCGGTACGCGACAACCATCGCGACCCGGATCGGTGTAACCAGATAACTTCCAGCGTGGATCTGTTAGGCGATCCTTTGGAATTCCTGTCGCCTCAGGAAGCGCCAACTCTTCACCTTGGTAGATATAAGCGCCACCAGGAAGTGCCAACATCAAGAGCGCGGCTGCGCGAGCGCGCTTTGTTCCACGCTTGATATCAAATTTGGATACATCACCAAATCGCTTCTCCGGAGTATCAACTCCACCACCACGTAGACCTAAATCAAAACGGTTAACAGAGCGAGTTACATCGTGATTCTCAAGCACCCATGAAGCTGGAGCACCAGTTGTCGTCAATAGTTCAAATGACTCAGTGATATTTGTACGAAGTTCTTTGACATCCCATTTGGAATCCAAGAAATGGAAGTTGAAAGAGTTTGCAAGCTCGTCGGGACGAATGTATTTAGGAAGTGACTCTTTAGAGACCCACGCCTCTGCAACGCCCATTCGATCTCCAGGATATGAATCAAAGATCAAACGCCATGAACGATAAATTTCGTGGACGCCATCTTGATCAAAGTAAGGCGACTTCTGCGCCGTTAATAGATCGGCTGACTTGAGTTCATCGGGAAGTCCAGGCTCCTTGATCATTCCGTGGGCTACATCGATGCGGAATCCATCAACTCCCAGCTTGAGCCAGAAGTGCAAGACCTCTTCAAAGTGCTCGCGGACGACCGGGTTATCCCAGTTGAAATCTGGTTGTTCAACGGCGAAGAGGTGGAGATACCACTGCCCCGGCTTTCCATCGGCCTCGATAATCCGCTCCCAGGCGGGACCGCCAAAAATTGCCTGCCAGTTGTTAGGAGGCAGTTCGCCATCCTTACCCTTGCCATCTCTAAAGACGTAGCGATCGCGCTCAGGCGAGCCTGGAGCGGCTTTGAGGGCCTCCTGGAACCACTTGTGCTTGTCTGAGGAGTGGTTAGGGACGATATCGATGATGAACTTGATGCCCAAGGCGTGGGCTTCATCGATGAGGCGCTTAGCCTGCTCCAGAGTGCCATAGTCCGGCTCGATATCCATGTAGTCGGCGACGTCATAGCCATGATCCATCTGAGGGGATGGATACCAGGGAGTGATCCAGATGGCATCCACACCGAGGGTCTTCAAGTAAGGCAGGCGAGAGCGGATACCTTCGACATCGCCTTTGCCATCACCATTGGAGTCGGCGAATGAGCGGATATAGATCTGATACGTAACTGCGTCGCGCCACCAAGGTCGTTCAGTGCGAGAAGGCAAAGACATCTACTACTCCCTTAATTTCCCTTAATTGAAAATGATTTAAAAATTAACGAGTCAACTTGCGATAGGTAACACGATGAGGACGAGATGCTTCAACACCGAGTCGCTTGATCTTGTTCTCCTCGTAGGCTTCAAAGTTTCCTTCAAACCAGAACCATTGCGAATCACCTTCGTAAGCCAAGATGTGCGTCGCGATGCGATCCAAGAACCAGCGATCGTGAGAGATCACTACGGCGCAACCAGGAAATTCGAGGAGCGCATTTTCAAGTGAACCAAGAGTTTCAACATCGAGATCGTTTGTAGGCTCATCAAGCAGCAATAGATTGCCACCCATCTTTAAAGTCAGCGCCAAGTTGAGGCGATTGCGCTCTCCACCTGAAAGCACTCCAGCGGGCTTCTGTTGATCAGGGCCTTTGAATCCGAAACAAGAGACATATGCGCGTGATGGCATTTCGACATTGCCGACCTTCATGTAGTCAAGGCCATCAGAGACAACTTCCCAAAGAGTCTTCTTGGGGTCAATGCCGCCGCGAGACTGATCTACATATGAAATCTTTACCGTCTCACCAATTTTTACGTTACCGGAATCAGGTGTCTCTAGACCAAGAATGGTCTTAAAGAGCGTTGTCTTACCAGCACCGTTAGGTCCGATCACACCAACAATTCCATTGCGTGGCAGCGAGAACGACAGATCGTCAATGAGTAAGCGATCGCCGAAGCCCTTCTTCAAGTTCTCTACTTCAACGACAACATTTCCAAGACGTGGACCCATCGGAATCTGAATCTCTTCAAAATCAAGTTTGCGCATCTTGTCGGCTTCCGCCGCCATCTCTTCGTAACGAGCCAGGCGGGCCTTAGATTTGGTCTGGCGACCCTTGGCGTTCATGCGAACCCACTCGAGCTCCTCAGATAGGCGCTTTGCGCGCTTGGCATCCTTTTGGCCTTCGATCTTCAAGCGTGAAGCTTTAGTCTCGAGGTAGGTCGAATAATTTCCTTCGTATGGATAGGCGCGACCGCGGTCGAGTTCCAAAATCCACTCTGCAACGTTGTCCAAGAAATATCTATCGTGGGTGATCGCAACAACGGTGCCGGGATATTTAGAGAGATGTTGCTCAAGCCAAAGAACCGATTCGGCATCCAAGTGGTTTGTAGGCTCATCAAGCAACAAGAGATCTGGTTGTTGCAACAAGAGTTTGCAAAGCGCTACACGACGACGTTCTCCACCGGACAAGACCTTTACATCGGCATCTCCTGGTGGGCAGCGAAGTGCATCCATCGCCTGCTCTAATTGAGAATCAAGATCCCAAGCATTGCGGTGATCGAGCTGTTCCTGCAAAGTTCCCATCTCGGCCAAGAGCTTGTCGTAGTCAGCATCTGGATTGGCCATCTCTTCAGAGATCGCATTGAAGCGATTGAGAAGTGCCATCGTCTCTGCGACGCCCTCTTGCACATTCTCGAGAACATTCTTATCTTCATCAAGCGGTGGCTCCTGCAACAAGATGCCGACCGAATATCCAGGGGTCAAGAATGCTTCACCGTTTGATGCGGTCTGAAGTCCAGCCATAATCTGAAGAACGGTGGACTTACCCGCACCGTTAGGGCCGACTACGCCAATCTTTGCACCTGGGTAGAAGGCAAGGGTCACATCATCGAGAATTACCTTGTCACCATGCGCTTTGCGCGCCTTTTTCATCGTGTAAATGAACTCAGCCATAGGGCAAACCTTATCGGTTAGAATTACCTCGCCTCATACGGGGCAATCCATCCCCCGATCACATCAATGCGCCTGTAGCTCAGTCGGATAGAGCACTCGCCTTCTAAGCGAGTTGTCGCAGGTTCGATTCCTGCCAGGCGCGCCACTCATTGGCTACAAATTTTGCCGGTCCCACTGTCCGTTTTTTGGATCCCAGATTGCAATACCCGAATCGGTTGGCTCGAGAATTGGGTCAATAAACTTGTAGACCTGTGAAAGTAAATCGGACATCAATTCTGGAAGATCCCAACGTTCATACTTATTTCGCCAGTTAAGATACTTCGGCCCCGCTACTTCTTCATATCCCTCAAGAACTTCAGAAAGCCGTTTTACTGAAACACTTCTGTGAGCCAAAACTGCTTGTAACGATGTCCTTAGTTCTTCGCTGTCTACAGGGTGTAATCGACTTAAAATATAGATGTCTCCAAAGTCTCTGAAACGAGTTGATGCATTGCCTCGTTGAATGGCGGTCACTATTTTTTCAGCCAAGACCATATTTATGGGATAACCAAATAGATCTATCGGATCTAAAATTCCCAAGATTCTTGGAAATTTGATTGTCTCCGCACCGGGAACTACTGGATCCCCAACGCTTACATCCACATGAAAGGTTATTTTTGCGGTCGCTAGAGTCGCTTTCAAAGTTACTCTAACCCCTGAATATTCGTCATCATCCCGAATCACTTCGGAAATCAGGTCGGAGGAGTTAAACGCTATACCGTCATCTTGAGGTATAGCGGCAATAGCTGCACATATCTCTTTAATATTATCTTCTGAATTGCTCACATCGGACCCTGCAAAATCAATGTCTCTCGTTGGCCTCCTTGCATCAAGGGCAGCGAGCAACGCCCCTCCTTTGAGAATCAATTGTGATTTGAATTGACTCGACGAAAGCCGAAGCAAGAATCCTTCCAAAATATACAACGTCATAACTTCTTGAGTCGGACGTTCTGTTTCTCTCGCTAACCTTTGTAAATTTCTATAAACATCATCTCCAGAACTCACAAAATTATTTCCAGGATCTCTTGAATACGTTCGATCGAACCCGGCATTTTTTTTGCTATCTCAATAAGCTTTGAAGGATGATTTTCGCGTATGCGAAGCCAGCGACGTATTCCTTCAACCAGTTCGGTTTTATCGAATTTTGGGTGTCTGGCTAAATCAGCCAAAGTTCTTGGTGCGCTGTAAATGCCGATTAACAAATTTGACCCATCAATGGGTCGAAACTGTCTCTCAAATTCAAAAAACTTTGGGTCAAAACTGTGCCACTTTATAGTCGGACCAATCTCGGGCTTCCACTGTCCTCTTGGTATCGCTAGATCCAATTTGGCGGGAATTGCATCAGAAAGACCATGTTCGACAAGCGCGGAACTCAAGCAGATTGTTGCCCAAGGTCTGCGTGAAACGATTTCTGCTAACTCAAGATCAATCGACCTCTCAATGGCGCTCATATACATACCCCAGGCAATATTTTGGACTTTCCCATCTCGAACAAGACGGTGGAATGTTGTGTTGGGTATGCCAGCTGCGAGAGCATCTGCCGTCGTGAATATAGGCGGAAGGGACTCCAATAGCTCCAAAGGATCTCTCCTTGCGCTTTTTTCCGTTTGTTTCATGGTAGTAATCATACACACCCCCTATGGGGGTGTAAAGGATTAATACCAAAAAAGGCTACAGCGCTGCTCAGGCGCGCAAAAGCCCGGCCATACCCCTCAGGATGGCCGGGCTTCTTAAGCGTTTACAGCGTTACTGCGATTAGTTTGTTGGAAGCTTTGCCAACAAGCTATTTACGTAGTCAGCGACAGGGCCGCTCTCTGCTGCGTAGCTTGACACTGAGTTAGCGCAAGCTGGTGAAGCAACGTACTTCAAGAAGCTTGTCATTGCTGCAGCGTTTGCACCTGTCTTAGCGGTGTCAACCAGTGCGTAAGAAACAATTCCAAGGATGTATGCACCTGGAGCTGTTGTCTTGTAGTTGAACTGGTAGAGACCTGTTGAGCTAAGTGTTGCACCAGCAACGAATGCTGAGGTGTTTGCGGCTGTTGGGCCAGCGAAGTCACCGTTTGCATTTCCGAGGAATGCTGTGCGTAGCTTGCCTGTTGCGTAAGAAGTTTCGGCATAACCGATTGAGTATGGTGTTGCGTTAAGACCAGCAGCTACTCCGGTTGAACCTGAGTAAGCCTGGATACGGCCGATGTTTCCTGCACCATTGATCTGTCCTGGGAAGACGTTTGCGAATGTCTTATCAGCAGGCTTGGTCCAAACATCTGAGTTTGTCTTGGTGAACAAGGTAACAAAGTTCTTTGTTGTACCTGATGCATCAGAACGAACTACAAGGTGAATGGTCTGGTTAGGAAGTGTGTAGTAACGACGTGTTTGAACTGTGCGAAGTACTACTGGAGCCCCCTTTGAATCCTTCTTGACTGATCCATCAGCGTTCTTTGCGTAGACGATAGAAGAAATAACTTGGTTGTTATCTGCAGCGATTTCAGAATCGTTCCACTTTGTAACCTTGCCAGCGAAGATATCTGAAAGTGTCTTCTCTGAAAGGTAGAGATCCTTTGAACCAGGGAGGTTGTAGATAACAGCGATTGGAGCCATTACCAAAGGAATGTTGATGACTGAAGACTTAGCAGGGACGTAACCAGAGTCAGAGAAGTTTGCATCGAAGATGCCTGCATCTTCGTTCTTCTGACCAGTTCCTGAATCTGAAGAGTTATATGTGAAGGTGTTGCCGGTGCTGTTCTGCCATGCAACCTTGCAAGTGTTAAGAAGGGTGGCGTCGAATGATGATCCACCGGCTTGAATTGATACGCCTGAAGCAAATGCGCTCTGAGCGGCGAATGCGGCAAAAGCAATTGCTGCTGCTGCAATCTTGATTGTCTTTGAAATCTTCATGGAGTTCCTTTCAAGAACTGTACGAGTCGTAGGGTCGTGGTAGGAAAGTTATAGATTTCAGGCAAACAAAAAGCCCTCCCCGCGTTAACGTGGAGGGCTTTCTAGGTGAACAGCAGGTTAAATAGATGGCTTAACCGAAGCGACCTGTGACATAGTTCTCAGTTCGCTCATCCTTAGGGCGAGAGAACATATCGTTGGTAGAACCGACCTCAATCATCTGGCCAGGGCCACCGTCAGATAAGAAGAATGCGGTGTAATCAGAGACGCGGGCAGCCTGCTGCATATTGTGCGTAACGATCACGATAGTGACGCTGGATGAAAGCTGAGAGATCGTCTCTTCGATACGAAGTGTTGATCCTGGATCAAGCGCTGAGCAAGGCTCATCCATCAATAGAACTTGTGGGCGAACCGCCAAGGCGCGAGCGATACAAAGACGTTGTTGTTGTCCGCCAGAGAGCGCTCCACCGTGCGTGTTGAGGCGATCTTTAACCTCAGACCAGAGACCGGCGCGCTCGAGGCACTCCTCAAGCAGATCATCTTTGTTCTCAACCTTGAGCTGAGCCAACTTCAATCCAGCTAACACGTTCTCGGCGATTGTCATAGATGGGAATGGATTTGGCTTCTGGAAGACCATACCCACCTTGAGGCGAATCTTTGTGACATCAACGCCTGGTGCATAAATATCTTCACCGTTGAGAAGAACTTCGCCGGCCATTGCAGCGGTCGGAATAAATTCGTGCATGCGGTTAAGGGTGCGAAGGAATGTTGACTTACCGCAACCGGATGGACCGATCAGCGCTGTCACAGTGCCTGGCCAGAAATCTAGCGAGACATTAGCCAGAGCATGCTTCTCTCCGAACCAAGCATGTACTCCGCGAGCTTCAAGTCCAACGCCAAGAGCGCTGTTGCCTGGCTGCTTTTGAATTCGCGCCGCAGAAATATCGGATAGCGAACCCTTTGAGGACTTTACTTCCATCTCGTCTCCTTGATTGTCTTCGGACTCAATTGTCATTACTTCTTACCCACTTTTCGATTTCCGAGGACACGAGCAGCAGTGAAAAGTATGACAACAATTATTAACAAAACCAATATGCCAGCCCATGCTCTTGTAATGGATTCTGGAGTACCTGCGGCGAATGCCTGCCAGACATAGTTCGGTAGCGAGCCCAGCGAGCCGCTAAAGACGTTGAAATTCTTGGTACCGCTTCCACCTGTGAGCAAAAGGATCGGAGCAGTTTCTCCCGCTACGCGAGCAACACCCAAGATCATCGCTGTAATCAATCCGCTTCGAGCTGCTGGAACAACTACAAGAGCGACAGAGCGCCATTGCGTACCGCCCAGAGCCACACCAGCCTCGCGAAGATCGCTTGGAATCAACTTGAGTACCTCTTGCGAGGTACGAGCCACAGTAGGAATCATCAAGATAGCAAGGGCGAGTGATCCTTGAATTCCATTAACGGTTTTCGTGAAAGGAATCAAGATCGCGGCGTAGATAAAGAGACCGGCGACGATCGATGGTACGCCAGACATCGCTTGTACAAGGAATTCGATTGGGCGGGTAAAACGTCCGCGAATTTCTGTCAGATAGAGAGCGGTAAGGATTCCGATTGGAACGCTGATGATCATTGCAAAAATAACGAGCAAGAAAGTTCCGATGATTGCGTGGAGCAATCCGCCTTGTGAAACTGGATCGGTAAATGAGTTGGAGTGCATATCCTTGGTGAAAAGGGTCCAGTGCAGTCCATGATGTCCGCGAACCCAAACCGTTACCAAGATGCTCACGATCGGAGTAATCGCAATTGCAATTGCGGTGGTTACAAGGCCGCGGAACAAACTATCGACAGCGGCAGGGCGTCCAGCCTTAGCAAAACTCACCACGAAATCAATAATTAGGTAAGCAACAAAGAAGACAGCGGCGTAGGCCAGCTTTCCCTTAAGTGGTGTTACCGCTACCAATACAAATGAGATGAGCGCTGCACCTGCAATGATTGCAGCTGTCTTAGCACGATCAATGGGAGATGCAGCCCAAGGCTTGCGTGGAGCCGGTGTTGTTGGCTTTTGGATAGTGGACATTAGCGACCACTCTTTCCAGTGCGAGAGACAATCAAGTTAGCCAACGAGTTGACGATCAAGGTGAGAATAAAGAGCACCAGACCGGCAGCCATGAGCGCCTTAATCTCATATGGAGATGCCTCACCAAACTTGAGCAGAATCATCGAGGCAACGTTTCCGCCGGCGCTAAACAGGATGTGCCAGTTAACTTGGTAAACAATATTGAGCACTGTGTAAACCGCTACGGTTTCGCCCATCGCACGGCCCAAGCCCAACATAACTCCACCGACGATTCCAGAGCGGGCATAAGGAAAAGCAACGGCGCGCAACATCGCAAAGCGAGTTCCACCAAGTGCGTATGCGGCTTGGATTCGATCGAGCGGCGTCTGCGAGAAAATTTCACGTGAGATAGATGTAACGATCGGAATGATCATGATCGCAAGTACTAGCCCTGCAATAAATGGCGAGCGCGATACATAAGGCGCTGGCAACTTAAAGAACGGAATCCATGAGAAATATTTATTGAGCAACTTGGCCCAATACTCACCCGAACTTTCTAGTACAAAGAATCCCCAAAGACCAAACAGGACTGAAGGAAAGGCAGCCATGAGATCAATGGCGGAGACCATTACTTTCTTTACAAACTCAGGGGAATAAAAAGTTAGATAGATTGCGGAACCCACACTGATCGGTACTCCTACAACCACGGCAATGATCGCCACGATCATGGTGCCGATCAACATTGCAGCTATTCCAAAGTGCGAGTTCTTAGGATCAACTTGACCGGCATCATTAACAGCCGCTTGCCAGTTGCTGCTGGTTAAGAAATGGATACCTTGCGTCTTGAGTGTGTTATATCCATTAAATAAAAGGAAGATAAGAATCAATCCGAGGATCACCAAGGATGACAAGCCGCCTGAGGTAACGACGCCTCGGAAGATGCGATCTGAGAGCCGCGGCTTGGTCGTGATCTCCCGCTTCGGAGGAATGGTTGCGGGGGGCTGGGTCAAAGTTGAACTCACGAGGGAATGATTAACCCTTTTGGGTTTTAAATAATGGAGCCAAGATGTCTAAAAGGTGAACGGAAAGTGAAATCGACCCCTTCTAACCTCGTGCCCTAAGGTTGCGCCATGGGTAATGAAGCGCCGAATCTGATCTGGGTCGATTGCGAGATGACCGGCTTAGATCTAGAGAAGGATGTATTAGTCGAGATCGCGGTCCTGGTGACCGATTCCCAGCTCAATATCCTCGGCGAAGGGGTCGACCTGGTCATCCATGCTCCCCAAGAGGCGCTGGATGGCATGAACGACTTTGTCCGCGAGATGCATACCAGCTCTGGCCTGATCACTGAGATTCCAGAGGGGGTCTCCCTCGAGCAGGCCCAATCTACGATTTTGGAGTACCTCAATAAATATGCCCCTGGGGCTGGAAAATCCCCCTTGGCCGGCAACTCGGTCTCGGTCGACCGCACCTTCATCTCCCGCTTCCTGCCCGAGGTCAACAACTACCTGCACTACCGCACCGTGGATGTCTCCTCCATCAAGGAGTTGGCTCGCCGTTGGTATCCAAAGGTCTACTTCGCTGCCCCCAAGAAGACCGGCAACCACCGCGCCTTAGGTGATATTCGCGACTCCATTGAAGAGCTGGAGTACTACCGCAAGACAATATTTGTACCCAATTAAGTACAGTAGAATTCCGACTCCATGGTGGTCGTAGCTCAGCTGGTAGAGCACTCGGTTGTGGTCCGAGATGTCGCGGGTTCGAGCCCCGTCGATCACCCCACTATTTAGCTACCGGCAATTGCTTGTAGCAAAGGCAAGGCCCGATATCCAAAGTAGTACTACGTCAGGAGCCCGCATTGTCAGACATGATCTTCGATGTAATGATCGAGATTCCAGCGGGTAGTCGTAACAAGTACGAAGTCGATCATCGCACCGGCGAGATTCGTTTGGATCGCATGCTCTTTACTGCAACGCGATTCCCACATGACTACGGCTATGTAAAGAACACTCTCTCGCTCGATGGTGATCCACTCGATGCACTAGTAATGCTTGATGAACCAACATTCCCTGGCTGCATAGTTTCTTGTCGCGTCGTCGGAATGTTCCGCATGGTTGATGAAAAAGGTGGCGACGATAAATTGTTGTGCGTCGCAGCTGGTGACATTCGCAAAAATGGAATTCGTGACATCAACGATGTTGCCTCATACGAACTTGATGAGATCAAGCACTTCTTCGAGGTCTACAAGACTCTCGAACCTGGAAAGCAGGTTCATGGTGGCGATTGGGTTGATCATCTGGCCGCCGAGGAAGAGATCAAAAACTCATACGAGCGCTATAAAGAGCACGCTTAAATCACGAAATCAGCGGCAAAATGAGCGTGTGGAGCGCTTTGCCTAGCCCCTCGGGGCGCTGATAGGGTCTGCTCCGCACAGCAGTATCCCGCGTTGTTAGCTCAGTTGGTAGAGCAGGTGACTCTTAATCACCGGGTCGGGGGTTCGAGTCCCTCACAACGCACTTTTGCTTCATAAATCCTCTTTAATCACCTCAAATGAGTTGTAGTTCCAGAAATGCCTTTCGGAATATACAAGACACTTTCTTTGAGCGTTTAGAGCCAATTCGCTAGCTACGAGCTATTCCTTCACTGAAAGAGGAATGGCATGAAAGTTTCTGAACACGTCGAAAAACTCATTCAATCCCGGCCCTATAAGTACACCTATAAGCAAACACTCGTCCGAGATGTGAAGAAGCTCGGCATCTGGGAGATGGATATTGAGGATGTCACATCTGCTTATATTCGGGATACGGTCGACATGGTTCGAAACCATAACTCCAGGCGCCGCCTCTACATCACTGCCCGCTCCATCTTTAAAGAGTTGGACAAGTGCCAAGACCTCCCTGTTTTGGAATCTATTTCCCGCATCTACCAATTCCCTGAACAAGAGCATTTGGATTACCTCATCAATAAATCCAAGTATCGCCTTCAGTTGTTCTTGTGTATGTATGGCGGACTTCGTCTTGGCGAATCTTGCGCAGTGACCCCTAATAAGTTGGAAGGAAATTATTTACGGGTTGATGAAGCCTTTTCACAAGATGGCAAACACTTGGGCAGCCCCAAAACAGTAGGACGAGTTCTACTCCCCGAGTGGCTCGCGGACGAAGTCCGCAGAATGACACCTGACCAATACTGGAAGATGGGAACTACTACTAAGAAAGTCTCCAGCTCGATTTATAAGATTTCCCGATTTAAAGGTGCGGAACAGCTGACTGGAGGGAAGCCGATTAATCCCCACATGCTCCGCCATTGGTATGCAACCGACATGATTAAGAGGGGTATTAGCCCTGAAGTGGTTCGGCGCCAAATGCGCCATGCTCGAATCGAGACAACCATGAGGGTTTATGTTCAGGTCAACAGTAAGGATTTGGAGGCTTCTGTTCCTACACGGTTTGTTCAAAATCAATCTACCTCAGGAAACGTTATCCCTTTGAGGTTCACAAATGCGTAAAGCGAAAACCTAATCAACCTCAAATTTCGTCTTCAAGTGTTCCACCGTAGAGCGCCACTTACTAGCCGTTGGTTTACACACAGAATTCTGGTTCCCGAAGAAGCCTAATTCATCGTAAGCACTCTCTTTGGGAAGCGTATAAATCCAGCGCACTTTAACAAAGTATTCCTGGTCATCCCCTCCGGCCTTGGTGCGATATTTGGCCAGAGAATTAATTTCAAGTATTGGCATGCTTTCGCCATTCTCTTCAACTTCAAACTCTCGGACGGGTATTGGAGCACTTTCGACTATTCCAACTCCAACATAACCGAACTTTGGGATGCGAACCCACACTCGGTCACCTACTTTAAGAAGATTTAATGTTCGGCTATACCACTGCCCTCCACCAGCTGAAATAAATCCGTACTTTCGCGCATCCTCCCAGGACCTCTGACCGTCATCACCGAATGAAACATAGAATTCCCCATTCCATGGTTCCTTAGATGTTGAAGTCGAAGCTTGTGCTGATTGGATTTCTGCCGGGTCCACAAACCAACGCCTAACCAAGAACTGGTCTGTTCCGTTTGAGAATACTTCAAAGAACACCGCGTTCACCGCGATATCTCTTGCCGCCAAGAAGCTAATGATTCTCTCAGTGCTTGGGTCTAGCTCCGCAGCCACGATTACAATCTGATGAGTCTGATTTAGATTTTCCTCTTGAAGTTCGATATTAAATCGAGCAAGAAACGCTTCGTCGAGGCTCCCGCCCAAAGAGTATTTCCCATAAATATTAGAAATTGTATCTGCTTCTAATGTTTCGACCCAGGATGCATAGTCAATTGCCTGTGCAACTACTTCACGGGGTGTCTTATGACGCTTGAGCTCTATAACAACTAGGGAGCCATCTGGAGCAATGGCTAGTAAATCGACATAGCCCCCAAAAGCCGTTTGAACTTGCCGACCTATGATGAGCCATTCTTCAGCAAGGATTAATGGGTCGGTCTCAATCATATTCTCTAGAAGCTTTTCATCCGTTAGGGAGCTAGGTGCTAATGGTGTCGGCTTAGCTCCAACTTTCCAAATTGCTTGCTTAATCGGCATAAGTCAGCCTCCTCGGCAGAATTCCAGAAAATCGCGAGCGCCTCTTCTGGTGTGGCTGCCACGATATTTGTATTAGGTCTTTTTTGAGAGAGCTATCGGCCTCGTAGATATTATGAAAATGAGGAGGTTTCGGGCAATTAAGCGATTCCATGAACGAAGGCTACCTGACACTTATGACTCTCATCTCAGATTCCCAGCGCTAGAGATGGCTACGCACTATGAGTTTTCGCGCTCCTTATTTAAGTTTCTCAGTTTGGCTAATTTAATTTGAATGCCCAGTTGCCTCGAAAGGTAAACTTTCGCTGAATATGAATTCAAAGGAACTTTTGTGCGATTTATTTTCGAGCTACTGCTTGCCCATTGACCCAAATACAGGTAGGGAGACCCGAAATAATTCATCCTGCAAGCCTTCTTATCATGATAATTTCATCTTCGGTCCACAGGCATATGTCATATCGATTAAATCGACTCGGTTTCGCTTCATGAGAGCTGCATTGAGTTGGGATTGCGTGAAGTATCGGCGTTTGCCGTAATGATGGGCTTGAATTTCCCCGCGCGAAAGCATGGCGTAGATAGTTGACGGTTGAACGCCCAACTTATTAGCCACCTCTTTAGGAGTGTAAACAATTGACGGTGTAAGTGGATTCATACTTTCAATTTTGACCTATCCAGTGAGTTTTGTAAGCGTAAATCCAACAAAAATTTACTTCTCTCCGCTCATCCTTCCTTCCCCCTATACATAGGGGGGAAGTGAGATGGATGGGTAGCAGGTTTGATTGGAGTCCGGTCTACCTTGAGAGGTACTCTCGCGAAGCCCTAGTGCCACAATGCCACAGCTGTTCGGAGAACCAAGGTGGCGGCGATTGGCTCTACCAGCAACTAATGACAGTAGTCAGGAGCATCAAGTTCCTGGCTACGTAGTCATAAGGGATACAGCGACTGGTGTATCAAGTATCTGTCTATATCTCTAGGCACAAGAATGTGAATCATTTCCGCGCCCGCCACATACAAGGAGGCTATAGAAGGGGGTCCTGGGGCTCAACGGGTTGGCTGGTCATCGAAATAACCTTTTTCTTAGTGTCGCCAAATCTGTCTTTTCCATAATTCTGGCAAAGGAGACCGTTTTCAAGCATTTCTTCAACCACCTGATTAAAGGTCCCTCTATTACCTCCGACCTTCTTTGCCAAATCCTCTTTGCCCAGTCCCCCGGCCGATAATTGCTGACAAATGCGCTCGCTAACCGTAAGGGACCTCTCCGAAGTTGAA